>Ga0213839_1000067_pt1 | contig 308445 bp, 254 predicted proteins | sample SWPATP21_FD_160075 | JGI IMG/M metagenome (GOLD analysis project Ga0213839, IMG submission 160075) | Coastal seawater microbial communities from Marineland, Florida, United States - SWPA TP2 #1 | ecosystem: Environmental > Aquatic > Marine > Coastal | place: USA: Florida | collected 2016-08-14
CGTGCTCTTCCCGCTCGAGCGTGGCTTCGTCGACGGCGTGGGCCGAGCCGACCACGCGAGGGAGCTCCTCCGGCTCGCCGATGATCGACACGGTTGGGGTGGAGATGTCGACGTCGTCGTCTTCTTCTGGTTCGGCGCTCTCGGGCGCTGGGGTGCTCGCCCCGGGCGGACGAGGCTCATCGAGCGCCGTCGGCTCGACAGCGTTCGGCGTTTCGTCCTCGTCGACATCGGCCTCGGGATCGAAGTCGGTAAGGTCGACATCGACGGCGTCGTCCTCGGGGGGTGCTGCCGAGGCAGACCCGCTCCACCCGAGCACCGCCAGCACCGTCAACCCGCGCCGCCAGCCGACCAGACGCGTCACCGCAGCCACAATCGGATCGAACAGTGCCGAGAGCACCGAGTCGGGGCGATGGTTGCAGTGCTGTGTGGGCAACCCGAAGGCGAGCCCGGACTGCTCGGCCGGCCGAAGGCTGCCCGCCATGCGATCCCAGACCGCCAGCCAGGTCCCGAAGTTGGACCCGCACGCATCCGCGGCCTGCCCATGATGCAGCTGGTGCTGTGCCGGCGACATCAGCCAGCGCTCGAGTCGGGGGCCGAAGCTCCACCAGACATGGCTATGCCGAAGGTTCCCGGACACCATGCTGAAGACGAGCCCCACCGCGTTGACGCCCCACAGCTGCAGCTCGGTGGTCCGGGGCCCAAAGAAGTACGAGAACACGCCCGTGAGCACGCCGGTGACCACGACCCCGCGGACGCGATACAGCACGCTCTCCACCGGATGCACCCGATACAGCGTGGCCGGGGTGAGGTGCGTGGCCGAGTGGTGCACCTGGTGGAACTGCCAGAGCACGCTCGAGCGATGCATCAGCCAATGCAACGCGAACCGGCTGAAGTCCCACGCGACGAACAACACCGCGGTGTAGATCACGGTGACCCATTCGGGCGAGATGAAGTCGGCGAAGCCGCCCATCGGGCCCCACCACGCCGCACCCGCCCGCAGCGCCCGAATCGTGGACATCGCAACGCCCACGGTGGTGAGCAGCGCGGGCACGCCGATCATCGCGACCCACACCGGTTTGGCGAGAATGAGGCCGTAGTCGACCCGCGCCGAAGGATTCCAGAACTGGCGCGCCCGCAGACCCGAAGCACCGCGCAAGCAGGCGAGAATGAAGACGATGACGGCGGTCACCAAGAGGCCGCCCCAAAACGTACGCGCGGACGGATCGAGCAGCAGCCCGCGAACGTGGTCGACAACATCGACCGCGAGCGCGAGCAGACGCTGCCCGAGCTGCTCAGTCCGCGTCACCCGCAGCCTCGGACGGTATGTTGAGCATCAGGACCGTGGGGAAGTCGCCCTTGAGATCGTCGGTCAGCTCGACGATTGCGTCGTGCGCAGCATCGAGCGCTGCACCGTCGGCACCGAGCGCCTCGACGAACGTCCCATCGACCGCCTGCAACGCCTCGATCGCCGCGCTGGCGTCGGCATCCATTTCCTCGGCCAACGCCCCCTCGCCCACCGAGATCAGCAGGTCGTCGAAGCCGACCCCTTCGTCCGGACTGGCGGCGGCCCAGAACAAACGCTGAAACCCTTCGAGGTTTGCGACGGCTTGTTCCTTGGAAAGGCCGGACCACGGCGACTCGATCTCGTCGAGACAGACGTCGGCCGTGCAGTCCTTGATGCCTGCAGGCCGCGCGACCTTGACGTCCTTGAGGGTCTTGTCGATGTAGAACATCGCGCGCAGCACCTCGTCGAGCGCGACCTGGGTGGAGCCGAGCGGGCCGGATGCGGGGTCGGAGAGGTAGCCGTGCCAGGTGCCGCCTTCGGCCCACGTCGCCTCCAGCGTGTCGGCCACATCGGCGATGCCTTGCGCCACCGTGACCGCGTAGGCCGTACGGCGAGTCGCCAGCTCCGACTCGCCGAGCGCCGCCCACTGGCCCTCACCGTTGATCGGAAGCTGCGGCGGGCACGTGTTGTCCGGGCTGTCTCCAAACAGCAGGTACTCGAGCGCGTCGAAGCCGTACACGTTGACCAGGCGGGTCTCGATGAAGTCGGCGTTCCCGTATTCGCCCGCGACGATTTCCTGGTCCACCCGGCAGGTGTTGACCGACGGCCACGAGTAGACCTCGTCCCGCAGAAAGCCCCCCTCGACGCCGGACGACCCGGCAGCCGGTCCCAGTTGCAGCAACTCCGCCCGCTGCCAGGCGGTCATCGCCTCGACGTAGGCCGAACGCATCGCGTCGAACGACGCCCCGGTGTCGCCACCGCTGGCCGTCGCATCGGCGTGAGCCGCCACCGCGTCACGGAGAGCGTCGGCGGCCTGAGACACCTCGACGTGGGTGGGCGCAAAGACGTTGTCGGCCAGGCTCTCGAGCACCTGCTCGACCGGGATGCCGCCCTCGCCCGTCGGCTCACTGCTGTCCGACGAGGGGTCGCTCGAATCCGACTCTTGGTCACCGCTCTCACCATTGCTGGTGGCGGACCCCGAGCCGTCGCCCTCATCGGGATCGTCGCAGGCCCAAACCGCCGTGACGGCAGCCGCGAGTGCGAGGTGGAGGTGACGACGGGTCATTCGGGTGAACATGATTATCAGAACCTTCGACGCGATGCCCGGAGGGTACTCTCGCCGCGAAAAACTTCAACTGCCCAGGGCCATTCGAGAACCCTGGGCAACAGCGCCAACCCCGCAGAGCAGTGCTGGCGCAACGGTCGAACCGACCTACCAGCCGTTCTCGCCCTGCTCGTCGCCGATCAGGGCCGCGTCGAACGCGTAGGCCTCCGCGAGCAAGTCCCGCGCAGCGACCAGGTCTGCAATGTACTGCGCCTGCCCCATCTGCCCGGGGAAGACCGGCGCGGTGCCCACGAAGTCGTGAATCGCGAGCAGGTCCTCGTCGGACACCTGGGCGTGCGGGTTGAACTGCAGCGCGAGCAGGAACCCCTTGAGCTCGCCCCAGTGCTTGGTGTGGTCGGCGAAGTTGTACTCGTCGGCCAGGGTGTCCTTGATGGTGTCGTTGAAGTAGTGGATCGCGGTTGCCGCAAGCGCGCGTTCCCAACCGTCGACGGCGAGGTCGCGCTGCTCCACGACGGCCGCCATGTCCTCCTCGGACAGAGCCCCACCCGCGTGCGTGATGATGGCCCGGCCGGTCAGGAACGCCTGCATCGTCTGCTCGGTGTAGTCGGTCGCAGCCCCCAGCGCCGCCGCGCCGCGGTCCCGCTTGCCCGCGTTCACCGATGCGGAGAAGTTGATCTCCGCTTGCAGGTCGATCGCGCCGTCGCCATCGAAGTCGTTGTACCCGTTGACGTACTCGGGTCGCCCATCGGACGTCGCAATCTCGTCGTCGGTGTACTCGAGATAGTTGCGGGCACCGCCCCAGTACCCAAACCCCTCGTCCCACGCGTGTTCGAGGGCAGTGTACGGATCGCCGTCGTCCGGCATCGTGTTGTCGGAGTTGAGCCCGTTGTCGGACGCATCGTCGAGGTAGTCATCGGTACCTTGGCTGTAGTTGACGGCCCCGAGCAAGAACTTCTGCAGCAACTGCTGGTAGTCGAGGCCATCCTCGGACACGAACCAGCTTGGGATCTGCGCCCCGGTCGGGTCCTCGGGGATGGCCCCGCTCGAGTACGCGACGGCCAACGCGTCACAGGCCGCGATCCAATCGCGCACCAAGTCCTCGGGGTTGTCCGAGGCATCCCAGCCGATCATGTCGGTGGACCAGTCCTGGTGCTGAGGGTCGGCGTCGTTGCCCGCGATCTTGTCGACGAGGTTGGAACCGCTCCCCAGATCGCCGAACACCGTCTGCAGCGTGGCCGGGGTGGTCTCGATCAGATGCGGAACCTCGCCGGAGGTCTCGCCATCGAAGTCCACGTAGAAGCTCAGACGCGCCCCGACGTCTCCTTCGGCGAAGATGGTGCCCTCGTCGATCTCGGTTTGAATGAGGCTCATCTCCGCCTTGAGCGACGCGATGAGGACCTGACGAAAGCTCTGTCCGCCGTACGCGACGCTGCTCACCCCGTCTTCGAACCGGCTCTCGAAGGCGTACACCTCGGGGACCACCAGCTCGCCGCCCTCGGTGTCGGTCTCGCCTTCGGTCCCCGCGGCCGTGTCTGGGTCGTCGGTCTCGGAGGTGGTCGGGTTCGTACCCGTGGTCGGGTCGGTGTCCGTGGCGTCGGAGTCGGTCGCCGCTTCCGTGTCGCTGCCACCGGATTCGGATCCGTCGTCACCGCACGCGCCTAGGAGCACGGCCGTGGGGATCAAACATGCAAGGAGGAGTCGGGTTCGCTTCATGACGTGACGTCCGTTGTCGGGACTCTGCCTTCTTTATTTTGAAAGTCAACATCAATATCACAAGCAGGAATAACGCCTGGCTTGATGGCTAATGTGCCCGCATCTCCATTTTCTCCGCAGGAAGGTTCCGAAAAACGCTTTCAAAGTCAGCAGCGTAGCGCCCACGGTTGACACGTCGCAGCCGGCTCGGCTACTCGGCGGGTGCCCAAGGTCCGCCACGTCGGCGGCGCAAGAGGGAACGCGGTGAGAACCCGCGGCTGTCCCGCAACGGTGTGCGAGCGTGGTGCTCGCGAGCCCGATACCTGCCTAGGCCACAAACCCGCGGCTCCGCGACGGACGGAGCCAGAAGGACCGAACGCATGTTCAAACGCAATGCGGCCTGGCCGCTCGCCCTTGGTGTTTCCCTGTTCCTCTTGCCCGCGTGCGACGGCGACGACGGAGACAGCTCCGCGACCGCGACCGACGGTACGAGCACAGGCGGCACGACCACGGGACCTGCCACGACCACCGATCCCGGCACGTCCACCGACCCGGGCACGACCACCGATCCCGGCACGACCACCGACCCGAGCACGTCCGGCTCCGAGAGCGGTGAGGAGAGCTCGTCCGAAGGCAGCGCCGGCGAGAGCTCGACCGGCGAGACCGCCATCGGCTACGCCGACCTGGCCGGGGACTACATCGAACCGTTCCCCGGCGGCATGGCGACGCACGCCCTCACCCCGAAGAGCTGGACGACGGACTACGGCGACAGCCCGATCGAGCAGTCGGTTGCCCAGGTCGACGACGACGCCCAGTGGGTCGTGCTCGAGGACGGCACCGGTGCCTTCTCGCGCAACGACTGGGCGTTCGATGGTGACGGCAACCTCCGCTACTGCGCCGCCGTCTTCGGTGCAGCATCGGCCGAAGCCGCGGCCGAAGCTCCCGTCTCCGACGCCGGCGACTTCGACGGCGTCGGCTGTGGGGGCATGTTCCCCTGGTCGCTGCTCGAGCCCGCCGAGTAGGCGCTCACCCCACGCCCTGACCTGCCGGAGCCTCCTCGGGCGGCAGGTCGGGGTCGGCGGGTGACGGGGTGCCGAGCATCGCCCGGATCGCGTAGTAGAGGATGCTGCTCACCCCGATGCCGAGGCCGACGACGACGCCCGCGTCGATGATCCCGCGCCACGGCTGATCGAGATTGCGCACGATCACGATCAAACAGAAGATGCCCGAGAGCAGAATGCGGCTGGTCCACATGCCCTTCTTCGATGCACCGAACAAACGGGTGCAGAAGAACGGCGCAAACACGACCCGCGCCCACGTCAGCTTGCCGGTCACCAGATAGCTGGCGCGCGAAACCACGCGCGGCGACATTCGGCTGTGAAAGCCCTTGTAGCCCTCGGAATGCGCCATGAACGCGACCCACAGCACGAGCCCCACCCACTGCGCGGTGGAGAGCCCGCTGCGCATCGCTTCGAGGGCCAACGGCGTGAGCCGGGCGATCGCCTGCGACAACAGCGCGACGACACCGAGAACCCCCCATGCGGCGATGAGTTTCCGAACCACGCGGGGCGCAACCTAGCAGGCCCGCGGGACCAGGGGTAGACGACCGCCCCTGGCAGCGATAGATCGTCGTCGGGCGACGGGTTGGCGGACGAGGCAAACGAAACGGCGGCAACACCGGGGCCCGAGGTCGACGAGCGCGACATGATCGCGCCGGGGCGACTCATCGCGATGACTGTGCTCTTCATCGTGGGTCTGCTCGGCATCGCCGCGGCCCTCGGCGCATTCTTTCGCGACCCGCTCCAACGCCTCAGCCAGGCCTTCGTGGACCTACTCGGCGGGCCGGGCATCGCGATCGGCTACCTCATCCCGGATGCGTTCACCGTACCGATCCCCAACGACGCGTTCGGATGGTTCGGCATCGAGGGGGGCGTCGCGTTCTGGGAGGTCGTCCTGTGGGGCACGGCCGGCAGCGTCGCCGGCGGGTGCGTGGGGTATCTCATTGGCCAGCGGCTCCGCACCACGCGGTGGGTCTCCCAGTTCATGGCGGGACGCGGACGGGCGCTGGAGCGCTTGATCCGACGTTACGGGCTGTGGGTGGTGGCCATCGCCGCGCTCACGCCCCTGCCCTACTCGCTCTCCGCCTGGGCCGCGGGGGCGGTGCGCATGCGATTCGCGACGTTCTTCGCCGTCTCGCTCACCCGGGTGTTCCGCGTCGCCGGGGCGCTGTACCTGATCCAGTTGGGCCTGCTCACAGCCTCGGGCTGAATGGGCCCAAATCGGTGGGGACCGCGGCCTCCACGGACAGCGGCGGCGTGTTAGAACGCGCGCACAACCTGGAGAACATCCATGCCGCGAAGGAACAAGATCACCATCGTCGGAGCTGGCAACGTGGGCGCAACCGCTGCTCACTGGGCCGTTCAAAAAGAGCTGGGCGACGTCGTCCTCGTCGACATCAAAGAGGGCTTCCCTCAGGGCAAGGCGCTCGACCTCGCTGAGAGCTCGCCCGTCATGGGCTTCGACTCGAACCTCGTCGGTACCAACGACTACGACGCCACCGCCGGCTCGGACGTCGTCGTGATCACCGCGGGTGTTCCTCGTAAGAAGGACCCCACCACCGGCAAGTTCACCAGCCGTGACGAGCTCGTCGAGACCAACCGCAAGATCGTCGGTTCGGTCACCAAGCAGATCGTCGAAAAGTCGCCCGACGCCGTCCTCATCTGCGTCAGCAACCCGCTCGACGCGATGTGCCACGTGATGCTGCACGAGTCGGGCTTCCCCGCCAACCGCGTGATCGGCATGGCCGGCGTCCTCGACACCGCCCGCTACAAGTACTTCATCTCCGAAGCACTCGGCGTGTCCGTGGAAGACATTCACGGCATGGTGCTCGGCGGACACGGCGACACGATGGTGCCGCTGCCGTCCCACACCTCGATCGGCGGCATCCCGCTCACCGAGCTGATGGCCGAAGAGAAGATCGAAGCCATCATTCAGCGCACCCGCAAGGGCGGCGGCGAAATCGTCGGCCTGCTCGGCTACTCGGGCTACTACGCGCCCTCGGCCTCCGTCGTTGCCATGGTCGAGTCGATCCTGCGCGACAAGAAGCGCGTGCTGCCCACCGCCGCCTTCCTCAAGGGCGAGTACGGCTACAGCGACCTGTACATCGGCGTCCCGGCCGTCATCGGCAAGGGCGGCGTGGAAAAGGTCATCGAGATGAAGCTCGGCGAAAAAGAGAAAGCGATGCTCGAGGTCTCGGCCAACGCGGTCAAAGACGTCGTCAAGCTGCTCCCCTACTAAGTCCGAGGCGACTCGAGCTCCCCTGAAGGAACGCTAGATGAAGATCCACGAGTATCAAGCCAAGGAGCTGCTGCGAGCGGAGGGTGTCCCCGTCCCGCAGTCCCAGGTGGCGTTCTCGGCCGAAGAAGCCAAGAACGCGGCAGCAGCCCTCATCGAAAAAACCGGCAACGACGTCGTTGTCGTCAAATCGCAGATCCACGCCGGTGGCCGTGGCAAAGGGCGCTTCAAGGAGCACCCCGAGCTCGGAGGCGTGAAGGTCGTCAAGGGCGCCGCAGCGGCGCGTGAGATGGCCGAGCAAATGCTGGGCAACACCCTGGTCACCATTCAGACCGGGCCCGACGGCAAGAAGGTGGGCCGCGTGCTCGTCGAGCAGGGCATGGACATCAAGTCCGAGCTCTACGTCGCCGTCACCCTCGACCGCGCCACCGGGCGCAACATCATCATGGCGTCCACCGAGGGCGGCATGGAGATCGAGGAAGTCGCCGAGCACTCCCCCGAGAAAATCCTGCGCGAGACCATCGACCCCGCCGTGGGCATCACGGGCTTCCAAACCCGCAAGATCGCCTACGGCCTGGGCCTCGAAGGCAAGGTCGCACGCCAGTTCGGTGCATTCCTCGGCAAGCTCGCCGGCGCCTACGAGCGTCTGGACTCGGCCATGCTCGAGATCAACCCGCTCGTCATCACTGGCGACGGGCAGGTCCTCGCGCTCGACGCCAAGTGCAGCTTCGACGACAACGCCCTGTACCGCCACTCGGACATCGAGCAACTTCGCGACCCCGAAGAAGAGGACGCGGCCGAGCTCGAGGCCAAGAAGTACGACCTCAGCTACGTCAACCTCGACGGCACCATCGGCTGCATGGTCAACGGTGCGGGTCTTGCCATGTCCACCATGGACATCGTGAAGTTCTTCGGCGCCGAGCCGGCCAACTTCCTCGACGTCGGCGGTGGTGCCACGGCCGAAAAGGTCACCGCGGCATTCAAGATCATCACCGCAGACCCCAACCTCAAGGGCATCCTGGTCAACATCTTCGGCGGCATCATGAAGTGTGACGTCATCGCCGAAGGCGTCATCACGGCTGTCAAAGAAGTGGGCCTGCAGGTGCCGCTCGTCGTCCGCCTCGAAGGCACCAACGTCGAGCAAGGCAAGAAGCTGATTCAAGAAAGCGGCCTCAACGTGGTCACCGGCGACTCGCTCCGCGACGCCGCCCAGAAGATCGTGGAGCTGGCAAAATGAGCGTCCTCGTCGACAAGAACACCAAACTCCTCGTCCAAGGCATCACCGGCAAGACCGGGATGTTCCACGCCGAGCAGTCGCTCGCCTACGGCACCCAGGTCGTCGGCGGCGTCACGCCCGGCAAGGGCGGCACCAAGGTGCTCGATGACCGTGTTCCGGTCTTCGACACCGTGTCCGAAGCGGTCGAAAAGACCGGCGCCAACGCCACCGTCATCTTCGTGCCGCCGCCCTTCGCGGCCGACGCGATCATGGAAGCGGCCGACGCCGAGATTCCGCTCATCGTCTGCATCACCGAGGGCATCCCGGTGAACGACATGGTGCAGGCCAAGCGCTACATGCAGGGCCGCACCTCGCGGCTGATCGGGCCCAACTGCCCCGGCATCATCACGCCCAACCAGTGCCGCATCGGCATCATGCCCGGCTACATTCACAAGCCCGGCAAGATCGGCGTCGTGTCCCGCTCGGGCACCCTCACCTACGAGGCCGTGCACCAGCTGACCACCATCGGCCTGGGCCAGACCACCGCCATCGGTATCGGCGGCGACCCGGTCAACGGCACCAACTTCGTCGACTGCCTGAAGCTGTTCAACGATGATCCCGAGACCGAGGGCATCATCATGATCGGCGAGATCGGTGGCACCGCCGAAGAAGAAGGCGCGGCGTTCATCAAGGAGAACGTCAAGAAGCCGGTCGCGGGCTTCATTGCAGGCACCACGGCCCCTCCGGGCAAGCGCATGGGCCACGCAGGCGCCATCATCTCGGGCGGCAAGGGCACGGCAGAAGCCAAGCTCGAGGCGCTCAAGGACGCAGGCGTGCACATTGCCGAGACCCCCTCGGACCTCGGTACCACCATGGCCAAGGCCATGGGCTGAGCGACCCCATGGGCCAATCGGCCCAGACGAACGAGGGCTCCCTTCTCGGGGGCCCTTTTTCGTTGGTTGGTATCGTGCGGCCATGGACCCGCGACGATGCAGGTGGACAGTTCCGGTAGCCCTCGCCCTTCTCGCGGGGTGCGAGACCACCGTCCCTGCCGAGCCGACCGTCCCCCCCGGGCCAACAGCGCAACCGGCCCCCCCTGCGCCGGACGCCGAAGAACCCCCGCCGCCCGGCCCCGAGCCGCTGACGGCCCACAGCGCCGTCGCCCTGCTCTCCGCGCTGTGCCAGCACGCCAAAGCGGGAGACCACGCCTGGGTGGGTGCTCGCGTGCGCCTTCCTCTGCATGGGATTCACAGCATGAACGCCCAAGACGCCGACCAGTTCGTGCATCCCAACGACACCACCGCGGTCGAAGAGTTCCAGTCCATGCGCTACTGCCACATGCTGCCCGAGGCCGGCACGGCGCTACGGGAGTTCGAGATCCGCGACACGACGGCCGCAGGATTCGTCGACTTCGGTCCGATGCCGCACCGCGTCGAGTTCGACGTCAGCACCGACCCTCCCGTGCTCCTCACCCTGGACGCTCAGGTCCTGCCGCGTCCTGTGCCCGGGCGGCCATCGAACACCCGCGAGTACACCCTGGGGGCACCGCCGCGCGGCTTCACCGACAAAGAGCCACGTGCCGCCCCCGCGCTGCGCCGCGACACCGTTGCGTTTCTGCGCGCCAACCCCGGCTGTATCGAGGACTACGCCTCGAAGGACTTCAGCGCGGTGCGGTTCGAGGTTGTTGCGGAGACGGATTCCGAGGGCGTGTCGACCCTGCGTGTCGAACCCTTTCAACTGGTCCGGGCGTCTCTGCTCGCCTGTCTTCGCGGCCAACTCCCCAAAGCGCCCGGACTGGCGGGACGACCCCCGACGCGGGCGATCGTCGAAGTGCTCATCCCCGTCAGCGCCGACGAACTTCCCCCGGGCACCCCAATGATCGAGATGGGGCGACCGTAGGACTGCCCTACAAGAGGTGCCGCACCTTGATGTCGAGGTAGCGGTTGATCAGCGCCGAGGTCAGCTGGCGGGGCTCCACATCGAGCACCAGCGCACCGGCTTGGTGCAGGCTACGGAGCAACTTGTCGCGAGCGGTGAGCAACTCGGCGGCGGCAGCAGCCTGGTAATAGGCCTCGGGACGGTCGCTGTGGGGGCGTACAGCGGCCTCGAGGTCGGGGTCTCGAAAGATGATGCACAGCGGAAGGTGGCGCGGATGCAGGCCACGCACTGTGCGAAGCAGCTCGGTCGCCGAGGTGTCGTCGATGACCTGGGTGAACAAGACGATGAGGCTGCGTTTGCGAAGCTGCGCCGCCACCCGAACGAAGGCGGCTTGCACGTTGGACTCGCGCAGTCCGGCGTGGGTCGCAAAGGTGGCTTGCACGAGTCGGCGAGCAACCTGCGGGCCGGTGCTTGGCGCGACAAAGGCGTGGACCTCGTCGGAGAAGGTGAACAACCCGACGTTGTCCCCAGCTCTGACCGCGACGTGCCCCAGCATGAGTGCGCTGTTGAGCGCGTGGTCGAACAGCGGCAGGCCATCGGTGCGCGCGGTCATCAGTCGGCCACAGTCGAGGGCGAACACGATCGACTGGTTGCGTTCGAGCTGATACTGGCGGGTGATCAGCTTGCGTTTGGACGCGGTCGCGCGCCAGTCGATCGATCGGAACTCGTCGTCCCGCGTGTACTCGCGCAGACACTCGAAGTCACTCTCGCCGCCGCGAATCCGGGTGGCCCGCACCATCTGGTTTTCGCGGTTCTGCCGGGCGAGCAGGTCGTAGGCCCGCACGGCCTGGACGTCGGGGTAGACCCGCACGCCGTCTTCCGCCCGGATTCGCAGCTGGCGAATCCAAAGGCCCAACGGCGATCGGTGCCGCACCCAGTGGTCCCCCAACGCGTACTGACCACGCCGGCCCGGCACGACGCGATAGGTCGCAGACGCTCGCCCGCGGGGCGGGAGCTCGACGGACAGCGGCAGGCCCTCGGCCACCGCGTGGTCGAACAGGTCTTCGTTGACGTCGACCTTCAGGGTGCGACTGGCCGACGAGCGAAACTCCAGGCGCACGACGTTGGGCCGGCCGAGGGAAAAGACCCCCGGCTCGACCGAACGAGACACCGTGACCAAACGCCGGCGTGCCAGCACCGCATCGAGCAAAGCCGCGAACACGATGGCGCCGTCGACCGCCAGCATCGGCCATACGAGCGATGCATCGACCGTGACCGCCAACCCGAGGCAGAGCGGCGCGATGAGCAGCAGCACCAGTGTTCGAGACGGAATCACGCGGCGTTCTTGGGCACTCGAGCTTCGCTCAAGACTTGGTCGATGCAGAGGTCGGCGGAGAGCCCCTCGAACTCGGCATCGGGTTGCAGAATGATGCGGTGGCGCAGCACCGCCGCGGCCAACGCCTTGACGTCGTCGGGAATGACGAACTCGCGGCCGAACATGCCGGCCCGCGCACGTGCGGCCGCGGCCAAGGCGATCGAACCCCGCGGAGACGCGCCCAGCAGCACCGAGCGATGGCTCCGCGTGCGACCGACGATGTCGGTGACGTAGTCGAGCAGGTCGTCACTGACCACGATGTGCTGGAGGCCCTGCTGCATCGACAACAGCGTCGCGTCGTCGACCACCCGCTGCAGCTGCGAGTGCTCGAGCGCGCTGGGGTCGAACCCGTGCAGGTGGTTGCGGAGGATCTGCTTTTCGACCTCGGAGCTGGGATGCTGCACGCCGATCTTGAGCATGAACCGGTCGAGCTGGGCCTCGGGCAAGGGATAGGTGCCCTGCGACTCCACCGGGTTTTGCGTGGCCATCACGAAGAACGGATGCGGCAGCGCGCGGGTGTGGCCGTCGACGGTGACGCTGGCCTCCTGCATCGCCTCGAGCAGCGCCGACTGGGTCTTGGCGGGGGCACGGTTGATCTCGTCGGCCAGCAACAGCTGCGTGAAGACAGGACCGGGCAGGAACTCGAACTGCTCGGTGCGGCTGTTGAACACGTTGCCTCCGGTCACGTCGCTGGGCATGAGGTCGGGCGTGAACTGAATGCGTTTGTGCGAGCAGCCGAGCACGTGGGAGAGCACCCGCACCAACAACGTCTTGCCGAGGCCGGGCACGCCTTCGATGAGCACGTGCCCCCGGGCCAAGATGGCGACCAAGGCATGCTCGACGACCTCATCCTGTCCGAGCAAGACACGTCCGACTTCCTGGCGAATGCGGGCACAGTAGGCGCCGATGTCTGCGGGCGAGGCGGGCGAAACGGGCTGGGCGGTCATGTGGATTCTCCAATGTCTCTCATGAGGCGTCCGAGGTCTCGAATGAGGGCGAGGTCTTCGCCCGAGCCTCCGGGGGAAGCGTGGGTTTCGGTGGCACTGTGCGCGGCCACGAGCAGGCGCATCACTTCGGTGTCGTCGCGACCGCTCACCCGCGCGACCTCCTGCGAAAGGCCGTGCAGGCCGGCCGCGGCCGAGGAGGAGAAGCGGTTGCGCAGCCGCTCGAGGACCCACGCCGCGAACAGACCCGATGCGAACGAAGCCGCCCGAGCCTTGTGGTACTGGCGCCCCATCGCGACCGCGTGTTGGGCAAACGCCCGGCGGGTCTGGCGTTCGGGGTCGCGGCCACGGCCGAACCGAACACCGCGCCACAGGTACAAGGCCAAGATCAGCACCAACAGCTGCACCACCGCGGCGGTGAGGTGGGTGTGGGCGATCGCATCGGCCGGGGTGTCGGACCCCTTGCCGACCCAGCCGTCGACGAACTCGACGTCGCGCTCGTAGCTTGCCACCAGCGCGGACAAGCTCCAGGCGTTGGTGCCGAACGCAAGCCCGACGTTGGTGAACAGGTGGTCGTCGGCCAGAACGGTGATGCTCCCGGCGCCCTCGAGGAACATCGCAATGTAGGGGTCCCCGGTGGGCCCCACGTCGAGCTCGATGGCGTCTTCGACCCAAAGCAACACCGACCGGCCGCCCGCGGCGTCGACGGCGGGCACCACGGCGAACGGCTCGCCGTACGCGACCTCGCCCCCCGCGTCGAAGACCTCTTCACTGTAGCCGTAGCGAACATCCAGCCACGGCGGGATTTCGCCTCCCGCCACGATCAGCTGCCCTCCGTTGGCGACCCAACGTCGCACGGCATCCCATTCCTCTTCGCTGGCGGACGTGTCCCCGAGCATCACCAGCACGGGCTGGAACGATGCGTTCTCGGGGTCGAGGTCGCGCAGCGGCGCGGTGCGGTAGCCGGCCTCGACGTCGCAGTCCTGACGGATGAACTCGAGCACAGCCTGTGTCCCCGACGGCGACGTCGCCCACGGATATGACGTGTCGGCTTCGGAGTCGCACGCTGCGGAGGACCCGAACACGGTCGCCAGCAACACCACCAGCGGCCCCACCGTCTTGACGATGGCGGTGACGCGCTGAAACACGGCCTCGAACACGCCGCCGGTCGCCGGCTGCGGTCCGAACTGCGCCCGGTCGATGTCTCGCAAGGCATCCTGCACCGGCTCCAAGAGCGCCCGGTTGCCACGGAGTTCACGAATGTACTCGCCGTTGGTTCGCGACGCGTGCAGGCGGATCAGCCCCTCGTGGTCGAGGCGGCGCAACAACGCGGCATGGGTGAAGTCGACGGCTTCGCCGAACGCACCCTGCTGGGCCGCGGTCCGGGCCAGCTGCAACAGCCGTGAGACGTCGGTCTCCATCGCCAGCGTCGCAGCATCCCGGGCCGCCGCCTCTTCATCCGCAGGTTCGTCCGGGGCCGCCTGGTCCAGTGGCAGGGTGTCGTTGCGCGCGACGTTGCGAAAGATCGCCCAGGCCACCAACACCACCGCGGCGACGATGACCCCCCAGAACAGAACCCGGGCGAAACCGCCGAGCACGGGGAGCTCCAGGGCGTCGTCGCGGTCGTCCTTCGCCTGCGCCCGCCGTGGGCCATCCCCCTCGCCGCGGCGGCGTTTGGAGTCGTCGTCGTCCTCTGGCTCCTTCGCGGCCTCGTCCGGCTCTGCAGCGCTTCGCGCAGACAGGCGGCCCTCCCCTCGCAGCACGGCCCGGGGAGCCTCGCAGGCGGAGGCCAAGGCGGGACACAGCGGTAGCCCTTCGGCGGGGATTTCCGGACACCACCGCGCCTCGTCCTCGGTGAGCGGATACCCCTCGTCGTGGCAGAACGCGTACTCGGGCTGCGCCAGGATGTCGTGCACCGGCCCCAACCCGGTCGTTTCGATCGATGAGGGCGCTTGAAAGGAGAGCAGCGCCAGCAAAGTCAGCAGTACGGACATCAGCCGACCCCCTCCGTGGAATCACGCTCGCGCTGGCTCACCACCAGCGCGAGAAACGACGCCTGCAGGTCCCACGCGTCACGGCGCGTGCGGGCGTCGATGTACTGAAGAAACCGAACCGATGCCAGGTACGGCACCGCCGCGAAGAATCCGATCAGCGCCGTCAGCGAGCCTCCCTCGTCGAACAGCGACCCGAACGGGCGTCCGAGCTGCAGGGTGAACTCGAGCAATACACCACCGGCTTGGTCGGCAGCGACGACGAACAGGCAGACCGCGAGAGCCAGGCCCATTCCGAGAGCGACGACGGCGCCGTACTGCCCCGCGACGAACTGCCCGCCCCGCTTCACCCCCGCGAACGCCCCCTGCCCCTCGAGCAGGACCGCTTCGTGCACGAAGGCGCAGTACCCCCAGGTCCACGGCAGCGCGAACACGGTGAGCAGACCGCCCGCAATGACCACACGGGTGACGACCAGCGCGACCAGGTAGTGCCCCAGGCGCGACGCAAACTGACGCAACACCGCGCGCGCCGTGACCTCGGGTTCGAACATCAAACGGCTGGCGGCGATGGTGAACGGCCCTTGCAGCACCATGCCGAGGCCGACCGCGATCAGCCAGACCAGCGCCCACTCGTACTCGGCCAGCACCCGCAGGCCGTAGCAAGCCAGTGCGGCGGGTAGCAGCACCCACGCACAGAGCACCAGGTACAGCTTGCCGCCGACCCCGGAGCACCAACGCAGCCCGAGATCGAACGTCTCGGCCAACGTGCGAGGGCGCAGCGTGATCCGGGCGCTCTGCAGATTCACGGCGCGCCCTCCTCACCGCGACCGGCGAACACGAAGTACGCCATCACCAGCAACCACAGACCTGCCGCGGTGGCCCACTTGATCTCGTCGGCGACCCCCGACGGCGACCAAAAGCCCTCGATGAACGCGGCGATGCCCAGCATGATCGCGGCGCCCACGGCCAAGCGCGCGACCGCGGGACCTTGCCGGCGCAGCGAGCCCAAACGCGTGAGCCCCTCGGTGCGCACGAGCGCGTAGCCCATGCGCAGACCGGCGGCGCCGGAGATGACGATCGCGGTGAGCTCGAACGCGCCGTGCCCCATGATGAACGTGACGATGCTGCGCCCTGCCCCCGCCGAGATGACGTAGCCCAACGTGGCTCCGATCGAGATGCCGTTGGAGACCAGGAAGAACACCGAGCCGAGACCGAAGAAGATGCCGGTCGCGAACACCCGAAACGAGATGCCGACGTTGTTGTAGACGTAGAAGCCGGTCATCGACGCGTCGACACTCTCGCTCCGCCCGCCCCCGAAACCTTCGGCGTAGGCCTCGGCCAGCATTTCGAGCTGCCCTCGAGGCACGACGGCCGTGGCGAGGTCGGGGTCGGTGAGGCAGGCGACGACGCCGACCAACAACGGCAAGACGAACAGCGCCGACGCGGCGGCGAGGAACCGCCAGCTCTCGCGCAACGTACGAGGGAACTCGCGTGCCACGAGGGCCCAAAGCCGCGAGATCCGGTAGGGCGTGGCGCGGTACAGCCGGTTGTGCGCACGCGCTGCCAACAGGTCGAGGTGCGCCACGATGTCCTGTCCATAGCCGGCACCGCGCGCCCGCATCACGTCCGCACAGACCATGCGATACAGCCGTCCAACGGTGGCGATGAGGTCGGGATGCAAGCGATGCAGCGCCTTGTTCTGCAACAGCAGCTGGTCGAGCTGCTGCCAGTGCGCACGGCGAGCCGCGACGAACGCATCCTGACTTACACGCTGCGATCCAGGGGCCTTCACGACGGCCTCCAGTCATGGGTTGCGATCGTAGCCTGCTGCGTCCGAGAGCCCCGGCGAGGCGGCGTGGGGGGTGCGACGACGTGCCCCCCCGCGCGCACGAAGAGTGCGGCGAGAAACCGGACCGGGTCGGCATGGCGCACCCCGAGTCGCTCCGCAAACATTGGGGCGACCATCTGGGCGAGTTCGTGCTCGCGGACGGGGTTGAGGGTACCAACGCGGCGTAGGAACGACTCCAACGCGTCCATCTCGGCGCCGCTGAGCCGAGCGCTGGCGGGTACCACCTCGAGTTCGGCCGCACTCAGCGGGGGCGCAATGGTGAGCGCAGCACCGATCGAGCGCCCGCTCTCGCTGACCACCATCGTGCCGGCCACGAGGTCGCCCAACCGCCGAAACCGACTGTCGAACGCCATCACGACCAGCCCCACCACATTGAACGCGGGCAGCCAGTCCGCGCCGCGCAGCAGGTTGCGAAGCACCACATCGAACAGCGTGAGCGGGTAGCCCCCCTCCTTGACCGTGCGCAGCGACATCGCTCGCTTGCCCGGCGTTTGACCGTTCCAGAGGCTCTCGAACAGGATGTAGTAGCCCCATTCGAGGGTGAACAACACGACCAGCTGCACCCCTGTGGACACGGCCTCGAAGTCGATGTCGACCCCAGCGAGTGCCGCGACGAACCACAGCGCGACAAAGATGAGCACACGGATCAGCAAGTCGATGCCGTAGGCGACACCACGCCGGGACGGGCCCGCGACGTTCACCCGAAACGTGATGTGTTCGGGGGTTTCGACATCGACCGTGGTGTCGATGGGCGCTGCGCTCTTGCTGCCGTTCGTGGTGAATCCTCCCGCCTGGCCGGTTTCGTCCTTGGTCAGCTCCTACTGACCCCAACACCGATCACGCCCGCATCGTAGCCATCTTTGCTGTTAGGATCGAGGCCTGGAAGGCTGAAGGATCATGCAAGGACATCAAGGACCGTCGGTAGGAAGCCCCAACCCTTATGCCCCCAACACGAGCAGTCCGTACGGGACTCCTCCTGCCTATGGCCCGCCCGGTGCCGGCCACAGCCCCTACGGGCAAGCGCCCAACCCCTACGCAGCACCGGCCGCCGATGCTGGAGCCGGCTGGGGAATGGGCATGCACGGCGACCAGTTCCTGGCCTCCCGCGGCAACCGCTTCGCGGGCTCGATCGTCGACGGCCTAGTCTACATGGTCGGCATCATTCCCGGCATCCTCATCGCCGCGGCCACCGACGCACACGACGAAACGATCATGGGGCTCGCCGTGCTCTTCCCCATGCTGATCATCGCGTGCGTCCAGTGGTACCTCGTCGCCACGACCGGGCAGTCCCTCGCCAAACGATGGCTCGGCATGAAGATCGTCAAGACCACCGGCGAAGACGTCGACTTCGTCTCCGGCGTCTTGCTCCGCTCGTGGGTCCCCTTCTTCATCGGCCTGATCCCCGGCGTCGGCCACATCTTCGGCCTCGTCGACCCCCTGATGATCTTCGGGGAAGAGCACCGCTGCCTGCACGACCGCATCGCCAGCACCAAAGTCATCTCGGTCTGAGACGCGGTAGACCGCGCGGATCAGGCCCGCAGCGGGCATTCGCCGGCGCCGTGGCTGGCGCTTGTTATGGTGCGCGGACCGATGGTCTACATCTCGAAGGTCTACACGAAGGCGGGCGATGGCGGGCGAACGATGCTGGCCAGCGGGGAAAAGGTGGCGAAGGACCACCAGCGGATTCGCGCGTATGGGGACATCGATGAGCTGAATGCGACGCTCGGTATGGTGCGGGTGGAGATCGCTCGCGAACCTCGGAAGGAGGGCGCGGAGGTGTTCCTGCAGGAGTTGGATGCTCAGTTGGGGCGGATTCAACAAGAGCTGTTCAACCTGGGTGCCGAGTTGTCGTACCCCGAGCCGGACGAGCCGAGCGACATGCCTCGACTCAGCCTGCGCGCCGACCATGTCGAGACGCTGGAGAAGAACATCGACGGGTGGAACGCGCCGCTGCAGCCGCTCAAGAGTTTCATCCTCCCCGGCGGCGGTGCCATCGCGGCCGCATGCCACGTCAGCCGAACCGTGTGCCGGCGGGCGGAGCGGGAGATCGTCACGTTGGCGCTGTCGGGCGAGCAGGTCAGCGAGGTCGCGCTGCGCTACGTGAACCGACTCAGCGACTACTTCTTCGTTCTCTCACGCGCACTCGCGGACCGGCTCGGGTACACCGAGACCCTCTGGGTCCCCGAGAAGACCTGAGCCCCTCGGAGCCGCGCATGTCCGACACCAAGAAATTCCGCTACGAGTACCCGATCATGGAGCCGCACTTCGTGGAGGCCCCGGGGGTCAAAGCGGTTGCCACGTTCATCAAACGCACGTACCCGCACAACTACGACCAGGTGTTGCCCACCCTGGTCGAGATCCCCGACTGGCCCGAGTTCTGGAAAGTGCTCGACGCCGACGGGCGCGCGGTGCCCCGAAACATGCGCGGCTGAGCGGGCACGCCCCTCCCGTTGCGGGTTGGCCGATTTCGTTCCCGAAACGTCCTGGGCGCGCCGACGGCGGTGCCCCAGACTCGGGGGCGAGATGCTCGCGGTATCGTTTCTCGCCTTTGAGGGGATTCAAGCCCTCGATGTGTGCGGACCTCTCGAAGTCTTCGCCACGGCCAACGAGCTGTCGGGGCGAGAGCACTACGCGACGCGCCTGCTGTCGCCGGATGGCGAACCAGTGCGTGCGACCAACGGCCTGCGATGGATGGTCGATGGCGCGTGGGAGGACGTCGAGCACGGCGACACCGTTCTCGTGCCGGGGGGTGAAGGCGTTCATGCACTTCGTACGCCCGAAACGTGCGAACGCCTGACCCGCGTCGCGTCGAACGCGGGACGCATCGCGAGCATCTGCACGGGCTCGTACTTGCTCGCCGAGGCCGGACTGCTCGACGGCAAGCGGGCCACGACACATTGGGCCAAAGAAGACGACTTCGCGACGAACTTCCCGGCCACGACGATCGACCGCGACTCGCTGTACCGCACCAATGAAGGCAGCCCGCCGATCTGGACCTCGGCAGGCATCAGCGCCGGCATGGACATGGCCTTGGCGCTCGTCGAGCACGACGTCGGGCCACAGCTCGCGCACGAGGTCGCCCAGTGGCTGGTGCTGAGTCTGCGTCGATGTGGCGACGATGCCCAACGCAGCGCTGCGTTGGAGACCCAGGCCCTGCATGTTCGAGACATCGCCCGGGTGCAGGCGTTCATTCGTAGCAACCCCAGCGCGGACCTCCGCGTGGAAGCGCTGGCGCTGCGGGCCAACATGAGCGTGCGGAACTTCGCCCGTCGGTTTTCGTCCGAGACCGGCATGTCCCCTGCGCAGTTCGTTCGCCAGAGCCGAGTGGAACACGCGCGACGACTGCTCGCGACGAGCGACCGAGGCATGGACGAGGTCGCTGCCGCCTGCGGCTTTCAATCCCGGCAAGCCCTCGGGCGCGCCCTTCGACAACCACCGGACCAGGACGACTGAGATGAACCTTCCCCCTAGCCTCATCGGCTCGCGTGCAGACTTGCTCATCGAAGCGATCGTCATCGCCGAGATTGTCGCGGTTCCCGTGCTCTTGCGAGCGATTCGAGCTGCGCGCGCGGGCGACCATCGCCTGCACAAGACGCTGCAGCTCACGCTGGCCATCGTGTTCGCGGTGGCCACGGTTGCCCTCGAGGTGGACATTCGGCTCGCTGGCGGCATGGCGCACTTCTCGGCTGGAGGCCGCTACGAGGGGACGCTGCTCCTCGCCGTGATCCTCTACGGCCACCTCGCGGTCGCGGCGGTCAACGCCGCGCTCTGGACGGTCTTTCCGCTGGTGTCCTATCGCCGATTCCGAAGCCGTCTGCTCCCAGGCGCATTCTCGGCGCTCCATGTCCGGCTCGGGTGGTGGGCCGTGATCGCCTACGCGCTGACAGCCGCCAGTGGGCTCGCGCTCTACGTGGTGGGATTCGTGCTCTGAGCCAGGAGGCAGAAGAGCTCAGGTGCAGTGGCGCCGACGTAGGCCGAACAGCCCCAACAACACGACGCCCATCCAAAGTGGTCGTCGTGTGCCCGCCCCTTGATGGTAGCTGCAGCCACCGCTGCCGCTCTCGTCGGCCGCCGGTGTCTCGCCGCCATCGGTATCGAGCGTCCCGCCCCCGGGCGCCGAGTTGCCGTCGTCACCGGCTTGCGATGTGGTCTCGCCATCGCCGCTCGAACCCGACGTCGAGTCGGGCGGGCCGCTATCGCCCGATGGCGTTCCCGAGTCGGATCCGCCGCTGGTCTCTGGGGGAGGAGCCGACATGGAACATCCAATGCGCTCGGTGCTGACGATGAAGTCATCGAACCACACTCGGTTGCTCTGGTCCGCGTCACCGACTTCAATATAGTGCCCGAGGTTGGCGCGATTGAGACCCAGCTCGGGGACATCGCGCCAACGCAGTCGGCGACTTCGATCGCGAGCTGGTCGTCCATCCAAAACGCCATGACGCCGTCGTTCTGCCCGGGGGTGTTCACCTCGATCATCATCTCGAGGCAGACCCACTCGCCTCGCGGAAGGACGACCGCCGGCTCGGGACTGAAGTGGTTTCCCCAGCAGCACTCAGGCCCGTTCTCGCACGGCATGTCCCGCTCCGCACACCCATCGCAGATGCCCTGTGCATAGTCACCGCTGCAGTAGCCGCCCGAGTCACAGCCCATCTCCGGGTGGTACGAGTAGAAGAACAACTCGTTGTCGGTGTTGAAGTCGACGGTGGTGCCCATATGTCGAGAACCATTGGGGCGGCATCCGGCGTTGCCCATCCCTTCCCAATAGCCATCGGGGCGAGTTCCGCCGATCGACAAGAAGTGGTGCACGTACTGATGGTCCTCGGCCAGCTTGACCCGCGTGCGGAAGTAGAGCCGGTCGTGGTTCTCGAGCGGACAGCCCTGCTGCTTCTCACCCGCGCAACTTCGGAATGCCAGTTCCGCACCTTGGAACTGCGCGCTCTGGGCCGCCGGCAAGTAGACCGACCAATCACCGTCGAATGCGTTGGCGGGGTTATTGTCGAGAAGGATTCGATCCGGGTTGTTTGTGCCCTCGCTGCAGCCTCTGCACTCGACGAAGGGCGACTGGGCGAACCATTCTTGCCAGCCCAAGCCTCCCTGCTCGAAGTCTTCGCAGGCCAGCCACTCCGCAGCGGGGTCGTCGCAGTCGGACGCTCGGGCGATGCCCGGAGCGAGGCTCGTGGCGAGAGCGGCCACCACAAAGGCGTAGAGAGTCGGCCGTACCATGCACCACGAGAGTACGCCGGGAGTGAGGGCGGAAACGCATCCGCGCAGCCGCGGTAAGATCCACCTGCACCCCAGTGTCCTGTATAAGCAGTGTCGCACCAGCCTCGAACGTGTCGAGAGCACCTCGGCTGGCGCGACGACGCCAGCGGCTACGGCAAGCAGGCGCGCACGTAGTACCAGTGATTGTTGTTGATGAACGGGTCCACGCCCGCAGGCACCGTGGATACGCGGCAGTTCGCTCCGTCGTAGTAGCTCCCGGGAAGAGGGCAAACGTTCCCGGGCAGCGCCGTGTGATAGTAGCCGTTGCCCCAGACGAACGCGGTCGTTCCAGCGGGCGCTTGGCCCATCTGGCAGTTGGCCCCGTCGAACCATCCACCGTCGGGGCATGGATCAGCACAGGGACAGTCGAACGTGAACGTATCGGTGTCATGCAACAGGCCGCGCCGCACTCGGACCCGGTAGGTTTCTTCGCAGGCCAACGGAACGACCCGACCCGTCGTGCCGCCGGCGGTCGTATTGCCGGTGGTCGCCGTGTGTGTCACCTGCACCCCGCCGCAGACGCTTCCGCCTTCGTTCACGTTTCGCCAACACACCGTGTAGTCGCGCGGGAGTCCGCCGTTGACGTCCCAGAAGATGTTGGCCCAGTGTTGCCCGTTGGCACCACCCGCGTAGTTCATGCCCAGCCCCCAGTTGACGGGAAACAGGCGGCCCACAGCACCCGGGTCGCTGGCAAGGTCGCCGTCCTCGGCCCACGGTGCCTCCTCGTAGTCCCCGGTCTCGGCGCTGTCCGAATCGAACGCATCGGTTTCGCCGTCCGCCTCCTCATCGTAGGCGGCAGAGTCTTCGAAGACCTGTTCTTCGCTGTCACAGGCGGTGAGGATCGAGAAGGCGAGGAGAGGCAGGAGAAGTCGCGTTGGACCGTTCATCGGCCACAGTCATGCGCCCCACTCGAGCGTCCGCCAGCCTTGCGCGGCACGATTAAGGCAAACGCCCGGCGAACGATGATCCGCGCCCAAGCTCGATGCTTCGGCTGCGCAGCTTTAAGGCTTCGCCGCGGTCTCAGTCGGGAAGGCCATCGCCTGGTCTGACTGCGGCCCGAGGTCGTTCGCCTCCCCCCGTGTCGGGACCGGGCGAATCACGGGGTGAAGTCAGTGCCGGCCAGCGGCGTGTAGGCGGCGTTGCCCGTTTCGTAGTTCGTCTCGTCCGCGATCAGGGGCAGGTACGCGGGCAATGAGCCTTCCCCGGTCCTCGCGCCCGTGTAGCGCAGATTGTCCGCATCGAAGGTCGTGATCGTCCCGGCTGCCTCGCTCAGCGAGCTGGGGATCATCGAACTCTGTCCATCGAGGGCGTCGGCGTCGTCCGTCCACACGGAGGGAGCGGAGAACGCGACACCCGCAATGAAGATCGGGGCGTCGTCCGAGCCGGTGTACACGAACAGATTGTCGCCGTTGCCCGCGATGCCCCAGTTGCCGGTGTCATCGTTGGCGATCGACCCGAGTTCGGGCGTGACCGACAACGTCGACGGGCCCGAAACACCGACCTCGAAGACCGTGCCGGCCGCGAGGTCGTCGGAGAGCACCAGGCTGCCCGTGCCTTCAGGGGTCTCGAACACTCCGTCCGTTTCGTTCCACGCTCGCTCTGTGAACCGAAGCTCGGTGCCCGCGGGAACGTCCGTGAGCGCCACCAGGGCGAAGCCTTCGGGGAGGTCCGAGTTCACACCGATGAACTGCAGCGCCCCGGGTCCCAGCTCAGCCACCTCCCCGGTGCTGCCGGTACTCCCGGTGGTGCCAGTGCTATCCGAGTTCCCGGTGTCGCCCGTGCTCTCGGCCCCGCCAGTGCTCTCGGTGCCGCTCGTCTCCGAGCTCGTCCCCGTGCTCCCGGTGCCACTCGTCTCCGAGCTCGCGCCCGTGCTCCCGGTGCCAGTGATGCCGGTCGTCGCGCTGCTCGCTGTGGCCGCGGTCGCTCCAACTGTCGTCGTCGGCTGATCGGACCCGCTGGATCCGCCCGTCCCCTCGCTCGCGCCGGACCCGTCCGAAGAACCGCAGGCGCTCAGTCCCGCCAACAGCATCCACATCGTGAACCCCGATCTGACTCGCATGGGCCCACTATCGCAGATGGCACACGCGGATGCAGTGACGCCCGCGCAGCGGCACCCCCTGGGCGCTGTACGCCGTGGCGAGCCGGCCGAGCGTGGCGGGCACACGCTTCGTTCAACCGCCCCGCAGGTATCGCACGATTCGCCACCGCCTCGGCCGGGTGAGGTGTTTGAGCAGCAAGAACGCCATTGCACGCCGCTTGGACCGCACGTCCGCCGCCAAGATGATGTGCACGTGCGGCCATGGGCATCGCCGGGTGCGGCCCGCGTTGCACAGCAGCGAGTAGCACTGCGGATCTCCGAACTTCGCCAACGCTTCTTGCCGGGCGACGACAACCGCCTCGGTCAACAGCGCGTCCAACGTCACGCTCTGCGCCCGGGTGGACAGCACGCAGTAGTCCGGCACGAACGGAACACGGGGGCGAACGAGGACGTACTGGGCGACTGTGCTTGGAGCTTCCATTATTATTTGACTGACCAACCAAACAATAACGCACTCGGGCGCCGCTGCAAGGACGCGCGGTTTCCGCTACGCTGCGCGCATGCGTCGAGGATGGATGGCGTGGGTGTTGCTGGCGGGGTGCGGTCCGGCTGCGGGCTCGGCCACGGATGCAATGGACGCGGAGAGCACCACCACGTTGGACACGCCATCGACCACGCACGCGGAGGGCGATACGGATACAGCGGACCCCTTCGCGGCGCCCAACTGTGCGGCGCTCGCTCTCCCGGGCGACGCGGCGGACGTCACCGCGACCCCGCGCTCCAATCGCGACGCCGAAGTGTTGGCCGTTTCGGCCGTCCCCGATGCGCTCGTCGCGTCGGAGGCCAACTACCAACGCATCGTCGACGACCTCGCCCACATGCGGGCAGACCGGCCGGCACTCGAGGACATGCACGCAGACTGCCTCGTCCCGGTCGGGTTCTCGGCCTGGTTCGATGGCTCAGTCGACATCGTCAACGCAATGTCCGTCGGGGACTACCACGCGTGGGACTGTCACAACGCCTACTACGACACGACGCAGTACCGCATCGACGGCATCGGCTATGCGGTCGCGTTCGAGGGCGTCTACTCGGCGGCGACCCTCGAGGCGTATCGCACCTTGCCGGGATTCGAGGCGGCAACCCTGGCGCCATTCTTCGACGCAGTGGACCCCTACACGGACGCCTGCGAGCCCCCCGGAGGCACCGTGGCAGTGAGCGCCACCATCGACGGTGCGGGGGTGTTGGCCGAACGCACCTACGTCTGGACGGACGCGGAGGGCACCGTCGTGCAATACGCCGCCGCAGCAGGCGAGCCGCCGGTACTGCAGTGAGCGCCCACGCGGCGGTTCACAGCGCCGCGAATCGCTCGACGAACGTGTCGATCGCGGCGCGCCCCTGCGTCCCCAACGATGCGGAGAAGTCGTTGACGTACAGCGCGATGTGGCGGTCGCAGACGCTGCGCTCCATCTCCTGAGCAAACCTCTCGACGTAGGCCCGACTCGCCTCCGGATGCTCCCACGCGTGGCGCACGGATGCCGCCAACGCGCGCTCGAACCCAGCCCGCAGCTCGGGGTCGAGGGAGCGATCGGCGACGATCACCCCCAGCGGCAGCGGCAACCCGGTGTCCGCTTCCCACACCTCGCCGAGGTCGGCGACCTGCACCAGGCCATGCTCGGGATAGGTGAACCGGCTCTCGTGAATGATGAGGCCGGCATCGACCTCCCCACGCTCGACCGCGGGCATCACCGCGTCGAATCGCATCGGCACCGCCGTGTGCTCCGGCCCGAACATGCGCAGCAACGCGTGGGCGGTGGTGCCCAAACCGGGGACGGCAATGCGGCGCTCCCGAAGCTCCGCCAGATCGCAGGCTCGTTTCGCGACGACGAGCGGCCCACAGCCGCGGCCGAGAGCCGCCCCGGCATCGAGCACCGCATAACGCTCGCGCACCCGTGCCCAGGCCCCCACGCTGAGTTTGGACAACGGCAGGGCATCCCCACCCGGCTCCAGTGCCCGACGATTGAGCGCCTCGATGTCCTCCATCACCACGTCCACCGCCGGAGCGTCGGGCACGAGGCCATGCACCAGCGCGTGAAACATGAACGTGTCGTTGGGACAGGAAGAAAAGCCCAGGCGAAGCACGGGCGTTGCCTACCACGCCGCCCGCTCTGCGCCATCGGCGTTGGCCCCGCGAACCGCAAGAACCCGCACATTCGGGCGGCTACGGCCCGATGCGTTGAGTGCCAGAGCCCGCCGCCTTACGATCGAGGGCGATGGCCAAGCTCAACCGACAGGTGATCGAAGCGTTGCGCACCACCGCCACGCGACTGCAGGGCGGCGCCGACTACGAATGGGGCCATGCCGGCGCCTGCAACTGCGGCCACCTCGCGCAGACCGTGACCCAACGCAGCAAGCGGGAGATCAACCGAATGGTCGGGGGCGAGTGGTCCGAACACCTCAACGACTACTGCCCCGTCACGGGCCAAGCCGTCGAGGACGTCGCCGCCCAGATGATCGCCTTTGGCTTCACACCGTCGGAGCTGGCCGACCTCGAGTGGTTGAACGACCCCCGGGTGCTGGAGCGGGTACCGGGGCGCAAGCACCTGCGCCGCAACGACCGCGATGATGTGGTGCTGTATCTTCAGACCTGGGCCGAAATGCTCGAGCGCGAGCCAGTCTGACGACTCAGCCGCACCCGCTGATGAAGCCCTGCGCCCACGTCCGCAGTGCATCCGGGTCGACATCTGCGGGGAGATAGCGAACCGTGCCGTCCTCGCCCTCGTAGCCCAGCGTGACGACGTAGGCCCCGAGGTCCGCGGGCACGGTGTACGGCGGCGGGCGCTCCAGGGTTGCCGAGGCTCGGGCCCGCTCGAACCACCGCTCGACGTCGGCCGGCACGCGGGTGCCCGCGCAGTCGTTGCGAAAGTCTGTCGCCCCGTCCGACCAGGTGTACTCGCCGACGTAGCGACCATCGGGACCCAACACGATGTCCCAAGACGCGCCCTCGTCGGCGGCAGGATCGATGATCTGCACGATGAGCCGGCCCGAGAGCGCCTTGGGCTCCCCGGGTTCGGGAACGACGGCTTTGGGTCCGCAGCTCGCGAGGACGAGCGCGATGGCGAGGTGACGCGAGCGAGGCACCGAGCCCAGCGTACAGCAGGCGGTCGCGATACTCTTCCTCGGTGCGACTCCCAGGATGGGTGCTGGCGACGCTGACGGTCGTCGCATGCGAGAAGACCGAGGCGACCGCGAGCGCTCCGCCGAGCGCCCCCCAGCGGGTGTCCCGGCCGGCGCCGCTCCCCGACGCCGCGCTTCGCCGTGACCTGCGGCTCTGCGAACAGACCGCACCGGGAGATACGGGGCAGACCGAGTTCGGGGTACGTGTAGACCCCAACGGCAAGGTCGTGCTCGCCAAAGCGCTGCACTCGACATCGCCGCCGGCGTTGCTCAACTGTTCGTTGCAGCGGCTACGCGCCTGGAGCTTTGCGCCCAGCGACGCCGGGGCGGCCTTTCGTTTTTCGATGGCCTTCGGCCGCGTGCAGGAGCCATCGGGCGGCACTGCCGGCAAGCCCGCGGACAAGAAGCTCATCAAGAACACGAGCAAACACCGAACCTCGGCGCTGCAGCACTGCTACAACGCAACCCTGCGGAATGACCCGTCTGTGATGGGCACGGTGTCGTTCGACATCGTCATCGCCGTCACGGGGGAAGTTCGCGATGTCGACATTCAGGTGGCACCGAACACGTACATCCCATTCGAGATGCAGGAATGCATGGCCGACAAGATCCGGGCGTGGAGGTTCCCGATGAATGGGGCAGAGACGGGAGCCGACGTGTCGTTCACGGTGGTGTTCAGCCCGAGCTGAGCGCCGCCAACACGGTCCGCACCGCGTCGTGCAGCCGGGCTTTGGCCAATCGCAGATCCCAGCCCCCGCGCTCCCGAGCCCCCACACGGTTGCTGATCGAGCGCAGCTGGACCCACGGCACACCAAAGGCCTGACAAACCCGGGCGACCGCAGCGCCCTCCATCGACTCGACGGCGGGCGTCACCCGTGACGCATAGGCTCGGGCCAACGCATCGGTGCCGCTGATCGTCGAGACGGTCGTGCCTCGAACCTGCGCGACCCCGGGCACGGCCTCGGCGACGTCCGACACCAGGGCAGCATCGGCCGACCACCGCACAGCGTCGGCAAGTCCCAAGGCGCGGAGGTCTTCAAAGCCCGCCTCCGAAACCAGCCCCTCGTCGGCGAGGGTCTCCTCGACGACCAGGCAAACGTCCCCGACATCGAGTCCGAAGCCGGGAAAGCACCCTGCAACGCCGAAGTTCACGACCGCATCGGGCAAGGCGGACGACAGACGACGCGACAGCGCGAGCGTGGCCTCGATCTTGCCCACGCCGAGCTGCACGCAGTCGGGCAAGTCGAGGCCCTCGGCCTCCTTGGGATGGGCGTAGGCCCACAGGATGTGCCCCGCCATGCCCGAGCCGTTCAGGCCAACATCGACAGCGGCTGCTCGAGGTAGCCGCGCAGGGTGACCAGGAACTGCGCCCCGACGGCGCCGTCCATCACGCGGTGGTCGCAGGCGAGGTTGACCCGCATGCGCTTGCCCGGCTCGAGCTTGCCGTCGACCACGACCGCCTCGTCGCGAATCGCACCGACCGCGAGAATCGCCCCCTCGCCGGGGTTGATCACCGCCTGGAACTGCTCGATGCCGAACATGCCCAGGTTGGACACCGTGAACGTGCTGCCGGTCATCTCCGACGGGGTGAGTTTCTTGTCGCGAGCCTTGGTGCCGATGGCGCGGGTGGCCACCGCAATCTCCGACAAAGAGCGCTGCTCGGTGTGACGGACCGGCGGCACGATGAGGCCTTCATCCACCGCGACCGCCATGCCGACATGAATGTCGCCGCGTCGTACGATCGTCTGACCGTCCCAGTAGGCGTTGATCTCCGGGTGCTTCACCAGCGCCTTGGCCACCGCCATGATGACCATGTCGTTGTAGGAGATCTTGACGTCGGGCAGCGCCGCCTTGAGCTGGGTGCGCATCGCCACCGCGCCGCCCATGTCGGCGTCGATGGTGAGGTAGAAGTGCGGGATCTCGGCGTTGGACTGGCCCATGCGGCGCGCGATGGTCTTGCGCATCTGGGACAGCGTCATTGCGGTGTCGGGCCGCGAGACGAAGGTCCGGGCGCCGTCGGACACCGTCGTGCCCGCCGAAGCACCCCCGCCCGCGATCGCGGCGTCGACGTCGGCCTTGATCACCCGGCCATGCGGGCCCGTACCCGCGATGGACGCCAGCGCGATGCCGGCCTCGTGCGCCAACCGGCGAGCGAGCGGAGACGCGGGGATGCGGCCATCGTCGGCCGTGGGCGCAGGCGCTGCTGGAACCGGTGCGGGCGTCGGTGCGGCCGGGGCTGCTGCGGGCGCGGGCTCGGGCGCAGCGGGGGCTGCGGGCGCAGGCGCGGGCGTCGAAGCCCCGCCGGCTTTGGCGAGGGCGGCGTCGACGTCCTCACCCGCCTTGCCCAGCACCGCGATCGGGGTGCCGATCGGATGGGTGTCGCCTTCGGCCGCGACGATCTTCAACACGATGCCCGCGTCGAAGGACTCGTACTCCATCGTGGCCTTGTCGGTCTCGATGTCGGCGATGATTTGGCCGCGTTTGACCTTGTCACCTTCGGCGATGTGCCACTTGGCGATGACGCCCTCCTCCATCGTGTCGGAGAGGCGGGGAAGCTCGACGATCGTTGCCATGTCGGGTCCTGCGTAGTCGGAAGTGCTCAGGCGGTCTTGTAGGCGACCTTGGCGATGCTCTCGTAGATTCGCTCGGGCGAGGGAATCGCGAGATTCTCGAGGTTTTCGGCGTAGGAGAAGTTGATGTCTTCGTAGCAGACCCGCTCGACGGGGGCGTCGAGGTGGTCGAACGCTTCGCGGGCGATGAGGTCGGCGACCTCGGCCCCGGTGCCGCCGTACGGCCAGCCGTGATACGCGAGCACGACCCGGTTGGTCTTGCGCACGCTGTTCAAGATGGCGTCGGTGTCCAGCGGCCGAAGCGTGCGCAGGTCGATGACCTCGCAGTCGATGCCGTTTTGCTCGGCGATCTTGGCCGCCTCCAGCGAGATGGGCACCCCTTGGCCCCACGTGATCACGGTGACCTGATCGCCGGGCCGCTTGATGTCGGCCTCGCCGATCGGGATGAGGTACTCGCCCTCGGGCACCTCGCCCTTGACCCCGTACATCACCTCGGACTCGAAGAAGATGACCGGGTTCTCGTCGCGGATCGCCGACTTGAGCAGCCCCTTGGCGTCGTACGGGGTGGCCACCGAGACGACCTTCACGCCGGGGAATCCGCAGTAGAAGCTCTCGAACGCCTGGCTGTGGGTCGAGCTGAGCATGTGCGCGGCGGCGTTGGGTCCGCGGAACACCATCGGCAGCGTGAACTGGCCGCCCGAGAGGTGGCGCAGCTTGGCGGCGTTGTTGAGGATCTGGTCGAACGCGACCGCGGAGAAGTTGAAGGTCATGAACTCGATGACCGGGCGCAGACCGGCCATCGCCGCGCCCACGCCCACGCCCGCGAATCCGGTCTCGGCGATCGGCGTGTCGACCACGCGCTGCTCACCGTACTTGTCGAGCAGGCCTTGGGTGACCTTGTAGGCGCCGTTGTAGTAGCCGACCTCTTCGCCCATGACGAACACGCGGTCGTCGCGGGACATCTCTTCGTCCAGCGCGTCGCGGAGTGCTTCTCGAATCTGCAAAGTGGGCATTAGTCGTTCTCCACCAGGTGGTGCCGAAAGCGGTGCTCGGGGTCGGGTTGCGGGGACGCGTCGGCGAAGTCGACGGCGGCTTGCATCTCATCGACCACCGCATCGTCGATCGCTTCGATGCCGTCGTCGTCGAACCCATGCTCGCTGCGCAGGGCCATTTCGGTGCGGTGCAGCGGGTCCTTTTCCTTCCACACGTCGACCTCGTCCTTGGTCCGGTACTTGGCCGGGTCGCTCATCGAGTGACCGCGGAAGCGGTAGGTCAGCAGCTCGATGAGCGCGGGCTGATGGTCCTTGCGGGCCCGCTCGACCGCCTCGGCGAGTCGGCGGCGGGTCTCGAAGATGTCGGTGACCTCCCAGCGGTCGGACGTCATGCGGTACGCGGGGGCACGCACCGTGAGGTCGTCGACCAGCGTCTGGCGCTTGAGCGGAGTGCCCATCGCGTACTGGTTGTTCTCGATCACGAACACGACCGGCAGCTTCCACAAGCCCGCGAGGTGCATGCCCTCGTGCGTCGCTCCGATGTGCATCGCGCCTTCGCCGAGGAAACACAGCGTGACGGCGTCGTCTTTGAGGTACTTCGACGCGAACGCGTGGCCCGCCGCGACCGGGATGTGGCCGCCGACGATCGCGTAGCCGCCCCACAGACCTTTGTCCTTGGCGAAGAAGTGCATCGAGCCTCCAACACCGCCGACGAGGCCGTCCTTCTTGCCGAACAGCTCTGCCATGCAGGCCCCCGGGTCGCACCCGAGTGAGATTGCAAAGCCGTGGTCGCGATACGTGGTGACCACACGGTCGCCGTCCTTCATCAGGTCGGCGGTGGCCACCGCAATCGCTTCTTGCCCGATGTAGAGGTGCAAAAAGCCGCTGATCTTGCCCTGGGTGTACGCGCGGGAGGCGAGCTCTTCGAACCGGCGGATTCGGAGCATCTCCTTGTAGACGCGCACCACCTCGTCCTTGTCGGGCGCCTGGGTCGTCGGGTTCGTGGGGGTCACGGAGCCGGGAAAATAACACCGTGGGCGGCCCGTGCGACCCCGCCCCCGACAAAGCTTGATATACGTGGCCCCATGTCGCTCGAGTCCCCCGACACGGACGCACTGCCCTCCGCTGACGCCGGCGCCGAAGCGCCCGCACCGACCGCCGAGGTCACCGCCCCGTCGGTCATCGCAGAGCGCATCCAGGCCGGCGACCTCCAGGCTCTCGACAGCGACACGATGCTGGCCTACCTGCGTTCAGACGTCGACGTCTGGGCCTTGATGGCGGCTGCCGACACGGTCCGCCGCGGCCGATTCGGCAACGAAGTGCACCTGTGCTCCATCGTGAACGCAAAGGAGGGCGGCTGCCCCGAAGACTGTGGCTTCTGCGCGCAGTCGCGGCACTTCAGCACGCACGTTCAGGCCAAGAAGTTCACGCCGGTCGAAGAGATCGTCACGCACAGCGAGCGCGCCGCGGGCCGCAACGCAGCCGCCCTTGGCCTGGTCACCGCCACCCGCGGGCTCGAACATGACACCAAGGCGCTCGACCACGTCGTCGCGGGCATCAAGGCCGTGCGCGACGCGGGCTACACCGAAGCCCACGCGTCGGTTGGTTTCCTCACCAGCGAGGCCATGGATCGCATGATCGACGCTGGCCTCACCGAGCTCAACCACAACCTCGAGACGGGGCGCAGCTACTTCTCCAAAGTGGTCAGCACCCACTCCTACGACGAGCGCATGGACACCATTCGCATGGCCAAGTCCAAGGGGCTGCGCACCTGCGTCGGCGGCATCTTCGGCATGGGCGAAGGCCCCGCCGACCGCGTCGAGCTGGCCGAGTCCCTGCGCGAACTGGACGTCGACGAAGTGCCGCTGAACTTCCTGGTCAGCATCGAAGGCACCAAGCTCCCCCAGCAAGAGACGCTCGAGCCGCTGCAGCCGATGGAAATGCTGCGCATCATCGCCGCCTTCCGGTTGTTCTTGCCACGGCAGAACATCTTCATCGCCGCCGGCCGCACCCACCTGGGTCAGCTGCTCCCGATGATGTTCAGCGCCGGCGCCTCCGGCATGATGGTCGGCGACTTCCTCACCACCGCCAACCGCACGGTCGAGGACGACCTCGCCATGCTCGACGAGCTCGGCCTGGTCCCACACCGCTGCGGCAGCAAGCGCCCCGAGCTGAACACCCCCCGGCACCGCCTCCCCGTGGTGTGAGGCCTCCGCGCCGGGCCGTCGCCGGGGGTTCTCCAGGCGCCCCCTTCCGGTGAGGGGCCCCTTCCGAACCCCCTCGGGCGGTGCCCCTTCGTTCTGCCCCGTTCCCTTCTTTCCCGCTGCGCATCCCTCCGGGACGCTTCGCTCTCTTGCGAGCGAGGGTTCGGGGTCTTCGCGCGAGGCCCGGGCTCTACTCGGGCAGCATCAAGAGGGAGACGTGGGCGCGGGCGCCGGCGTTGGTTTGTACGGCTTCGTTGCCGTCGCAGTCGTCGGCGTTGTCGGCGATGCAGTAGGTGAGGTTCCAGGGGAGGACGAAGGGGCGGTCGTGGAACGCGTCGGGTGCGATGGGGCCGTAGGCGAACAGCTCGTGGCTGAATCCGATGGGGCCCGAGCCGTCGGTCACCAGCTGGCTCGGCGAGAGGCCGAAGCAGTTGTCTTGGCCGCATTCGCCTCCGAACGGTGAGGCACCGACGGCGAAGGCATAGCCGTAGTAGCAGGCCGAGGTTCCGCAGCCGCCGATCACGGTGAAGGCGGGGTCGCCCATGCCGCCGAACGCGAGCGGGTCCTCGGGGTTGAACGAGCCCACGAGTGGCTCGAGCAAGGCGTCGGTGTCGTCGCCGAACGTCATCGTGACCTCGAACGCGCCCTCGGCCGGCGTGTCCTGGCTGATGCAGAACGGCACGAACGTGCGCGCGCCCGACTGCTCGACTTCGGTGATCCAAACCCACGTGCCGTACTCCTCGGCCGTCGGCTCGCCTTCGATCGCGCAGGTCTCGGCATCGACCTCCACCGTGTCTGGACGCGTACCCGCGCCGCTGGTCATCGGGGTGCTGCAGGTGAGCGCGGAGCCGTCGCCACCGACCACGACGTCGGCCAGGACATCGCCCGGGCCCAGGCAAGGGCGTGCCAGCCCCGAGAGGTCGGCGGACAGCGCCGGCGCGACCTCGAGCGTGCACACGCTTTCCCCAACTCCGCCCGTTCCCTCGACGGAGACGAGCAGCTCGAACGAGCCCTCCTCCGTCGGGGCGCCCGAGATCGTCCCGCTGAGAGCCGAAAACATGAGCCCCTCCGGGAGGCCTTCGACGCTCCAGGTCCACGAGCCCGCGGACGGGTCGACCTCGAAGCCGTGGTCGTAGTCCGCACCGACCGCAGCCAGCGGCATTTCGCCGCACGAGACCTCGGCGGTGGGCGCCGCCGTCGTGCCATCTCCGCTGCCGTCGGCCAGCGTATCGACGCCCGTCGAGCTTTCCGCCGCACCCGTGGTGCCCGTGGTGGGGGTTGCGGTCGTCGCGGCCCCCACGCCAGCGTCCGCGCCCGGGCAGCCCGTGAGCACGCACATTCCCACGGCCACGCCGCCACACCGCCTCCAAGTGATCCCCCAAGCCATCGACCTCAGAATACCCGAATCGAGGGCTTGCCCCGTGTCGCACCGCCGCTGCGCCTGCTAACTTCGCCACGATGCGTGACACGTCCGCGCTGTGCCGTCGGCTGAGCTTGCTCGCCTGTATTCCGCTCCTGGCGACCGGATGCAGTGACCCCGCGCCGAAACCGGGAGCCCCGGCCACCGCAGCCAAGGGCGCGCCCAAACGCACCAACCCCAAGGCGAAGGCGCCCTCGGGTACCAAGGCCACACCCGATGCGAAAACGCCCGACGCCAAAGCGCCGGCCGTCGCCAAAGGTCCACGCGTCAACGAAGCCCCGCCCCCTCCCCCGCTGCCGACCGATCCCGAGGAGCTGCGGCTGATGCCGATCGAAGGCGACCCGCCCTTCATCGACGGCTACAACCCCGAGGAAGAGCCCTGCCCTTCGGGCAACTGGTGCGGCGCGGCCGATGCAGCGCTGGCGATCGCACCCAAGGCGGGCGAGCCCAAGATGGAGCTCGGGTGTCCGACCCGCATCATCGGTGCACACGACCCCAGCCCGGTCACCGAGAGCCCCGGCAAGTACAAGGGACTCTCCACCAACAACGCGATGCAGGGTGCGCTCAACCAACACGGCACCGAGCTCGCGCGCGAAGCCGGCCAAGCCGACGTCTGCTGCTACCACTGGTTCGACTACTGCTCGGGCCGCCCGCTCGTCGAGGGCAACGAAGTGCTCGCCGCCCCGGCTGTACGCCGCACCGACTGGGCCGACCTCGCGTGCCCCGTCGCCTCCCCCGTCGCCGAAGCCCTCAGCGACGCCTGGCTCGCCGACGCAGCCGCCGAACATGCGTCGGTCGCCGCGTTCAGCCGTGTCGCCATGGAGCTGATGGCCGTGGGTGCGCCGCCGCAACTGCTCGACGACACGCTGCGCGCCGCCCAAGACGAGGTGCGCCACGCCCAGGCCTGCTACGGCATGGCCAGCCGCTTCACGCCCTCGATTCAGGGCCCCGGTCCGCTTCCCGCCGCAACCCCGCGTACTCCCAGCCTGGTCCAGGTCGCCGTCGATGCGTTCCTCGAGGGATGCGTGGGGGAGACCACCGCAGCGCTGGTGGCCGAGCGCGGCGCGGGTGCAGCGACCGACCCCCACACCCAAGAGGTGCTGCGCGCCATCGCAAGCGACGAAGCCGAACACGCCGCCCTCGCCTGGCGCACGGTGAAGTGGGCGCTCGAACACGGCGGAGCCGAGGTTGCGGGCGCCTTGCGACGAGCATTTGCCGACCTCCCCCGCGCGAGCTTCGACGCCACGCCCGAGCACCCGCACTGGGGAGCTTACGGGCGGCTGAGCCAGGCCGAGATGGTCGCCGCGGCGTCCGACGCCCGCCGGGAAATCGTCGCCCCGATGCTGCGCGCCCTGCTGGGTGCAAGCGACCGCGTGCCTCCCCCGCGCGCCACCGCCTGAGCCATTCGGCAGCTCGCTCAGCGCGACATGCCGCGGCAGCGCAGCGCCAGCCACCCGGTCTGGGTGATGCGGCCGAGCGAATAGCCGCACGCGGCGACGTAGACCCCGTCGGCACCCTGCCAGAGCACGCCCCCGACGAGCACGGTCCCGCACGCCAGCCCAAACGCGACCACCGACTCGGTGATCGGGCGGGTGCGGTGCGCGGAGACGAGCAGGCCTTGAAACCAGCTCTGCATCACCCGCATGGCGGGCTGCGGCGCGGCGATGATCAAGCCGATCAGCGCCGGCCGCATCAGGTCGGACGGCAGATGAGCCACGTGCTCGAACCACACCTCCGCCAAAGGCGACAGCGCGAACGCGAGCCACAAGCCGGTCAAGAACAGGGCGAGCCGCCAGGCAAAGCCAAACAGCGCCTCGCGTCCCCCCGGCCGAGCAACGAGCGCGACGACGACCTCGTTGAATGCGAGGCCGACGCTCTGCACCACGAATGCGAGGCCGACCACGACCGGCCACACCGCCAGCGACCCCACCACCTCCGGCATGCGGCTGATCGCAGCGGTGCCCGCGGGTTGAATCACCAGGGTGACCAGGGGCGTGAGCGCGAGCGGGACGTAGAACGCGAGAAAACCTCGCACCTGCAGCGGCGGCGCACTGGACTGCTCGGGCAGCGCATCGGCCACGCGCGCCGCAAACACCCGCACGAACGCCGCCTCGCACATCACCCCGACCGAGAGCGCAGCCGCACCGATCTCCACGCCGCTGGCCGCCTCGGTGAACAAGCCCGTGAGCAACACCGACGTCGAGGTGACGAGCCGGACCGCGGTCGCCACGCCGACGATGCGGCTGCGGCCCTGCCGGATCAGCAACCCCTGCCCGGTGCGTCGCTCGGCGATCGCCCACGACCAGGGCACGATCAGCAGCAGGCCTGGTTGCGCCGCATCGGCCACCTCGGCCGGGACTGATAGCGCGGCCTCGATCACCCAAGGCCCGACCGGGGTCACCGCCAACAGCAGGTGCACCCCCGTGAGCGCCACGCCCATCACCCGCGTGTATCGAACGAGCGTGCGATAGCGGTCCCGAGCTCGGCTGAGCTCGGTCGACGCCGCGAGCAACATGATGATCGGTGCCTCGATCAGCAACGCGATCGGAAACACGACGCTGCCGTAGGCCCCGAGCTGCACTTTGGGGTCTGGGAGGCGGGCAATGATGGCGGCCACCGCCGGCTGCTCGATGCCCATGAGCAGCCAACTCGCAGCGAGGGGCCACCACGCCGACCAGATCTCCGCCCTGCGCAGCCGCCCCACGGCGCGGTCATAGCAGGTTTGCCCCTCGGGGCATGCACGCCGTCGCCTATAGTGCACAGGTGGACGACCCGTCGGGGATCTCGGTGCTCCCGCCCGTGCTCGCCATCGCGATGGCGATCGGCACCCGGCAGGTGTACCTGTCGCTGGGCGCGGGCATCTGGCTGGGCTCCACCTTCATCGAGGACTTTCACCCGATCGCAGGCCTGGGTGCGGCGCTCGAACGCCTCGTCGCGGTGCTCGGCAGCGCCGGGGATGCCCGCGTGGTGCTCTTCACCTTGGTCGTGGGTGCGCTGATCACCACGCTCGAGGCCTCGGGCGGCGTCACCGGGTTCGTCAAACGTCTGGAAGAACGCGCGCTCGTCGGCACAGCCCGCCGCGCGCAGCTCCTGGCGTGGGTGCTCGGCGTCGTCATCTTCGTCGAGTCCAACATCACCGTGTTGGTCGCGGGCACCGTCGCCCGGCCACTGTTCGACCGGTTCAAGATCTCCCGCGAGAAGCTGGCGTACATCATCGACTCCACCTCGGCGCCGATCTGCATCCTGATCCCACTCAACGCGTGGGGCGCCTACAACCTGAGTCTGCTCGAAGGGCTCGACGTGCCCGACGCCCTGGGCGTGTTTCTGCGATCGCTGCCGTACAACTTCTATGCCCTGGGTGCGGTGGTCCTGGCCTTGTCCAGCATCGTGTGGTCGCTGGACTTCGGGCCCATGAAGTCCGCCCAAGCCCGGGCGGCCGCGGGCACGGTTCATGCCGAGGGCTCGCAACCGCTGTCGGACGAGGGGGCCAGCGAAGACCCAACGCTGAAGGTCCCCCCGCGCGCCCGCAACATGCTGGTCCCGATCGCGGTGCTCGTCGTCGCGATGCCGGTGTCCCTTTGGGTCACGGGGGATGGAGACATCATGCAAGGCTCCGGGTCGACCAGCGTGCTGTGGGCGGCCAGCGGCGCACTCGCGACCGCGTGGATCATGCTGCTGGCCCAGCGGGCGCTCAGCGTCGACCGCCTCACCCGCCGCGGGCTCGAAGGCGCCGGGGCGCTGCTGCCATTGGCGATCATCTTGGTGCTCGCCCTCGCCCTCGGCGGTCTCGCGAAGGAGCTCGGCACGGGTGTCTACCTCGCTCGGCTCGCCGCCGGCTCCATGCCCACGTTCGTCTTGCTGCCGGTGCTGTTCATGGTCGGCGCGGGCGTGGCGTTTTCGATCGGATCGAGCTGGGGCACCTTCGCCATCATGCTGCCCATCGCGGTGCCGACGGCCCAGTCGATGGGGCTTCCGCTCGAGCCGTTCGTAGCGGCCTCACTCGCCGGCGGCGTGTTCGGAGACCACTGCTCGCCGATCAGCGACACCACCATCGTCGCGTCTCTGGCCGCCTCCACCGACCACATCGCCCACGTCCGCACCCAGCTGCCGTACGCCCTAGCGGGCGGTGCCGTGGCCGCTGTCGGCTTTGCAGTACTGGGATTGACGCTCTAAACGTCACAACATGACGGGTGCGCATCTACCCGTTCGGTGAAACGCACACGACGATTCTTCATGGCAGGACTCCCCGCGGCTGCGATTCTCGCCCGCGCGAGTACGAGTTGGGCCGGCCCCATCACCCGCTCCGCCAAGCCCACCAAGGGACGGCCGGCCGTGCGGCCCTCGGCGGCCAAGGTCGACCGCCGCACCGCCCAGCTCGCGCGTGCCCACGTCATTCGCCCCAAACACGTCGTGGGCGTCGAAATGGACAAGGGTGTTCGTGCTCGGCGTCGCAAGGTCAACCTGCTCGGCAAGACCCCGAAGCTCGGCAAACTCGGCGGCAAGCCGCGGCTCGACATCGACGCGTTCGGCCCCGCCCTGCACGCCAAACTCGCCCCCTACGTCAACGGCTACGCGTGGCAGCTGCGCCGCAACGGCACCCCCATGCACACGGGCCTTTGGGGCTGGGCACGCAAACCCGCCGACGGTGGCAAGGGCTGGACGCTCGACACCCGCATGCACATCGGCAGCGTCAGCAAGCTCGTCACCGCGATAGCCATGGCGCACAAGCTCCGCGGCGCCAACCGAGACGTCACCGACCACATCTGGGATTACTTGCCCAGCTACTGGAACCTCGGCAGCGAGATCAAGCAGATCAAGTTCCGGCATCTGCTCAACCACACCTCCGGGTTTCGTGTGCCGGGCTCCGCCACCGACTTCTCCACCATGAAAGGCGAGGTCGCAGCGGGGGTCTCGGGCACGCACGGAAAGTACGGCTACGAGAACGTCAACTTCGCGCTGTGCCGGCTGCTGATCCCGGTGATGCACGGCTGGATCAACAAGGCCGACACCCACGGCAGCTCGACCGATCACATCTGGGACGTGCGCAGCACCCTGCGGTTTCGCGAATACTGCAACACACACATCTTCGGCCCCTCGGGCGTGCCCGAGCTCGGCTTCAAACCCGGCCCCCACGATGCGCTGGCCTACGACAGCAAGGGCACCCAACCGGGCTGGAACTCGGGCGACCTGCAGACCGTCTGCGGAGGGGCCGGCTTTCGCATGTCGGTCTCCGAAGTGCTCGACGTCATGGGCACCTTTCGGCGTGCGGGCACGATTCTCCCGGTCGCGCAGGTGCAGCCGTTCCTCGACATGATGCTGGGCATCGACCAGCGCATCGCGACCGGTGCGGGACGGCTATACAACAAGAACGGCGCGTGGGGCCCTGGCGGCAGTCGCCTCGAGCAATGTGTCGCCTACTTCATGCCCAACGGCATCGAGATGTGTCTGTTCGTGAACTCCCCGATCGCCCCCAAACAGGTCGGCGGCGACGTGCAGTCGCTGCGCAACCTGGTCCGAGACACCTACGTCGAAAACCTGGGCTGAGCCTCACAGGCACTCGCCGAGCCGATACACCCAAAGGCCCTGGTCCTCGGTGGCGACGAACACGACCCCGTCCTCGCGCACCGCGATCGACTCGGGGGTACCGGCCACGGCGTGGTCCAAACAGGGCACGAGCACGTCGCCCCGAGAGCAACCGCCACGCAGGCTTCCGTCCATCCCGGTGGTCGCCGCGACGGCATCCAGGGTGCCATCGGCGTCGAGGTCGAGGGCACCGGGGGGCGCGAGGAGGAACTGCCCGAAGTCCACGCCGCGCCCAGTCCAGCCGCCGTCTTGTCCGTCGATGAAGCCGACGTAGCCTTCCAACGGATCCACCAGGGCCCCGCCGTATTGAGCGACGAGAATCGAACGGCCGACGTTCGACAGCGGCTGGACCCCCTGCACCGACCACGCCAAGATGAGCTCCACGGCATAGGCTTTTTCGAGCACATCGCCCGAGAGTTCCAGTCCGACGAGGCCCTGTGCATCGTCCACGATCAGCAGCGCAGCCGGCGTCCACGCGGTGGCGGGCGCGAATCCGCGAAACGCTCGAGGGTAGCTGTCCTCGGACTGCGCCTGCCAGACAAAGCCGCCGTCGCCGTCCGCACGCCACAGGTCGTACCGCCCGGACGTGACGACAACCAGATCGTCGAGCCCGTCGTCATCGAGGTCGCCGACGAGGCTCGACGGAATGCTCCCAGTCGAGGTCTCGACGACCGCGTCGGGATCGTTCAGCGGCAAGACGCGAATCAGCGCGGGGCCAGGTTCACCGAACGCCCATGCACCCCCGGGCCCGAACCGCCCGACCATCAGCGGCTCCTCGGATTCGACGACCTGCTGGGCGACCGGCGCCTCGACCGAGCCCGCCAAGGTCCAACCACGGCTGCCCGCGACCATGACGTTCGAATCGCCGTCGGTGAGCGTCAAAACGCCGAACCGCGCGTCCGACAACTGCGTCGCAGCCAAAACCTCGACTTCGCACTGCACGAGCTCTCCGCTCGAGGACTCGCCTCCGGAGTCCGTGTCCTGGGCACCGGAGGACGCGCCGCCCGAAGTCCCCGGCACGCCCGAGGACGTCGTCTCCACCGCAGTGGTCGTGCTGCGACTGCCGCCGGTCGAGCCGTCCTGCTCTGCCGTCGAAGCAATCGGGCCGCCGCAACCGAGCAGACCCACCAATGCCAACCGCGAGATGCTCCTGTTCATCGCACCTCGAGTGTCGCATGCCGAGCGCCACGCGACCGTCGGTCGTTGCTAGACGAACGGCTTGAGAGCCTTGGCGAGCCCCGGCACGGCGGCTTCGACGTTGTCTTTCGCCGAGCCGCGCAGCTTGCTGTAGGTCTTCTTGACCGTGGCGTTGTTGGCGTTTTGCGCCTTGGCGTCGGTGACACCCAGCAACAGATCCGCGGTCTCGCTGGCGTTGCTGGTGATGTAGCTGGCGAACTTGTCGCCGTCGCCGTCGTTCTTGTCGTAAAGCGGCTGCATCGCGTCGGCGAACTCGGGCAACAAGCCGTTGACGGCTCCTGCGACGAACCCGGGCTTGAGCGCCTTGACGGCCTTGTAGCCGAGCTTGATCGCTGCGCCGGAGAACCCTCGTTTGCCGTCGACCTCGCTCTCCACGAGGTTGCAGCAAGCCTCGACCACGTCGCGGCGAACTTCAGGAGCGGTGAGTTTGTCGGCGAGCGAACCCATCTGGCAGCGTTTGTGCCCTCAAACGCCCACCAAAGCAAGCGCAGGCGCGTTGTCATGGAGCCGGCCGGCTGCAAGACTCGCCGCCATGCTCCGCCGCCTCGCGCCGTGCCTGCTGCTCGCGCCCTTGGCTTGTGAACCCACCGTTCCCGAGCCCGACGCCACGCCGCCCGCGACCGCCGCGGCCGATCCCGCTGCACCGACGAAAGACCCCTCGATGAACGCCCCCACTCCGCCCCGCGAAGGAGCGATCTCGATCGAAGAGGTCGCCACCCATCCCCGCCCTGGCACGTCCACTCCGGGCGCGGTCCGGTTCAGCCCCGACGGCAAACACCTGACCTACCTCTTCAGCCCGGGCGGCACCCTGAGCCGCGACCTGTACGTGCAGCCGGTCGAAGGCGGCGAGCGCTCGCTGCTGTTCACGCCGCCGGGCGGGGGCGCGACCGAGGACAACCTCTCCGAAGAGGAAAAGCTCCGCCGCGAACGCCTGCGCATGCGCTCGCTGGGCGTGACCTCCTACCAGTGGTCCAAGAAGTCGGGCCGCTTCTTGGTCCCGGTTCGCGGTGACCTTTGGGTGCAAGACGGCCTCGACGCCAAGCCGCGCCAGGTCCTCGACACCGAGGGCAGCCCCGCCCTCGACTCCCGCTTTTCCCCCGACGGCGAGCACGTCGCCTACGTGCGGGACGCCGAGCTCCACGTGGTCCCGGCCGCGGGCGGCGACCCAGTCCAGGTGACCGAAGGCGCTCGTGGGACGGGCAAGACCAACGGCCTGGCCGAGTACATCGCCCAAGAGGAGATGGGGCGCCACCACGGCTATTGGTGGTCGCACGACAGCAGCAAACTCGCCTTCGTCGAGGTCGACGAGCGACACATTCCCGTCTACCGCATCGAGCACCAGGGCAAAGACGCACCGCATCACGAAGACCACGGTTATCCGTTCGCGGGGGCAGCCAACGCCAAGGTCCGGCTGGGCATCGTCTCCCGAACCGGTGGTGCCGTGCAGTGGCTCGACCTCGGTGCGACGGGCATTGCACAGGGCCGAGACCCCGAAGACCTCTACCTCGCCCGGGTGCACTGGATGCCCGACGGCACGCTGCTGGCGCAGGTGGAGAACCGCGAGCAGTCGGTGCTGCACCTGGTGCGCTACGACGCCAAGGGGCACGCGAGCAAGGTGCTCGAAGAGTCGTCCGAGATCTGGATCAACCTCAACGGTGGGTTCAAACCACTCGACGAGCTCGCAACCGACGGCCCCCACGCCGCGCTTGCAGGCGGCTTCTTGTGGATGTCCGAGCGCACCGGGTTCGCCCACCTGTACGCCTACGACACGGCGGGCAAGGAGGTCCGCGCGCTGACCGACGGCGAGTGGATGGTCGACAGCGTCGTGGGCATCGACCAGGACTTGGGCGAGGTCTACTTCACCGGCACCAAAGACGGACCCACCGAGCGCCACCTCTACAAGGTCTCGCTGGGCGGCGGTGAGATCACCAAGCTCACCACCGAGCCGGGCATGCACAGCGTGACGCTCAGCCCCACCGGCGACCGCTTCATCGACCAGTGGGACCGCCTCGACCAGACCCCGCGCATCGACGTGCGCAGCACCAAGGACGGCGCAGTGGTCTCGTCGCTCGAGATCGAGACCGACCCCCGAGTCGCGGCGCTCGGCCTGAAGCCGCCCGAGTTGGTCACGGTGAAGACCCGCGACGGGGAAACACTGCACGGCGCGCTCTACAAGCCCGACGGCGAAGGCCCCTTTCCCACCCTCGTCTCGGTCTACGGCGGGCCCCATGCACAGCGGGTGCAAAACGACTGGAACCTCACCGTCGACATGCGCGCCCAGTACCTGCGAAGCCTGGGCTACCTCGTGTTCAAGCTCGACAACCGCGGCTCGGCCCGTCGGGGCCTGAAGTTCGAAGGTGCGATCAAACACGACATGGGCAACCTCGAGGTCAAAGACCAAGTCGAGGGCGTGCAGTGGCTCGTGGACCAAGGATTGGCGCAAGCCGAGCACGTCGGCATCTACGGCTGGAGCTACGGCGGCTACATGTCCGCGATGGCGCTCGCGCGCGCGCCCGAAACGTTCAAGCTGGGCATTGCGGGCGCGCCGGTCTCCCACTGGGACGGCTACGACACCCACTACACCGAGCGCTACATGGGCCTGCCCGACGCCAACGAGGACGGCTATCGCGACAGTGCGGTCATGGCCCACGTGGACGGCATGAAGGGGCACCTGTTGCTCGTCCACGGCCTCATCGACGAGAACGTGCACTTCAGGCACACCGCACGCCTGATCAACGCCCTGATCCGCGCCCAGAAGCGCTACGAGTTGCTGCTGTTCCCCGACGAGCGCCACATGCCGCGCCGCAAGGACGACCTCGTCTACATGGAACAGCAGATCCGCGACTTCATCATCGCCAACCTGTGACACAGCCTCCGCACAACCTGCCCGCAAGGGTCATCACCGACGAGGTGTCGGCGCTGCTCGGCGAGAACAAGCGCACCGGCCCGTGGACACCAGGCTCCACCACCCTCGTGAAGGCGACGCTGGCCGAGGTCACCCTCGACCTGCGAGAAGCCGTCCTGCCCGACGGCGAAGAGCTGTGCTTCGACGTCGAGGTGCTGCTGGGCTACGTCACGATCACCGTCCCGCCAGGCTGGTCGGTGATCCAGGAGGTCGAACTCTTCCTCGGAAGCTACGAGGAAGACGAGGACCCCGAGCGCGGCACCGCCGAGCAAGTCGTACGCATCACCGGCCGCATCCGACTCGGCGGCGTCATCGTGCACCGCCGCCACCGCGGCGAGAACAAGCGCGACGCGAAGCGCAGGCGTCGGGCGCTGCGCAAGGCGGCAAAGAACCCCGCGCTACCGCCTGCGGACTGAGAGTGTCAGCCGCGGCGACCCTATCGTGACATCTGCGCCAAAGTCTGGCGCGCTCGAGAACGTAATATCGAGTACAACCTTGCCGGCCAACCGGAGGTGTTTGGGAGCCAGCAGCACCTCTGCCTTTACGGCACAAGATGGTGCTGCAATCAGCCGATAGCTGCCCGACTCCCTGCACCAGTCAAAGCCGTAAATGCCGCGGCGTGCCAGTTGCAACCAATCGTCAATGTTGTGTTCGGAGCCCGGCTGCCGAACCGCCTCCCCGAGCACCGGCAGTTCAAGTAGCTCCTCATAGAGTTCCTGTAGGTTCGCCGCATCGTCCAACGACGCTTGTGGAACCGGGCCTGCGCCGGCTGAACTCACCAGTCCGACATAGTCTTCCCGGTCGAGAGCGATCCAATCGAACTCGGCACGCGTGAAGTCGTGTTCTTCAACCATATTCACGGCGTTCGCAAGACCTGGTGCACCAGAATCCGCGTTTCGGGAGACACGTCGACGAGCGCGGACGTCACAACATATCTCCCGGAACGAAGGCCGACCGCGACGTGGTCTCCTCGGATGTCGTCTCCCGGCTCCGCTGCGTCAAACAACACGCAAGGCCCGGCCAAATCGACCGAAGTACCGGACTCCGGCACAACGTCGTTTTGCCCACCGCCGCGGATGTAGTCGACGACCGCTGCCTCGCTGTCCGCATAGACCCACCGGACGAGCACACCACCCCCGCTTTCGTTCGGGACCCACGCTGTCGGGAGGGGTTCGTCCCCGAGGATCAGCCCATCGCCGCTGCCGACTGCGACGACTCCAACGGAGTCCGCGACCTCGCATGCGCGTTGGTAATCGGTCTCGCCCTCGCTCGGGCCGCCAACGCCCCTCCATTGGGACAAGTGCGCGGTCGGAACGAGAATCAACGGTCCCCCGCCTGATTCGACCCACTTGATCTGCATGGCGGACGCTGCTCGCACCCTATCGTAGTGCGGCCTGTCCTGGAACACGATCGTTCTCAAGCCCGACCGAGTGCAGGAAAACTCGACGTCGCCGTACCGGACAAACGTTCTTCACACAGAACAGCAAGTCTCGAAGCTTGGCCTCTCCGGAGCGAGAGTGTGAACTTTACCAAGGCGCAGGTCGTGCGCACCACGGGTAGTGGTCCAGCCGAGACCACCGGAACACTTGCTCCCACCACCCCAGCGGCTCGCCGCTCACAGGGTCGTACACGTTCGCGTACTGCCACTGCGCGCCAGGCCGGCGCGCCACTGCCGCTATCGCTAGCTCCTCAATCGCCGCAAACCCGACACTCACACTCACGCTGAACGCGATTAGGCCCGGTACGACCCGGTCGATCCACCCCCCCAAAGGCTGGAGCGCGTCACCAATGGCGGCCGCCTCTTCCTTGGCCGCCGCAGCATCACCTGACTCCTCCTCGGAAAGGTAGAACTGCACGCAGACGTTTCCGCCTCGGCGAACAAGTTCGAACGTCCCCGCACCTGAATCGAGTACTTTCACCACGTCTCCCGCAGCGACCTCCATCGCATACAGCGGAGACCGAATGAGTTTCCACTCGCCTCCGCCACACCTCCGGGCAGGAACCTCCTCGGCGCCGGGTGGGTCAGCGTCACCAACGATGATTCTTATGTGTTCATGCATCGGTAGGCACTTCCGTGCGGATCGTAGCCGCGCTACCGCCTGCGGACTGAGAGCACCATTCAGCGCCCGAGCAACGCCAACAACACGTTGGGCAGGTCGGTGATGATCGCGTCGGTGCCCGCGTCGATCAGGCGCTGCATTTCGGCTTCGTCGTTGACGGTCCATGGCGCGACCTCGAAGCCCCACGCGTGCGCCTGCGCGATGGCCTCGGCGGTCGCGAGGTCGTGGTTCGGCGACCAGATCTGCGCCCATGTGGCGGCGGCTTCGAGTTCCTCGGGACGCAGCGCCTGGGCCAGCAGGGACCAGCGTGCGTCCAGGCGGTCCGCGTAGGTGTCATGGGCGTGCTGAAGCCCGATCCAGTCGAACGACTGCACGATCAGGCGCGGCGCCAGGCATCCGCCGCACGCCTCGTCCTCGGCCAACAACGCGGGCAGGTAGACGTCTGCGGCCTCGACCCCCCACTGTTTGAGCTCGAGGTTGAAGCCGACCTCGGCATCGAGCGCGAGCACCTCGCCCAGGTGCGGCGGGGCCTGAATGCCCTCGACCTCCGGGTGGCAGTCCCACATCGCCAACTCGGCGTCGGTCATGGTCGACACCCGAGGCCCCGGTGCGTCTTTCGAGCCGGCCCAGACACAGCCCGTGTCGGTCAGGTCGTCGTCGTGGCCGAACACCACCGAACCGTCGGCGGTGATCTGCAGGTCGCCTTCGAGCACGTCGACGCCGTAGCCGAGTGCCGACTGAAACGAGAGCACCGTGTTGCCCGGCGGCACGTTGCCCCGGTCTCCCCGGTGCCCGTGCACCACGACGGAAGGCGCCCCGCCCCCGCTGGAGCTGCTGGATGAGGAGGACGTGGTGGAAGTGCTGGACGCTCCGGAGGACGAGCCCGGGACAGTCCCCGTCGAAGTCGAACTCGACTCCTCCGCACTGCCCGCCGATTCACCGCCGCCCTCGGTCTCGGTCGTCCCGCTTCGCGCGTCGGGCTTCGAGGCACATCCGAGCACAGCGCACAACGCCGCCACCCACCCCATGCTGCTTGGCTTTCGCACCAGGTCGACACTGTCTCAGCCCACGCCGCCGGGCGCCAGCCTCGAGGCAATGGCGGGAGCTTGGATTGCCAAGCCCCGCCAGCACGAACCCACTCAGTAGGACACGTCGACCGCGATGCTCGCCGAGTCGATCTCGCTCGTCCACGGCATGGTGGTCTCCACATGGCCGAAGCGCAACCGAAGCGTCGCGCCTTCGTTCGCCTGTAGGAAGGTCAGCAGCGGGTCCCCCTCGACCACGGTCTCCTCCCACGTCACCCCGATCTCACCGACGTTGTCCACCGGCAGGTACAGCTCGAACAGGATCGGCGCGCTGAAGATGTCCTCGGCGGGGTCGATCACATCGACGCGGAACGCATTGGACTCCGTCATCGCGCCGCCGGATCCGACCACGATGGTCTGCACGACATCCGGTGAGAGCGGCGCAGAAGGGTTCTGTGCGAACTCGATCGCAAAGCTCGCAGCGCTCAGGCCGGAGGGGACCTCGAAGTCCTGGTAGAGAACCCGAGCGGACGGTCCCGAGGATACATCTGCCGTGACGACGCCCGAGCCGGCGGCGGTCTCGACGAACACGACCATTTGGTCCGAGGCCCCCTCGGGGTTGTTCATCGTCGTCCAGTCCGTGAGACCGTCATCGAACGCCCCGTTGACGAGCAGCTCGCGCGTTCCGCTGCACAGCGGGGCTTCACAGCTGTCCCCCTCCTCGCAGGCGTTTTCGCAGGACCCACAGGCCATCGGGGTGTCGAGCGGAGTTTCGCAACCGTCGACCTCCGGGTCGCAGTCACCGAACCCGTCGTCACACTCGAAGCCACAGCCCCCATCGCAGACCGGCACCCCGTTGTCGCCATCGGGGCAAACCTCGCCGCAGTCGAGACAGTGCATCGGATCGGTCTGCAGGTCGACGCACGCGTCCCCGCAGGGGGTGAGCCCCTCTGCGCAGTCCAGTCCCCCAGACGACGCTCCCGCGGTCGTGTCCTCGCCACCGCTGCTGGACGCGTCGCTCGTGCTGCCGCCCGTCGGATCCGTGGTGTCCGTCACGGTCACCGTCGCGGATCCGGAGGTATCCGATGACGTCGAACCGGTGTCGTCGTCATCGTCGGTCCCCGCGTTGCCAGAACCCGCATCGTCACCGCAAGCCACGGCGGGAACGAGGAAGGACAGGAGGACGAGTCGTCGAAGGGCGAGAGGTGTGGTCCGCATCCGGTTATCGTGGGCCCGCGAACGCGGCTGCCAATGCACGACACGTCAGCAAACGTTGCCTCCGCGACGCCTTCCGAACGGGTGATCGGCGCTGAGTTTTCGGCCACGTTTCGAGGCAATCCCCGCACCACGAGACTCGGCGAAAACGCGGCGACCCAGACTCCTTCCGGGCCCCCCCGAGGGGCGACAAAGGCCGAACTCCTTCACCGCTCAGCATCGCATTGGCACCGACACCGAGTCCGATGACACACGAGACGGGCTCCGACCGTTACAGCGCACGCGCAGCGTCGACGACCGTCTCGTACGTCTGATCCAAGAAGCGTCGAAGTCGCGTGATCCACTGCGCCAGTTCAGGCTGTCGCGTCTCGACCGTCGTCAACACGACGTCCGCGGCTGGCCCGACCGACAGTACGGTCCCGTCGTCGTAGCAGACGTCCGAAGAGAGGTTCCAACCATCGGCCGTCCGCTTCACCTCCACCATGACCGCGAGCTCGCGCTCGCTGGGTCTCCGCAGAATCGAAAGGTAGGCGCGGAGGGGGAATGAAGCGTTCGCATGTCGAGCGACTCTGCACGTCAGGCACGGAACGTCGCGACCGATGCGGTCCCCGAGCTCCGCCAGGAGTTGCCGGACCTCCGCCCATAGCGCGTCGAGGGTTGGGTCCGCGTTCAACCCCGCCCCTCTCCGAAAGCTGCCGCAGCCGCCTCGCACACGGTCGGCATGATGCCTCAACGATGGGCGGCCATGCGCGGGCCCGCGCCTTCCACCGTGACGCCCTCGTCGTCGAAGCGCACGTGGTAGGTCGGAAGCCCAGGTGCGAGGCGTTGCACGGTCTGCTGGAGCTGCTCGGCGCCCAGCTCGTCGAGGGCCTGCACGAAGACGTCGCGGTCGACGTTGTCCAAGCCGGGGATCGCCCGGCGCAGGAACTCGGCGTGTTGGCTGCGGACGAATCGGGACACGCCGGGGTGCAGCACGAACACTTCGGTGTCTCGCACTCGAGGAGACACCAGCGGTACGGCGGTGAAGGCACGGACCTCGCGGCCCAGTTCCACCACGACCACGCCGGACTCGCCGTGCGACCCCTCCAGCATCACGAACTCGAGCCGAGGGTCTCCCGCCCACAGGCGTTCGAAGAACCGCTGCAACACCGCTTCGATGACGGCCGGTCGCACCCCGTAGGCCTCGGGGTCCTGCAAGCTCAGCCGGAGGTGCCCGCAGCCGACGTTGTGTGGCCGGGCGACCGCGTCCAACACCGCGTCTCGCAAGGCGGGCGGAGGGTTGCGCATCAACGCCTCGGCCTCGGCCACGCTCACCGCATGCCCGCGCACCTCGTGCGCCAGGTGGGCCGCCGCGTGTTCGTCGGTGTGCAAGTAGAAGCGACCGAATGCGTCCAACGAGGTGTCGAACAGAGCACGCACTTCGTCGGGCGACAGCGCCCGGGCCCGTTCGCGCTCGGCCACGGCCAGCGCCAACACCAACTCGCCCGCATCGCCCCCGGGCGTCCCGATCACCCCGGCCGTATCGCGACCGTCGACACACGCCTGGCTGCCCTGCACCAACAGTGAGGCCGCCTTGGTCCAGCGCACCCGGGTGCGATCGGTGACGTGCGCCCGAACGTCGTGGGCCGACAGCGGGCGGCGCCGTGCCGCCGTCGCAACGCGGCGACTCGTGGGCGGTGGTTCGGCGATGGGCAGTCGAAGGCCCGACCACGCCAGCATGCCGCCGGTGAGCGAGGCGACCCGGGTGAACCCCAGCGCCTCCAGCTCCCGTGCGACCCGCCCCGAGCGACGGCCGGATCGGCAAACCAAGACCAGCGGCGCATCGCGGTCCCAATCCTGCGCCCGGGTCGACACCCGCGGCGCAGGCACGTGCTCGGAGCCTGGCACCACGCCCTCCCCCAGCTCTTCCCGTTCACGGACATCCACCACCCGCACACCGCAGCCGTGCGCCGCCAACTCGGACGGGGTCACCTCGAGGGTCCCGCCGGGGGAGCGGGTCATTGCAGGGCCATCCGAGGCGCGACAGTTCGAAACCCGAGGCTGCCCCATCGCAGCGCGCGAACCCGGCCGGGAGCAGGACACCGTGGAGAGCACAGCCAGCAGGAGCGCCGCGCGTGAGAGCACGATGAATCTCGATGCAAGCCGCTCCCCAGCCTCTTGCGCCAAGGGTTGCCGCACCCTTGTGCCGGGCGTGCCCCATCGCGGGCCGGGGCAGTGCCAGCGCACCGACTCCCGCGCGGTTCAGCGCAGGACGCCGCGCACAGCTCCGACCGCGAGATCTCTCGCGACCGAACCCGCGAGGCATCCGGTCACCTCGATGCAGGATTCGGCGGGCTCCACACAGGCCGACAGGGTCTCCAGGTCGCGTTCCGAGCTGCTGTCGAGCTCGTCCATGCACGCGTCCGAGGGCATCACCGTGGGCCCGCACAGCGCCTCCAGCCGATCGCACACCTGGCCTCGCTGTGAGCCGGGTCCCGTGAAGTACCACCCCGCCCCCGCTGCCACCGCCAACACCACCATGATTGCCCACCACTTCCCCATCGGCGGTCAGCGACCGTAGGCCTCGCGGGTTTATTCCCCGACACCGCAGTCCCCGCCGAGTTGACCCCGACCGAGCCGCCGCGCCAAGCTGCCCGGGCCCGTGAAGTACGTCCTCAAGACGGCGAAGCCCAGCAAGCCGCGCTTCGACCCCACCCGCGATCTGAACCCTCAGCAACGGGCGGTCGTGGAGGCACCGCCGCAGCCCCTGCTCGTCATCGCAGGCGCCGGCTCGGGCAAGACCCGCACGCTGATCTACCGGGTCGCCCGCTTCGTGCAGGAGGGCTGCCCGCCCGATCGCATCCTGCTGTGCACCTTCACCAATCGGGCCGCCAAGGAGATGGTCTCGCGCGTCGAGGCCACGGTCGGCGTCGACATGGCCTCGGCCAGCGCCGGCACCTTCCACCACATCGGACACAAGCTGCTGCGGCGCTACGGCGAGCATGTCGGGCTCGGCCTCGACTTCGGCATTCTCGACCCCGAGGACGCGCGCACCCTGATGGCCAGCGTCATCGCCGAGCAAGGCCTCGAAAAGCTCAGCGCGCGTCGCTTCCCCCAGCCCAAGGTGCTCGCTTCGATGATCGGGCTTTCGGGCGCCACGCTCACCCCGCTGGCCGAGGTCATCGCCGAACGCGCGCCCAAGCTCGTGCCCCAGCTTCCCGCCATCGAAGACACCGCCCGTCGCTACACCGAGCGCAAACGCCAGAACAACCTCGTCGACTTCAACGACCTCATCACCTTGTGGCACCGCCTGCTGGTCGACCCCGCCTGCGCCGAGGTGGCCGATGCCCTGCAAGGCGCCTACGACCACGTGCTCGTCGACGAGTACCAGGACGTCACCGCGCTGCAGGGCTCGCTGTGCGACCTGATGGCGGCACGCTGCGGCAGCCTCACCGCCGTCGGCGACGATGCCCAGTCGATCTACGGCTTCCGTGGGGCCGACTTCGAGCAGATCGCAGAGTTCGAACACCGCCACCCCTCGGGCCAGATCCTCAAGCTCACCACCAACTATCGCAGCACGCCCGAGATCCTCGACCTGGCCAACCGCAGCATCGCGTTCAACCGGCGCCAGCACTTCAAGGAGCTGGGCGCGGTCAAACAAAACGGCATGGTGCCCGCGCTGATCCCCTTGCGCGACGTCTACCAGCAGGCCGAGTTCGTAGCCCAGCGGGTGCTCGAGCTGCACCACGAGCAGCAGCTCCCGCTGCGCAAGATGGCGGTGCTGTATCGCAACCATGCCCACAGCCTCGAGCTGCAGGTCGAGCTCACCCGCCGCCAGATCCCCTACTCCATTCGCTCGGGCGTGAAGTTCTTCGAGCAAGCCCACATCAAGGACGTGGTCGCCTACCTGCGGGCCCGCGAGAACCCGCGGGACGAGCTGGCATGGCTTCGGTTGCTGCGCCAGTGGCCCGGCGTGGGCGTGCAGACGGCCGAGACCTTGGCCCAGAAGCTCTCGGGCAACGAGCCCGACAGCGCCCGGCAGTCCCCCGCTGACATCCTGCTCTCGCATGCCGAGACCGCCCGTGGCCGGGCCAAACAAGCGCTGGGACGGCTGAGCGCCCTGTGGAACACGTTGCACGAGCCCGAGCAGCGCAGCCCCGGCGCCGCGATCAAACAGGTGGTCGAAGAGCACTACCGCGAGTACGCCGAGCGTTCGTTCACCAACGCCGACGCCCGCAAGGAAGACCTCGAGCACCTCTCCGAGTACGCCGACCGATTCGCCGGACCCGAGGCATTCCTCTCCGAGCTCGCGCTCGTGCAGGGCATTCAGGCCGAGAACGTGGTCTCGGGCGAGGAGCCCGACGACAAGCTCGTGCTCACCACCGTGCACCAAGCCAAGGGCCTCGAGTGGCCGGTGTGTTTCATGATCTGGCTGGCCGAGGGCCGTTTCCCCTCCGCCGTTGCGCTGCGTTCGCCCGTGGAAACCGAGGAGGAGCGGCGCCTCTTCTACGTCGCCGCCACCCGAGCGATGTCCGAGCTGTACATGCTCTACCCCACCATCGAGGAGGCCAAAGACGGCCCCTCACGCATGATGCGGCCCAGCAAGTTTCTGGTGGAGCTCGACCGCAGCCCGCGGGTGTTCGACCGCTGGCAGATCCTCGAAGAAGCGATCGAAGAAGAAGAGTGAGGGCTCAACCCTTGGCCACCACGACACGGGCGGCGCGAAGCGTCTCTTCGCCGATCTCGTAGCCTTGGCTGAGCACTGCGGCCACGGTGCCCTCGGGCGTCTGATCAGTCGCGGGCACGGTGCCGATCGCCTCGTGGTGGGCGGAGTCGAAGGGCTGGCCGAGCGCGGGCCGCAGCCGGACGCCGTGTTGCTTGAGCACGCCCTCGAGCTCGCGGACCACGACCTGCACGCCCTTGGCGATCGCATCGGGCGCATCGCCTTTGGTGAGTTCTTCGGCTGCGCGGTCGAGGTCGTCGGCCACGTCGAGGAAACTCGCGATGATCGACCGTCGTTTGCGCTCCACCTCGGCCTTGGCATCACGCTCGAGGCGGGCACGCGCCCGTGCGACCTCCGTGCGGGCCTCCAGCGCCTTCGCTTCGGCGGCTTCGAGCGCCTGACTCTTCTCGGCGAGCGCTTGGTCCTTCTGTGCGAGCGCCTGCTGCAGCGCCTCCACTTCGTCCTCCAAGATCGCGGTGTAGTTCGATGGGCTCGCCGCGGCATCGCCTTCGGCCGGAGCCTGCTCGCCCAGCGCCTCGGCCAGCTCGGCCGCCGCCTTCACGGCGTCGAAGGTGTCTTCGGTCGGGGCGTCGGAGGATTCGGGCGTGTCGTCGGCCATGAGCGTGGCCGAATGGTAGCGCCCCTCAGCTGCCGACGTAGGCCTCGGGCGTCCAGACCCGGTCCAGCGAGCGCTCCCAGACCTCGACCCAGCGCGGATCGGGTTCGGGCATCACCTGCTCGCCGAGGTTCACGCCGTGCTCACGCACGGTTTGCAGCACCTGCGGGACCTCGTCGGCGTCGATCATCGCCCGGCGCCGCAGGTCGTGCATGCGGCGACCCAACGATTCGGGCGAGACCTTGCGGGCGGCCAGCGCGGCTGCGACGCGCCCCACACCCGAGATCGACACCAACCCCATGCGCCAGTGCACGACGGCCATTTGAAATGCCCCACGGCACCCGATGACCCCGGGCCCGAACTCGAGAAAGTCGTCGGTGTCTTGGTGTCGCTCGAGGCGAATGAACGCCCGATACACCCCACGGCCCGGTTGGAGCTCGCGACGCAGGCGCTCGATGTGCTCGGCGTCGCTGGGGGCCACGCCGTTGCGGCGCAGCACCCGGGCCAGGTCGGTGGTGGGGATTCGGCCCGCGAGGACGTCCGCGTAAAGGCCGTAGGTGATGGGATCGGTCTCGAGGTCGTCGCCGAGCAAGATCTCGTGAGCGCCCAGCGGCATATGGGAGCGCGAGGTGAGCAGCGCGGTGAGCTTGAAGCCGATCTGCTCCTTGATCCGAGTGGGCCGCCCCGTGCCGAACACGCCCACCCAGTCTTTGAAGGTGGTGCCGTCGAAGCTGATGCCGTCCAGGCCCATCTTGCGCTCGATCACCGGACGGAGCTGCTTGGGGCTCGCCGAGAGAAAGAACAGCGGCGTATCCCGCGTCATCCGACCCGGCCCCCGGCGTAGCTCTCGCAGCAACCGGGCCATGCCCTCGATGTCACGCTTCTGCGCCGCCCGCTCGAACGGAATGCGCAGCATGCCCTTCATGCTGGAAAAGCGCGTGGCCAGGTAGGTGCGATCGATGTCGGCGATCACCACCTCGCCTTCCCAGTCGGGGTCGAGAGTCCGGTAGCTCGCGCGATCGATCGGATAGCCGCTCATCCGCGACATCCGACGTATCAAACGCCGGCCCGACACGCCACGCCCAAACGCCAACGAGCGCGCCCCCAACGGATGCGCGCTCGTCGTCCCCATACGCGGTGAGCGGAGGAAGGGAGCCTCCGAAAGACGAATCGCCCCCAAGCCACCGCTCCTTCGCGGCGAGCGAAGCGAGCAGGAGCCCGACAGGGCGACCGTTGGGGGGGTGAAGCGAAGGGCCTCTCGGCGTTCACTTCGTGAACGCCTGCCGGCACCGCGGTTCTCTACGAGAACCGCTTTGGCTTCGCCCCCGCAGCGAGGGGCCCTTCCGAAGGGCCCCTCAAAGCTTAGAGGTCGTAGGGGCGAACGGTGCTGCGGTTGTTGTCTTGGCAGCGCTTGATCGCGGCGGCGAGAAGGTCGTGGACCTTGTCGGAGACCGCCTGGACGAGCTCACCGTCGCTGCGGAGGCCGGCTTCTTTGACGACTTCCTTGATTTTCGAACCGACGACGACGATTTCCTTGGGCTTGGACGAACGGGCCATGATTGATCCTTTGCTGTTTGATTCCGAAAAGGCAGAGGTTGAACATCAGGGCTCAGATCCGCTGTAGACGGCTCTTGGTGGCCGTTTTCCAGGTGTCGGCATCCGCGCCCGGGCCCGCACGATAAACCCGAAATTCGCGCGGTGAAAAGCACGAAATCCGTCTAGGTGCTGAATTTTCGCTGCGGGAGGCCCTTTTGCGCGGTCCCGATCCGCCCCAACACCGCCGATCCTGTCAGCCGACTCACGACATTGGGGCGAAACGCCACAGCTCAACCGGCCCAGCGGCGCAGCAACGCCTCGTGGCGGGGACCCCCAGCCACGGCCTCGAGATCGCGAGACTCGGGCTCGCTGCGATGCAAGCGGATCGTCAGCGCGTCCACATCGCGGTGCGCCCACAGGTTGGACCACTCGATCGCCAGCACGGCCGCGGCCGCATCGGCGTCGGGGTCCTCGTCGGCGAGGCGGTCGAGCAACGCCTCCAAGCCGAGCGCTTCGAACGATGCCGGCGTGGGGCCATCGCCGTCATCGGGCGCGAGTCGAAAGAGGTCGACGTGCAGCAACGGCACCGGGCCATCGTGCGTCAGGCAGATGTTGAAGGTGGGGCTGCAGACGCGGTCGGGCCGGTGCAGCTGCATGCCGCGACCGAGCGCGCGCGTGAACGTGGTCTTGCCCGCGCCCATCGGGCCTTCCAGCAGAAGCACGGTGCCCGGCGTGACGAGCGTGCCGAGCCGCTCGCCGAGCGACTCGAGTTGTTCCTGGTTGAGACGGGGGCGCCGCACGTCGGCGGCAGTGTACCGCCGCGATGTGCCTGTGGTACCGATGCCCCGATGCAGCCGGTGCGCCTGCTCGCTTTGCCTTGGATCGCCGCGGTCGCGCTCGCGGGGTGTGACGGTGGTGGCGCCCAGCCACGCAGCGTCGGTCTGCAGATCCCCGAGCCCACCGAGCCACTGCGTCCCGTCGAACAACGCGGCAGCGTGCCCGAGCAAGCGCGCGTCACCGACTACGCCATCGACGCCAAGCTCGACGAGGAAAGCTTTCGCATCACGGGCCTGGAGCGGATCACGTTTCGCAACCGAAGCATGCAGCCGGTCGATCACCTGGCGCTGCACCTCTATATGAACGCGTTCTCGGCCGAAGACACGGCCTGGATGCGTGAGGGTCGAGGGTCTCACCGTGCCAGCGGACAAGGCCGGAAGACGCCGTGGGGCCGGGTCGAGGTCACCTCGATGCGGACCGCCGAGGACAAGCAGACCCTCACGCTGGTGCCGGGCGACGACCCCACCGTCGCCACCGTGCCCCTGCCCCGCGCTGTGGCCCCAGGCGAGCAGATCGAGGTGGACATCGGCTTCGTCACCCACCTGCCCGAGGTGTTCGCCCGCACCGGCTACAAGCAGGACTTCGTGCTCGCCGGCCAGTGGTTCCCCAAACTCGCCGTCCTGCGCAACGACGGCACCTGGGACAACCATGTGTTCACGTTCCACTCCGAGTTCTTCGCCGACTTCGGCGACTACCGGGTGATCCTCGACGTGCCCAAAGCCTGGGTCGTGGGCGCGAGCGGCATTCGTACCGCCGAAGAGGACGACGGAGAGCGACGCCGACTCACCTACGAGGCCGCGATGGTGCACGACTTCGCGTGGGCCGCCTCCCCCGAGTTCGTCGAGCATATCGCCACGCACGACGGCATTCGCATTCGCCAGCTGCACACCGGCGAGACCTGGCGTGACGCCGGGGTGCACTTCGCCGCCCAAGCCGAGGCGCTCGACTCCATGCAGGCTCGCTTCGGCCCCTACCCGTGGTCGACGATCACCATCGTGCATCCGCCGGGCCGCGCAGGAGGGGCCGGCGGCATGGAATACCCGACGTTCTTCACCAGCAGCCCGCTGTTCGACATTCCGGCGGCTGCCGAGAACATCGTCGCGGTGCGGCTCGATGGACGTTTCACCACCGTGCACGAGTTCGGGCACCAGTACTTTCAAGGCCTGCTCGCCTCGAACGAGTTCGACGCGCCGTGGCTGGACGAGGGCCTCAACACCTTTTCCAACACGTTGGTGCTCGAGGACTCGCCCGAGGGCGACTGGGCGGTCCGAGTCCTGGGCCACACCCTCGACTCGGGCGACCTGCTGCGCCTGGACATGGCCCGCCTGCAGGGCACGGCGGTCATCGACCAACGCGCCGATCAGTTCGCCGAAACCGAAGCCCTGTACGGACGCACGGTCTACCGCAAGACCGCCGCCGCGTTTCGGTCGCTGCGCAAGCTGGTCGGCGTCGAACGCTTCGACGCCGCGATGCGTGTCTACGCCGACCGCTACCGCTTCGCCCACCCCCAGCCCGACGACCTCATCGACACGCTCGCCGAAGCCCTCGCCGACGACGCGAGCGCACCGGGCCTGGTCGCGCTGGGCAACGACGTGACGCTCGACGTGCGAGACTGGCTTCACCAAGCGCTGCGCACCCCGAGCTCGGTGGCGTTCGCGGTGCGCTGGGTCGAAAACCGCGACGTGCAGGGCGATGCGGGCTGGCACCGCGGCGAGGACGGAGTCTGGACCGAGACACCACGTCCAACGCCCCCGGCGGCCACGGAGGACGACCCCTCCCCCTCCGCCGCGGAACCTGAAGGTGTCGTGGTCTTCGAACGCTCGGGTGCGTTCGTCACCCCGGTGCAGTACGCGATCACCTTCCGAGACGGCACGACCGAAGAGGGCTGGTGGGACGGCAAGCGCACCACCGACACGCTGCTGTTTCCGGGTCGGCCGATCACCGCGGTCAGCCTCGACCCGCATCGTCACCTCGAGCTCGAGGCCGAGCGCTTCGACAACCATCGGTACGCCCGCCGCGACGAGAGGCCCACCACCACCGAAGGGGATCTCGCCGACCTCACCGAGGCCGCGCTGCTCTCGGCTCTGCTGGGGGTGGCGCCGTGAGCGTGTTGCGCACCGCCTGGAACACCCGATGGGTGTACCTGCTCACACTCGGGCTGACGCTGGCGTGGGGCCTCGCCGGCGGCTCGATCGCGGCGTGGATGACCCAGTTCGTGCTCGGACCGTTCGGCGGCGAGACCGACGTCGAGCACGCACTGGCCCGCTTGACCGAGCTGCTGACCCACAACCCCGAGTTGGCGGTGGGCATCGGCGCCACTGCAGTGGTCACGGGCGCCATCGCATGGGTGGGCTGGACCGCGCTGGGCGGTGTGGTGTTCTTCGCAGCCCGCGGCGACGGCCTGCCCGAGAGTGTGCGCGGCGCGTTCGCGAACGCCGGGCCGCTGGTGGTGCAGGGCTTGGTCCACCTGGTGCTCGCCGGGCTCGGCGTGTTCGTGCTCTCGATCGCGCTCGGCCCCCTGCCCGCCCTGCTGCGCATCGTCGGGTTGCTGGTCGCCATGGCCCTCGCGGTGCTGGCCCGGGACCTGGTCCGCGCCCAGATCTGCCTTCACGGCCTGGAGCGCCCCTATCACCCCAAGGCCACCATTCGCGGGTTCTTGGCGGCGTTCAAACGTCCGCGCGACCTGGCGATCACCGCCGGACTGTGGGGCCTGAAGATGGCGCTCGCGCTCAGTTTGGCGCCGATGGCGATTCGTGCGCTGGGTCCAAGCGACGCGGGAGGCCTGCTGCGGCTGGCGGCCGCGGTGGGTTTGGCGGTTTCGTTCCTGCGTTTGGCATGGGTCACCCGCTGGGTCCCGGTGGACCTCGAGGGCAGCCGCGAAGCCGACCCACAAGGCGCACAAACCGCGGAACCGTAGCGGCGCCCGGGGCCGCTGCGGTGTAGATTCTCGCCGGTGCCAGCGCGCGCGCAGTTCGAGCCGGATGCCGACGATCCGCTCCGATCGGCCACGCCCGAGGTGGATGACGTCGAAGCGCGTCGGGCACGAGCGGCGATCGAGAGCCGGCTCTTCTCCGGGCCGACCAAGCGCGTCAAGGTCGGGCGTTACCGGGTAGAGCGCAAGCTCGGAGCCGGCGGCATGGGTGTGGTCTACCGCGCCCACGACCCCGAACTCGCCCGCGACGTCGCGCTCAAGCTGATGAACACCGCCTCGGTCTCCGACGAGGAGGCCGGCCGAGCCCGCGGGCGCTTGGTTCGCGAGGCGCGCGCGATGGCGAAGCTCGCCCATCCCAACGTCATTCACGTTTACGACGTCGGTGCCGTCGACGACGGAGTGTTCATCGCGATGGAGCTCGTCGACGGGGACCCGCTGTCCAAGTGGGTCGAGCGCGAGCGCCCCGGCTGGCGCGACACACTGCGCTGCTACCTCGACGCGGGCGAAGGACTCGCAGCCGCCCACGAGGCGGGCATCGTGCATCGCGACTTCAAGCCCGAGAACGTGATGCTCGGTGCCGACGGTCGGGTGCGGGTGGGCGACTTCGGCCTCGCGGGTGGTCCCGGCAGCGAGACCGGGCGCTACGATCTTCCGCCCGGCGACAGCGGGCGCGCGAGCGTGGACCAGGGCACGGTGTCCTCGTCCCTCACCCGCACCGGAGCGCTGCTCGGCACCCCGAAGTACATGGCGCCCGAGCAGGAGGCGGGGCTCAGCGCCACCGCACGCTCCGACCAGTTCGGATTCTGCGTGGCCCTGTACGAGAGCCTCTACGGCCACCCGCCGTTCGAAGGCGAAACGGTCGCCCGGTATCGACAGGCCGTCAACGAAGAGGCCGTACGGGTCCCCGAGTCGACCGAGGTCCCCAAGTGGGTGTTCGAGCTGCTGCGGCAGGGCTTGCGCCGCGACCCGGTCGAGCGTCACCCCAGCATGCGGGTGCTGCTCGACGCGCTGCGCTCCCGGCTCACCGCGCTCACCGAGCCGCGTCCACGCAAGCGTCGTCTGATCTGGCTGGTCGTGCTCGGCGTGGCTGCGGGCGCCATCGGGACCGGTTTGGCGATGCGCCCGGACGAGAACCCGGCCGAGTCGCCACAGACCGTCGCCGCCGCCAGCCCCGAGCTCGAACGCCCCGGCACAAAGCCCGCCGAAACCGACGAAGACCCGGCCTCCGCCGAGCCCACACCTCCGCCGCCGACGCCTCCGGGCGCGCTCGAGGCCGTTCCCCCCCATCCGGAAGTCGAGCCCGAGGTCGAGCCCCCGACCGCCGAAGAGACGCCCGTCGAGGCCCCCACCGACCCCCCGGAGGCCGAGTCGAGCGCGGCGGGCAAAGCCCAGCGCAAGCGGGGCATGGCCTGTTTCTACAAGGAAGACAAACGCTCGTTCATTCGGGCCAGCCGTCGCAAGGCCTCCGCGTTCGAGCATCAGGGGACGTGTTACACCTGCCGCAAGGCGCCCGGTCGCATCGAGACAACCCTGAGCCCGCCTGAAGGCAACACCTGCCGCACGAGTCACCTGTGCAACGTTTCCCCCAGCGACGCATGCAACTGAGCCCAGCGCCCCGCCGTGGGTGGTGGTCGTGGCTGACGCTGCTCGTGGTGCTGTTGGGATGGCCCGGCGCGGCGTCGGCGAGCGACGGCTACGGGGTCGTGACGCTCGACCTTCGCCCCGACGACACCGACGTTCCCACGCACTTGTGCGTCGTCAGCGAGGGCAAAGGCGTGCGCACCCGCAAGACGCTGCGCGACGTGCTCGAAGACCAACCCGACGCGCCGCTGCGCAGCGTGTCCGGCACCTCGTGGAGGGTCCGGCCTTCGGTGTGGAACGCCGATGCCGACTCGGTCGAAGCGCTGCGCTGCGCGGACGATCCAGCGGCCGACTGTCGCCCCCGCATCGAGCTGCCCAGCGGCCTGACCGGCCAAGACGAGCTGTACGTCGCATGCACGGCGGACAGCCTCACGCAAGGCGCCGAGACCTCCGAGCCCCGACCGCTGTTCGTGCTGCTCGAGTTCCTCGAGGGCTCGCCGCCAAAGATCGAGAGCATTCGCCTCGCTGGCGGCATCGCGACGATCGGCATCATGGGACCGCCGTTCGACCGTGTCGTCGTCACCGCGCGCAGCTTGGGCGGCTACTACCGGCCGCACAAACGCAGCGAGCGCGGCCGCGCCGACGACCAAGGCCGGGTGGCCGAGGACAGCGCACGCTCCACTTCGCTGCAGCTCACCCTCACCCCGCGCTGCCGCATGGTGGAGGTCCGCCTGCCGCGAACACCGGTCAAGGCCAGCGACCGCGACCGCTTGGGTGTGCGTGTCAACGGCATCGACCTCGAGCCGGGCCGCTGCGTGGACAACCTCGTCGGCTCCGAGGTCATCCAGGTCCGCATGCCCCCCGCGCCCCTGCGGGTCGGCAGCGTCGACGTCGAGCTCGCGGCCACCGAAGAGGGCCTGGCCGCAGCACGCTTTGGCGGCAGCTTCGAAGGCGAATGGCCCAAGAGCCCGATGTCGCTCGACTTCAACCAGGTGACGTTCAGCTGGCGCCGCCCTGCGTGCATCTATCCCCGCGACAGCTGCCCCGACGCCACGCTCGAAACGGGCACCACGTGCAGCGCCACCGTGACCGACAGCGGCTGCGCCTACTCCTGCCCGGGCGAGTTCGTCACCGAACGCGCGCTCGACCTCGACCTGCCCCTTCAGGTCACGTTCGAAAAGGGCGACCCCAATCAGCGGTGGACGGACACCCTGGCCCAAAACGGCCAGCAGCTCACCAGCTTCGTGCCCGCCGACGAGGTCTACCTCGCCGCCAACATCAACGAGTGGGAGACCGCCGTGCCCGACAACCAGATCAACAGCATCGTGTTGTTCGGTGAAGACGGGGCCGAGCGGCAGTACGGGGTCACGCACCTCGACCGGCTGTTGCTGCGGGTGCCCGGCGCGGGGCTTCAAGGGCGCGGCGGCACCTGTGAAAGCGTGCGGTTCAAGCCCAAGGGCGACCGCGGCTACGACGAGCTCGTGGCGTCGGTCGAAGACGGCGAGCTTCAGCTCGGCCGCCCCGAGCGAGGCGCCCGCGTCGTCAGCTTCAACCTCTCGGCGTTGTTCGGCGGCGGCCCGGCGTGGTCGGGCAACCTCGAGACCCCTCCGATCTACTTCTCCGGACTCGCGATGTTCGCCGTGCAGGTCCGTCCCCGTCGCCCGGGCTGGAACCGCGTCGGGTTCGAAATGCGCACCGGGGGCACACTGGGCTCGTGGGGCGTGCCGCTGGTCGAAGACGACGAGAGCGACCCCGCGATGCGCAACCTCGAGGGCGAAGACTCCAGCTCCGACAGTGAGAGCCGCGAGGCTCGGATCGGCTGGGCGCGGGTGTTGTTCGAGCCCGGCGCCGTCGTTTCGCTGCACGAGCGCATCGCCCTGGGCGGAGGGTTCGGCATGGGCTTTTCGCTCCCCTACCGCGGCGGCGACGACATCACCGGGGACACGCTGAACTTCATCTACTCGCCCAACCTCGACCTGAGGTTTCGGCTTCGGCGCTGGCTCCGTTTGGTGGTCCAGTTCCGAGGCGTATTCGGTGAGAAGGAGTTCGAAGCCCCGGCCGAAGACGAGGGAAACCGCCCGCAACCGGGTGACCAAGCGCAGTCACTGCTGGTCCTCGGCGGCCTGCAAGCACAGTTCTAGGACCTCACGTCGGACGTCCGGTCCGGGGTTCTCCAGGGGGCCCCGTTGGGGCGAGGGCCCCCTCCGAACCCCTCGGTCGGCGTACTACGTTCGCCCCTTTTCTTCCTTCCCGCTACGCGTCCCTCCGGGACGCTTCGCTCTGTTGCCGTGTCGGGCGGTCCCGCGCGGCGCGGGGCCGTTACGCGCTCGCGGAGCGGTGGGGCGCAAAGCGGACCGAAGTGTGCCGCCCGGCCCTCCGGCGCCGCCTTGAACGGTGTCCGGCGCCCCGCGAGGTGTGCCATGCTCTGGGTTGTGACCTCGCGGTTACCCAGCCTGGACGACTACGTCGCCATGCTGCCCGATGGGCTCGACAGCTTCCCGGAGGCCAAGGCCAAGGCTTCGCTGTACCGGTCCACGGTCGAGCACACGCTGCTCGACGACGTCGACCTGCTCCCCCCCGAACTGCGGCCGCTCATCACCGATCCGGTCCCGGTGAGTTCGTGGATCCCCGAAGTCCACTCGCACGCCATGATCCTCGTGTGCCGTGACGTCGCGTTCGACAGCGACGAGGACTTCATCGAGTTCACCTACCAACAGCAGCGCGCGCTGTTCTCGGGCCGCCTCTACCGAATCATGCTGGCCCTCGCCAGCCCGTCGGTCCTGTTTCGCACCGCTGCGATGCGCTGGAAGTCGTTTCACCGCGGCTCGTCGTTCACGGTCGAACACTGGACCTCGACGTCCGCCCAGATCAGAATCGAACATCCACCGGGTCTATGGCACGGCGTGTTGTCCGGGGCTCTGCTCGCGGGCTTGCGGGCGGTGCTCGACCTCAGCGGAGCGCAGAACACCCGGCTGGAGATCGCAGAACACGCAGCCGAGCACATGCGCCTGGTCGGCAGCTGGACGGTGTGACCCGAACCGGGTCTCCCGCCCTATGCCCTCGAATGCAAAGATCGAGGATGCGTGACCGCGCTGGTGCACCTGTCCGAGTTCCTCCGAGGACTCCCACACGGCCTCGATAGCTATCCAGAACTCACGGCCAAGGCCTCCACGTTTCGGCCGTTGCTCGACGGCCTCGAGCCGTTCGATCACCCCGAGCTTCCGCCTGCTCTTCGCGCGCTGGTCCGCACCCCGCCTCCGGTCACGACTTGGGTCCCCGAGGTGCACTTCCAGGGACTGGTGTTCGCGCTGCGTGACCTCGTCCACGAAGACGACAGCGCGCTGACCCGGTTCTGCTACGAGCGATGGCTATCGCTGTTTCGCAGCCCTCTCTATCGAGTCCTGCTCTCGGTCGCGAACCCGACGGTGCTCGTTCGGGCGGCCGCGATGCGGTGGGGGGCCTTTCACAGGGGCTCGGCGCTCCGCGTTGCCGAGTCCGGTCGTGGTTTCGCGATCGTCGAGATCTCGCATGCCCCCGGCTTGTGGACGGGCATCATGGCGCACGCACAGGCGGAGGGCGTTCGAGCCACCCTCGACATCGGACGCAAGACCAAGTCCACGATCGAGGTCACCGCGCAGGCCGAAGCGCTCCGCATGGACGTGCGCTGGCGGTGACGCTACGGGCCCCGCGCCCTGCGATACCATTGCCGAATGGTCGAGCGCCCTGGGCCGACTGCCACCCGCGATGCGTTGGGAGCCCCGCCCGTCGACCGGGTCGGCGAGGACCTCGCCATGGCGCGCATGCAGGCCGCGCTGTTCGGCGCGTCCAAGCAGGCCACGCTCGAGCGGTACGCACTGCTCGACAAGCTCGGTGAAGGCGCCCATGGGTCGGTGTACTCGGCTTGGGATCCCCGACTCGATCGCAAGGTGGCGCTCAAGGTGCTGCATGGTGACGCGAGCGAGGCACTCGAAGACGAGGCCCGGGCGTTGGCCAAGCTGTCCCACCCCAACGTCGTCGCCGTGCACGACGTCGGCGAATCCGACGGGGCTCTCTTCTTGGCAATGGAGTTCGTCGACGGCACGCCGCTGTCGCTCCTGAACACCGAGACCCTCGGATGGAGACGCGTCGTTGCGACCTACCGCCAAGCGGCAGCGGGTCTGGCCGCCGCACACGAGGCTGGCATCGTGCACCGCGACTTCAAGCCCGACAACGCGCTGCTCGGCCGCGACGGACGGGTCCGGGTGCTCGACTTCGGCTTGGCGCGCGCGGGGCTCGAGGCAGCGACCGGAACCGCAGCCGCAGTCGAGACTCGCGCGGGCGGAACCCCCCGCTACATGGCGCCCGAGCAGCATCGCGGCCAGGCCGTCGACGCACGCACGGACCAGTACTGTTTCTGTGTCGCGCTGTGGGAGGCGCTGTTCGGCCAACCTCCGTTTTCGGGCGAAACGGTGGAGGCCTTGGCGGACGCAAAGGCCTCTGCACCTTCGGATCCGGCACGGTCCGACGTCCCGCGCAAGGTGACCCGCATCCTGCAGCGGGGCCTGGCTCCCGATCCCGAGCATCGGCACGCATCGATGACGGCCCTCGACGCTGCCCTGGGCACGGCAGTGCAGCGACGCACGCGAGCCGCCGCAGCCCTCGGCCTTGCGGGCGTCGCGTTGGCGGTGGGACTCGGGCTGGGCCAAACGGACCGTCCCTGCCAAGGCGCGGATGCTCCCCCCGAGCGCTGGAACGCGGCGACCCGCGACGCGCTCACGCGTGCCTTCGCGGACACCGGCCTGCCCCACGCACCCATCACGGGCCGCAGCGCGCAGGAGGTCCTGGCGCAGTGGGCCTCCTCGTGGTCGCAGGCCCATCGCGACGCGTGTCTGTCTCACGAGCGGGGAGTTCAGTCGGCGGAGGCGCTCGACCTGCGCACGCAATGCCTGGACGAGCAGCATGATCACTTCGACACCCTGCTCGATGTCTTGCTCGACGCGGATCGGAGTTCGGTGAACCGTGCCATCGAGGCCGCCTCGCAGCTCCCCTCTCCCGCCGCGTGCAGCGACGTCGAGTCGCTCCGAGACGCGCACCGTGTACCTCCTGAAGCCCTCGAGTCCGTCGAAGAGGCGCGGACCACCCTCGTGCGAGCGCGGGCCGAACTTCAAGCCGCCCATTACGGCACCGCCGCCGAGCTCGCGAAACCGACGGTGGAGGCCTGTGACGCAGCGACCCTCCAACACGCCCCGACCTGCGTGGAGGCTCTTCTCGTGGCAGCGGACGCGGCGAGCCGCATGGCCCAGCACGACGAGGCGCTCCGACTCCTGCGCGCGGCCGCGGTCGAAGCCCAGCGCGCGAGGCTGCCCGTCGCGTTCGCCGAAGCCGCCTCGCTGCTCACGTGGGAACGCGGCGACGTCGATGCTGCCACCGACGACGCGCTGACGTGGGCCGCCCTGGGCCACGCCTCGCTCGACGGTGAAGACAGCACCGCAACCCTGCTCGCGCTGCTCAACAACGAAGGCGCGGCCCTGATGACCGCCGGTCGGCTCGACGAGGCCACGGCCATCCATCAGCGACGGATCGAGCTACTCGAGCCGGGCTCGCCTCTGCGGGTGCACTCGCTGGTCAACCTCGCCAACATCGAGAACCGGCGACAGCGGTTCGAGGAAGCCGAGGTCGCCTACGCCGAGGCGCTGGAGGCCGGCATCGCTGCGTACGGAGCCACCCACCCCTACGTGCTCACCGCACGTCAGGCTCGGGCGGGCATGCGGGTACAACACGGCCGAGCCAAGGACGCCCGTGAGGACCTGCTCCAGGTCCTCGATGCGCAGCGACGGGTGCTCGGCCCGGAGCACCCCGCGCTGGCCGCAACGCTCACCAACCTCTCCCTCGCGCAGTACCGGATGAAGGACTTCGAGGGCGCGTTGCACAGCGCCAACGAAGGCGTACGACTCGTTCGCACCGCCCACGGCGACGACTCCCCACGAGAGATCGAGCCGCGCCTCGCCGAGGCCGATGCCCTGGTGGCGCTGGGTCGAACGTCAGAGGCAGTCGAAGCGTCCCGCACCGCCCTGCGCATCGCTCGAAACACGTTCGGCGACATCGACCGCAGCACGGCGTATGCGACCCGATCGCTGGCGCTGTCCCTCCAAGCCAGTGGCGAAATCAACGCCAGTCGGCGGGAGTTCGAAGCTGCCCGAACCCTGTTCAAGGCGCTCGACCTGCCCCTCGAGGTTCGGGCGACCGAGCGCATGCAGGCAACACCCCCAAACGAATGAACACCTCCGGAAGTCCCGGTTCCGCGCCCCTCGCCGCCCGTGCGATCCTCGGTCCATGGATCCCCGGCTGCCACGGCTCGACGCGTTCGTGGCAGCGCTGCCCGACGGGCTCGACAGCCACCCGAGGACCCGCGCCAAGGCCTCCCTGTACCGCGTCTACTGCGGGCCGCTGCTCGAAGCCATGCGTCGGAGTGGGTGTGTCCTCCCGACGCCCGTGCAGGAGTTGGTCGAGGACCCCGCGCCTGTTACGGCATGGATCCCCCTGGTGCGCGCCCAGGCCGTGATGCTGGCGTCGTGCGACCTCGTGTTCGAGAGCGAGGATGCGTTCGTGCAACACACGCTCGAACACCAGCGAACGCTGCTCTCCAGCCGTCTGTATCGGATCATGCTGGCCCTGGCGAGCCCCGCGACGCTCCTGCGCGTCGCATCGGCACGATGGGCGTCGTTCCACCGAGGCAGCACACTGAGCGTCGAAACCTCGACCCCGACCAGCACGATCCTCCGTGTGGAGCACCCCGAAGGACTCTGGCATGGCGTCATGGTCTCGGCGCTCGCCGCCGGGCTCCAGGCACCACTCGAGCTCAGCGGTGCCAAGGACGTTCGCCTCGAGCTGCTCGAGCGCACCGACACTCGGATCCGTCTGCAGGGGTCTTGGTCGCTCTGAACCGGACCGCTCAGTCGTAGGCCTCGCGCAGGGACTGCGCCCACCGCTCGAAGTCAGCGACGGTGCTCTCGGCCAGCGCAGGCGTCTCGGCCAAGGCTCGCATCTGCTTGGCGAGGTGGTCCCGCGCACGCGTCAACCGGCTGCGCACGGTGCCCTCGGGAATGCCCAGCACCGTCGCGATGCCCGACGTGGACACCCCTTCCCAGTAGTAGAGCTCGATCGCGATCTGAAAGTCGACCGGGATGCGCCGGAGCGCGCGAAGCAGCAGGCGCTGCTCGGCCTGCGCCGCGACCAGCGTGCTCGGGCCTGCGCCGAGGTCCACCATCGACACCGTCTCGAACGCCACCACCGCGTCCTGTCGTCCGCGCTTGCGAAAGTGCAAGAACAGCTGGTTGCGCGCGATTGCGAACAGGTAGGTGCGAAAGCTGGACGCGTTGCGGAACTTGTCGCGCCCATCGACGCAGGCCAAGAAGCTGACCTGCGTCAGGTCCTCGGCGATCGGATCGGCGACCTTCGTGCGAAAGAAACGAAACAGCGGTCGAAAGTGCCGAGCAAACAGCGCGTTGCCTGCCTCGCGATCGCCCGCCCGCCAACGCTCGAGGAGCTCGAAGTCGGCGGGCTCGGTCGCAGAGGTCATGGGACGAACATAGACAAGACTCGACAGCTTGCGAAGCAGGCCGCCCCCCTTCCTGCGAGGCCGGTGGCACACCGATGGCGTATTCACACCGGGGTCGTTGCGCGGCGGGGCTTTACGCTCCGCACATTTTTTTTTCGATCGCCGGGGAGCGCCCCCCGGGCCTTTCGCAACGACCTGGGCATGTCCCGATTGACCTTTGGCCTGCTCTCCACCGCACTTCTCACCACCGGCTGCTTTGCGCCCGACGACGCATCCCAGGCCTCGGCCCAAAACACCGGCGAGGCTTCGACCGGCGGCGTCGACGACGCAGAGTCCCCGCCGAACGCAGAGTCGAGCACGGGGTCGAGCACCGGCGATGCCCCTGAGGACGACATGTCGACGAGCACTACAGCGGCGCCCGATCCCCAAGGCGAGAGCTCGACCGGCGCGTTCGTCGACGACGGCAGCTCCTCGGGTGACGCCGAGGACCCGACCGACGCCGGAACCTCGACGGGCGAGGCGTGCGAGCTCGGCACGGCCACCGACTGCCTCGCGTGCGGCGACGCCTGCTCGCCCGAGGGCACCTGCACCGCGGGCGGTTGCCTGGAACCGCAAACGCTCGGCCACGATGAAGCGTTCGACGACTTGGGTGGGCTCGACGGGTTTCTGTGGGGCTTTCCCATCGACCTCGAGTCCGAAGCGACCCTCACCCACCTCGCATTCATTGCGGGCGGTGCGGGAGGCGACGTTCAACTCTCGCTGTACACCGACGAGGCGGGCGCTCCGTCGAGTCGCATCGTGACCGCCGCGCCCGTGTTCGCGTATGGGCCGGGCGTGCACGAGGTCGCGGTGCCGTCCCAGGCGCTCGAGCCCGGAACCTACTGGATCATGGCCACCGCGACCGATCCCACCCGCATCGCATTCGACCTCAACAACGGCGCGGTCAACTTCGGGGTGCAAGGCATCGAACGCGAGTTCGCGCAGGGACACCCGGCGTTCATCGAGGCACCCAACACCTTCGTGAACTTCCGGCCCAACTTCTACATCCGGGTGTTGCAGGTCCAGCCGCCACGCTGAGCCCAGGCAGACTGCCGCGCGCCGGGTGGGTTAGAACCTCTTCCATGCACGTGCCCCAGTTGGCGTCGGCCATCGCAGTTCTCACCGTCACCGGCTGCGGCACGCCTCCAGCCAATGCGACGGCCGAGGCACCCGACCAACCTCGGGTCGCACACGCGACCGTGGTGCTCGCGGCCGAGCTGGACTGGCAGCCACTGAACCCCGCGCGTGGTGATGCGAGCCCGATGGCGGCAAACCTATGGGGCGACCGCACCACCGCCGGAGCCACGGGGTTCGTGGTGCGGTTCGCGGAGGGCTTTTCGTCCCCGCCCCACATTCACAACGTCTCCTACCGCGGCGTCGTGCTCGAAGGCCTCGTCCACAACGACGATCCCCCCGCAGAACCGATGTGGATGCCAGTGGGCTCGTACTGGACGCAGCCCAAAGGTGCACCGCACATCACATCGTCCCATCCCTCGATGCGGTCGGCGGCGTACATCGAGATCGACGACGGCCCATACCTGGTGCGCCCCGTCGAAGACACCTTCGAGACCGACGAGCATCCGATCAATGTGCATGCGTCGAATCTCGTGTGGGCCGACGTGGGGTTGCCCGACGGGCGCAGCAGCGGGTCACCACCCCGAACCGCCCTCCTTTGGGGCGACCCCGACCACGGTGAAATGCGGGGCGCCCTTCTTGCCCTGTCAGGTACCGACCTTCGAGAGGTGCGCAGCCAATCCGGTCCGCTTCGCGCCGTGGTGATCGAGGGGCAAGTCGCCTACCACGACCCAACGACGGGCGCGACGACGACGATGGATCCCGGTAGCTACATCGGCACGGAGCAAGGCGCCATCACGTTGTCTTGCGTCTCGAACTCGCGCTGCACACTTTACCTACGCCTCGCAGGCGCACTCGACATCGGTGCGCCGGAGGCTTGACCGCGCTCGTCACTCTTCGGGCTTGGGCGGCACGAGGCGGGCTTGCAGGTCGCGAGCCCACATCTCGAAGTTGTCCATCGTGGATCGCAGTAGGTCTTCGGACTCGCTGAGTTGGGCGATCACACCGTCGAGCCGGGTGCGCGCACGCTGCAGCCGGCTCTTGACGGTGCCGACCGGAGTTTCGAGCACGGCGGAGATTTCGGTGACGGTGAGCTCTTCCCAGTAGAACAACTCGAGGGCGAGCTGCATGTCGATGGGAAGGCGGCGCAACGCCTGCAAGAGGAGCTGCTGCTCCTGCCGTACCGCGACCGCTCTCGAGGGAGAGACGATGCCCAGGTCGGCGACCGACATCGAACCGAACTCCACGGCATCTCCTCGGCGATCACGCTTGCGCAGGTGCGAGTACAACCGCTTGCGGGCGATCATGAACAGGTAGGTCCGAAAGCTGGCATCGCCGCGAAAGCGATCCTTGCTCTGCACCAGCCCCATGAACGTCTGCTGGGTGAGGTCCTCCGCGGCCTCGTCGACCTTGTTGCGGAAGAACCGGTAGACCGCGTCGAAGTAGCGGGCGAACAACTCCCGCCCGGCGCCTTCATCATCGCCGCGCCAAGCCTCGAGCAGCTCGAAATCAGAAGCCTCGCCCATGCCGTGCGCATCATGATGCACGCCCGCCGTGCGCAACGCTAGCGGGGTGGGCGCGGCGTGGTAGCGTCGGTCCGTGTCGGTGACCGCGACGTTCGTATCCGTCCCGGCTGCACTGCTCACCACGCTGCACGAGCACCCACTGCTGGCCCGCGCTCTGGGCGACGAGGATCGCCTCCTCGACGTCATGGAAGACCTGGACCTGGATGAGCCGATGGTCCAAAGCCTGCATGAGTGCGCGCAGGCGCCCGCCCTCGAGCTCGATGCGGGCTGGGATGCGGCGCGTCGAGTGCTGCACGCCGCCCGCCGGCTGTGGAGAAACCCGGCGAACGCTTTCGACATCGGCCGGCACGTCGCAGCCCAGAACGTGTCGCTGCTGGCCCCGGCCGACGTGCAACGGGTCGCCCGGGCCCTGGCTTCGACGCCGCCCGAGAGACTCCGTACCCGCGCAGGTCGTGCCCGGGTCGATGTCGACCCGCCCTACCCGTTCGATGCCGGGACGCCCGACGCCGAGATCGTCGAATACGCACTCGAGGCGATCAGCAGGTTACGAGCGTTCTTCAACACCGCCGCCAAGGCCGGCGACGGTGTGGTGCGCTGGATCGAGTGAGCGGTTCGCTCAGTCGAGCGCGGCTTTGCTGAAGTCCGTCAGGCGGGAGAACCGGTCGAAGCGCGACTGGATCTTCTCGATGCTGAGGTTCTTCATCGTGTCGTACGAGAAGCCTTCGACGTTGTAGCTGGCCAGCACCGAGCCGTAGATCATGGCCGTGCGCAGGTTCTCTCCGGTGGGTTCGACCCCCCGCGCGAGGTAGCCCATGAAGCCACCCGCGAACGAGTCGCCAGCGCCGGTCGGGTCGACGACATCCTCGAGCGGCAGCGCGGGCGCCGAGAAGATTTCTTCGTCGTGGAACAGCAGCGCGCCGTACTCACCGCGCTTGATGACGAGGCTGTGCGGGCCCATGCCGCGAATCGCCTTCGCCGCTTTGACGAGGTTGTGCTCGCCCGTGAGCTGCATCGCCTCTTCCTCGTTGATCGTGAGCACGTCGACCTTGCTGATGACCTTGACGAGGTCGTCACGCGCGATGTCGATCCAAAGGTTCATCGAGTCGAGCCCGACCAACTTGGGGCGGGTCTGCATCTGCTCGAGCACCTTGAGCTGCAGCGCCGGCACGATGTTGGCGAGGAACAGGTACTCGGTGTTGCGGTAGTGCTCGGGCAGCTTGGGGTCGAACGCCTCGAACACGCCGAGCTGCGTGTCGAGCGTGTCCCGGCTGTTCATGTTCTCGTGGTACTTGCCCTTCCAGCGGAAGGTCTTGCCCTCGGGATTGACTTCGAGGCCGTCGAGATCGACACCGCGGGCCCCGAGGTCCTCGATGCCCTGCTTGGGGAAGTCGTCACCCACGACGCCCACGAGGCGCACGTTGGAGAGGTACGAGGCCGACATCGAGAAGAACGTGGCGGCGCCGCCAATCGACTCTTCCCGCTCGGCGCGAGGGGTGATGACCCAGTCGACGGCGACGCTGCCGACGACGAGAACGGAAGGTTGGGAATCGCTCATGATTGCTGTGCTCGAAGGTTGAAGAGCAGTGCTTGGTGCCGTGACGGCTAGAGATAGTGGCCGATGATGAGGTCGAGCCTGGTGCGGACTTCGGGGGTCATCGCTTCGGGGGCCGTCATGACGGCGTTTTCGCAGGCTCGGGGGTACGGGAGCGCCTCGGTCTTCTCGGGCAGGCGCTCGGCGAGGGCGGCGATGGTCCTGCGCGCGACGTCGACGTTGGCCTTCATCACCGCGACGACCGCATCGACGCTGACCTCTTCGTCGTGCCAGCAGTCGTAGTCGGTGGACATCGCGAGCAGGCTGTAGGCGAGCTCGGCTTCCCGCGCCAGCTTGGCCTCGGGCAGTGCGGTCATGCCGATGACCCGGGCGCCCCAGCTGCGGTACAGCTCGGACTCGGCTCGGGTCGAAAACGCTGGGCCGTCGATGACGACCAGCGAGCCGCCGTCGTGCACGGTGGCACCGGTCGTGAGCGCGGCCTCATGCGCCAAGCTGCGAAGTCCGGCCGTGGTGGGCTCGCCGAACTGGACGTGCCCGACACAGCCCTCGCCGAAGAACGAGGCGGCGCGGTGTTTGGTGCGGTCGATGAGCTGGTCCGGAAACACGATGTGGCCGGGCTCGACCTCTTCCTGCAGCGAGCCGACCGCCGAAACGCTCAGCAAGTGCGTGACGCCGAGCTGCTTGAGCCCGTGAATGTTCGCCCGGTAGTTGATCTCCGAAGGCATCGCCTTGTGACCGGCGCCATGGCGCGGCACGAAGACCGCCTTGAGTGGCGCCTTGCCGGGTCGCGGCAACGTGCCCACGGTGTAGGGCCCACTGGGGTCCCCGAACGGGGTGGTGAGGGTGACCGACTCGGTGTTCTCCAACGCGTCCATCGCGTAGAGACCCGAGCCTCCGATCACACCGAGAACCACGGTCTCGCGGGCGGCAGGGGATCCGGGGTGTGCGCTCATCGGGCCGGAGCATACGGACCGGGGCCGCACCGGGCCATGAGGATCCGCGACACGCCTCGAAACGCGTCTATTTGCCCACCACGAGCACAATCATCACGAATCCACCGTCTCGGGGCATGCGCGCGACACCGATGCCCGCGGCCAGCGAGGCACCGGCGAACAGGTCCACGCCCGCCAGTTGGTCGAAGTCGGGGGCGGAGACCTGGTGGGTTTCCACCGTTTCGTAGCCCAGGTCGAAGACCTCTTGCTCCCAGCCGCTGGGAAGACGGCGGCCCGCGGCGACCCGCTGAGCCAGGGTGGCGGCGACGGCATCGAGGCCATCATCCCACTGGGCCGGCGTGAGGCGTCGCTGGGCCCGCGCGCCATCCACACGTGCGCGCACGGTGGGCGCGAGCTGGCCGTCCCTGGGCGCGCCCGCGCCGGGCTTCTTGAAGAAGTTCTGGGTGACGAACAAGGGCCGTGGTGCGCCGGGCACCTCAGGGTCCTCGGCCCCGATCACGACCCCGATACCGACGTGCGTGACGTCTTCGGCCAACAGGTTCACGCGGTGGCCCGGAGAGGACATGAGGCTCTCGTGCACACCTTTGGGGCCGTAGCCGCGCGCGACGTTCTCGCGAATCACCGAGCCGACGATGCGCGCCCGCTCGAAGCGTGCGCTGGCGTCTCCCGTGCGCGGGGAGACGTGCCCGACGAAGCCGCTGCGGCTCATGTCCTTGCTGTGCGCCAGCGCGACACGAGCCGCCCGATCGTCCCACGAAAGCGGGGCCAGTCCGCGGCGCTTTCGCTCGTTGTTGAGGTGCGTGAAGTTGGCGCGCGCCAACGCATCGGCGTCGACCCCCGCGGAGATGCGCTCGAGCTCGACCCGTACCCGGGTCGGCGACTTGGTGGCGCAGCGCAACGGGAAGTTGGCGGCGACTTCGGGCCCATGTTGGCCCTGCGCCATGACCTCGACCTGGTAGACACCCCGCGCCGCGCAGTCGATGCGGGCCGCAAACGACCCATCGAGCGAGACCGACGTGGGCGCGGTGTATCCACGGCCCGAGGGGTCCACCACCTCAACGCTGGGATCGCGGCGTGCCCCCACCAACCGGCCGCGCACGTCCACGCTCTGGCGGGCCGAGAGCGAGACCGGCATCGGGGCCATCGCGACCATCGGATCGATCACGGACACGACCATGCGGGTGTTGCCGTCATTGCCTCGCGAGACCCCCACGCCGAACCGCGGCGCGATGCGGCTGGCCGAGAGCTCGACCTTGCCGACGAGCGACGCCACCGCGCCCTGGCACGCTGCGCTGTAGGTGCGGTAGCAGGCCGCCGGATCCTCGGGCAGCTCCACCACCACCATGCGCGGCGGGGGATCGACGATGCCCGCCCAGGCCAGCACCGCCTCGATCAGCCGACCGGGCACGTTTGCACCGTTGGGCAGCGTGCGGGCCAGCTCCCGCGACGCGCGGTGCAGCGCCGGGTCGGACTGCAGCCCTTGACCGGCGAGCGACTCCGCAATGGCGCGCTCGGTGGCCGAGAGGGCATGCGGCATCGGCTCCCCATAGGTCTTGGCCGGGACCCCCTGCAGCTCGACCTCGAACGGGGTCAGCGTGATGCCGTCGAACACCCCGCGGCCGCGCCCCCGCGGCGCCCGGCTGCTGCCTTCGACGCCCGGGCGCGGGGTATCGCAACCCACCAGGGCCAGCGTCAACGCGACTGCAATGCGTATCCGACCGCGCAGAAACGTCAGGGTAGCAGCTCCAGCACCGCCGAGTTCTCGGGGGCGTGAAAATCCGGCACTCGTGTCGGCGACAGCGCCAGCCCCACCGCTGAACCCTTGCGCGGTCGTTCCAAACGAAAGGTGTTCACCCGCAGTGTGGTGCCGGCCGCGACGGGGCACTCCAGCTCGGTGTGCGCACAGATCTCCGACCACGGCACCGCGAGTTCGGTCGTCCACCCCTCGTCCTGATCGGTGTCATCCTCGACCGTTCCCTTCGCCACGACCGGGGCCGCAAAGGCGCTGTTCCAGGCTTCGTCCCCCTTGCGGTAGCGCTCGAAGCGGGAGTCGAACTGCACGCCCCGCGGCGAGACCTGGAGCTCGAGGTAGTTCGCCCGCCGTGCGTCGGCAAAGACGAACAGCTCGAACACCTCTTCCTTCCAGATCGGTTGGTCGCGGGTCGTGTACGTACCGCGCAGGTCTCGGTCCGGGAGCCGTGCGGCCACGTAGAGAAACGACGCATCCCAGGCAAACGCGACCTCGGTGGGACCCCAGTCGGGGGCGTCCTCCCGCGAGGCACCCAGCCGCACGGGCTCTCCCTGCAGCGAGTCGACCAACGGGGCGAACGAGGCCTCAAGCCACAGCGCATCGTCGAGCGCGCCATCGATCTGGGGCGTAGCGGCAATCGCCGTGACCGCGGTGGGGGTTGGTTCGACGTCGAGCACCGCCAGGATTGCGACGCCATCGTTGCGCCGCGGGCCGCGGACGACCCCGAGGGTGCGGGTGCCCGCAACCCTGCGCAACGTGACCACCGCGGTCTTGGGATGCCATGGCGCGGCCAAGGGAAGCTCGACGCTCAGCGCCCCCTGCCCTTCCACCACCACGGTCCGCGCCCGCGCATCGGGGGGCACGGTCACGGGCGGAGCGTTGGGGCCCCCTCGTGCGACCTGCCTCGCCGCGGCCCTGGGTGGCGAAACGGTCACCTCGAACCGCCCCGGCGCCGAGACGTCGAACGAGACGGCGAACGGACGTCCCGGCTGCAGCGGCTCCGATGGCACGACCAGTGCCGAGACCTCGGTGCCGTCCTCGAACCGCCAGCCATCGACCACCCCCGCGGGGTTCGCCGCGTCGAGCTGCACCACCTCACGCGGAGGCAGCGGCTCTCCGCAGCCGGCCCCGAGCAGAGCGGGCACCGCAAGCCAGTGGCGCATGGGTCGACTCAGAAACGGAACCCGGTTGGCGCCGAGGGCATGCGCTGAAGCCCCGACGCATCGAGGGCGTCGCTACGCTCGTCACGAGCCGCCTTGATGGCGATGCCCGCGACCGCGCCAGCGCTGGCAGCAATGGCGGCGACCGTGACCCAGAAGTACCACTTGGTGATGATGCGATCGTCGGTATCGTCGACGAGCGTGGGGTCGGCCTTGGGACGCGGCACCGGCCGCAGCTGCTCGGGGGGTGCGGGCGGCACCCACTCGCGGTCGAACTCGGCACGATGGGTGGACGCAGGCTCGTCCTCGACCTTGCCGCGAGAGAGTTCGCGAACGCGCTCCCAGTCGGCCTCCGACTTTCGGCGGGCGTCGATGTCGTCTTCGGGGAGCGCCTCGAGCTCGCCGCGATAGGCATCCGCGGCGCCGACGTAGTCGCCCAGCGCCTCTTTGGCCTCGGCCTCGGCCCGCCAATGCAACGCGGTGGGATCGGCCTCTCGCGCTGCGCTGGCCGCCTCCGCGCGCGCACCGAGGTCCCCGGCTTCGGCCGGCCCCTGGGCGCTGGCGTCCGCGGGCGCCGTTGCGGCGTGCACGACCTGCACCGGGCTGAGCACCACCAGCGAGGTCGCGACACTCATGGCGGCGGCAAAACGGAGCGGGGCGAAACGGGGGCGCGATGCGAAGCGGTCAGTCACCATAGACGTCGTCTTTGAACGCGGGCAGCGAAGACTTGGGCGCGGGCGGGTCAGCGGCCTTGGTGTCCTCGGCCGGGGGCTTTCGCCGCCGCTTCTTCGCCGAGCCGTTTGTACCACCCCCCGCACGCTTCGCCGAGGCGTCCGGTGGCTGTGGGTCGGACCCCGGCCGCGGCTTGGGTACGGCGACGACCGACTCGGGCTCGGACGCGGGCTCGGCGGGCACCGCGGCCGTAGCAGCCTCGACGGAGGGCGTCGGCGCAGGGTTGGGTGCCACGGAGGGCGCGGGGTCGCGACTCCCGGTCTCGGACGGATTCGGCGCCTCCGCGGTGGGACGCATCGAGGTGACGAGCACCACGGCGATCACGCCCAGCACGGCACCGCCCGCGAGAAAGAGTCCGAGGCCTCGGCCTTTGCGCGGGGCCTCCCGTGGGGCCTGCACCGAGCGCGCCGGGCCATCGGCGATCGGCGCAATGGTGGCAGCGTCGGCCGTCGCGCTCGCCCCGGGGGCGGCGGTGTGCCCCGACGCGAGTGCCAACATCGACATCGTGTCGGCTTCGGGTGTGGACGTTCCGCGAGGTCCGGTGGGGCAGCGCTGCAGTGCTTCGGCCTCGGTGCGCACCAGCTGACGCAGCTGCAGCGCCACCTCGGCCGCCGTCGAAGGCCGCTGCGCGGGGTCCTTGGAGAGCAACGCCATCACCAGCTCGCAGACGGCGTCGGGGATCGGGCGCTCGGGCGCCGCTTGCCGGGGGTCGAGCGGCACCCGCCGCACGTGGCCTTCGAGGATCGCCATGAAGGCGGTGGCGTCGAACGGAAGCCCTCCGGTGACCAGCTCGTACAACACGACACCCACACTGTAGAGATCGGCGCGCCGATCCAACGGCTTGCCCAACGCACGCTCGGGCGCGAGGTAGTACGGCGTGCCGAGCACGGTGCCGGCGGCAGTCTCGATCTGCGTGTGGTCGGGCACCTCCACCTTGGCCAGCCCGAAGTCGACGATCGTGGGCCGAATGGACCCGTCGTCCTCTCGGTGCAGGAACAGGTTCTCGGGCTTGATGTCGCGATGCACGATGCCCGCCTCGTGAGCGGCATGCAGCGCATCGCAGAACTGAGCCAGCCAGGACAGGCCCTCGGCCAACGTGCCCTCCGAGGACATCCAGTCTTCGAAGGTCTGGCCGCGCAGCAGTGCCATCACCAAGATGACGCGACCATCGGGCGTGCGCTCGAACGCCAGCGTTTCGATGATGCCCGGATGCCCGACCCGTGACGCGGCCGCGGCCTCTTGACGAAAACGGGCCACGAGTTCTTCGAGATTTCCGCCGACCCGGTCGGTCCGCAGCACCTTGACGGCCACCGCCCGGCCATCTCGCTCGCGGCGCGCCTCGTAGACCCGGCCCATGCCGCCCTGCCCGAGCAGCGTCACCACCTCGTAGCGTTCTTCCGCGCCGAGCCATGTTCCAGGGGCAGCCTCGGGCTCGGGGTCCGGCACGAAGGTCGCGCCCAGCCGAAACGGGCGAGTGCGCCCATGCGCGAGCGGCACGGTCGGCCGCTCTGCCGGGTGCAGCGTGGGCGCAACCGCCCTCTCGAACAGGCCGGTACCGCGCAAAGCGGCCGTCGACCGCCCTACGGGCTCGGACACGTTCGCACGGTACCACCGCGGACGACCCGGTGCTATATGAGGCGGCCGTGGCGCGTGCCAGTGAGAAGATCGCCGCTCTCCTCGAGCGACTCGAACAAAGTGGAGCCGAACCGTTGCGGCTCGATGCCCTTCGCATCACTCAGGCCTTCAAGCGGTCGTGGGTGGAACTCGCAGAGACGCTGGTGCAGATCCGCGACTCCGGGTCCTACGAGGGCTGGGGCTTCGACGATTTCTACACCTATTGCACCCAGGAGTTGCACCTGCGTCGACCCACGGTCGACAAGCTGGTGATGTCCTTCTCCACCCTCAAGCGTCTCGCCCCCTCGGTGTTGCGCTGGGACGGGGTCGAAAAGGAAGTGCCCAGCGTGCAAGCGGTGGACTACTTCGGCAAGGCGGTGCAGGCCGCCAACAAGCCGCCCGAGCAGCGCATGCCGCAAAGTGGAGAGGCCCCGCCCCCGCCGCGCGAGGTGCTCAAGGATCTTCGCCAAGCGGTGTTCGACGAAGGCCAGTCGGTGGCCGAGTTGCGGCGTCGGTTCGACCCGATCCTTCGGCCCAAACCCAAGGGCGCCGAAGAGCTCGACACGATTCAAAAGGCGCTCGGCGCCGCGCGCAAACTGGCCGACCTGCTGCCCGAGATCGACGGGCTCGACGACGACAAGGTCGCGCCGGTTGAAAAGGCGCTCGGCAAGCTCCGCGAAGAGCTCGAGTCGCTGGCCGAGCCGCTGCGCTCCGCGATTCAGGAGCAGAAGAAGGCGATGCGCCCCAAAGCCCCCAAGAAGAAGCCGCCGCAGCGCGCCAGCGGGCAAGAGGCGTGACCGACTCGGCGCCCGAGAGCCCGCCCGAAACGGGGGCTCCATGGGTGCGGGTGGCGTTGACCACCATTGCTCGCATTCGCGGACAGATCATCCCGCGGGCGCCCGAGTACGACGTTCGTCCCTCCCGCAGGCTCTACCTGCTGGGCGCCTATGTGGCGCGCCGGTTCTTCGTGGAGGACCGCTGCGCCGGCATGGCCGCCATCCTCACTCTGCACACGCTGCTGTCCGCGGTGCCCATCATCGGCACCGCGCTGCTCGTCGTGGGGCTGATGGACGAGACCTCCGGGCGCCGTCTGCTGAGCGACCTGTTCCGCTCGCTCGTGCCCGAAGGTGCGCGAGCCAATGAGATGGCCGAGGGCGCGCTCGCGCTGGCCGAAAACGTCACCATCGGCAACCTGGGCGCGTGGGGTTTTCTCGTCACGCTGTTCATCGCGTTCGTGCTCTTCCAGACGCTCGAGCGCACCTACAACCGGATCTGGCGAGTGACGCGGCGACGCTCGGTCCTGATCAAGTTCACGATGTTCTACACGCTGGCCACCCTCGGCCCGCTGCTCATCCTATACAGCCTCGCCCACCCGCTGGTGCCGGGCATCAACTTCGCGCTCGGCATTCCTTGGCTCACCAGTACGGTGGGTCTCATCGCGCTCAACCGGTTCCTGCCCAACACCGCGATTCAGTGGCGCGGCGCGATCTTGGGCGGCGTCGTTTCGGCGGCGCTCATCGAGATCGCCAAGCTGGGCTTCGGCTTCTACGCCACTCGCTTCGCGCTCGCGACCTACGAGGGGCTGTACGGCTCACTCGCCATCCTGCCGATCTTGCTCGTGTGGTCGTACCTGTCGTGGATGGTCGTGCTGCTCGGCGCCCAGATCGCCTACACCAGCCAGCACCGACGTTCGATCGCCCTGATGGGCTACCTCAATCGGTACGTCCTCGACCGGCTCGCCATTCAGCAGCCGTCGGGGCGCACCGCCGCCCGCCTGATGCTCGCGATTGCCGACCACTTCGCGCAACGTGATGCGGGCATGCGCGAAGACGTACTCGCCGAGCGCTTCGGGCTCGGCTTGGACGTGGTGCAGGAATCACTCAGCCGCCTCGAACGCGCCGGCTTGCTGCTGGAAGCCGACGGCGCGGGGCGACTGTGGGTCCCGGGGCGACCCCTCGACCAGATCACGGTCGTCGAGGTCATCGAGTTGTTCGATCGCGATCACGCACGCAACCCGCGGCGTGACCGCTTGGGAGAGGTGTGGGCCGAGCTGGACGCCGCGCGCGATGAGGTCATCGGCACGCTGACCTACGATCAGCTCACCCGGTCGCCGCGTTCATCGGCCGAACCCGAGACGACGAACTGCTGAACGTCGAAGTACGCGGCCATGACCAATGCGTCGGCCTCGGACGGGGTCGCGCCGGACTCGTCGACCGCGTCCTGAAGCGCCTCGAACAAGTGCCACATGGACAGCTCGGTCGGCCGTTCGATGGGCGTACCCACCATCGGCCGGTCGTTGGCGGCAGGCTCGTCGACGGAACAGACGACGGGGAATTCGAGCAAAGCAGCGGGCACCATCACAACGATTACATCGCGCGGATGGGCCACCCCTTGAGGCCGATGGGCCCGAAAAGGACAACTTCGGTGGCGGGTTTGGCTACACCGCGTCCGACGTGCTGTCGAAGTGAAAGCCCTCGACGACCATCGGCGGAACGACGACGGTGGAGTCGGTGGTCCCACCTGCACGTACCGCAGCCCCCATGGCGGCGACCTTGGTCAGCAAGGTGACCGGGCTGTCGTTGTAGCGCAGGTTCTTCACCGGTCGCACGATCTTGCCGCCTTCGATCCAGAACGTACCGTCGCGGGTGAGCCCCGTGGCGGTGATCGTCTGCGGCCGAAGCATGCGGTTGTACCAGAAGCGACTCACCAGGACGCCCTTGTCCACTTGGGACACCAAGTCGTCCACGCTGCCGGTGCCTCCAGCGAGGTGCATCGACGAAGGCATCGGGCGCACAGCCACCCCGGCTTGATCGGCCCAGTAGCGGCCCGCTCGCAACGCCTTGAGCACGCCTGCTTCGATCCACGTGACCTTGGGCTGCGGGTCGCCGCCGCCGGTCATGATCGCCGCGGGGTTCTTTGCGTCGGTCGGGTCCGAGGTCAGCGTGATCGAGTCGTCGAACAGCGCCTGACCGATCTTGGTCTTGCCGCCAGCAGCCGAAAAGAAGCTGCGGCCCTCGGTGGCCTGGCGATGCGACATCTGCCCGATCAAGAAGCTCAGCAGGTCGGCCACGGCCTGCGGGGCCAACACGACCGTGTAGTCGCCCGGATCGAGCAGCGTGGGCTCTTTGCTGCGCAGCGACCACAGCGCAGCCTCGGACGCGAGCGCCGAGCCGTCGACGGCGTCGGCCGCAAACCCGACCCGGGCCGCCTTGGCGCTTCCGGTGCCGTCCGCGGTGCGGGCCGTGGTGCTTGCTCGCATCTGCGTGGTGCGGCTGTAGGCGAACAGACCCGCCCGGTCGCCGGCGGCGACGGTGTGATCGGCGTGCGCCAACACGCCGGACATCGCAAGGCCCTGCCCCGTGCCGGCCTCGATCGCAGCCTTGACGATCGGCGCACGGCCGGACGCCTTCATGGTGCTGACCTTGCGGTCGAACGCCTTGGCCGACAGATAGGCGGTCTTGCCCCGCGGCGGCATGACCTCGGGGTCGACGGGCGACAGCGCCGCCATGGCCTCGGCCTGCCCGACGAGCTTGGCCAGGCCGGTCTTGGAGGTGTCGTTGCCTTTGGCCGTGGCTCGCCGGCCGTCGCGCGTGACCGCGGTGACCGAGACCGTCAGCGTTTCGATGTCGCCGCTGGTCGTGGGCATCGAGTCGCCCCACCGCGCGTTGCCGCCCTTGCTTGCGTCGAGCGAGACCCGCACGTCGCCGAGCGAGGCTTGGTCGAGTGCCTGAGTGATGATGGCCTTGGCTTGGTTCTGTCGCAGGCTCACTTGCCACCTCCGGTGTTGACGATGTTGGCTTGAAAGCGGGCGGGCGGGCAGCCGTGGCTGACCGCGTTGGACTGCATCGGCTGGCCCTTGCCGTCGCCGAACGTGCCACCGAGGCGATAGGTGCCCTTGCCCCCGATCATGTCGCAGGAGTTCCAGAAGTCGACGGTGTTCGCCTGGTAGGCTACGTCGCGCAGGGGCCGGGTGAGCCGTCCACGTTTGATCTCCCAGAACATCTGCCCGGAGAACTGGAAGTTGTAGCGCTGCTGGTCGATGGACCAACTGCCGCGACCGGTCACCAGCACCCCATCCTCGGTGGCGTTGATCAGATCCTCGGTCGTGTACCCCTCGGTCCCCGGCTGCAGGCTGATGTTGGGCATGCGCTGAAACGCGACGCCCGAGTAGCGCTGCCCGTAGCTGCAGCCCCGGCTCTGGGCCTCTCCCGCCCACCCCGCCTGGTCGCGGGTGGTCTGCCAGCCCACGAAGGTGCCGTCGCGCACGATGTCCCAACGACCGGTCTGCACGCCGTCGTCATCCCACCCCACGGTGGCGAGTCCGCCCGGCTGCGTGCGGTCGGCCACCAGATTGACGCCCTTGGCCGCGATCTTCCGCGAACCCGCGTCGTCCGGGCGAAGAAAACTGGTGCCGGCCTTGTCGGCTTCGAGTCCCATCGCCCGGTCGAGTTCCGTCGGGTGCCCGATGCTCTCGTGAATGGTGAGCCACAGGTTGCTGGGTGCGAGGATCACCGCCCGCTCGCCCGGCGCAACCGGTGCGGCGTGCAGCTTGCGGAGCACGTCCTGGGCGATGTCGGGAGCATGCCCGAGCATGTCGAGGCCGGTGACGTACTCCCACCCCGCCTGCATGCCCATGACTTCGAGGTCGCGGTTGGCGAAACGGCCGAGTCGGCGGCTGACTGCGGTGGCGGTGAGTCGGGGCGCGATGCGGTACGCGATCTGGTGGACTTCGGCGCCTTCGCTGCTGACGAACGCCCGGTCCTCGCCCACGATCGAGATGCCGCCCGAGGCGTGTGCGACCCCCGGTGTGGACATCACGGCCTTGGAGGCTTCGATGAGCAACGCGGCTTTGTCCGCCAAGGACACCTCGAACGGGTCGACCTCGAACGGGGCGACCCAGCTGCCCTTGGCCACGGGCGCCTTCACCCACTCCACTGGCGGCTTGCCCAAGCTCTTCAGCATCGCGCCCGAGCGTTTGGCGGAGTCGACCGCGGTCTTGGCCAATGCGACCGCGGTCTTTTCGTCGACACGCGGCGCGGCGGCGAACCCCCAGCCTCCGTCGGCGATGACGCGCACGCCGATGCCGTAGTCCTCGTTGTTCGAGACCGCCTGCACATGGTCGTCACGCACCCCGATCGACTCGGTGCGATAGACGACAAGGCGCGCGTCGGCGTAGCTGGCCCCGGCGGCGATGGCTGCCTCGATCGCCTTCTTGGCGACGGGCAAATCCGCGGGCACCCGGCTGGCCGAAAGTGCCGCGCTGGCATTGCCGCCCTGCGGAGGCGGCGACGCGGGCGCCGGCTGTTTGGCACCCGCAGGCATCGCCCACGCCCGACCGGGCAGCAGCAACGACGCGGTCGCCAGTCCCGAGAGCGCCAGGAAATCACGCCGATAGGACGACATGGGCGGGACTTTACAGCACCAACGCTGGTGTGTGGACCCATGGGGCGTCATCCTGCGGCACATGAGCAGGATCTCGCTGATGTTGGCCGCCGCCCTCCTCTTCCCCGCCTGCGACAGTGGTGACGCCGGCGGCAAGAAAGACGACAGCCCCGACAAGGCGGCAAAGACCGCCGACAACGAAAAGGGCAACGGCCCCCCCGCGGCCGACAAGGACGCTGCCGCCCCCGAGAAGGCCGAAAAGAAGGACAACCGCGTGCTCGCGGACAGCGGCCTGGGCGTCGGCGGCAAACTGCGCGCGTTTCAGATCCTCAACTGCGAGGACGGCGAAGAATACTGCCAGGTGTGCCGCTTCGGACCCACGCCCAAGATCATGGCGGTGGGCACCGCCGACGACGAAGCGTTCCGCAAGGACCTCAAGGACCTCGATGCGATCGTCAAGAAGTACGGACCCGACAAGATCAAGGCGTTCGCCGTGATCACCGACATCGAGGCCGGCAAGGCCATCACCCCCAAGGACGCCGAAGCCGCCAAGGCCAAGGCCAAGGCCCTGCGCGACGAGCTCGGCGTCGAGTTCCCGGTCGTCGTTCCCGCGCCCGAAGACGGCGGCAAAAACGAGATCTGGGAGGACTACTACAACATCACCAAGAGCCGCACCGTGATGTTCTCCGACGGCGCCAACAAGGTGAAGTACTCCGGCATCGAGCCGGCCGACTTCGCCGACCTCGGTACCGCGATCGAAGCCGCCATCGGCGCCTGACGCTTCTGCCGCCTCGTCGCAACGCGGGGCGGCCCATCGCACAGGCCTCGAAGTCGTGGGAACCTCGGCGAGTCCCCGCTGTCTTGGCTGGCGTGCGGCACTGCGTGTTGGGGTTTTTCGTCGCTGCGGCGGCATGCCGTTCCACGGACGTCCCGGTCGTTCGCGAGCCGGCGGTCCTCGAGACCGCCGAACGACCGCGCGACGCCCCCTCGCCCGCGCCCGCGACACCATGTGACCAACGCACCGACGTGTTCGTGACCGCCCCGGCTCTTTCCGTCTCCTGTCAGGACGGACATCTGCGGTGCGACGGAACCACGACCCTGACCGTGCACAACTGCACGTCGCATCCGGTCGAGTTGGTGTCGCTGCAACGTGTCCAGGGCGACGCGTCCCTCATCTACACACCCGCCAACGGGATCCTGCCGCCTGGGGGCGCGTGGTCGAGGGACGACCAACACTCGCGCGCGGGGACGTACACGGTGTTTGCAAACCTGCGCACAGACGGCGCCGAGACCCGGACCGCGGACGTCGTGCTCACCGTCGACAACCCCGACCTCGACGCCGCGATGGAGGCATGCCGGGCCTGCGACGGAGACTGGGGCGCACACGGTCTCGCGTCGACCGTCGGCTGCAACTGCCGCACGACCGACGCAGGGGACGAATGCCGAGACGGCCGTGCCTGCGAAGGCGCCTGTCTCTTCGAGCACTACGAGGTCGTTCGGCCCGCCTCCGACCTTTGCCACCCCGACGGCACCTGCACCGTGCACCCCGCCCTCGGTGTCCCGGTCGGACACTGCTCGGCCTGGCAGATGAACTTCGGTTGCCGCGCTCGTGTCCGGCGAGGCGCAGCCGACGAAGCGCCGGTCGTCCTGCCTCGCCGCGCGCCCATGCTCTGCGCGGACTGACCGAGAACGTCTCACGCACCCACAATGGTGCGGGCCCCATCGGGGCCACCCTCGACCATCACCACCGGGCGAGACAGCGCCAGCACTCGATCCCCGCCCCGCAGCCCCCCGAGTTCCGCCCCCTCCACGTCGAGCTTGATGAGGTCGATGTGAGTCAGGTTGTGCGGGACATCATCGAGCGTACGAGACGGCACCCGAATCTTGAGCTTGTCCTTGCCATCCCGAGACCCCTGCGCCACCGAGCTAAACCCGGACAGCCTGGTATCCTGACCACCGAAGGGCTTTGGGGAGAATCTGCAATGTCGAAGAGACGCATGATGGATGTCCTCGAGGCCTTGGAAGCGGCGGGCTGGCGGCTCGAGGCGAGCCCGGGACACAGAGACAAGAGCATCTATCGCCTTGTAGACGATCACACAACATGGCGACTTGCGGGCCGCGATGGAGAGCGATTGACTCTGACATTTTGGGCTTTTGGGGACCTCGGACAACGCACGGATAAGCTCACGGACATCTTCTACTGCGAGGAGAGGAAGACCGGCGCGAGGTTGTACTTCGACAAGAGGGGCACGGTCGACTGGGAGAATGGACTCCGCCGGTTTCTTGATGGCCTGTAGCACCAACTTGAGCGTCGCCACGAGCGCACGCCGCCCTCAGACCTCGAACGGCGCACCACCGCACGCCTGCGCCTGCGCGGCCAGCCGTTCGCATGCGTCCGCGCTGCAGGAGTGCTCCACCCCGAGCAGCATGCCGTCGGCCACGATGGCGACGCACGGGAAGCGCAGCAAGCCGAACCACTCTACGAGCGCGTCGCGGTCGGCGGCCTCGGGCACCACCGTTTTCACCCACTTCGGCCACGGCGTCGCGTGAAAGCAACGCTCGAAGCTGGAGCGTTCTTGCCCCGCCTCGGTGAGCAGCACGGCGAACACGCCACGGCGTGGCAGCGGAAGGTCGAAGGGGCCGCGCGACGTGGTCATCAGCCCCTCGGCTTCAGCGAGCGTCCCCTTGCATCGCGGCGTCGCTCACCGTCTCGGTGACCTTCAGGCCGCGTTCGATCCGCTGCAGCCACGGGGCGACCAGTCCGGGGTGGACATGGGTCTTGGAGAGCTCGACCAACGCGGCGCGCCGTCGCTCGAGGAGCGCCGCAATCGCCTCGACCGCCGTAGGCAGCGAGCCATAGTCCACGGCGGAGCGCAGCAGGGTTTCGATCCGTTGCGGTCGCGAACCGAAGCCGCGCGGCAACGAGACCGACCGGCCGATGGCCACCACGTCGGCGTCGGAGATGAAGGTGCCGACCGCGGCGGGTGTTGCCAGCCACGTCGCAATGTCGGCCAGCCCCGACTTGTCGCCGAGCGGCTCGGGCACCGTCGCGGGGGTCAGCGGCATGCTCCACTGCTCGGGCGCCTCGCCACCGGCGTGGTCGGCCGCCAAGTCCAGCGCCTGCCGGACCACCCGCGACCAGAACGGCACCGGTTGTTCCCCCAGCACCACCGAGAACGCGGGCAGCCACGCGAGCACGACGTCGTGCACGAACAACTTGGCTTCGCCCCACTGCCCCGCGGTCAGTAACCGCGAAACATGGCCCAGCCCAGACGCGACATGGCACGCTGCCAGGCCCGTGGCGTTGGCGCCTGCGCCCATGCGATCGGCGATGCTCGAGGTCACCGCACTGCCCACGCAGCGATCCGCCTCCAAGAATGCGCTCGCGTAGGGAGGCACCCCCAAGTCGAAGGCGGCCACGTACTCGCTTCGCAACGATTCGGCATCCACCGAAGCGTCGAACAGACGCGCCACCTCGGGGTCGACCCCCGTGGCGCCGTGTTCGAGCAGCTGTGCCAGCACGCCGTAGCCAGCACCGCGTTGGGCATCGGTGGTCGCGACCATCGGACTACTCCGCCGCGTCCTCAGGGGGCAGGTTGTAGGCCTCGCGCACCGGCTTGAGCGGGCGCTTGAGCCAATAGGGGCGCCGCGTGCCGTCGGGGCTGTGTTTGTCGGCAGGCCGCGTCATCGCGACCCACTCCCGGTACACCTTCATCGACTTGTTGGTGTCGACGACCACGTCACCGTGTTTCTCGCCCGGCTTGGCCTTGCGCACGTTCACGGCGCGCTGCAGCCAGCAGTGCGCGCCCGAGATCGGATCGGGGTGCACCCCGTGGGTGAGGTTTTGGTGCACGCCCACGTCCTTCCACCAGATGCGGGAGGTGTCGGGGTCGAACGTCTCCCAGGCGCTGCCTTGCTTGACGATGTGCAGCGCTTGCTCGCCGCCGCCCTTGTCTTCGAGCTCGGCGAGCGCGGTCATGCCGGGGCTGCCGCCCAGGTCGTCCTTGAGGCGCCAGCGTCCCAGGTGGTGGCTCATCGCAATGACGCCCGGCTTGATGCCTTCGGTCACCCAGACCTTGTCGATGAAGTAGCCGATCTCGGTCTGTACCCGCACCAGGTCTCCGGTCTCCATGCCCAGCCGCTTTGCGTCCGAGGTGTGCATCCAGACCGGGTTGGCGTGGCTGATCTCGTACAGCCACTTGGCGTTGGCAGAGCGGGTGTGAATGAGCGTGGGCAGCCGGAAGTTCGGCAGCAGCAGCATCTCGTCCTGGTCCCGCGCGATGCGGTTCGGGGACACGTGGCTCTCGATCGTCCACGGCAGCACGTACTCGACCTCGGGCCAGCCCCAGTCTCGCAACGTCGGGCTGTACAGCTCGAGCTTCTTGCTCGGCGTCTTGAAGCCCTCGCGCATGGCCCCGCCCACCTCGACCCCGCCTTCGGCGACCTCGTTCTCGTACGGTTTGTAGTTGGTCTTCTTGACCTCGAAGCAGCCGTACTTGCGCATGTACTGCAACGTGTCGAGCCCTTCGCCTTCGGCGGCCGCGGGCAGCCCCGGCACCGAGTGGTCGAAGATCCACTTCCAGTACTCGTCTTGGCTGACCAGCTCCCCGGGACGATCGGGGCTCTCGAACCATTGCCGAATGCCCAGCGAACCGTCGGGGTCCATGCGGCCCGACACCTCGACCCAGAACTCGGCTTCTTCCCAGACCTCTCCGGGGTTGGCCTCGTAGGTGAACTGGACCTTCTTGCCCGCGCGTTCCATCGCGACGCGGCGCACGGGCTGTCGGAAGCCGATCCACTGCCCCGCGTGCGTCTCCTGGCTCATGATGTCGTGGCGCTCGCCCGAGTGCCCCATCGGCAGCACGTAGTCGGCGAACCATGCCGATTCGTTCCAGGTGGGCGTGAGCGCGACGTGGAACTTCATCTTTTCCTCGTCCTGCAGCGCCTCCAGCCACATGAAGCCGTCGGGGTTGATCCACATCGGGTTGTAGACCCGCGTGAAGTAGACATCGATGTCGCCCCGGTTCTCCCGCAGGAAGTGCGGCAGCAAGAAGCTCATCTCGAAGAACGCGAACGGCCACTCGTGCGGCAGGTGCAGCATGTTCCAGGCATCGAACGCCGGAGGCTGCTTGAAGGGCTTGGGCACGAACTTGTTCCACGAGTTCATCGCCGTCCCGCCCTTGGTTCCCACCGAACCGGTGAGCACGTTGAGGAAGAACAGGCAGCGCGACACCTGCCAGCCGCCGAGGTTGCCGATCGACGCCGAGCGCCAGGTGTGCGCCGCGACGCGGTCGCCCGCCTCTTCGATGATCTTGGCGCTCTCCTCGATGCGCTCGATGGGCACCTGCGCCTCTTGGGCCGCTCGCTCGAACGTGAAGTCGGCGTAGGCCGCTTCGAGGCACTTTTCGAAGTACTCGAACGTGCCCTCTTCACCCGCCTGGGGCTCGGGGAACGCGGGCATGCCCGGGGTGCCCGGGGCGGAGTTCAGGAACTCGTCCCAGTTGACCCAGCGTTTGACGAAGTCGCGGTTGTACGTGCGGCGGCGGATCAGATAGCTGCAGATCGACAGCAACACCGTCTGCTCCGACCCCGGCCAGGTCGGCAGCCACACGTCGGAGCGCGAGGCCGTGTTCGACAGCCGCGGATCCATCGTGATGATCTTGGCGCCGTCGAGCTTGCCCTCGATGATGCGCTGCGCGTGCGGGTTGAAGTAGTGACCCGTCTCGAGGTGGCTCGAGATCAGCAAGATGGCACGCGCGTTCGCGTGGTCGGGGCTGGGCCGGTCCATGCCGGTCCAAAACGCGTAGCCCGCCCGTGCACCCGCCGAGCAGATGTTGGTGTGGCTGTTGTGCCCGTCGACCCCCCACGCGGTAATGCAGCGGTTGGTGTAGTGGTCCTCGCCGGGGCGGCCCACATGATACATGATGCCGTCGCGGCGCTTCTTTCGGCTCTCCCGCATCCGGGTGCCGATGTCCTCGAGCGCTTCGTCCCACGACACGCGCTCCCATTTGCCCTCGCCGCGTTTGCCAACCCGCTTGAGCGGGTACAGGATGCGTTCGGGGTCGTAGATCTGGTTGTGGGTGGCCGGGCCCTTCGCGCAATTGCGACCACGGCTGCCGGGGTGCACCGGGTTGCCCTCGAACTTGCGAATCTCGAACGTCTTCTTGTCGACGTAGGCCAGCAGCCCGCACGCCGATTCGCAGTTGAAGCAGATCGTGGGCACCAGCGAGTAATGCCGCGCCTTTCGCTGCGGCCACGCCTTCGAATCCCACTCCACCCAATCGTTCCACGCCGAGGGCGGCGGATAGGTGCTCATGCGCCCATCGGGGTGTTTGACGGTGGTCAGGTCTTTGGGGTCGACCGGCGAGGACGAAAACCCGGGAAGCGCCTCCCCACCGGCGTTGGTGGCCTCCTCGGTGTCGAGGTCGGCCTCGGGCTCACGCCCGAACAACGAGCCCAGAAAGTTGGCGACGGACGAAGCGAGGTCGGTCATGAGTTGGGAATCTCCTGAGGCGCCATGACGAAGGCGTGTTCGTAGAGGTACAGGCCCACGGTGGTGGCCAACATGCCGAGCAGCGCGGCGGGCAGCGAAACGCCGACCAACAGTGCCGCCAACGGCAGCACGTGACCGACCGCGATGACGCCCCACCAAAAGGACGTCTTGTAGCGCCCGCCCGCGATCTCGTGCGCAGCTCGAGCCGCGACTTCGCTGGCATGCGGAATGCCGAACTCACCGAGCAGCAACATCAGCAGGTCGATGACGAGCGTGGCGATGAACGTGGTGGAGCTGACGTCGACCAGCGCCTGGGGCAGGTCGATGGCCAAGCCGAGCACCAACATGACGCCCGCGCCCATCATGAGCGCCTGCACGATCAGGTGAATCGGCAGCAGCGGGCTTTGCCAGAGGTCTCGCCCCTCGGCCTGGGCAAACAGGAACGCCGTGTACACCGCGGCCCCGAACGCAAACGGCAGCGTGATCCAACTGAGGGCCACGGAGACCGGCTCGGCGATGGTGAACAGCCCCAGTTTTTCGGCGCCTGCCGCCGCGACCCAAAGACCCGAGATCGTCGAGAACGCGATCAGCAGATACGCACCGCGAGCGAGCCAGCTCTTCCATTGCGGGCGAAGGACGATCGACAAGAATCGCTCGGGACGCTCGAGGTCGATGACCAGCAGCGCGGTGGTGGCCAACGTCATCAGGACGCTCACCAAGCCGCCGTAGAACACCGCGTCGGTGCTGACGGGAAACAACCCCAAGGCGAAGCCGAGCGTGAGCAGCAAGAAGATGCCCGTCGCAATGCCCTTGGTGACCAGGTAGGCGGGCACCGGCCAGTGCCAGGGGATCTTGTGTTGGGCGTTGTAGGCCACCTGCACCATGTGCTCGGCCATCGTGCCCGGCCCTCGAATCGGTCCGCCGGCGGGGTCCCCTTGCGGGGCGGGCGTGCGAATGGTGCGGCCCTTGATGCGCGCCGACTCGCCGGAACTCGACCCCTGGCCGACCACGGGCAAGCGCTTGGCGGGCTTGCTCGCGTGGTCGCCCACGACGTCGGCCCACATCATTGCTCCGGGGGTGGCCGCCGCCGTCGGGTGCATCGCGACGTCGTCCCCTTCGATGTAGAGCACCTTGGGACGGGTGCCCTGCTCGGGCTTGCGCACCGTGGTGCGATGCCCTGCGGCCAGCTTGGCGATCTCGGACGTGGGGTCGTCGAGGTCGCCCGCAATGATCGCGTGGGTCGGACACACGACGGCACACGCCGGCTCGAGCCCGACATCGACCCGATGGGCGCAGTAGTGACACTTGGCCACCGTGCCGCGGGCGGGGTCGACATGAATCGCGTCGTAGGGACACGCCTGCATGCACGCCTTGCAGCCGATGCAGACCTCCGGGTCGAACTCGACGATGCCGTCGTCCCGCTGGTACATGGCGGTGACCGGACAGATCCGTGCGCACGGCGGGTTCTCGCAGTGGTTGCAGCGCGTGACCTGGAAGGTGCGCCGCACGTCGGGGTAGGCCCCACGCTCGACGTACTTCACCCACGTTCGACTCACCCCGAGCGGGACTTCGTTCTCGCTCTTACAGGCGGTCGAGCACGCGTGGCACCCAATGCACTTCCGGTTGTCGATGACGAAGCCGTAGTTCACGGTTGCGTGGCTGTTCTGCAAACTCCGGGCCGCCGCCGAATGGGGGCGAGGATGCGAGTTTGGCGCGGGTCGACGTTGCAGCCGGTGTTCCACGCGTTGCAACGTTGAAACGTCGCGCGAGTCAGGGCGTGCCCCTGCTTCGGAGTTGAGCCATTCTCGACGCCGCGGCGTGGTTCTTGCACTCGCGCGCACCCATCTCCATGCCGCGTTGGCTTCCCCTTCCCCCGGTTCAACGGTATCCGCGAGACGCCGTCGCGCCCGACTTCGTCGCCGCGTTCACCGTGCTCTTTCTCGGTGTACCCCAGGGACTGGCCTACGCCACCATCGCGGGCCTTCCTCCGGTCGTTGGACTCTACGCGGCAACGATCCCGGCCATCGTCGCGTCGCTGTTTCGCAGCTCGTCCTACGTGATTTCGGGACCCACCAACGCGCTGAGCCTGCTCGTCGGGGGCGCGGTGGCGCACGGCATGGGGGCCGACCCGACCGCCGTCGCGTTGACGCTGGCGTTGTTGGTCGGCCTGTTTCAGGCCACCGCCGGCTTGCTGCGGCTGGGTGCGCTCGTCGACTTCATCTCGACCGCCGTCGTGCTCGGCTACATCACCGGCGCCGGTGTGCTGATCGGCTTCGGCCAGCTTCACAACTCGACCGGCACCTCCGGTCCGCGGGGTCGCCTGTGGGTCACGCTCGGTGGATGGCTCGAGTCCCTGGGCAGCGCCGAGCCAATGGCCATCGCGGTCACCTTGGGCACCATCGCCGTCGTGATCGGCATTCGCATGCTCAACAGCCGAACCGGCAAGCGGGTGCCTTCGGCGATCATCGCGATGAGCCTCGCGCTGGTGATCAACCTGGTGTTCGACCTCGAATCGCGAGGTCTGCGGGTCATCTCCGACCTGGCCCCGATCCCGTCCGGCCTGCCCCCGCTGACCCTGCCCGACCTCTCGCACGCGCCCGGCCTCGTCCCACTCGCGGCGGCATGTGCCGTGCTCTCGCTGGTCGAGTCCAGCAGCGTCGCGCGCTCGATCTCGTCTCGCAAGGGCGAGCCGCTCGACGCCTCGACCGAGTTCTTCGGCCAAGGGCTCTCTAACATCTCTGCGGCATTCTTCGGTGGCTACCCCGTCAGCGGCAGCCTGTCTCGCTCGGCGCTCAACGAACGCGTCGGTGCCCGCACCCGCGTCGCCGGCATCATCGGCGGCGTGATGATGCTGGTCGCCTTGGCGACCTTGGGGCCCCTGCTCAACCACACGCCCGTGGCGAGCCTCGCCGGCCTCATGTTCATCGTCGCCTACGACCTGGTCGACGTGAAGCGCATCAAGGCCATCGGTCGCGCCTCCAAAGAAGACGCGGTGGCATTCACCGTGACGATGCTCGGCACCTGGGCCTTTTCGCTCGACGTCGCGATCTACGTCGGTGTCGGACTCAGCCTGGTGCTGTTCTTGCGCCGGGCCCGGCTGGTCCGGGTGGCGGAGCTGGTCCCGGTCGGCCCCAAGCTCGAGGAAGCCAGCACGCTGAAGGACATCGACCACGGTCCGGTCCGCCTACTGCACGTCGAGGGGGCACTGTTCTTCGGCGCCGCCGGAGAGTTGCGCGACGCGCTGAGCCGGGTGCTATCCGAACCGACCACCCACGTGCTCGTCGTTCGGCTCAAGCGCGCGGCCGGGCTCGATGCGACGACCGCTGCAATGCTCGGCGAGCTGGCCAGCCTCACCCAAGAACAGGGTCGCACGCTCATCCTCGTCGGCGTCACACCTGCGGCCTATGACGTGTTGCAGCGCTCGGGCGCGTTGGCGCAGCTGGGCGAGGACAACGTGTTTCGAACCCGCAACCGCTGGTTTTCGGCGCTCGCCTCGGGCCTCACCCGCGCCCGCGAACTCTCGCCCGATGCGGCCAGCGCTTTCGACGAATTCCTGGCCAGCATCGACCCCGACGGTGACCGACGCGTGGACGAGTGCCGAAACTCGACCACCGACCCGGCCACACGCTGAGCGTCACGGTCGGCGGCCGCTGTGCGAACGGCTCAGAACAGGAGCTGGGCCTGCAGCGTGCCCGCGTGGCTGGCACAACCGGAGGTCGCGCCCTCGAGGGCAACGTCGCAGCGGTACGAGACCTGCAGCTTGGCGTGATTGCCAAACAGGTAGACGTTGAAGCCCGGCTCGATGGGCACGATGTCGCGATCGAAGTCCGAGAGCAGACCGACGCGCATGCTGACATCGAGGTAGGGATTCCAGACCAAGAACCCCGCCTGCCCGTAGACGCCCCACGCGTCTTGGGCGGGGATGCTGACGTTCGCAAAGCCCTCGCGGTGCTCGTAGAAGCCCTCGGCGAGTCCGAACACGCGTCGTTTCGAGACCACGAAGTCCCCCGACGCGCCCCATCGGCGACGCGGGCTGGTGCGCCTGACATCGTCGGCCGACAGTTCCAGCGTTTCGCGGTTGGCGACCGTGTACGCGCTGCCGCCGATCGCGACGGCCAAGTCGTTGTGAGGCCCATCCGCACGATCGTCGGAGCGCGGCCCCACATCGCGCGCGTAGGGAGTCTGGGTGTACGGCACCGGCCCCAGCGGAGAGACCACGACGCGTGCGGTCAGCAGCGGCGACGGTGCGAGGGTCGTCGAGTTGCGGCCCGCGCCGTTGAGCACGCCCACGTAGTACTCGAGCTTTCCGTCCCAGGGCTTGCCACGCACGGTGATGCCGACGTCGCGGTCGACACGAAAGCGATCGACGATCGGTCCCCGCCCCGGCAGGCCTTGCACGGGCAGCCCGGTGCGGTAGCCACGGCTGAGCCACGGACGAAACTGGCCGAACTGGATGCCGACGACGTCGTTGTCGGTCTTCACGGTGGCCGCGGCGTCGAGCAGGTCGGCGTTGGCGCCCGCAAACTCGGGCATGAACCGCATCGCGACGCGACCTCTCCACAGCTGAGCGACCAGCGTGGGCCGAGCGAGCCGTACGGCCATCGCCCCCTGCGGGTCCGCCCCCTGAGCATCGTGCACGGTCGCGCGCAGCTGGCCGAGAAAGCCGAACTTCAAGCTGTGCTGCTCGTCCTCCGAGGCGATCTTGAAGCCATCCCACAGGTGCGGCGGCTCCTCGTCGCATTGCAGCTGCCGCTCGAGAATCGGGGGCTTCGGGGGTGCGGATGGTTCGCTGGCCGCGGGTGTGCCCACGCGCGTCGCCACCACAGGGTCTTCGGCGACCGCGGTGTCGACCGGCGGGGCCACGACCGGCGGCGCAACGACGGCAGTCGGCGAGGAGACCGCGAGGGCACGCGGGTTGGCGTCCGCGGTCGTCTCGTCACCGGGCGCAGCATCGCCCGGCACGAGCGACAACCCGACCCAGAGGCTGAGTAGAGAGCCGAACATGAGTGCACCTCACAGCGTGGAGAGAGCCGAGGCCGTCTACTTGTCGACCGGGTAGCCCGCGTCGATCCACGTGAGCATGCCACCGCGCATGGAGACCACATGCGAAAAGCCCTCACGCAGCAACGCCAGGGCGGCCTGCCCGGAACGGCCGCCTGAGCGGCACAGCACCACGATCTTGTCGTTCTTGTCCCACGACTTGGCCGCCTCGAGCACCGTGGCCAGCGGTACGTGCTCTGCACCCTGCACCCGGCCCAGGTCGTGGTTCCACTCCTCGAGTTCGCGCACGTCGACCACCTTGGCGCTCGCGTCCGCCGCTTCCTCGAACACCCACCGCACGGTGACCTCGGGAACGCCGTCGTGGCGATTGTCGACCGGAGCCCACGGCACCATGCCGCAGTTGCTGTTGGCCGGCAGCGCCTCGTCGATCTTCTTCGGGTATGGAAGGTTGAGCGCATCCATGATGCCGACGAACTCGTCCACCGTCTTGCCGCCACCCAGGCGAGGGTTGTGTTTCTTTTCCTCTCCGACGGTCGTGCTGGTGCGGCCCTTGTAGTCGTGGGCGGGGTAGAGCTCCGTGTCGTCGGGCAAGCTGAAGATCTTGTCGTGCACCGACGCGTAGAGCATGCGAGCGTCGCCCTGCTGGAAGTCGGTCCGCCCGCAGCCACGAATGAGCAGGGTGTCCCCGGTGAACGCCTTGCCCTCGTCCCGCAGCACGAACGTCGCGTCGCCCGAGGTGTGCCCTGGAGTCAGCCGAACCTCGATCTCGTGTTTGCCGAAACGCACGAGGTCGCCATCGCCCGCCGCGAGGTCGGCACACCCGACCCCTGCGTTCTTCGACACCACCGTCTTCGACCCCAAACGCTGCCGAAGCGTGCCCGCCGAGGTGACATGGTCGGCGTGGACGTGGGTCTCGAGCACCCACGACAGCTTCAAGTCGAGTTCCTCCAGCAGGCTCGTATCGCGGGTGATCTGCTCGCGCACCGGGTCGATGAGCACGGCCTCGCGCGTCTCCTCATCGGCGAGCAGGTAGGTGTACGTGGCGGTGTCCTTGTCGAACAGTTGGCGGAAAAGCATCTTGATTCGTCCTTGTTGGGTGGGTGTGCGGAGGTCGTGCTTCAGCTCGCGGTGCGAAGCAGGGATTTGGGCTCGGTCTCACCGCCGGGCGGAGGAGAAAACAGCGTGCCCTCCACGGCGTCGTGGACCGACAGGTGCGGGGTCTCGCCCGCCACGGCTTGGTAGATGCCGTTCTTCTGCAGTGCATCGATGACCGGCCCCTTGAGGCCCGCGAGGATGAACCGCACGTCGGCCTCCTCGAGCGACTGCGCGATTTCCCCCAGAGCGCCGTTGGCCGACGAGTCCAGGCGGTTGACGCTGCTCGCATCGAGGATGACGGTGTGAACCGGCGTCTCCTGCCGCGCCATGGCGTCGCGGACGAGCTCCTTGAGGAACGTGACGTTGCCGAAGTAGAAGCTGGCGTCGATGCGCAGCACGAGCACGCCGGGGAAGCGCTCGGCTTCGGGATGGCGCTCGATGTTGCGGTAGGCCGTGGTGCCGGGCAACCGGCCGAGTTCGACCGCGTGGGGTCGCGTCGTCTGCACCACGAACCAGAGCAGGGATGCGCCCACGCCCAGGCCGATGCCCGCTTCGATGCCCAGCGTCAGCGTTCCACCGAAGGTTAGCAGCAACAGCACGAGGTCGGTGCGGTCGATCTTCCACAGGTGTTTCACCTCGTGCACGTCGATGAGCCCGAACACCGCCGTCATGATCACCGCCGCGAGTACGGCCTTGGGCAGATAGTAGAACAGCGGGGTGAGGAACAGCAGCGTGCCGATCACCACCACGGCGGTGACGATGCCTGCCATCGGGGTTCGAGCCCCCGCCTGGGCGTTGACCGCCGTGCGCGAGAACCCGCCCGTGACGGGGTAGCCGCTGAAGACCGCGGCGCCCAGGTTGGCGACGCCCAGACCGACCAGCTCTTGGTTCGGCTGAATCTCGTAGCGCTTCTTGCTGGCGAATGCCTTGGCCACCGAGACCGACTCCATGAAGCCGACCAGCGAAATGATGACGGCCGTGGGTGCGAGCTGGGTGAGCGTGTCGATGTCGAGCGACGGCATCGAGGGCGTCGGCAAGCCCGCGGGGACCTCACCGACGATGGCAACGCCCTTGGATGCGAGGTCGAACGCCCACACTGCGAGCGTCGTTCCGCCGACCACGATGAGCGCGCGGGGCAGCTTCGGCGCCCGCTTCTTGAGGATGACCAGGGCCGCGATGCTGACCGCACCGATCGCCAAGGTGTAGGGCTGAATCTCGCCGGCCCGTTCCACCGCAGCGATGACAATGGTGTGAATGTGGTGACTACGCGGGATGTCGACCCCGAGCAGGTGCTTGAGCTGGCTCAGCCCGATGATGAGCGCCGCGGCGGAGGTGAAACCGCTGACCACCGGGTGCGACAAGAAGTTGACCAGGAACCCGGCCCGAAGCAGCCCCATGCCGGCCTGCATGACGCCGACGAGCAGCGACAGCATCACGGCATAGCCCACGTATTCGGCGCTTCCGGCCTCGGCCAGGGGCGTCAGTGCGGTGGCCACCAGCAGCGAAACCATGGCCACCGGACCCACCGCCAGCTCGCGCGAGCTCCCGAACAGTGCGTAGAGGATGATCGGGATGGTGGACGCGTACAGGCCGATGATCGGCGGCAGCCCTGCCAGCATTGCGTACGCCATGCCCTGCGGGATGAGCATGACCGCGGTGGTCAGGCCCGCGGAAATGTCCGCGCGCGCGTTGGAACGCTCGTAGGAGCGCATCCAGGTTGCAGCGGGGAAGATTCGTTCGAGAAGTGACATCGCAGTTGCCTTTCGTGGAATCGGGGCCAGCGTGGGTCTGCCCTACTGGGCCGAACTCTTGAACCGGTCGTAGAGGAACACGCCGAACATGCCGACGAACATCGAGCCCAAGAAGGTGAGGACGTCACCGCGGAGGCTGACCGAGCTGGCGATCGCCGGACCGGGGCAGAAGCCGCCCAAACCCCAGCCGATGCCGAACATGATGCCGCCGGCCAGCAGCCGAGCGTCGACGTCCTTGCGCGTGGGCAGGTGGAAGGTGTGGTGCAGAAGCGGCCGCGTCTTCTTCGTGAACCAGTGGTAGACGGGCGCGTAGAGCACGATGGCGCCCCCCATCACGAACGCGAGCGAGGGGTCCCAGCCCCCGAACACATCCAGGAAGGACACGACCTTGTTGGGGTCCGTCATGCCTCCGATGGCCAGACCAACGGCAAACACGACACCAGAGAGAAATGCAGCGAGAATCGGTTTCATCGTTCGGCTCCCGTGACTTAGAGGACGTGGCGAATGGTGAAGACGGTCATGCCGGCGAAGCTCATGAAGAGCGCCGTGGCGATCATGGACCGCGGAGACATGCGAGAGAGGCCGCAGACACCGTGCCCGCTGGTGCATCCGCTGCCGATGCGGGTACCGATCCCGACGAGCAGCCCGGCAGCGATGAGCGCCCCGTTGCCGACCGGAGCCTGCGTGCCGAACTGCGCCGGCATCAGCACGAACATGAGCGCGCCCCCTCCGACGAGACCCGCCATGAAGGCCGCCCGCCAAGGACGGTCGGCCGGCGCCGCGCTGGGCATGCCGCCGATGATGCCGCTGATTCCGCAAATGCGGCCCTTGAGGACCAGCATCAGCGCTGCAGACAGCCCGATGAGCAGGCCTCCGATACTCGAGGCGATGGGAGTGAACTCGGTCATGACGTTTCCTTGGGCTCAGTGTCGTTGGGCGCCGGACTCGGGCGACCGCGAAGGGGGTTGAGGGTCACGCGCGGTCGCGCTTTGCACGGTGATGTCTCCGCCCTGCACCTTCACCACGAAAACGGGGAGGTCGGGCGCGAGGTGGCGAATCGTCTCGGAGAGCTGAGTTTGGGCGAGCGCTTGCTGGGCCGAGAGGAACTCCAACTCTCCGACCCCCGCCGACATCAGCGACGGAACGGCTTCGAGCAGGAACGCGGCGTTCTGCTCGCGAATGAACGCGGAGACCTCGGGGTGCACGACGAACACCTCGGTGTCCCCCACCCTGGGCGACACCAGAGGCACCTGCGAGAACGCGTGGACCTTCTGGCCCATCTCGATCTGCAGAATGCCGGACTCGGCGTGATCGCCCGCGAGCACCACGAACTCGAGTCGCTCGTCGCCCGCCCACAAGCGCTTGAAGTAGGCGTTCATGACATCGCGAACCAGACCGGGGCGCACCCCATAGTCCTCCGCAAACTGAACGCTCAGTCGCAGGTGGCCGCAACCGATGTGCTTGGGGTCCGCAGCCGAGGCGAGCAAACGCGAGCGCATCGCCACGGGAGGCTCGCTGAGCAACGCGGCGACGTCCTCGGCTCCATCGAACGCGACGCCGGCATGCTCGAGCCACCGATGCGCCGCGTGCTCGTCGGTGTGCATGTAGAAGTGCCCGAACGCTTCGAGATAGTCCGCGAACACCTGGTCGACCGCCTCGGCGGAAAACGGACGGCGGCCGAGCTGTTCGGCCGCCGCGAGTGCGAGGACCAACTCGCCGGCGTCTCCCCCGGGGGTCCCGATGATCGCGTGCGCGTCGCGGCCATCGACGCAAGCCTGGGTGCCGTGCAGCAACAGCGTGGCCGCCTTGGCCATGCGTACGCTGTCGCGATCGGCGACATGCGCTCGGATGTCCTCGACCGTCAGGTCCTGCCTGCGCGCGGCGGGGACCGGGTCCTCACGGTGATACTCGTAGGCCGCCAACTCCCGGCCGCTCTCACTCCACGCCAAAACACCCCCGGTCAACGATGATACGTTGGTGAAGCCCATCTCCGTGAGCTCCTTTGCGGCGGCGCCCGAGCGGCGGCCCGAGCGGCACACGAAGACGACCGGGTCCTCGCGGTCCCAGCCCATTGCGTGGTTGGCGACATGCTCGAGCGGCAGGTGTTCGCTCCCTGCAATCACGCCCGTTTCCTGCAGCTCGCCCTTGGTGCGAACGTCGATGACACGCACGTTGCAGCGCGCGGCTGCGAACGCTTCGACCGCCACTTCGGGCGTTCCCCCCGGAGAGACCTCGGCGACCGGAGGAGGGGTTTGGGCGTCACAGCGGGGCGAGGCCACCGCAGGCTGGGTGTCGGCGTTCGTCGGCACCGCGTCCGCATCGGTCCGTCCTGCGCACCCCACGAGCGCGAGGAGAGTCAGACCTGTGAGTACGCGAGTGGGCATGGTGCGCTCACATGATGCATATTTGGCGCCGACGGCTCGAAACGCCTCCATCTCCAATAATTTCAGGCACTTGCCGCTCAGCCGTGAGATCTGGTCTGTTCTGAGACCGTTGCAGTGTTTCAACACGTTTCCCGACGAGCGAGTGGGTCGCAGACGCAACCGACCGGTTGGGCGGGGGTAAACCGGGGGAAAACCCAGGGGCATGCCCCCAGGCCATCCCGCAGGTTGATCTCGTGGTCTCTCGCTTGCTCGCCCCTTCACTCCTCGCCGGTGCGCTCATCCTCGGCGGCTGTGCACGCGGGGACACCAGCGTCCCGTCTCCGGCCGCAGTCACCGCGACGTCCAGCGACACGAGCCTCGCGCCTTCGGCAGACCCCGAGCTCGACCGACTGCTCTCTGACGGTTGGCGTGCGGCCGGGATCGAGCCGGCTCCCCATGCCGACGACCCGACCTACCTGCGCCGGGTGTCGCTCGACCTGACGGGGCGCATTCCCACCGCAACCGCCGTCGCGGCCTTCGAAGCCGATCGGCGTCCGGACAAACGCGCGCGATGGGTCGACGAGATGCTCGACTCCGAGGCGTTCGCGGAGCACTGGGCCGATCTGTACACCGAGCTGCTGCTGGCCGGGCGAACCAAGGAGCGGCGCCGGTTCACCGAGGACACCCGAGCCTGGCTCGAGGGCGCGTTCGACGACGACATGACCTACGACGCGATCGCGACCGCTCTTCTGACCGCGGAGGGGGAGTTCGACGACGTGGGCCCGTATGGATTCGTGCTCAGCCACGGAGAACGCGGCAACGTGGAAGCGCTGGCCGGCAAGACGGCGAAGGTGTTCCTCGGCATCACGCTGGAGTGCGCGCAATGCCACGACCACCCGTCCGACGACCGCTACACGCAAGAGGACTTCTACGCGCTCGCGGCCTACTACGGCCGTACGAAGGTCCGGCTGCAAAAAACCAAGTCCGGCCGCATTCCCGTCCTGTTCGACCGTCCTCGCGGCGAACTGCGTCTGCCCACCGCAACCGACGGCCCGGGCGAGCGGTCGGGTGCCGTCATCAGGCCCGCGTTTCTCTCGCGCGAGGCAACCCCCGACTCGAATGGACGCCGCGCCGCGTTGGCCAAGGACATCATCGCCTCGGACCTGTTCTCAAAGACCGTCGTCGCTCGCACCTGGCAGCAAGTGTTCGGGCGCGGTTTGGTCCCCCGCTGGGACGACCTGGGCGGTGAGCACGACGAGCACCACCCGCCGGTCCTCGATCACCTCGCGGCGCAGTTCGTCGACGACGGCTACGACCTGCAGCGGCTGCTGAGGACGCTCGTCCTCAGCGATGCCTACCAACGCGCCTCCTCGAGCCCGCGCACCGACCCCAAGGCGGTCCACGCCGCGGAGGCCCTGTTCGCGCAGCACCCGGTGCGCTCGATGACCGCGGGCCAGCTGTTCCGCAGCCTGCTGATCGCGACGTCGGCGGATGGCACCGGCGGCCCCGTGTTCCGCAAGAACTTCGAAAAACGGCGCGACCGAGCCCTCGCGGAGTACCGCTTCGTGTTCTCCGACGACGAAATGGACACCGCCGATGCGTTTTCGGGCAGCGTGCCCCAGGCACTGTTGCTGCTCAATGGAGACCTGGTCCAAGCCGGCGTCTCCGACCGCCGAGGCACCGCCGTGTACGACGTCCTCGATCGCTACGAGGATCCGCGCGCACGGATCGACGCCCTCTACCTTCGCGTGTACGGGCGCCGACCGACCGAGGCTCAGCGCAGCCGCGTGCTCGCCATGCTCGACGAGCGCGAGCACGGCAGCTCGGCCTACGAAGACCTGATGCACGCGCTCCTGCTCTCCAGCGAGTTCCTTTCCATTCACTGATTTCACGAGGACAGCACGATGATCACCCGACGCAACGCCCTACGACTGAGCCTCGGTGCCCTGGCTGCAGGGGTCACCACCGCCGGCCCCGCGATCGCCTCCAGCCCCACGAAGCCGGGTCCCGCCAAGGCCTGCATCCTGTTGTACATGGCCGGCGGCGCCAGCCAGATCGACACCTGGGACCCGAAACCGGGACGACCGACCGGAGGCGAGTTTCGCTCGATTCGCACCTCGATTCCCGGCGTGCACGTCAGCGAACACCTGCCCGGCCTGGCCCGGCGCGCCTCCAACCTCGCCATCGTGCGCTCGCTGAGCTACCGCGAAGGCAACCACGCACGCGCCCGCTACTTGATGCACACCGGCTTCGTGCCCGCTGGAGGCGCACGCCATCCGGGCCTGGGCTCGCACCTGCACGCCGCGCAACCGCCGGGCGCCCCTCTCCCCGGCAACATCGCGATCGGTGGCCCCGGACACGCCGCCGGGTTTCTCGGCAGCGAACACGACCCGTTCGTCATCGGCAACCCGAGCCGTCCGGTTCGCAACATCGCGTCCCCCCTCACCGACGACCGCGTCGACGCCCGCCTCGCGCTGTGGGAGAGTTTGCAGGACGACTTCGCCGTCGGCCGAGCGCCCACGTCGGTCCGCGGACACAGTGCGGTCGTCGAGCAAGCGGTCCGCATGATGCGGGCCGAGGAACTCGAAGCCTTCGACGTGGATGCGGAGCCACGCGGCGTGTCCGAGCGCTATGGGCCCGGCAAGTTCGGCCGCGGCTGCCTCATGGCCCGGCGACTCGTCGAACGCGGGGTCCCCTTCGTGGAAGTGCAAATGGGCGGATGGGACACCCACGACAACAACTTCGAACGCGTGGCCAAGCTCAGCGCCGAGCTCGACGCCGGCATGTCCGCCTTGCTCGACGACCTCAACGGCCGAGGCCTGCTCGAGGAAACGCTCGTCTTGTGGATGGGAGACTTCGGCCGCACGCCGCAGATCAACGCCCGCGGCGGCCGCGGACACTATCCACGGGTGGCGTCCGCCGTCCTCGCAGGCGGAGGGATTCGCGGCGGACAGGTCGTGGGCGCTACCGATGAAGACGGCATCGAGGTCGTCGACCGGCCGCTGTCGGTCGCAGACCTGCACCGCACCGTGCACACCAAGCTGGGCTTGGATCCCGACGACGTGCGCATGAGCAGCGGCGGCCGCCCTATCTCCGCCGTCGACGGAGGCCGGGTGATCGAAGAGCTCTAGAACGTTTACGGCACCACGTAGGGCGATGCGGGGGGCGGCAAGCCCAGGGGGCTGTCGAGCTGCAGTGTGGCCCGACCCGAGAAGGCCACGAACAACACGACCGCCGGGAGGATCGACACCAACAGCGCGCGCATCAGGTGGATCTGGTGCGTGCCGGCCAAGCCCAACGCCGCGCCGCGGATGAACGTCGCGAGCAGCACCGCGACGATCCACGAGTACACCGTGGCTTCCATGCCCACGGTGAAGATCAACAGATCGAGCACCGCAATGCCGAGCAACGCGGGCCCCATCGCATAACCGACGGCCCGCATGCTGGCGCCGACCGAGCGCGACGCCCCGCCGGTCAGCCCGACCGCGACGTGGGCCACCAAGCCGCACACGAAGTAGAGCAGCGGCATGCCGACGGGCACCATCAACAGCAACCACACCGACAGCGACTCGACCAACGCCGGATCGAACACCGCGTGAATCGAACGACTCACGGTGACCTCGCGCTCGGGGGCCGACATCCACTGCACGCCGAGCCAGATCACCAGGGCCAACCACGGCAGCAACCGAAGCGTCGCCAGGTAGCGCAGCGCGGTGCCATGATCGACCGGCTCGGGACAGCGCAAAAACAGCTGGCGCGGCGAACGAAGCACACCGACCAACGTGCGAGCACTGCGCCGCGCCCATCCCCCCTCGCGCGGTCGCTCGGTCGGAATACGACTCTGCATCGAGTTCGGATCGAACGGGGGCGCCCCGCGTGAGCCTTCGGTCGGCATGAACCGCGGGAGGTTACCAGCGTGCGGGCCTTTACGCCGACACGACGGCCGGCATACCCTGCAGACATGGCCTGCTTCGCTCGGATCGCAGCACCCCTGCTCTTCGTCGCGATCACGGCAGGGTGCCCCGGCAAGAACGCCGGCCCGCCGCAGCACTACGACGATCCCCGCGCGATGATCGAGGTCTTCGAGGACCCCGAGCGCGACGCGTGGCAACACCCCGAGCGTGTCGTGGATGCGATTCCCGCGCCCCCGAAGTCCGCAACCGTTGCCGACATCGGTGCCGGGTCGGGCTACTTCACGCGACGCCTGGCATTGCTCGTCCCCGAAGGCCGCGTGTACGCGGTCGATGTCGATGGCGAGTTCGAGGACTACCTGCTCGAAAACCGCGAGGGTTGGGGCACGCCCAACATCGAACCTCACCTCGCGCACTACGACGATCCGATGCTCCCCGAGGCGTCGCTGGACGTCGTGTTTTCGGCCAACACGTATGCGTATATTCGCAGTCGTGTGCCCTACTTCACACGGGTGCGCGCGTCGCTGAAACCCGAGGGACGATTGGTGCTTCTCGACTTCCGCCCCTCCGCGACGCCTCCCGACGGAATCGCGCCCGCTCCGCAGCACCGCGTCGCAGTCGAGCAAGCCAAGCGTGAGCTGGCGCAGGCAGGATTCGCGGTCGAGTCGGAGGAGACGTTCCTTCCCCACCAGTGGTTCCTCGTGCTACGCCCCAGCAGCTGATCGGGCCCGCCCTCGGGCGTCGGCCCGGCAGCGACCGAAGTAGCGAAAGGGACCGAGCATGAACGATGCGCACGTGTCCGGGGCGGCAGTCGCCGCGCCCGTAGAGAGCTCCACCGACCCCACCGCCGTCGCGTACGACAAGGCACTCGAAGCGCTCGCGGCACGCCAGCAGGACAACGGAGCGTTCGCTGGCGAGGTGGTCTGGAACCCGATGCTGGTCTGCCAGTACGTGTTCGTCTGCCACATCGTCGGACACCCGCTCTCGGACGAACGCAAGGCGCTCATCCGCCGGAGCCTCGAAGTCCAAGAGTACCCCGACGGGGGCTGGGGCATGCTCCCGGTCGTTCACGGGGAACGCGGGCGCGAGTTTCAAGGCAACGCCTGGCTGTTTCACACCACGCTCGGCTACGTGGCGCTGCGCTTGCTCGACGTCCCCGCCGACGACCCGCTCTGCGTTCGCGCCCGTGCGATCATCGAGCGCGCCGGCGGTGTCTACGAGTTGCCCACGTGGGGCCGGATCTGGCTGGCCTTGCTCGGCTTGTACCCGTGGTCGGGAAGCCAGCCGATCATGCCCGAGCTGTGGCTACTGCCCGAGTCGGCGCCGATGCATCCGCGCCGCCTGTACTGCCACATGCGGCTGATCTACCTCGGCCTGTCCTATCTGTATGGCTGCAAGGTGGTCGCGCCCAACGACGCGACCCTCGACGCGATTCGCTCCGAACTCTACCCGCGCGGCTACAACGTCGAAGACTTCGAACGCTTCAGCGAGTCCATCGCCGCCAGCGACCTCTACGAGGCGCCCGCCCCCGCACTGCGCACGATCTTCGCAGCATTGCGCAAGGTCGACACGCTGATGCCCGGGGCGCTGCGCAAGCGCGCGCTCGACAAGGCGATGGAGCACATCCTGTTCGAGTTTCGCTCGACGGACTACGTGTGCCTCAGCCCGGTCAACGGCTTCTTGTTCTGCCTCGCCCTGCACGCCAGCGACCCCAACCACCCCGAGCTCGCCAAGGGACTCGAGGGCATGGAGTACTGGGTCTGGGAAGACGAGACACTCGGCACCCGCTTCGCCGGCGCACGCTCGGACATCTGGGACACGTCGTTCCTACTCCAAGCGCTGAGTGAAGGCCCCGCGACGGACCGGGCCCGCAACATCGCGGCCGCGGCGTCACGCTGGTTGCCCACGGCCCAAATGCAAGCGGACGTCAGCGGAGGCGCGCGACACTTCCGCGAACCCGCGTACGGAGGCTGGGGCTTCGCCAACGAGAACCACCCGTGGCCGGTCAGCGACTGCACCGCAGAAGCGCTCGAAGCCCTGATGCGGATCGAAGACAGCGGGTTGGCCGACCCCTTGGGACACCTGCAGCTCGGCCGCAAGCTCGCCGCCGTCGAGTTCATCCTGCAGCGCCAAAACGACGACGGGGGCTTCGGCTCCTACGAGCCGCGTCGCGGCCCGATGGCGCTCAAGCACTACAACCCCGCCGAGATCTTCGGCAACTGCATGCTGGAGTACTCCTACGCCGAGTGCTCCGGAAGCTGCCTGCGCGCGCTGGCATTCGCCGACCGCGAGCTCGGCGACGCAATGCCGCACGAGCTGCGCACGCGGGTCCGCAAGGCCGTGGGCACCGGCCGGAACTTCCTGCTCGAGCAACAACACGAAGACGGCGGCTGGCTCGGCTTCTGGGGCGTGAACGTCACCTACGGCACCTTCTTCGCCACCTCGGGCCTGCGCGCAGCCGGCCTGCCCCTCTCCCACCCCAGCTTCGCCCGCGCCAGCCGATGGCTCGTCGCCCACCAGCGCGAAGACGGCGGCTGGGGAGAGAGCTACCTGGGCCTCCTCGAAGACGCCCCCCACGACCTCGAAGCGGGCGAGCCCAGCACCGTCACGCAAACCGCCTGGGCCCTCCTGACCCTCATGGACATCGCCCCCCACGAAGTCGACGCCATCGACCGCGGCATCGCCTTCCTGCGCTCCATGCAACGCGAAGACGGCAGCTGGCCCCCCGAGACCCCCTCCGGCGTGTTCTTCAACACCTCGGTGCTGGACTACGACCTCTACCGCCAAATCTTTCCGGTGTGGGCGCTCGCGCGGAGGATGGGGCACGCCTCCCTTCGTCGGCCCCTCACCTTGGGGTGAGAGGGGCCTCCTACGGGAGGCTGCAAGCCACGCCTCTGCTCGCGCCCACGGCCTTTTTCCCGCTCCGCGGACCCTCCGGGTCCACTCCGCTCTGGGGGACGCTCGAGCGTCGGTGGGCGTACGCCTCCCTTCGTCGGCCCCTCACCTTCGGGTGAGAGGGGCCTCCTGCGGGAGGCTGCGAGCCACACCTCTGCTCGCGTCCTGTTCCTTTTGTCCCGCTGCGCGGACCCTCCGGGCCCACTCCGCTCTCTGCTCCGCACAGAGTGGGACGTGCGTGCGTCGGTGGGCGTACGCCGCCGCTCGCGCCCACGCCCTTTTCCCCTCTCCGCTCTCCTACTGAGAACGGTGTGGGGAAGCGCGTACTGGGGGCTCGGTGCAACGAGGTCCTTCGGAGGGACGGCGGACGGCGTGGGTCGACGGCCGAGAGTGTCCACGCCGCCTCTGAGCAAGAGAGCGGAGTGGACCCGGAGGGTCCGCGCAGCGGAAAAGGAGAAGAGGACGCGAGCAGAGGTCTAACTCGCAGCCTCCCGTAGGAGGCCCCTCTCATCCAAAGGTGAGGGGCCGACGAAGGAAGGCGTACGCCCACCGACGCACGCACGTCCCACTCTGTGCGGAGCAAGAGAGCGGAGTGGACCCGGAGGGTCCGCGCAGCGGGAAAAAAGAAGAGGACGCGAGCAGAGGCGTGGCTCGCAGCCTCCCGTGAGGAGGCCTCTCTCACCCGAAGGGGAGAGGCCGACGAAGGGAGGCGTACGCCTCCCGACGCCCGAGCGTCCTACACCCGAGGGTCTTCTTGTTCGACGGCTTCGACGCTGACGCGGATGACGCGGCGGTCGTTTGCGGCGAGGATTTTGAAACGGAGGTGCTCGAAGACGACGACGGAGCCGGCGATGGGGATCTGGCCGGCGAGTTGTGTGAGGAGGTCGCCGACCGAGTCGACGCCGTCGAGTTCTTCGAACTCCATGTCGAAGGTTTCTTCGACTTGGCGGAGGCTGGCGGTGCCGTCGAGGTAGCAGACCCCGAGGTGGTCCAACGCGGCCGAAGGCGCGTGGTCGCTCTCGTCGAAGATTTTGCCGACGATCTGCTCAAGCACGTCTTCGAGGGTGACCACGCCGACGGTGTGGCCGCCGTCGTCGACGACGATGGCCAAGTGCTTGCGCTCCTCTTTGAAGCGCTGAAGCAAGTCGGAGATGAGGAGGCTTTCGGCGACGAACAGCGGTGGGCGCATCGCCTGCTCCACGGCTTCGCGGCTCTCCTCGTGTTGGCCGATCAGCGACTTGATGTGCAGCACGCCTTTGATCGAGTCGAGGTCTCCCTCGAACACGGGCATGCGCGAGTGGCCCGAGCGGCGGGCGACCTCCACCACGCGGTCGACGTCCCAGGCGAAGTCGATCGCGGTGACGTCCCGCTGCGGCACCATGATGTCGCGGACGATCTTGTCGTCGAAACGAAAGATGCCGCGCAGGAGTTCGGCCTGGTCTGCCGCGATGGTGCCTTCGCGTTGCCCGACCTTGACGAGAAAGTCGAGATCGTCGGAGGTCACCTTGTTGTGCGCGGCGTCCCCTTTCACGGTGCGTGCGAGCATCCAGTTGGTCAGCCGCGTGAGCGTCCAGACCACGGGGGAAAGGATGCGGCCCAGCACGTTGAGGACCGAAAGCAGCGGCAGCGCCAGCTTGTGCGAGTAAGCCCGGCCCACCGCCTTTGGGAAAATCTCGCCGAACACCAGCAGCAGCGCCGTGGTCACGAACACCGCGACCGGCACCGCCCAGTCCCCCCAACGACCGCCCTGCAGATGGTCGATCGCCAACGCTGTCGCCATCGACCCCATCAGGGTGTTGGTGATGTTGTTGCCGACGAGGATCGTCGACAGCACTTTGACCGGCTGCTTGACCCAGCTCGACACGGTTCGAGCGTCACGTCCGCCGTCTTCGAGGATCTTCGCCGCCTGATGCTCACCAAGCGACGTGACGGCGGTCTCGGACCCCGAGAAGAACATGCTGCCGCCCAGGCACAGCACGATGGTGAGCAACGCGAGAATGTCGCCCTCGCTCATCGCGAAGCCTCCTTCGGGGACGACGAGAGGATCGCCGTACCGACCCGGCCCGGCTCGAGTGCCGCGGCTCGCAGCGAGCGGGCACCCAAGATGTGCACCACGCCGATCCCACCTTCGAGTCGATCGAGCGCGTCGGCCACCTTGGGGATCATGCCCCCGGCGATGACCCCGTCGGCGATGGCCTCACGCGCCTGCGCGGGAGAGAGCGTCGGGATGCGAGACCCCGCATCGTTCACGTCACGCAACACCCCGCCTGCCGACGTCATCAAGAACAGGTGGTCAGCGCCGACCGCCGCCGCAACGGCGGAGGCCACGGTGTCCGCGTTGATGTTGTAGGCCTGTCCGTTCTCGTCCGCACCCAACGGCGCGAGCACGGGAACGTGTCGCGCCGACCACAGCAACTCGAGCAGCGCCGTGTCGACCTCGGCAACCTCGCCGACCAGGCCAAAGTCGACGTAGGTGCCGTCGACCGTCTCGGTGGGGCGCCGGGTCGCGCCAAGGAGGCTGACCCCCGCGATGCCGACCGCTGCGACGCCGGACGCCCGCGCCGCGGTGACCACGTCGACGTTGACCGCACCCGCGAGGACCTGCTTGGCGACCTCGAGCGTGGGCGCGTCCGTCACCCGCCGACCGGCCACCTTGCGGACCTCGAGGCCCAGACGCTGTGCCTGCGCGCTCGACTGCGGCCCGCCACCGTGCACGATGACGAATCGCCAGCCCTCGGCACACAACGCGCGGACCTCGTCGAGCACATGGCGAAGCGCCAGGGCGTCAGCAACGACCTCCCCGCCGAACTTCAGCACTGCGCGGGGAGGGTTTCGATTCGGAGGTTCGTCGTCCTTCATCGACCGTGACGATTGGGGGCCCGTCGGAGTAGCACGAACCGACCCCGACGGGGAGCCAGCGCGATTATGCACCCCGGGACGGCGTGTCAGGCGAGGCGGATCCCCGTGCCGAAACGTCATCGGCGGTCACGCACGACATCCATGTCATGCCGCCAACAACCGTTGCCCCGGAAACTCGGACTTTTTTGTCATACCCAGGGGGCTCACGACGTGTGTTCCCGGGCCCGAAACTCTTGCGCACCAATGATTTCAACAGGTTGCCATTTTGGCCCAGCCCATGCACAAGGGGGGCACGAAGCTTGAGACTGACCTGACCTCCTGGCTTGTCCCTTCTGACTTCTCTGGCTTGACCGCTTCTTTCTTTCCTTAGCTTTCTCTGCGCTTGACCTGATCTGACCTGACACTCCGCCTTATTTCTTTGGATTGTCGGCCTTTTTCTTAGCTTTTCGCTTGTGCAGACGGGAGGCGCCATCGCGCAGCCTTCCGCGGCATCTAGACTTTCTTCGCGTAGCTTGAGCCCGTACCTGCCATTTCTGACGGGCGCTCTTGAACGCGGCACTGGGGGGCCAGGCCGCGGGGGCAGCGAAACGCTGCCGCGATGAACGTACAGCTTTGGATGCCGTGGGTCCGATAGGGGCGCCACGTCAAGGAGAACCCGAGGTCACCTGGTCCGTGACTTCGGGTTCTTCGTATTGGTTCTTCGGACCGCGGAGCCGGCCCGTCGGCTCATGCCCCGTGCAGATGGTCGGCGGGCTCGGGCACGCGATCCGTGAGCCGGTCAACGGCGTCTGGCGGCGTGCGGGCCTCGATGCCCTCCCAGACGGTTTCCGGGATGAACACCTCGGACGGCGCCACCGTGCCGATGTCCACGACCGCGTGACCACGACCGAGACACGCAGCCTCGGCCGGCATGCGGTGATGGGCCGGTGCAAAGCCCTCCGCCCGCAGCCGCTCCGCGTCGAAGGCGATCGGGCCCTGACACCGTGGGCACTGCACGACGTCGCATGACCCATCGACGAGGGTCAGCCAAGGGTCACGCCCATGCTTGGTCCGCGCCGCACTCCACCAGCTGGCGTCGAACGTGTGAATCGCCGGCATGGCTTGGGGCAGCAGCGCCTCCTGCTCGAACCATCGCGCCGCCAGGTAGTACGCAGGCGCGCTGCGGCCAGCGTGCTCACGCGCTTCGACGAACAACGCGGGATGTCCGAAGTGCGGGTCGTGGTCCCACGATGCCGCCAATCGCTGCCGTAGCCCACCTTCGAGGGTGGTCTGCACCGCACCGACCACGACGCGGGTGAGCCGGTCGGCGAACACCCACATCACGTTGCCCATCTTGTGCCAAGGGTCCACGCCGATATCGCAGACCTTGAGTTTGTCGCAGGCGATGCGCCCATTGCTGCACCGCCACACCGACACGAGCTTGATCTCGATGCGGTCTTCCCAGTCCAGCAAGGCATCCGAATCGTGGGCATCCAAGCCCAGATGCCACTGCAACGCGTTGCCGTGCCGCCCTCGCGAGCGACGAGACGACAACGCCGTCGCGGCGGGCCCGAGCGGAAGCCCCATCGCCGCCTCGACGAGGACCTCGAGATGCGCACACCGCCGCAACGGCGCGTCGACACCCGGAGGCGCATGTCGAAGGGGAAGCCTCATCGCCCGCAGAGTAGAGCGAGCAGCCTCGGCTCGCCAAGCCGCAGCCGACTACTCCTTCTTCTTGTCGTCTTTCTTCTTGTCGTCCTTCTTCTTGTCGTCTTTCTTCTTGCCGTCTTTCTTCTTGTCGTCGTCCTTCTTCTTCGTGCCGGGCTTTTCCGCACACGCGACGAGCACCGGGGACGCAACACCAAGGGACAAGGCCGCGACGAGAGTCGAACGCAGGAGTTTCATGGCCAGAAGGCTAGCAGTGGCCGCCGACTCACGGGAGCGCGGATGTTGCGGCCCCCCGAGCCATGAGCGCCGTCCCCAGAAACAGCAACGAGACCCCGCAGACCTCCCCGTCCCCCTCCGAAACCCACGCTCACACCTCGAGGGCCGAAGCCCTACCCACACCGCCCCTTCAACGTGAGAGCGAGGACCCCCCCGGAGGGGGGCCGCAGCGGAAAAAAGAAAAGAGCCGCGAGCACAATCCCCCTCGCAGCCGCCCCAGCGGAGCGCCTCCTCACCCAAAGGGGGAGGCGCGACAAAGGGCGGCGAAGCTACAGACCCAGCCGAGCCGCCCCACATCGCACCTTCAACGTGAGAGCGAGGACCCCCCGGAGGGGGGCCGCAGCGGAAAAAAAGGAAAGAGCCGCGAGCACAATCCCCCCTCGCAGCCGCCCCAGCGGAGCGCCTCCTCACCCAAAGGGGGAGGCGCGACAAAGGGCGGCGTAGCAACAACCCCCGCCCGAGCGGCCTCACAACGGCAGCGGCCGGCCGTGGTCGTCCACCTGCACGTAGACCACCTCCGCCTGCGTCACCTTACGAGGGTCGATCGCCTTGGCCAGCGAGATGGGTGCCTCGGCCTCCACCCGAACGCAGACGGTCATCGACGTGCGACCGCGGCTCTTGATCCACGCATGGCAGGTGATCAAGTCCCCGACGTGCACGGGTTCGTGAAAGACGATCTTGTCCATCGCGACCGTCACCACCTTGCTGGCGCCGTGGCTTTGGGCCGCAATGGCGCCGGCCTGGTCGATGAGGCTCAGGATCAAGCCACCGAAGATGGTGCCGTGGGCGTTGGTATCGGCGGGCATCGCCATCCGGCGGATGGCGACCAACTCGGTTGTTCCCTCGGGAGCCTTCGTCACGAGCGGACGGTATCAGGCCCGGCCGACCGCTTCGAGGATCGTCGCCCGGATCGTGTTGGCGTCGGCGTAGTCCGGGCAGTAGCGAAGGGCCGGGTCTCGCGCCTTGAGGGCCGCAAAGCGTCGCTCCTCGGCGGAGAAGTCGTAGCTGAGGATGACCGGCCCCACGAAGCCCGCGTCGCGGACCGCTCGCAATACGAACAGACCTTGGTTGTCCTGCTGAAAACGGCGCGCGCGCGCGACGTCGCCGTTGAACCGCGCGGTGAGCTGCACGATGTCGCCGAGCAGGTCCTCTTCGGGGATCCGGTCGAAGCGCATGTCGAGGTAGACCAAGTCCGGCCTTTGCTGGGCGATCAGTTGGCACGCCTGCGCGCCGCTCTTGGCCTGCCGGTACTGCATGCCCTGCGCGACGAACGTGGTGAGGTTGGTGATGTACTCGTCGCCGTCCTCGACGACGACGATGTCCACGACAGGAGCAACGTTCATTGGGCGGCCTCGGGCAAGGGGATTGCGTCCTGCTCCACGGTGAAGAAGCGCAAGACGACAGCCTTGCTCCACCCGGGTTCGGACTCGACCCCGATGGCGCCATCATACCGCGACAACAGGTCCACCGTGATGCCCATGCCGCGCTCGACGTAGCGGCCGCGCAACATCTCGTTGGTCAGCGGCTCGGGGCTGCGGTCCTTGATCCGGATCGCGAGGGATCCCAAGCCAGTAATCTCGTCGATCTCGATCTCCAACGCCACGCCGAGCCCGACCGGCGGCTGCGCGTACTGGACGCTCGAGCGCAACGAGTTGCGCATCACGTTGGCGAGAATGTCCTCCAGGTCGGTCCGAAAGATGCGAACCGGCGCCGCCTCGCCCCACACCTCGACCGGCATCAGCTCGAGGCCCGCGAACTGCTTTTCCCCGATGACCTGCGCGTAGCAAGCCTCGACCAACGGCGCATCGACGGTCGTGACACACAGCTGCTGAATCAGCCCGCTGAGCCGCTCGAAGGCCTTGCGACCGAGGACATGGCCACAGCGCCGCAGCGTCTTGGCCAGCTCGGTGCGTTTGTTCTTCGACAGCCGAGGCGCGGCATGCAGCGCGGGACCCCAGCGCGCCAGGTCGTCGAACGCGGCGATCATGGGCCGAAAGGTGGTGTCCTTGCGGTGCAGGTTGAGCGTCACGCCGTGCGCACGCGCGACCTTTTCGAGTTCTCCGAGGTAGCCGTGAAAGCGCCCGTAGATGCCTTCGAGCGGCTGCGCCCTGCCCCGTCGGCCGCGGCGCGCAAGCCCCTCACCAAACAACCGTCGCCCGAGCACCTCCGCGCGCACGTCCGCGTCGGGCGATGAGTACTCGAGCGCCCGCCCAACGTCGGCGAGGAACGCGGTGTTGTGCTTGAGAATCTCGTGGCGGATCAGCGACAGCACCCGCGCCACCTCGGGGTAGCTCTTGGGCGCCTTTTCCAGCAGCTGCTCCAGCGATGCGCCGCGATAGTGTCGATAGACCCGCCAGGCCGGGAACGCGATCAACAGCGTGAGCAACAGGCCCAGGGCCAGATAGGCCTGAAAGAAACGGCTCTCGATCTCGTCGTGTAGCGCTTGGGCGCGGTCCCAGTACAGGTCGTAGTCGCTGCCTTCGGCCAGGTAGCGTTCGATCTGCTCTCGGGCTTCGAGAGGTTTGGTCTGCTCCCACAGCAGCTCGGCGAGCGAGAACCGGGCCGTCAGCGAACCCAGGTCCGCGGCCCGCCGAAGGTGCGGAATGGCTTCGTCGGGAAGGTCCTCGCGCAGCAGCAGGCCCAAGCGCTCGTGCACCTCGACCTGGTCCTTGAGGATCGTGAGGCTCTGCTCCCAGTAGGCACGCGCATCGCCGTAGCGTTCCTGGTGATAGACCACCCGCGCCAACTCGTTGATGATCGCGGGCTCCTGCGGAAAGCTCTCCCGCGCCTGCACCAGGATCTTCTCGGCCATCTGCCAATCCTGGTGTTCCGTGCCCCGCAGGTACGCCTCGTTGATCACCCGCTGCACTTCGGGATCGAGAAACCGCAGGCTCTCCTCGGCTGGCGGCGGCATCGGCAGCGGGTCTTCCTTGCGGATCTCTCGTTCGAGGTCTTCGAGCGCCTTTCGTGCTTTGCGTGCCTCGGGGTCGTCGAGCTCGGTGAGCTGAATGAAGCGCTGGTAGTGCTCCCGCGCCTTTTCCCGATCGGTGCGGGCATACAGCTCGCCGAGCAACAGGTGCAGGCGCGTGAGGTCGGGACGCAGGCGCAGCGCGGACGAGAGATGTTTGATCGCCTCGTCGTCCTCGGCCCCGGCGAACTTCTTCTTGTAGATGAGGCCCAGCGTCATGTGGGCGCGGTAGTCGGACCGGTCCATGCGGATCGACCGGTTGATGTCGTCGACGGCCGGCATCAACTTGTCGAGGCGGGCCCGCGCCACACCGCGCGAGTAGTAGGCGCGCGGAAACCAGGGGCTTTCGTCGACGGCTTCGGTGAGGTGGCGTTCGGCGGCCTCGTAGCGACCCTCCCGAAGCGCAACCAGACCCGCGTTGTAGGCCGCTTCGGCGGCGGCGGAGGGACGAAAGCCCTGGGTCTCGTCGAGCTTGCGCAGCTCGAGCTCGAACTCGAGTTCTTCGCGGATCTTGCCGGCGTCCTTGGCGAACTCGCTGCCCGCGTACACACGGTCGAGCTGCTCGTACAACTCGGCGGCGCGTTCGAGGTCTTCTTCTTCCCGAAACCAGTCCGCCATCAGACGCAGCGCCTCGGCCGTGGGACGACGGGACCCGGCCTCGCACTCGGCCAGGTACGCCTCGAGCACGGCCAGCGCTGCCTTGCGTCGCTCGGACAGTTTGCCGGGCGCACCGCGGTTGGACCCGTAGCCGAACTCGAGCTTCGCCAGCGTCACACGAATGTCGTCCGCGCGCCCCGTGGTCCCGGGTTCTTCGGCGGCAAGCTCCCTCGCCAACTTGAGCTGGCGCGTCGCGTACCGAGCCCCGCAGTCGCTCATCCACGCGACCAGCTCGGAGCGCTGTTCGAGCCAGATGCCCTTGGGGTCGTTCTTTTCGATGTCGAGCAGGTCGCGAATCGCCCGACGCGGGCAACGCCCCTCCGCGGTCCGTCCCCGTCGGGCCTGGGCGCGCCCCAGCAACGCCGACGCATCGCCCGGCAGGATGCGCAAGGCGGTGGTGAACTCCCGCGCCGCGTCATCGTAGCGCTCCTTCGCCATCAGGCTCTGTCCCCGCGCGATGTGGTCCTCGAACTCCTTCATGCGCGCGGCGAGCTTTTCCTCCTCGGTAGGCTCGACCGGAGCGGGTGGTTCGTCGGAGGTGTCGCCCGCGGTGTCCTCTCCGGGCGGCGGTGGGGGAAGGTCGCCGTCGACCGATGGCAAGCGGGCGTCGCCGGGTGGTGCCGCGAAGACCGGACCGCTGAGCAGCACGAGTCCGACCGCGGCCAGCAGGGCTCGCCTCATCGCGCCCGCCGCCGCTGTTTGAGCGAGCGCAGCTTGATGCCCAGCTGGTTCATCCGCAGCTGAACCTTGCGCCCCGCCGTGGCATCCGAGAGCAGCACCCCTGCCATACGCGCCAGGTCGCCCTCGTATTTCTCGAACAGCAACTCGAGGTATTGCCGCTCGACCGCGCACGACACGGCGTTGAGCGAATCTCCGCCACGCAGCGTCACGCTGAGCTTGTGGCCCCCGTCGTCGAGCACCCGCACCGCCGCGCCGTCGTCCTCGGGCTGGTCGCGCGAAATGTCCATCGGACGCATCAGCTCTCGCACGATGCGAGGAAGGATCGGAATCACGTCGGGGCGACTGGCGTCCGCGGGGTTGTTGGGCTCCACCACCTCGGCCCGGTCGACCAGCTCGACCAGCGACAGCGTGATGAGGTTGGACAGGAACATCTCGAACTGGCGAAAGTTGCCCGGCCAGGAGAAGTCGCGCAGCTGCTTGTAGCTGCTGGGGTGGAAGACGAAGTGAATGCGCCGGCTGTCGGCCTTGCTCGGCACCTTGCGGCCCACCGTGACCGGCACCGCGTCCGCCTCGGGCACCGCCAGCCCGCGCTGCTCCGCGTACTGCCGCAGCAGGTCCGCGTTGTAGGGCTCCTGCGCGACCCGAGCGACGAACACCTCCAGCAGCACGGAGAAGTCGTCCTTGCGCTCGGTGAGGCTCGGCAGGCGCATGGCCGTGGCCGGGTTGAGCCGCATGTAGAGGTCTTCGCGGAACTTGCCCTGGCGCACCATTTCAACCAGGTTCTCGTTGGTCGCCACCACCAACTTGACGTCCGCGACCCGCTCGTCGACCGAGCCCACCGGGCGGTAGCGGCCCTCCTGCAACACCAAGAGCAGCGACTTCTGCAGGTCGACGCTGAGGTTGCCGATCTCGTCGAGAAACAGCGTGCCGCCCTGCGCATGCTCCAGCACGCCTTCCCGCGACGCAGTTGCCCCGGTGTAGGCGCCTTTGACCACGCCGAACAGGTGGGCCGCCATCAAGTCGTTGGGCACGGTGGACAAGTCCACCGCGACGAACGGGCCTTCGCGCTGTGAACGGGCATGAATGAACTCGCGTGCGAGCAAGCTCTTGCCCGTTCCGGTCGCCCCCAGGATGATGATCGGAAGCTGACCGCGGGCCAGGATCGAAAGGCGTCGGCGAAGCCCCTGCATCTTGGAGGTCTCCCCCCAGTAGAACGGCTCTTCCTCGACCGAGTCGGGGTCGGGGCGGCGCGCGAGAATGTTCTCGATCTGCAGCCGCAGCGACCGGGCGTCGAGGTACTCGTCGTCGAGCAGGTAGGTGTAGTCCTCTGCCTGCAGCCGCTCCGAGTCCGCTTCGATCGGCAGGTCGTCCCGCGCGGTCATCACGATGACCGGGAGGTCGGCATCGATGCGCCGGAGTCGATCGAGAATGTGCAGGCCCTGCGCGCGCCGCAGCCGTTCGATCGCCCGCTTGGCGTCCTTGCCGGCGAGCACGTCCGTCTTGTCGAAGGGCAGCAGCTCTTCGTCGGGGATGTCGAAGTGCACGTCGAGCAAAACCAGATCGATCGACCCGCGCTCGGCCTTCAGCACCGCCTCGGCTTCACGGTAGTTGCGAACCGGAGGCAGGAACTCGTGCTCGGCGATGAAACGCTGGCACAGCTCGAAGTACTTGTCCTCGTCGTCGATGATGAGAATGCGGGACACTCAGGACCTCGTGCCTGCACGGCTCGGCACCCCGACGGGATGTCTCGCGCTCTTGCTTCGATACGCCACGGCTACGCCCGCGCTAGTGTACGGTGCAGGTCCCGCAGCTGCGAACGGATCGCATGTTGAGCGTCTCGAATGGCCGCTCGAGCGCCCGCGAGCGCCTCTTTGCCTTCTCGCAGCGCCGTTTCGTGACCACGAAGCACGTCGACCGCCGCGGCGACGGCGTGCAGCTGCGGGTACGGCAACGGATCGCCGAACTGTGCCGCGGCCGCATCCCACACCTCCCAGGCGCTCAGGTCCCCCTTGGTGCGCAGGACGTCCTCTTGTAACGCCAGCACGAACTCTGCCTGCAGCGGGCCTTGCCATTGTTCGTCGCCGTAGTTGGCACTGCGCCAGGCGACGTACTTGGCGAGGTCGTGTTTGAGCGCCGCGACGAGCTCTCGAGTCTCGAGTTCGCCCAGCGCCACGGAAGCTACTCGCTGACGGCTTGGTACCGCGTCGCGCGAGCGCGACCGCTGCTGGTGACCTTGCCGGCCTTCTTCATCCAGGTGAGATAGCCGCGCAGCTCGTCGACCGCGATGCCGACCTCTTTGGACAGCTGCCCGATCGTGAGCGGCTCGTCCGCCATCGCATCGAGGATGCGACGGAACAGCTGCGCCTCGGCAGCCTCCCCACCCCACTGCGCGCTGTCGCTGTGCTCGGACGTCGCTCCAGCGCCATCGGCATCGATCACACGACGACGCCGACCGCCTGCGGGGACCGCCGACAAACCGGCGTCCTCCAGAGCCTGCGAGAACTCGGTGAGCGTGAGGGCCCGGACAGCATCGCCGGCGTCGCTCTCGAGCAACGCAGCGAGTGTGGTGGATGGGGGCATGCGCGCAATGGTGCTCTTGGCGGCCTTGCGGAGCAGGCTGGCCCGGTTCTCCCGCAGCGCGGATTCGAAGAGCTGAGCGATCTCGGTCATTGCGACACTTCGCGCCGCCGGTGCAGCGCGGCGGGACTATGCCACCAGGCTAGCACCCCGTCCAGGGTCGGCCGCGGCGCCAGCGAGCCCGGCCGGCGGCGCTAGCGAGCCCCGGCCCGCGGCGCCAGCGAGCTTCAGGTGCGGGGTGCTCGCACGCGCCTCAGCCACGGTCAAAGGCACGCCAGGGTGCCGAAGTCGATCACCCCGGGCAAACACTCGAAGCAGCAATCCGAACAGTCGGCGATCCCGTCCGGGCCCACGCCCCACTGCGCGCCGTTCGCTTCCGCACCGAGGCAGATCGTCTCACCCCGTACGCACTCGATCGACTCCCGCGAGACCACATCGACCCCTTCGGTGACGAACGCGTCATCGAGCGAAGGCCACACCCAGCCGCGGTCACGCGCCCACAGTCGCCATGCGACGTCGACACCGTCATCGCAGCCATCGACGACCGCCCAGTGCTGCACTTCGGCGACCTCGCAGACCTCGACATCTTCATCGCGTTCGTTGATGCAGTCGACAATCCCATCGCAAACCTGCGCCTCGGGCATGCAGTCCCCGGTGCCGCACACCGCCACGAACCCGTCCGCGCAAACGCAGGCCTGATCGGCACAGAATGCATTCAACCCGCAGGTGGTCTCGCACGCCCCCACCGCCACACCGCTGGGCTGGCAGCCACGCAGGGCATACGCGTTGCCGACGTAGAAGGGGTCGCAGTAGCAGGCACCGTCGTCGCAGTAGCCGTGCTCCGAGCACGCCACGTCGTCACACGGATCGCCGATGACGACATCGGAGGGCGGCTCGTCGACCTGTATGAAACAGCCCGCCAGCCCGAACACCGCCATCAACATCCACCCGCGCACCCCTGCAGTTTAGGACGCCGCGGCGATGGTCAACGGTGACCTGCCCCACGGTGCCGCAATGCCAGGTGGTAGAACCGGCGCCGCCCGTGCCTCCGATCGTCGTCGTTCTCTGCGCCTTCGCCGCCTATTTTCTGGGCTACCGGCTCTATGCGCGGTTCTTGGCCACCCGCGTGTTCCACCTCGACGCACAGGCCAAGACGCCCAGCCACACGCTGCGCGACGACATCGACTACGTCCCCACCCGGCCGTCCATTCTCTTCGGCCACCACTTCGCCTCGATCACCGGCCTCGCGCCGATGCTCGGTCCGGCAGTCGCGGTGATCTGGGGATGGCTGCCCGCGGTGTGCTGGGTGGTGTTGGGGGCGCTGTTCGTCGGCTGCGTGCACGATTTCTCCGCCTTGGTCGTCTCGGTCCGGCACCAAGGGCTTTCGATCGGAGAGGTGTCGCGCGATGTGATCGGCCCCCGCGCCCGCACGCTGCTGCACCTCATCATCTTCTTCGGCGTGGCGCTGGCGATGGGCGTGTTCGTCTACGTCATTTCGCGGCTGTTCGCGCTCGAGCTCGCCCCAGGCGCCCCGGGCTATCCGCAAGCGGTGCTGCCCTCGGTGGTCCTGATGATCGTCGCGATGGTGGCGGGCGTCTTGATGCACAAGAAAGGTGTGCGACTGCTTCCAGTCGCCATCATCGGCTTCGCGATCGAGCTGGGCAGCATCGGACTGGGCATGGAGTTGCCCACGATGGGCTTGCCCGAAGCCTCGTGGCCCCTGCCCGCGACCTGGACCTGGATTCTGCTGGCGTATGCGTTCGCCGCCTCGGTCATGCCGGTGTGGGCCCTGCTGCAATCGCGTGACTTCCTCAACGGGCTGCTCCTCTACCTGGGCCTGGGCTTGGCGTACATCGGGCTGATGGTCGGCGGACACGAGTTCGCAGCGCCGGCCGTGCGCCTCGACCCCGAGGGCGCGCCCTCGGTAGTGCCGTTCGTGTTCATCGTCATCGCGTGTGGAGCCGCCAGTGGGTTTCATGGGTTGGTCAGCTCCGGCACCACCGCCAAGCAGCTCGACAAAGAAACCCACGCCAAGCCGATCGGCTACGGCGCGATGATCGGTGAGAGCCTGCTGGGACTGCTGGCCACCCTCGCCTGCACCGCGGGCATTGCCACCCCGGAGCAGTGGCACGGCATCTATCACGACTGGGCGTCGGTCCAGGCGTTGCCCAACAAGATCGATACCTTCATTCAGGGCACCACCGCGTTCCTCACCAGCTTGGGCCTCAGCCCCGCGCTGTCTTCGGCCCTCATCGCGATGGTCGTGGTCTCGTTCGCCCTGACCACGTTGGACTCCGCCACCCGCCTGCTGCGATTCAACGTCGAGGAGATCGGGGCCACCTTCAAGATCCCGGGCACACAAAACCGCTACATCGCCTCCGCCGTCGCATGCGGCGTCATCGCCTTGTTCGCGTTCTACGAGGTTGAGGTCGAGGTGGGCGGCCAGATGATCGTGCGTCCGGCCGGGCTCGCGCTGTGGCAGCTGTTCGGGACCACCAACCAGCTGCTCGCCTCGCTCACGCTCATCGTCGTGACGATCTACCTGCGCAAGAAGAAGTGGCCTTCGTGGCCCACGGCCATTCCGGCGGTCGGCATGATGGCGAGCACCCTGTTCGCGATGACGCTCAACCTGTCGAAGATGACCGACCCGCTGCTGCTCGGTGTGGGCAGCCTGCTGCTGCTTCTCGGTCTCGGTGTCCTGATCGAGGCCGTGCTGGCGCTGCGGCGTCTCTGATAACCTCGCCGCGATGGACGAGGCGCCGCACGAGCTCGATGCACCCGGCGCCCACATCGTATGGGAACCGGACACGATCCTCGGGCGCCGCTACGTCTTGGAGCGGCAGCTGGGCCAGGGTTCCAATGGCAACGTGTGGTTGGCCCGTGACCAGCTACTCGGCAAGTCGGTGGCGCTCAAAGCCCTCGACCCCGAGCTGGCCAAGAACCGCGACACGGTACGCCGGTTCTTGCGCGAGGTGGCGCTCGCCCACGCGGTGACCCACCCGCACGTCGTGCGGATCTACGACACGGGTGAACAGGACGGGCTGCCGTTCTTCACCATGGAGTACATCAAGGGCCAAACGCTCGAAGAACGCATCGAGAGCGAAGAAGGCCCGCTCGACTTCAAGGAGCTGCGGCGCATCGCGTTGCAGGTGCTCGACGGGCTCGAGGCCGCGCACCAGGTGGGCGTGATTCACCGCGACCTCAAACCCGGCAACGTGATGCTCACCCACCGCGGCGCCATCGTGCTCGACTTCGGCGTTGCGGGCATCGAAGAGGCGCCCAAGGGAGACCCGAGCGCGAGTTCGATCATGGCGCTGGTCCGCACCGAGGCGGGCACCATCTTCGGGTCGCCGGCCTACATGGCGCCCGAGCTGTGGGAGGGCGACGGCGCCTCGGTGCGCTCCGACCTGTTCGCGTTCGGCGTGATGCTCTACCAGATGATCACCGGGCGCCTGCCGTGGACGGCCAAGACCCCGGCCGGGTACCTGCAGCTGCTGGCCTCCACGCCCCCACCACCGATTCGTGCGCTGCGACGAGACACGCCCTGGCCGCTCTTGCGGCTGTGCATGCGCTGCCTGAGCACCGACCTCAGCGAGCGGCCCGCCTCCGCTGCCGCGGCGATCGACCTGCTGAGCCCGCTGCGAAGCGCGAGACGTCGACGGCTCGTGTTCGCGGGCGTGGGCGCGCTGTGCATCTTGGGCGCGGTGGCATGGTGGCGAACACCGTGGGCGCTACGCGCCAAGGGACTGCCCGATCAGCAAACCCGCACCGACCTCGAAGCCGCGGTGCGCATGTACGACGCGGGGGACGACGCGGCCGCGCTGCGCATGATGGAGCGCCTCTCGGCCCGGGCCCCGCACAGCGCCGCGCTCGTGTTCTGGCGAGCCGCGGTCCACCACAGCCTCGGCGACGCGTCCGGACGTGCGGCAGCGTGCCGGGTCGAGGGAGCCTTGGAGGGCAGCGCGCAGTGGCTTCGCCGGGCCAAGGCAGCCTGCGGAGAGGCGTTCGCGCTCGGGGCCTCGTCGCCCGAACGTGCCGGCGACTTCTTGCCGCTGTGGGTCGATGACGCCCTGCAGGCCGGCGGCGACACCGACGAACGTCGCGCCCAGGCCCAGGGCGCGCTCGCGCTGCTGGAGGAGGACGACGACAGTCGCCTGTTACCGCATCGCGCCCAACGAGCCCGAGTCGACCTCGAGCTGAGCCTCGGCCGGGTCGAAGAAGCGCAGCAGCACCTGGTGGACTTGGTGGACGCACAGCCACGGGTGCCGCTGTTCGCCGCACACCTGGCGTGGCTCGCCTCGCGCCGGGGTCAACACGACCGCGCACTCGCGCTGGCCGAACGGACGCGGGCAGTCGACCCGATGCCGATGCTGGCCCTGCAGATGGAAGCCGGGCGCATGCGCGAGACCTGGACGAGCATCGACGCCCTGGGGGAGGAACACCCGCACGCCGCACGGCTCCGGGAGGCCTGGTGCGGCTTTGCATGGCGCTTCGGCACCCGCGCCGCTCCGTCGCAGTGCCGCGACTTGTCGTCCGGCTTCGTGGCGGCGCTTTGGGGCGACGCGCAGGATGACCTCGCCTCGGTCGTCACCGACCCGTGTCCCGAACCTCGCGACGTCACCACCACGCTCTCGCTCGCCCCGTGGGGATTCGAAACCGCCCGCACCGAGGCGGCTCTTCGTGGAGCGCTGTGCCGTAGCGAACGCGGGGAGTCCGAGGCCTTGGGCGAAGCCCGGGAGTATGCGAGCCGACTGCTGTCGGCCACCCCCGACGACCCTTGGGTGCGCGTGCTCGCAGCATCGGTCGCCGAGCGCTCGGGCGACGAACCGACCGCGAGTGCCCACCGTGTCGCCGCCGCGCAGCGCTGGCGAGATGCGGACCCCGAGTTACCCGCCGTCGCGGCCCTGCGGCGCCGCCTCGAGCGGGCCCCCACCGGTCCACGCGCCGCCGAGCGCAACCCATGAGCGCAGGCTGCTAGCCTCCCGCGCATGAGTCTCGTCGAGCGCGACCTCGCCGCCGTCTGGCATCCCGCGAGCCACTTCGCCGACCACGCCCGCCTGCCCCCGGTCCCGGTGACCAAGGCGCACGGCGTGTACCTGGAGATGCCCGATGGCACGCAGCTCATCGATGGAATCTCCTCGTGGTGGACCTGCCTGCATGGGCATGGGCACCCTGCAATCGTCGATGCGATCACGACGCAAGCACAACGGCTCGACCACGTGATGCTGGCGGGGTTCACCCACGAACCCGCGGTGCAGCTCGCCGAAGCGCTGCTCGATCATGCACCGGGGGACTACGAGCGGGTCTTCTACGCCGACTGCGGGTCCGCGGCGATCGAGGTCGCCATGAAGATGTCGTTTCAGTGGCGCCAGCAAAACGGCGAACCGCAACGGCAGCGCTTCGCGGCGCTGCGCAACAGCTACCACGGCGAAACGCTGGGGGCGTTGGGCGTCAGCGGGACCGATGCCTATCGAGCACTGTTCGCCCCGCTGCTCCCCGACGTGCTCTACCTGCCCACGCCCAACAACCCCGCGCACACGCACGCGGACCTCGCGACCGAGCTGGGTGCCGACAGCCCCGAAGCCGACGAGGCGGTGCGACTGCTGCGTGCCCATGCCCACGAACTGACCGCCGTGGTCATGGAGCCGCTCGTGCAGGGCGCGGGCAAGATGGCGATGCCCGGAGCGGGGTTCTACGGCAGGCTGGTCCGGGAAGCCCAAGCGCTAGGCATTCACGTGATCGCCGACGAAATTGCGGTCGCGTTCGGCCGCACCGGGCAACTGTTCGCGAGCACGTGGGCGGGTCTGGCCCCCGACCTCCTGTGCCTGAGCAAGGGGTTGTCCGGCGGCGTGTTGCCGCTGTCCTGCGTGCTGGTCCAGCGCGGGTTCGACGACGGATTCAAAGGCGCCCCCAGCCGTTCGTTCCTGCACAGCCACACCTTCACGGGCAACCCGATCGCCTGCGCTGCGGGAGCCGCCAGCATGCAACTGATGCTCACGGAGCGGTTGCCTACGTTGCCCTCGGGCGTCGACGCCATGACCCGCGCCCGCGAGCAGGTGGCCGCCCGCTGCGCCCCCTTCGTGGGAGCGCACCGCCAAGCCGGCATGATCGTGGCGTTCGACCTCGAGCCCGGCGACAAGATGCCCGCCGATGGCCGGCTCAGCCTCGCGATTCGAGAAGCGGGCATTCGCGCCGGTGCCCTGCTGCGTCCGTTGCACGATACCCTCTACTGGATGCCGCCGCTTTCGATCACCGACGCCGAGCTCGACGGGTTGACCGGCGCCACCATCGAAGCGCTCCAGGCGGTGCTCGGATGAAACGGTGGGCTCCAGAGCGCATCTCGAAAACCCGACATGCCGTCTCGCTTGGCCTTGGGCTGCTCCTCGCGGCGTGCGACGACGGCGGACGGTTCGGCCCGATCCAACTCGACACCTCTCCCAACTGCGCGACCGCCAACATCGAGGTGCTGGTCCCCAACCTCGACCGCCCCGAGCAACCGTGGTCGCGGGTCCTCTCCGTGGCGTTGGACGAACCGGGACGGCTCGACTTCTGGGCGCTGGTCGAACCCGAGGATGGACCTGACACGTACGAACTCGTGCACGTCCGCGACGGCGCGATCGACCACACCGTACAGCTTGCCAGTTTCCTCCCCGGCACCGCCCGCGTGTCACTCCACCCCGGCCCCAACCCCGGCTCGGCATGGGTGGTCGAACAAGGGCCGAGCACGTTCCGCGCCTGGCAATTCGAAGCGGTGAGCTACAGCGTGGAGCCCCTGCGCGCGGTCTCCCCTGACCTCGGATGGTTTCCCGGCAACCTGGCCGAGCTGTGCGACGGACCCGACGAAGAGCCGTTCGAAGACCCTCAGTACGTGCCGTGCGACGTCACCGGTTGGCACCGCGAGTTGGCCTTCGTCGAGGGGCAACCGTTCCTGGTGAGCACCCCGCCCTTCTCCCCCAACGCGACGATGTACATCTACGCGGCGCGCCTGCAGGTCAACCTCGGGGTCACCGAACAAACGCAACTCGAGTTCTACCGAAAGTGCGACCCCAACGAGACCTTCATCGAACTCGACGGCTCGTGCGAGGACGAGCTGCTCGGAACGCACTACCCCTCGCTCGTGGTCGCCGGCTCGCAACAGGACCCAAGTGACCCGGTGCATCACCAGTTCATCGTGCGGGAGCGCGCGGGCACCGACATCCCGGCCGCACGTGAAGCGGTCGGTCTCGCGTTGGACCTCGACGAGAACGACAAGCTCCGCGGTTTCGTGTTCTCGCGCGCCTTGGACGAGGTCACCATCGCCGCAGGTGCCCCCTCGGGCCTGGCCACCGACAACGTCGCGACCTACCTGCTGCATCCGGTCGAAGAAGGCGGCGCTCGCATCACCCGCTTGCGCACGGACCTGCCCGACGACGGCCAGGTCGAAGACCGCTTCGAGGTCCTCACCGGTCTGCCTCTTCAAGAGCTGCCCGACGACCTCGCAATCCTCCAACTCCCCGGCGACATCGCCCTGGGCTGGATCGACGAAGGCATCTGGAACGTCCTGAAGGTCTTTCCCGACGCCCCATCGAGTTCGCAAACCACGACCTACGCTCCCGAGGCACCCGTCACAGAAGTCCGCTCCGCGGGCCGTGGTGCGTACCTCGTGTTCAAAGATCACGCTCTGGGCCCCGACCTCGTCCAAGTCTCCTGCGGGGGGTGAGAACGCTCGGCGTTGGTCGAGCTACGCCTCCCTCGTCGCCCTCCCCCTTTGGGTGAGGGAGGGCTCCTTCGGGGAGGCTGCGAGCTACGCTTGTGCTCGCGTTCTCTGCTTTTTTCCCGCTCCGGGAACCCTCCGGGTCCCCTCCGCTCTCTTGCCCGCGGGGGGAGAACGCTCGGCGGAGGTCGGGCTACGCCTCCCTCGTCGCCCTCCCCCTTCGGGTGAGGGAGGGCTCCTTCGGGGAGGCTGCGAGCTATGCTTGTGCTCGCGTTCTCTGCTTTTTTTCCCGCTCCGGGAACCCTCCGGGTCCCCTGCGCTCTCTTGCCCGCGCTGCGCCTGGGGTCGTTCGCTCCCTTGCCCCGCAAGGCTTTGCTTCGTCCCCGGGCGCTCGCACGAAAAACGCCACGCGGCATGAGCAAAGCGTGGCGTTCCAGAGTTCCAAACCACCACCGCTCTCCGACTACAAGAGAGCGGAGGGGACCCGGAGGGTTCCCGGAGCGGGAAAAAAGGCAGAGGGGTGAGCGTAGGACCGCTTCGCAGCCTCCCGTGAGGAGCCCTCCCTCACCCGCAGGGGAGAGGGCGACCTAGGGAGGCGTCGCTCCCCTTTCCCGAGCCCCGAACCCCCCCCGATCGCAAGAGAGCGGAGGGGACCCGGAGGGTTCCCGGAGCGGGAAAGATAGCAGGCGAGGTAGTCAGGCCACCGACGCGAGCGCCCCCTGAGGAGCCCCCTCACCGAGAGGGGGGCGACGAAGGGGGCGCGACGAATGCAAGGCGGCTACCTCGCCATATCGGCGACGTCTTCGGGCGGGAAGAGGTTTGCTTCGGGGATGGGCTCTTTGGCGCCGCCGTCCTTTTGCCAGGTGAGCTGGAGGATCATGGGGCCGAGGGCGCCTTGGTACTTGAGCAGGTCGAGGGCGTACTCGCCGGGGTCGACGTCGAAGGTTTCGCAGACCTCGTTGGCTTCGGTGTGGGCACCGTCGTTGTCGAGAATGACGTTGCCGTCGAGGTAGAGCTGCGCGCCGTCGTCGGAGTTGAGGCAGAAGGTGTACTCACCCGCCTCGGTGATGTTCAGCGAGCCGCGGAAGTGGATGCCGTACCACTCGTTGCGTCCGCCGAGCTTGGCCTTGAAGTTGCTGGTCTTGTTGATGTCGAGGTTGTCGACCGCAACGGTGCCGATTTCGGTGCCCTGTTCGAACTGCGGAAGCTCGGAGACCTCACCGTCGATGGCGTAGACGTTGCCCACCAGGCCGTTGTCGACGGTGGTGCGCTTGCCCAGGGCCTTGCCGATGACCGTGAAGTTGTACTCGCTGCTGTCGACGGCCTTGAACTCCTTGCCCTTGGCCGGGGTCTTGCCGACCTGCAGCTTGCCTTTGCCGCCGGTCACCTTGATCACCGCGCGGTCCTCGGTGGCCTCGAGGATCTCCTGGGGCTTGCCGCCGATGGCGACCATGAGCTTTTCCTGGTCGAGGCCCGAGCCGAAGATTTCGACGATCGCGCCCTTGGGTGCGGCGGTCGGCACGGCACCGTCGATGGCGACCTTGAACTTCTTGCCCTTCTTGGCTTTGCGCTTTTTCTTCTTCTTCTTTTTCTTCTTGCCGCTGACCTTGGGCTTCTTGGCATTCAACGCCTTGGCGATCTGAGCGGCGGACGACGACTGGGTCGAAGTCGACTCCGACGTCTTGGCGATCTCGGGCTCTTTGTCGCTGTCGGCGGTCGCGTCACCGGCGTCGGTGGGCGCCTCGCTGTAGTAATCGTCGTAGACCCCTGCGTTGGGGTCGGTGCTCTTGTTCCCGATGGCGCAGGCAGCCAAGAGCGAGAGGCTCGCGAAGAGAGATGTGTGAAGGATCTTCATGGCGTCACGGACTCGGTCCAAGAGTCGCTCGCTCAGACGGAGCGCGTCGCGCGGGCATTCAGCCGACGTCCGGCGAGAGTCGAGCGCAAGTTGCGCCGAGCGACCGAACTATGCGGCATGCAGACCCACTGGGGCAAGAGGAGTCGACCACGCCGTGTCGCAACGCCTCGTTCCCCAACTGCGCGGCGGAAGTCAGGACGACTCGGGCTCGGCGCGCAGCCGAACCTTGCCGCCGCGCGTGGAGACCGAGAACTGCAGTTTTTCGCAGCCGTGCTTGCGTTTGAGCTTCGGCGCCTCGGAGGTGAGCTTGCGAACCAGGGCCTGGTAGGTGAGGCCCTGCGTGCTTTCCCCCGCCGCGCGCTTCGCCTGCACGAGCTGTTTGAAAACCGACCGCAAATGGGCGGGGTCGATGCCGGCAGCGGCGGGGTCGACGGGGCGCGGACGACCACGGCGCTTGTCCTTCGGTGGTGGAGGAGGGCCGCCCGGCTTGACCGCCGTCTCGGGACCGGATTCGGCCGCCGCTTCTGCCGCCGGGGCCTCGGGCTCGGGCGGCGGCGCCATTCGCTGCATGCGACGCCGACGGAGCAGATCCCGACGCGAGGTCCCGCGCTCGAGCTGGTTTTCCATCCGCGTCCAGTAGTGCTTGTAGGTGATGAACCGAGCGCGCAGACCGTTGAGCCGAAAGCGAATGACCGTGTTGGTCACGCCCCGCGTCTCGACGTTGCGCATCATCTTCTCGAGCTTGCTGCGCTGCTTGCCCGGCGGCACGCGTTCGATGCCCGAGAAGTACTTCTCGTAGGCGAGCCGTAGCGCCTCGATGCCCTCCTCGAGCTCGTCGAGCACGCCTCGCAGGTCCGACGTCTGGACCTCTCGCTTGACCTTCGTCGCCACGGCTGGTGCCGGCGATCGTACCCGGGCCGGGAGTGCCCGCCAACCACCGTTCTGGGCCGCGCGGAGCACGCCTCACGGGCGCCACCACGTGGTCTATGCTGTGCCCTCGTGCAGAACCTGCTCGCGTTTCTGCTGCTGATCGGGCCCCTCATCTTCTTTCACGAGCTGGGGCACCTGTTGGTGGCCAAGCTGCTGGACGTCAAGGTCGTGCGGTTCTCGATCGGGTTCGGCCCCGCCTTTGCGTCCAAGCGCATCGGCGAGACCGAGTACTGCCTGGCTCCGATCCCGCTGGGTGGATACGTCCAGCTACTCGGCCAACGCCCCGGCGACGAACACGGCCCCGATGCCGATCGGTCGCTGCCGGCCAAGCCGCTGTGGGTGCGCTACCTCGTCTATCTCGCGGGGCCGCTGGCCAACCTGCTGCTTCCGGTCGTCATCTACTTCTTCTACTTCGTCGTCACCACCACCATGGTCACCCCGCCTGTGGTGGGCACCGTGCTTCCGGGTACCGCCGCCGACGAAGCCGGCCTTCAACAAGGCGACCGAATCGTCGCGATCGATGGCCGCGACGTGCGGTCGTGGTCCGAGATGGCCGGGCGAGTGGCCAAGGCGCCCGAGCAAGAGCTGCAGGTACAGCTCGAACGTGACGGCAAACGCCTCGACCGGGTGATCACCCCCAAGAAGGTCGTGCGACGCAACGCGCTCGGCGTTGCCGAGGGTCGCGGTCGACTCGGCGTGATCAGCCTGTTCTTCGCGCCGGAGATCGGCATCATCGATCCGCAATCCCCGGCCTACGTCGAGGGCCTGCGCACAGGTGACGTGATCACCTCGATCAACGGAGAACCGGTCCGAACGATCGAAGAACTCGAGCGCATGCTCGCCGTCACGGGCGATGCGGTCGTCCGCCTCACGTACCTTCGCGCCCAGCCGCACCCCGGTCCAGGCGGCACGTACCTCTGGTACGAGTCCCACCACGCCCAGATCCTGCCGCGCAAGGACGGTGGAGAATCCCCCACCGGCATTCTGCCCGCCCGAACCTTCGTCCGCAGTGTCGACCCCGGCTCCCCTGCCGCCGCGGCGGGCCTGCGCCCTGGCGACCGGGTGCTCTCGGTGGGCGGCCAACCGCTGCAGCAGTGGGTGCAGATCGACGACATCTACAGTACGCGCCGCGATGAAGCCGTGACCTTCGAGGTCCAGTCCCCCGGTGAGCCGGCACGCCTGGTCGACATCGAACTCGGCGTGCGCGAGTGGACCGACGTCTACGACAATAAACACGAGTCGCCATGGCTGGGGGCCAACCAGTTCGGCAAGGCTGCCCAAGCGCCTCCCGAACCCCTGCGCGGTCGATTCACCTACGCGCTGTCTTCCGCAGTCGATCAAACCGCCGGCGTGACGTTCGCCATCTGGACCGGGCTCGTTCGCCTGCTGACGTTCGAGACCGGGATGGACCAACTCTCGAGCGTCGTCGGCATCTACGCCGTCGCGGGGCGAGCCTACGAACAGGGGCCCGGAGAGTTCCTGTTCCTGATCGCGTTCCTCAGCGTGAACCTGTTCCTGTTCAACCTGCTGCCGATCCCGGTGCTCGATGGTGGGCACATCATGTTCTTCACCATCGAAGCGATTCGACGCCGCCCGCTGAGCCAACGCGCTCGGGAGGTGGCGAGCACGGTCGGCCTGGTGTTCATTCTCATCCTGCTGCTCGTCGCAACCCGCAACGACATCATTCGCTACGTCCTGTGACCGATTCGCAGCTCGTCCTCAGCCTCGATGCTTCGACCCCCCGCTGCGCACTCGCCCTGGGCCGCATCGAAGGAAACCAACACCGCTATATCGCCGGCGATGACGCGGCCGCCCGAGGCCGCCAAGCATCCGCCGCGATCGCTGAGCGCCTGCAGGCGCTGATGCAGACCGCCGGCTGCACGCCCCAGGATCTGAGCGCCGTCGCCTGTGGCGTAGGACCGGGAATGTTCACCGGGGTTCGGGTCGCAATCGCCACGGCCAAGGGCATCGCGCTCGGTCTGGGCGTCCCGGCGATCGGCGTCTCGACGCTGGCGGCGGTGGCCGCCACTGTACTGCCCGACTCGGCTCCGTCGCTCCGCCTGGCGTTGCTCGACGCTCGCCGCGGCGAGGTCTATGCCGGGCTGTATCGCGTCGACGCCCAGGGCGTTCGGCCCGAGCAAGAGGACTGCTGCGCACCGCTCGAGACTGTGCTCGAAGGTTTGCGCGAACCCGTGGCCGCCGTGGGCCCGGGCGTGGAGCCCTACGCCGAAGCCCTCGCGTCGCACGCACGCGTCACCCACTGCACGACCGAACCTGGGCCGACCTGCGAAGGGCTGTGGCACGCCACGCGGAGCCGATGGTCGACGCGAACGGATGCCTCGTCGTTGGGGGCCGTCTACCTGCGCAAGAGCTACGCCGAGTTGGGCATTCACAAGCCCAAACGCCCGTTCGTGAAGAGCCCATTCGTCGACTGAGGCCCGGTCGCGGTGCCTCGTCGGGGCGGTCCTCCCCGCACCGCAGCCGCATCGTGTCGCGACAACGCGATGCCGGCGCGCTGGTACGGGCCTTGCTTTGCTCATGCGCGAGGACGCTCTTCGCCCATGGTTTTTCAACGCATCGCCCTGCTCACCAGTTCCCTCGGCCTCGTCGCCTCCCTTCCCGCCTGCGCCGACACCTGTCTCGACGACGGCTTCGGCCAGGACGCCCCGGAAAACTGCGACGCCAACGGCAGCGGCTCGAGCACCAGCGGTACCAGCGGTACCTCGGGCTCCGGGTCTGCCTCCGACACCGGTACGGACACCGGCTCCGCATCGGGGTCGACCTCCACCGCGGAGACGGGCAGTACCACCGACAACACGGATACCGACGGCACATCGAGCACCACCACGACGGACACGGATACCGACGGTTCGACCTGCAGCAACGGAGTGCTCGACGACGAGGAAACCGACGTCGACTGTGGCGGGCCGGAGTGTGATGCGTGCGATACGGACGATGCCTGTGCCGAACCGGAGGATTGCATGTCCTCCGTCTGCACCGACGACGTCTGCGCGGCGCCGGCCTGCGACGACGCCGTGCTCAACGGCGATGAGACCGACGTCGACTGCGGCGGGGACACGTGCGATGCCTGTGCGCCCGGAGGCGCATGCGTCGAGGCCGACGATTGCGCCTCCGCCAACTGTCTGGCCGACGATACGTGCGGCCCGCTGTTGACGGTCGAGGGGGCGCCCAGCTGCTCCACGCTACTCGCCGAGCCCGTGACGCTCAGCGCGATGGCATCGGGCGGCACGGGAGGCCCGTACACCTACGCGTGGACTCCCGACGACGGCACGCTGGCCACCCCAAACGCGGACACGACGACCGCCAACCCCACCGGCGTGGTCTCCTACACCGTCACCGCCAACGATGGCGTCAACACGGCCAGCGACACGGTGACCGTGGTCAACGCGGACCCCTTCGATCTCGAGAACAACTGCACCCTGTACCAAGGGGACTTCGGTGGCGCGTCGCCGGCGACCATCACCTACGACCAAGGTGGCGACCGGGCCTGCGAGAACGGCAACAACGGGTTCGGGCTGCACCTGTGCGAAGGCGTCACCTTCGAAAACACCCGCCTGACCGGACGCCTCGAGATCCTCGATGCCGCTGGCGACGACGACTTCGTGGGCCTGGTCTGGGGTGCCCAAGACGCGTCCCACTTCTACTCGTTGACCTGGAAGGCGGCCGCGGGCACCTCGGACGACTGCGCGTATCCAGCGGGCGTCGTCGTCAAACGGGTCGAAGCTCCGGACTTCGCCAGCCTCGGGCCCAACGACCTGCACTGCCCCGAGGACACCGACAACTCCGTGCTGCTCCTGGGTCCCGACGCCACCACCACCACCGGGTGGAGCGACACCACGTCGTACGAGGTCGAAATCGAGTACACGGACGCTGGCAGCACCATCACGATCACCGATGAAGCGGACGACTCGGTCGTCGCCACGTTCCCCGTCGCCGACACCACGTTCACGTCCGGCTTCTTCGGGTCGACCACCCGCTCGCAAGAAAACGCGTGCGTTGGACCGCTATTCGCCAGTTGCCTTTAGAAGGCCGACGAGGCCCGGCAAGTCGACGATGACGCCGGGCTCTGGGACGGCAAGATCGATCAACTGCTCCAAGACGTGGCCCTCTCCGATCGGGGGCCACGCGGGGGGCTCGCGCACGAAACCGCCTCCGGGCTCGCGCATGTGTCGACGATCGGATGCAAAGACCCGGCGATACTCCGCGGCATCCATCACCCGAAACTGCGGCGCGAACGGTGCAGGCGCGCCCCGAAACGTGTGGGGAAAGTAGACGCTCGCGGGGCTCGGGAGGCCCAGCGTGGTGTCGAGGTCCCAGACCCGCATCTCGCACAACAGCACCACGTGGTAGTCCCACACCACCAGCCCATCATCGTCATCGGACCCCGCCCGCTGGTTCCACAACGCGACCCTTCGTTCGGGGTTGGAGATCACGAGCACCCGCCGCGTTCCCTCGCCAACGCGGGGGTCGGCAGCCAAGTGCCAGATGTTCTCCTCGCAATAGAACGGGCAGTAGGCAGGCGCGCTCACTCGAGCGACTCCAAGAAAGCGGCCACGTGCGGCACCACGGCCGCCGCGTCGTCGAGATGCACATGATGGCGCCCGGGGACCTCGGCCGTTCGAAGGTCTGCAATCGCCTCGATCCGTGCCTTGGAGACTGCCTCGGGCATGCGAAAGCCGTCGTCAGCGAACACCAACAGTGCCGGGCACACGATGCGGCGCAGGAACGCCAGCACCTGCGGCTCGGTGAAGCGCACCCTCGATGCGTACCGCAACCGCCGGTCGGTGGCCCATCGCACGCCGCCGTCCACGTCCTCGAGTCCTCGGTCCAGCAACGTCTCGATCGAAGACGGCTCGAGCTTGGACGGCGACATGGCGAGCAACCGAGCCACGTGTGCTCGGTCGGGGTAGGTCGTGGGCGGACGCGGTTGCCGTCGAGCCTGCTCGCGCAGCGCCCCCGCGAGCCGCTCGGGCGCATCCTCGGGCTCGGTCGTCAGCGGGCCGAGGCCCTCGAGCAACACCAAGCGTTCGACCCGCTCGGGAAACGTCCCCGCGAGCACCGCAGACACGCCGGCGCCCAGTGAGTGACCGACCAACGCACAGCGCTCCCAACCCAGCGACTCCAACGCTCCATGCGCGGCTGCGACGAGATCGATGAAGGGGTACAGCACGCCGGGCGGCGCGTGGCTCGAACGCCCGTGCCCGGGCAGGTCGAGCGCCACGACCCGGCATCCCGGCAGCGCGGGCGCGATGCGATCGAACGTCGCCGCGTTGTCCAGCCACCCGTGCAACGCCAACACCGGGCGGCCCGACGGCGGGCCCCAAACCTTGGCCGCGAGCTCGAAGCCAGGCACCTTCACGGTGATTTCGATGGGCGCGGACACGGTGTCGGCCACGGTATCAAGCCACGCCCGAGAGCGGGACACGCAAGCAGAACCGGGCGCCCCCCAGATGCGAGGCTTCGACCCAGACGTCGCCGCGATGGTCGAGCGCCACCTTCTTCACGATCGCCAATCCCAGCCCGGTGCCTTGCTCGCGGGTGGTCTCGTAAGGCTCGAACACCCGGGTTCGGCGCTCGGGGTCGATGCCGGGCCCGTTGTCGTCGACCCGGATCTCGACCGACGTGGAGGAGGTTTCGGCCGACACCTCCACCCGCACGGGGCTTCGGCCTGCCTCTCGGGCCGAGAGCACCGCGTTCTCGACCAGGTTCACCAGCACCTGCTTGATGAGTTGGCGGTCGGCGAGAATCTCGGGGTCGTCGTCGGGAGAGACCACCTCGAGCAGGTCCTCCGCCTCCTCGGTGAGGTGGCCGTAGGCGCGCTCGAACTCGTCCAGAACGCGACTGAGCGCCACGGGTTCGGGACGCACCTGGGGCACCTTTGCGAACTGTGAGAACGACGTGACCATGCGGCGCAGCGCCTGCACCTCGTCCTCGACGATCTCGGTGGACGTGGCCAGCAGCGACGAGAACGACTCGCTGATCTTGGGGTCTTTGTCGCGCAGCTGCTGCACCGCGAGCAGAATCGGGGTGAGCGGGTTCTTGATCTCGTGCGCGATGCGTCGGGCCATCTCCTGCCAGGCACCGATGCGTTGAAGGTACGCCACGCGCTCCTGCGCCCGCTGAAGCTGGTCGAGCATGTCGTTGAACGCCAGCGACAGCTGACCCAGCTCGTCCGCCCCCATCGCGGATGAGCGCACGCCAAGGTCCCCCTCTGCGACCGCGGTCATCACCCGGCTGAGTTCCGAAGCCTTGCGCGTGGTCGCGCGTGCCACCGCATATCCGGCCGCCATCGACAGCAACAACACCAGGCCGCTGGCGATCGCCAGCACGCGCTCGACCGCGTCTTCGACCGCGACCCGCGACTCCTGCTCGACTTCCAGCCCCCGCCGAATCTCTCCGAGCCGTTGATGACGTGCGTCGATCTCGGGGTCGATGCGAAACACCGCCTGCAACTGTCCACCGTGGCGCCCGGCCGGCGTGTCGAGCGGCGCGGTCACGTCGAACCACTCGAACGCATCGGCGGGAAACTCGGCCTCCCGGTCCCGGGCCACGGTCGCTCCGTCGGCGAGCTCGACCCGCAGCTGCACGACGTCGGGCTCGGCCTCGAACAGCGCGTCGAGGCGCGCCTGTGGCGTTCCGTCCGCGGCCATGAACTGCGCCGCCATCAACGAGGTGCGCGCGTTCCAGGCGGAGATCTGACTCTCGACCACCGCTTGGTGAAAGGGCTCGACCTCGCGGGTGACCGCTTCGGCGCGCTCGAGCGTGTCGGCGATGCGTGCGTCGAAGTAGTCGACCGCCAGGTTGACCAGGTAGGCCGATGCCCCGACGGTGAGCGTCCCGAGCAACGCCAGCGCGCCGACGACTCGAACCCAAAGCCGCCCCCACCACGGCACCGCGTACGTCTTGCGCTCCATGGTCACGGCAACAGGTAGAAGGGGTTGGTGCGGACGTGGACCTTCTTTTCGGCCCGCGCCCGCTCGCCCACCATCGAGTCGATGAGGCGGGAGAAGAACTGCAAGTCACGGCCGCGTCCGCGAGCGCGGGTGCTGCCGTCGGGGTGCTCGATCGGGTTTCGCAGCGCGAGCACCTCCACGTAGTAGTAGGGCCCCTCTCCGGTGCGTTCGAGCGACGCGGCCAAGCCCACGACCTGGCGTGTGAGCGTGGTGGCGGCCGCGACCGCGTCGGTGCGTTTGGTGAAGAAACGCTTGGACCAGCCCCCCTTGCCGCTGCGGCGACTGACGACGTACCGCTTCTTCCACGGGTCGCGCCGAATCTTGACCACCACCACCCGCGACGACACCAACCGACGGCTGCCGTACTCGAGCAACCGCAGCGAGTACCGCAACGTGGTGTCGAACCCCGAGTCGATCGACTTGAGCGCATCGGTGTCCCGCGCCGAGATCAACCCCGGCAGCGCGAGCGTCATGCGAACGTCCTCGCCGACCTCCTCGAACTTCGCCTTGCGCGTGGAATCCGGTCGGGCCAGCGCGACCGGGGCCGCGACCAAACCGGCCAGAATCTCCCGACGCGTGGGCACTCGCAGCGTCACAACGGACTCCGTTCGAGCACGTTGCCCACCGTGATCTTCACGGTGCCCAGCGCGGTGTCGAGCCGAAGGCCCAAGTCGGCGTTGAAGCCGGTCGGTGCCACGCGCTCGTTGGCCTCCCGTCGCAACGCCCTGCCCGCCGCGTCCTCGACCAACGTGAACACGCCGAGCGAACAGAACAGGTCGCCGCCGTACACCCCGCGGTTGCGGGTGCGGCGAAACACCGGCCAGACGTACTCGAGGTCGAACCGACCGTAGAGCGTGCCGAACGTACGGGTGTCGATGCCGGTGCCGAACACGTCGATCGGGTTGCGAGTGGAGAAACGAAGGTTCTCCTCGCGACCGGGCGTCCACGCAGAAAGGTCACCGGAGTAGAACTCCTCGAAACGCGGCGCGTCCCCGAGGATCTGGCCCGCCTGCGCGCGGGGAGTGAGCCAGTGCCGCCACGGCAAACGCAACGTGTAGGCCGCGAGCGCGACGAGCTTGGCGTACTCGTACTGCGAGCCGAGGCCGGGCGAGGACAACTGCACGTCCACCGCGACCTGGGCCCCCTTGCCCGACAAGAAACTCTGCTGGCGACCGTCGTAGTCGAGCGAGAGTTTGGCAACGGTATGTCGGTGCGCCCCGTCGCGCACGTCGAGGTCGACCGGCGTCGCGACGCCCAGCGGATCGCGATATGCAGGCGTCTCGGGCAACAACGCGTCGACCCGCTCGAAGCGGTAGTCGACCCCCAGTCGAAGGTTGGTACGGATCGGAAACGTGACCCCGAACAAACCGCCGGCCCGGGTGTAGTCGAAGGCTCGGAAGTGCGACGGCGCCGGGTCGTCGGGCGCCCCGGAGACTCGGTAGGGCTCCCCCGCCGACACCACGTATGCCCCCCCGAGCAGGCCGATCGGTGCATCGGGCAACTGCGGCGCTTCGGCGTACACCGAGTAGGCCTGCTGGCGCCGCCCTCGTGGCAACGACGGCAACGAGCCCCAGATGAACGATCCCCCGACGTGCACCCCACGCCCGGCGAAGTTCCGTTCGGTGACCGATACACCGCCACGAAACGGCGTCAGCGCGGACGAACCGAGGTAGAGCCGGTCCACCGAGACCGTGGACCGCTCCTGCACGTCGACCACGAGCGCAGCCGCGGACTCGGAGCCCTCGATGGGCTCGAGGCCGATCGTGATCGACTTGAAGTAGCCGGTGCTGCGCAGCCGCTCCCGCGCCCGACGAACCCGTGAGTCCTCGGGCCAGACCACCTCGGCACCCTTGACCAAACCTTCGTCACCGAGCACTGCGGTGACTTGGCGGCGCGAGACATGCTGCAGCCCGCGAACCTCGACCCGACGCAACTCGATGAGCCGCATCGCATCGTCTTCGGGGTCATCGGGGCTGCTACGGCCATCGCCCGCCGCGGCCTCGTCGCCGTCGGAGCGGGTCGCCGGCTCGGCACCCGGTGGCACCGCGGCCGCAAGACCCGGCACTCCCCAGGTCAGGACCGCCGCGGCGGCGGCCAAGCACCGCCATCGAACCCACGCAAGCACGGGAGCCCAGTGTACCCGACCCCCGCAGCGCGGCGCGCTTGTACTATGCTGGCCGTCATGTCGACGCCGCGCCGGGTGGTGTACATCGAGGACAACGCGGCCAACCTCGCGTTGGTCACGAAGGTGCTCGGCCATGTCGGCTACGAGGTCGAAGGCGCGACCACTGGAGAAGACGGGCTGCAGTGCATCCAGGACGATCCGCCGGACCTGGTCCTGCTCGACCTGGACCTGCCGGGCATCGACGGGTTTGAAGTGGTCCGCACGATCAAGGCGATTCCCGCGTTCGCCGCGATTCCCTTCATCGCGATCAGTGCCAGCGTCATGAAGCAGGAGCGCAAGATGGCGATCGACGCCGGATGTTTCTCGTTCGTCGAAAAACCCTTCGACATCGCCGAGCTTCGCGTGGCCGTCGAAGAGGCCCTGGCGTCCGCCTCATCCCAGTGCTGAGTTCGACGCCTCGCGTTCGAGCGCCGCGAGCTGCTCGGGCGTGTTGACGCCCGCCGCTTCGATCGGGTCCAACGCCGCCACGGCCACCGTGCCGTGCCCGGCCCGCACCTCGACCAAGTCGGTCAAGTAGATCTCCCCTTGGGCGTTGTCCGAACCGAGCGATGGAAGCTCCGCATGCAGGTGAGACGACGCGACGCAGTACAACCCCGCATTGCATTCGGTCACCGCGTACTCCGCTGGGGTGCAGTCGCGCTGCTCTCGGATGCACTTGGGGGCGCCGGCGTCATCGCGAAGCAGTCGGCCGTAGCCGGTATCGCCTTCGGCCCGCAGGGTGCTGACGGCCAAGCCTGCAGTGCTCTGTGCCGCGGCCTCCGCGATGGAGCGCAAGGTCTCGGCTCGAATCATCGGCGTGTCTCCGCTGAGGATCCAGACCTGACCATCGCCGACCGGGATCTCCGGCAAGGCACACAACACGGCGTGCCCAGTCCCGTTCTGCTCGGCCTGGTGAGCAAAACGCACCACGCCTTCGGGCAGCCCCGGCGTGCTCGACACCGCCTCCTGCACCGCCTGTTCTTGGTGGCCCGTCACCACCACGATGCGGGTCGCCCCGGCATCGAGAGCCGCCCGCACCGGATAGGTGACCAGCGGACGACCCAGAAACGGATGCAGCACCTTCGCCAGGTCGGACTTCATCCGGGTGCCCTTGCCGGCAGCGAGGATCACGGCCACACGTTCGCTCATGCCTCACCCTACCGCGCACCCGCTGGCAGTGGTAAGGCCCGGATGTGGACTCGTCGCTGCGCGAACGGCTCGAAGCACTCCGCCGAGGGGACGACACGGTCGCGCTCGCTGAGGCTCCGGTCGCGGTGCGAGCGGGCCTGCAGGTGCTGCGCGAAGGGCCTTGCCCCGATGAAGCGGTCGCGCGTGCGCTCGGCCTGCCCTCCTCGGTGGCTACCGCCGCGTTCGGTCCGGCCATGGCCGCGCTGATGCATCAGGGCAGCTACCCCGCCCGCTTGCTCAGCACCGTCCCCGAAGCGGCCGACGTGCTCGCCGACGCACCCATGCCCTCGCCAGAGCCCGACGCCTTGGTGGCATCGATCGAGGCCCAAGCACAAACCCACGGCTTGGCCACCGCGATGGGCCGGGTGCGGACGCGCGAGTACCTGCGATTGTGTCGCGCCGAAGTCGAGGGCGCACCGCTGGAAGTGGTGGGGCGCGACCTCAGCCAGCTCGCCGAGGCCTGCATCGAAGCCGCGCTACGAGCCCACGGCCTGCTAGACACCGTCGCGGTGTTCGGCATGGGCAAGCTCGGCGGCAGCGAGCTCAACTTTCTCAGCGACATCGACTTGGTCTTCGTGCACGACGACGCGGTGGGTTCGGGCCCGCAGGGACGCTCGGGCACGGTCGCCCTGCACGACGCACTGCGCAAGGTCGTTCGGCTGCTCGAAGGTGAAGGCCGCTTTCGGCCCCTGTTTCGGGTCGACCTGCGACTGAGGCCGTTCGGTGCACGCGGAGCGCTGTCGCTGTCGAGCTCGGCCACCGAGGCCTACTACGAGCGCCACGGACGGGCATGGGAGCGTCAGGTGTGGTTGCGAGCCCGGCACGTGGGTGGCAACCCGGCGTTGTCGGCCTCGCTGCTCGACTTTCTGCGGCCGTTCGTCTTTCGGCGCAGCGTCACGCCGGCGATCTTCGACGAGATCGCAGAGCTGATGCACCGCGCACGTCGACCCGGCAAACCCGGCCAGCGCGCGCTGGATCTCAAGCTCGACGAGGGCGGCATTCGAACGGTGGAGTTCTCGGTGCAGGCCCTGCAGCTGCTGCACGGCGGGCGCGACCCCACCTTGCGCTGCACCTCCACCCTCGCCGCGCTCGACCGTGCGTTTGCGGCGGGCCTGCTCAGCGACCGAGAGCATCGCGAGCTGGAGCACGCCTACCGCTTGCTGCGTCGGGTCGAACACCGCCTTCAGCTCACCGACGGTGCCCACACCCACTCGTTGCCCGAGTCTCCTGCGGCGCAGGCCCTGTTGGCACGACGCCTGGCCGCACCCAACGGGCCCTACCCCGACGACGCGTCGGCGTTTCTCGAGCAGCTCACCCTCGGGCGGCAGATCGCCTCCGCCGTCGCGTCCACGATTGCGCCTCCGCTCGCGCCCGAAGGCCACGACACCCGCACGGCGGACCGCGATGTCGTCCTCGATCAGGGCGCGCCGACCGACGACCGGCAAGCCGCGCTCGAGCGGCTCGGTGTTCGAGACCCCGCCGAGGTCGACGCGCTGCTGCAGCACCTCTCTTCGCGCATGGACGGCGCGTGGGCCAGCCGCGGCGCCTCCCGCAGTGGCTTCGAGGCGCTCTTGCGGGCCTGCCTCGACTCGGCCGACCCCGACGGCGCCGTGGCCCGCTTGGTCGAGTTCGCGGCACGACGCCCCGCGCATTACGAGGTCTGGCGCTTCCTCTCCGACCCGGGCGTGCAGGACCTGGTCCGGCTGCTCGCCGAGCTGTTCGGCACCTCGGCGGCATTGTCCCGGGGCCTCGTTGGGCTCGCGCAAACGTCCGAGCAGGCCGAAGACGACAGCATCGGCCTGCTCGTCGACGCGCGGCTGGCCAAGCTGCCCGATGCGGAGTCTCTGGCGGCCGACGCCGAAGCGATGCCGCCCGACCCCCGGGGGTTCGACGCGACAATTCGCCGTTTCATGGAGCGGCAACGCGTCGCCATCGCGCTGTTCGACTTGGGCCAGCAGCCCGACGCGCTCGAGGTGGGTCGAGCGCTGTCCTCCCTGGCGGACCTGTGCGTGCGATTGGTGTTGCGGGATGTCGTGGCCGAGATGGCGATCGAGCGCCCCAGCACCCACGGGCTTCGCCTCGGTGTGTTCGCGGCGGGCAAGTACGGGGCGCTGGGCATGGACTACGGCTCCGACCTGGATCTGATCTTCGTCTTCGACGGCCCGGTCGGCCAACGGGACGCGATCCGGGTGGGCCAGCGGCTGCTCGCGCGGCTGTCGGAGCGTTGCTACGGGGTCCGACTGTACGAGGTCGACATGCGCCTGCGGCCCTCGGGGCGCCAAGGCCTGTTGGTGTCTTCGCTCGAGGGTTTCAGCCGCTACCACGCCAAGCCGCTGCCCGCGTGGGAACGGCTGGCACTGCTGCCGATGCGGCCGATTGCCGAAGCCACCGTCGACCCCCGCCACCAGCCACCGCTCGCGGCGCCCGACGCCTCGGGCGACACGATGGCCGCTGCGTTGCCGGGCCCGCTGTGTGAGAGCGTCATGCGAACCGTGGCGGGAACCCTTACGCAGCCTGTGACCATCGATGCCCTGTCACGGGACGTTCGATCCCTCAAGCGCCGCATCGAAACCGAGATCGCCCGCGAATCCAGGGACCGCGCGGTGCTCAACGCGAAGTCGGGCCGGGGTGCCAGCCTCGAGCTCGAGCTGCTGGCAGGGGCGCTCAGCCTGCAGTGGGCAGCCGAGCGGCAAACCCCACCGCCCCGGGGCCTCCTCGCCCAGCTCGACGCCCTGCAGGGGGCCGGACACCTCGAATCCGCGCAGGCCAGTGCACTTCGCGCGGCATACAGGTTTCAGCGCCGATTCCTGAACCGGCTGCGGATGAGCCCCCCGGCGGCGGGCTCGGACCCCGACCGATTCGCGCAAAACTCTCCCCGCCTGCGCACGCTAGCGCGTAGGATGGGCCTCACAGGCCCTGAGGACCTGCTCGCCCGGTTCGAGGCGAGCACGCAGACGGTTCGCACGGCCTTCGACGAGCACCTCGAGGGGTAACCGACGACTCCATGGATACACCCAGCGAACCCGCACTCGCGTTCCCGCCCAAGGGCGCACTCCGCCGCTTCGCCTTTCCGAAGCTGGTCCGGGAGATCGCGCGCGGGAAGGTCACGGGCAGCTTGTACCTGCTCAACGGCCAAACCAAGAAGGTGGTCTTCTTCGAGGAGGGACAACCCGTCTTCGTCCGCAGCAACGTGCTGTCGGAGTGCTTGGGACAGGTGCTCTCCACCGAGGGCTTGATCACCCAGGAGCAGTGCGAGCAGACCCTCGAGGCCATTCGTCGCACCGGCAAGAAGCAGGGCGAACTGCTGGTGGAGATGGGCATCCTCTCCGAGGGCAACCTGCGCTACGGCCTCGCCGCGCAGCTGCGCTCCAAGCTGTACGACATCTTCGCCTGGGATGACGGGCGCTATCAGTTCAAGGCCGACGTTCCCGGCAACCAGCTCGGGGTGCGCCTGGATGCACGACCCGAGGCCGTGATCATCGGTGCGATTCTCGACCGCTACGACGAAGAGCGCGCCGAAAAGCTGCTGGGCCCCTCGATGGAGCAGTACCTCGTCTACGGCGAAGACGCGCCGCTGGACGTCGGAGACCTCGACCTGCTGCCCGAGGAGCGCTACTTCGTCGAGTGCATCGACGGCTCGCGCACGGTCGCGCAGTGCGTGCGCGATGAGCTCGCTCAGAGCGTGCCCAACCCGCACGCGTTGGTCTACGGCCTCGTGCAAGCGGGTGTCGCCGAGCTCGCCGACGCAGCGCTGGAGTCGCGCCCCCGGCCCGCCCAACCGAACTACGACGAGCGGCCGGCCGACGGCGAACTGCAACCTGGGTTCGACCCTCAAAACGTCGTCACCGAGTACGAGGACACACCGCTTCCGGGCGAGCTGCCCAAGATGCGCGGTCTGCTGGGCGAACACGAGGACGACTTCGCCGACGTCGAGGCCCTGCAAACCGGCACCAGCGTGTCGCCGTTCCCGAGCAGCACCGGGGACGTCGAATCCGGGGCCCCGTCCAACACCACGCCCCAGGTCTCCGAAGAGCTCGTCGCAGCCGAGCCCGACCAGGTCGAAGAGACGTTCGACGAGTCCGTCCTCCGCGAGGACTCGGGGCCCAAGCTCACCGACGTCGACTCCACCGAGATCGAACTCGAACTCGACGAGTCCGCCTCGAGCGAGTTGCCCGACGAGCCGCCGCTCGTCTCGGATCTGGAGCCGGAGCCGGCCCCAACCGAGACCGAGGCCGACGCCGACGAACTCGTCGACCCGCTCGCCGGGTTGGACCTCGACGACCTCGATATCGAGCCAGAGCCAGAGCCAGAGCCAGAGCCCGAACCGGACCCCGCGCCTGAGCCCGAACCGGTCCTCGAGGATGTGGCGCCCGAGACGGTGCTCAAGCCGGTGCTCGACGACGAGCCAGAGCTTCTGGCAGGAGACGACGAGCAGGACCCGGAGCCTCCGCCCGATCTCACCGCCCTCGAGCCCGAACTCGAGCCGGCCCTCGAGCCCGCCCTCCAGCCAGAACCAGACCCCGCCTCGGTGATGGACGACCTGCTCGAAGCCGACGACGGCGTGGTCGAGCTCGACGACCTCGATGACATCGAAGAGCTCGACGTCGATGGCATCGATGCGCTCGACGAGGGCGAGGACGCCGACGTCGAGGCCATCCCCGTGGTCGAGGACGAGCTGCCCGCCGAGCCTCCGCTGGTCGATCTCGACGCCGAGCCACCTGCGGGGCTGGAGCCGGAGCTGCCCCCCGACATGGACCCGGGCGCCACGCGAGCCGACCCCTTGCCGCCCCTCGCGGTCAACCGTGACCTCGGAGCCGCGACGCCCCTCGAGCCCGATCCGGAGCCCGAACTCGAACTCGAACCCGACCTCGCGGACGACGACCTCGATCCCCTCGACTCCGAAGCTGCGCTCGACGACTTCGATGTCGACGACGACCTGTTGCTCGGAGACGGAGGCGGAGACGACATGCTCCCCGTCGACGAACTCGACGAGCTCGACGACATCGACCTCGGGGACGCGGAGGCCCTCACCGCCGACGACGACCTGGCGATGGACGAGCTCGACCCCGAGGCACCTCTGGACGACGAGGGCGACAGCCTCGTTGGGCTCGACGAGCTCGACGACGTCGACCTGGCGGGCGCCGAGGCCCCCTCCCCGGCCGCGAGCTACACCTCGGGACCCGAGGCCACGTTCCAAGAGAGCCAAGACCCCGAGATGGTGGGGGCGATGCGTTTCAACGAGGCAGAGACCGCGCTCGGAGAGCAGCGCTTCCCCGACGCAGTTGCACTGCTCGAAGACGCCTACGACAACGGCTTCGACGTGGCCGAGCTGCACGCGATGCTGGCGTTCGCCCGCTTCAATGCGGCGGGACAAGACCTCGAGACCGCGCAACATGCGTTCGAGCTACTCGAGTATGCGGAGTCGATGGACCCGAGCCTCGACCTCGTGTGGGCCTACCGCGGCTCGATTCACCACGCGTTGGGCGACGACGGCCAGGCGCGCAGCACCCTTCAACGTGCGCTCGAGCTCAACCCCTACTGCGAGCTCGCCATTCAGATCATGGACACGCTCTGATCGCGTGAACCGGACGAAAAGGAGGGGCCTCGCCGAGTGTCGGCGGGCCCCTTTTTCGTGGTGCGGCCTGAGCCGCACGGATGACTACTTGCTCGCAGGCTTCGTGGTCATGGCGGCGGGCGCGGCGTCTTTGGCGGGCTTGGCCTTCGACTCGGGCGTGGCCCCCATCTCTTCCATCAGACGGTGAGCGCCGTCGACGTAGTCCATCACCCACAGGACGTAGCGGATGTCGACGTGAATGGAGCGCGTGACGTCGGGCATGAAGACCCAGTCGCTGGCGATCGACTCGTAGTTGCCGTCGAACGCGAGCCCGATGAGTTCGCCCTTCGCGTTGAGCGTGGCGGAACCCGAGTTGCCACCGGTGATGTCGAGGTCCGCGAGGAAGTCGAGCGGCACATCACCGAGCGCGGGGTCGACGTAGCCGGTCTCCTTGGCGGTCTTGGCCGCTTCCACCGCGGCCGCGGGCGCGTTGAACGGCTCCTTGCCGGTGTGCTTTGCGAGCATCTGGCTGACCGTGGTGAACGGGTGGTAGACGTCCGCGTCGGGCTGCGGCTTGTAGCCACGGACGGTGCCGAAGGTCACCCGCAGCGTGCTGTTGGCGTCGGGCGCCAGCGGGCCTTCGGTAAAGGCACGCAGCGCGGCGACGTAGCGGGGACGCAGCGCCGCCATGGTGCCCTCGTAGGCCTGCTGACGGTTGCGCAACTCCTCGGTCGCGCCGTCGAGCGTGCGCGCGAGCGCCATGAACGGGTCCTTGCTGCGCTCGAGCTTCTTCTTGGTGCCGGTGCGCAGCAGCGACTGCCGCACCTTGGCGTCCCCGAGCTTCGTCTTGCCGTAGAGCTTGTCGAGGGCCTTGTCGAGGTCCGCATCGGCGAGCGGGAACGCAGCCTTGTCACCGACGATGGCCCGCAGGATCGCGTCGGGGCGATCGGCCTCGGGCAGCGCGCTGGTGCGTTGAAGCGCCAGCCGCAGCGTCGCCCGGTCGAGCCGAGGGTCGTAGCTGCGACCCATCGCCGCCAGCCGGGGTTCGACAGCCGCAACGGTGTCGTCCTTCAAGGTGCCGTCGTCGCGCTTCTTGCCGAAGTCCCACACCATGCCCGCCACGCCGAGCAACGTGCTGGCGCGCAGGAGCTCCGTGGTGGCGTCGTCCTTGACGCGCGTCTTGGCACGGTCGGCCGAGACCTTGGACAGCGCCGCGAGCACGTCGCCGTACTCGGTCTTGCGACCCGCGTCCGCTTCAATCCACGCTTGAAGCTCGGCCTCGAGCTCTCGCTTGCGATCGAGCAGGCCGCCCGCGCCAAGGCCATCACGCATGCCCTTGGCATTGGTCAGCGAGTTGTGCAGCCCACGAAGGCGCGAGGCCGCCTTGATCGCGAGGTCTGGGTTGTCCTTGGTCAGCCCCTCGAGCGCGGCGATGTACGCCTCGTTGCGTTCGATCCGCGTCGGGTAGCTGTAGTTGGTGGCCGTCGCGACCTCGTCGGCCGTCTTGAGCCGGTAGGTCCGCCCGGGGTATCCGGCGACCATGGCGAAGTCTCCGGGACGCAGCGGATCGCTGGGCAGCTCGAGGTGTGCCTTGGGGGCATACGGCACGTTGTTCTCGCTGTAGGCCGCCGGCTTGCCGTCGGGGCCGACGTAGGCGCGCAAGAACGAGTAGTCGCCGGTATGACGAGGCCATCGCCAGTTGTCGATTTCGCCGCCGAACACGCCCACACCCGCATGCGGGGCGTAGACCAGGCGCACATCCTTGATCTCGAGCTGCTCGATCTCGAAGAACTGCGCGCCTTCGAAGTACGACGCAATGCGGCAGCGCGTGTCCTCGCTCTTCGCTTCACAGGTCTCGTCGAGTGCCTTGACGCGCTTGTCGAGTTCCTTGAAACGCGCGGTCGGGTCTTCGATCGCCTCGAGACCCGGCAAGACCTTGTCGGTCACGTCGGTGAACGAGGTGGTCACGAAGATGCGCGAGGTCGGGCCGGCGGAGGGCTCGTCCTTCAAGGTGGGGGCCAAGAAACCGTCGGTGAGCAGGTTCTTCTCGGGTGTCGAGTTGTGCTGCAACGCCCGGGTCACGCAGTGATGGTTGGTGATCACCAGGCCCTGCTCGGACACGAACGACGCCGAGCACCCGCCCAGGCTGACGACCGCGTTGAGCGGAAACTGCGTCGGGTCGGCGAGCGCCTCGGGCTCGAAGCCGACACCGAGCTTGCGCAGCGTTTCGGCATGCGCCTCCATCTGCACCGGCATCCACATGCCGCCGGGGTTCTCGAAGTCGAAGGTGTCCTCGTCCGCAGCGGTGGTCGGGGGTTGCGGAGCGGTGGACGCGGAGACCGAACATCCCGCGGGAACCAAGGCCAGGGCGGCCATGATGAAACGCCTCATGGTCGCCACTGGTAGCAGATTTCTCGCTTCATCGCGGAATGCGCAGGCTCACAAATCGATCGCGAGTACGGCTGAAACCGCCACATCCCGGCCGTTCTGCTACCGTGGCAGCGCCGGTGCCCACGCCCCGCACCACTCTCCTCGTCGCCAACCCCACCGCGCGCAGCGGCAAGGCCAAGCGTTTCATCGACGATGCGATGACCGCGCTGGCCGAGGCTGGGCTGGCCCCCGAGTTCTTTGCCACCCTGCCCGACGGCGAAACCGTGCCCGCGCTGGCCGAACGCCTGGAGCGTGAGGACGCCGCACGGGTGGTCTACATGGGCGGCGACGGCACATTCGCGGAGGCGGCCAAGGCGATCATCCTGTCGCGCGAACGCAGCGGTATCGACGTGCCTCTGGGCATGTTGCCGATGGGCACCGCCAACGACCAAGGTCGCTCGTTCGGCATCATGGCCGGGAACAAGGCGCTACGCCGCAACGTCGATGTGATCGCGGCCGGCATCGAACAATGGCTCGACGTCGGCCGGATCGAGGCGCTGGGCGATGAGGGCGAAGTGACACGCAGCGACCTGTGGTTCGACAGCTGCGGGCTGGGTCTCTCCGCCCAGATCCTCTATCGCCGCAACCGCGAGCGCGAGTGGGTCGAACACGTGCCGCTGCTGCGCCGCTTCTACCGGGACAAGGTCGTCTACACGAGCGCGACGCTGCGCACGCTGCTGGGCAACCTCGTCAGCCGCAAGACGTTCTCGCTCGACCTGGTGGTGGATGGGCAGCCCTCCCACTACGAAGGGGTCACCGACATTCTGGTCCAGGGCACGATCCTCTACGCGGGCGACTGGATCTTCGCGCCCGAGGCCAAGCCGGACGACGGGCGTTTCGAAGTGGTCGTCTTGCGGGGCCATGCCGACTGGGCGGCGGCCGCGATCGGGGGGCACAAACGCAACCCGATCACCTCGGACGACCTCGAAGTGCTCGGCGTGCCCGCGCGCTCGGTGCCGACCGGCAAAACGATCGAGATGACCGTTCACAATCTCGAGGGCCTCGACAACGTGCACGCGCAGATCGACGGCGAAGAGTTCGTGGCCACCTCGCGCTACCGGGTGGAAAACCTGTTCCACCACCTGCGCATCATCGTCCCCGAGGACGCGCAGTGGGTGTAGGCCACCGAGACAACCTCTCGGTTGGCCGTCCGTCGCGGGCGCTCCTGGCGTTCGGCGCGGCCCTGGCCATGGGGTGTTCCGGCGCGGAGGATGACGCCTCAGAGCCGGCGCTGCCCGAGTTTGCGGAGGCCGACGTGCAGACGGAAGAGGTGGAGGCCGAGGGCTCGCCGACCGAACAGCGACGCGACTACCTGACGCAGTGGAGCCGCTGCCTGCTGCGCACGGGCGGGCGACTCGAACGCTCGTGGGCGCGCTTGGGACAGGACATCGACATCGCCAAGGTTCGAGTGCGCAAGCGCGACCTCAAGCCGTTCTTCGACCCGGTGGAGGGCGAACTGCTCGACGCATGCCCCTTGGGGACAGAGTCGCCGGCCGACGTGCCGCCCTCGATCGCCACCCTCGGTCGGGCCTACGTGCTCGCGGCGCGAGGCTACGGCAACCGTGCAGCCGAGCTACGGCAATACTTCGACACCGAGGGCTACGTCTCGGACGGTTGGGAGACGCTCGAGAGCGACCTCCCCGGCCTGCGAACGGCCTATGACACCGCCCACGCCTCCGCGGAGACATTTGCCACGGCGCTCGAGGCCGCCCAAGACGCGGCTGATACGGCATGGCTGGAGTCGCTCGGCCAGGGAGGCAAGGCCCAGACCGCCGCCTGGCACGTGACCCACACCGCGATGAAGGGACGTCACGTGTTGGCCTGCATCACCGAAGAGCGTCCAGTGCCAGACCCCTGCAAGGCCGCCAGCGAGGCCTTTACCGTGGCCCGCGACGACCTCGAACAGTGGCACGCGGCCCACCGCCCCGAGGCGGTCGGCGTGTTCTGGCTCGACGTGTTCCGCAAACGCGCCACCGACCTCGAACTGGCAATCGCGGGCTTGGGCGCGCCGGTCAGTCGGCGAAAGAAGGTCGCAGCGGTGCAGCTCGCGACCGCCGCAGGCCGGGTGGCCAGCGCAAGGGAAGCGCTGCAAACGGCCGCAAACACGGTGGTATTCGACTTCCCGTAGAATCCCCGAGGCCCGCGGCGCGCGCCGCACGGTATGGTCGGCCGGAATCTCGACGCCTCGTTCCGTCCGTCTCCCGGTGCCTCACTCGAGGGCTCTTTGGCCGCTGACCCGTTGCGTTTCGTCTTCGCCGGTCGCGCCCTTCATGAGCCAAGCCTCGTCTCGTACAACCCCGCCCACGTGGATCACCCCGCCCGGTTGCAACGCCGCGATCAAGTACGGCGGCAACACCGAGCTCCAACGGGCACTACGCACCGCGGTGACCGACCACCTCGCACAGCGCGGGATGAGCCCTTATGGCGGCGCGGCCATGCTGCGCAAGACGGGCATCATTCTGACCTGGCTGGTGGCGACCTATCTGCTGCTCCTGCTGTGGGCCGAGTCCTGGTGGACCTTCGCCGCGCTCGGCATCTCGATGGGCCTGGCGCTCGCCGCGGTTGGGTTTTCGATCCAACACGACGGCGGTCACGGTGCCTATGCGGAACGACCGTGGTTGAGCCGTGTGGCCGCGCTTGCTCTCGACGGCATCGGGGGCAGCTCGTACATGTGGCACCACAAACACAACGTGCTGCACCACACCTACCCCAACGTGGAGCAGGTGGATGACGACATCAGCCAGTCGCCGTGGCTGCGCTTGTCGAAGACCGATCCGTACCTCCCGGTCCACCGCTACCAACACTGGTACGCCTGGGTCCTCTATGCGTTCGTGACCCCCAAGTGGGTGCTCGTGGACGACTTTCGCCGCATCGCGTCACAGCGCGCGGGCGCCCGCCACGTCCCTCCACCCACCGGCGCCACACTGCGCACGCTGCTGCTGGGCAAGGTGTTTGCGTACTCGTGGCTGTTCATCATCCCGTTGGCGGTGCACGGCCCGTCGTGGGGCATGTTGGCGCTGTACGTGTTCATCGCGTGGGTGTGGGGTTGCACGCTGGCCACCGTGTTCCAGCTGGCCCACTGCAACGCGGACGCCGAAACGATGTCGTGGCCCAAGGACGGGGAGACGCTCGAGCACGGCTGGGCCGAGCAACAACTCGCCACCACCGTCAACTTCTCGCCCGGCAATGCCGCGCTCACCTGGTACATCGGCGGCCTCAACTACCAGATCGAGCATCACCTCTTCCCCAAGGTGTGCCACCTGCACTACCCCGCGCTCAGCCCGATCGTCCGCAAGGTCTGCGAAGCACACGGGGTGGAGTACCGGGTGCAACCGACGATGCTGGAAAGCCTGCGCTCGCACATCGTGCACCTGCGCCGGCTCGGCGCCTCGGCCTGAGCAAGTCCGACAGCGAGTCCCCCACAGACACCGCACGAGGGTTTGCGGCGCTATTCCGACACCGTCGAACGCCCGACCAGGATGATCCCACCATCGCTCGTACAGAACGACTCGAGCCCTCGAAGGAGGCCTTCCCCCTCGTACACGACTCTCTCCCCGGCTTGCCCCTGTGCGCCGTAGACCGTCGCCCCCGCTCCTTGCCGGTGCGTCACGACGACCCCCTCACCACATGAATGAATGGGGCCGAAGCCCACGTCCTCGGACCGCGCCTCCCAAACAACCGTGCCTGCAGCGTCATAGGCGGCCAGCCAGAGATGCACGGTGAACACGACCGGCTCGGTGAGAGTCTCGACCCCCGACACAACGAAGTTGCCCGCGGCGTCGACAGTGATTCCGCCGTCCCCGGTGGACTCTCGTTCGTCCGCCCACGACGGCGTGCCGTCAGGCGCAAACGCATCGAGCCACAGCTTGACGGAGTCCTCTCCCCCGGTGGTCATGGCCATGACCACCGTGCCATCGGGTCCGGCAGCGAGACCCGAGATTCGGGCGTCGGCCGGCGCGGCGGAGAGGCCCGGTCGCGGAACCGACCACAACACGTCCCCCTCGGAATCGAGCTTCGTCAATGCGGGCCCACTGATGTCGCTCGACCACCCCGCGTAGACGATCGACCCATCCGCCCCGACCGCGAGGCGCACCTCGGAGTTGGGCGCGTAGCCCGTGTAGTTGCGCGGCCAGGCTTCCTCGAAAGAAGAGTCGAACGCGACGTATCCAGGCCGGTCGCGAAAAAGCCCCGCCGCATGGACCCTTCGTTGCGCATCGACGGCGAGGCTGCCCAGAAGCACCGCCCCATCGAGCGCGACTTCGTCGACAACCACGCCATCCGAGATACGTGCGAGATGAGAGTCGTAGCGTTCGTCGTCGGGGTGAACGGTCAACAAGACATCCCCGTTCGGGTCCAGAGCGGCCGCGGTGCCGACCTGGTTTGCGGGGCCTACGAGACTCCACGTTTCCCGCCCGTCATCGAACCGAACCACGACGAACTGGGTGTATCGGGGAGCGCCGGGCACTGAGCCGCCGCCCGGCGGAACGCCGGGGTCCCCCGAACTGCTGTCGCTGCTCGACTCGGTGCCCTCCTCGGTCGCCGTCGTACCGCTCGCTATCGCGTGGTCACCCACCCCGCACCCAACGACCATACTCGCCAGGACAACGAGAACTCTCCCTACCCACTGCTGCTGTTGCACCTGCCTGTGCCTCCTACAACCCTGAGGATACCGCGTGTGGACGACGGGGTCCTGCCGAGTCAGCAGGAACGAACGCGGGCGACCCGACAAAGGTCTCCCCGAACCGCTCAGCGCCAACGCCTCCAACCGGAACACACCGCTCGTCGCGCGAGATCACCGAACACCCAAAGCGACACAGCCATACGCGTGCGCCTCGTCGGGGTTTGCAAGTCGAGAGAGCCTGCGACGCCCCGCAGCTCGCCAACTCACTCACATGCGTGGCCGTGGCCGTCCAACACGAGGCTGTAACGCACCGCTTCGACTCCCGCGGGCGCGAACTCCCAGAAGGCCACCTCTGCGTAGTACAGCCCCTCCTGGAGCTCACTCACGATCGCACCATGCAGGTCGGCTCCGATCTCGTTCATCGCGTCGTCGTACACGGTGACCGAAAGCAGACGACCGCTCGGGGCGACCGGCGGAGGCTCCGCCTCGAGGTTGACGACGTCCACCTCGAACCACCATCCCCCGCCATATCCCGTCCCCTCCCCCTCCTCGCCGTGGTCGGGCCCGATGTCGAGGACGAACACGTCGACATCGTCACGGTCGTGCAGCGTATAGTCGAAGACTTCGTGGAGAGGCTGGCAGATGGCCGTCTCCGTGGAGTCGCTGGGTTCCACGGCGTCGGGTTCGACCCCTGCGGGCTCGAGTTCCGCACCCCCCGAGGTCGTCTCCGCGAACGACCCTGCGCCGATGTCTTCCCCAGTCGACCCGTGTGTCGTGGACTCCGAAGAAGAACCCGCCGCGGGAGTCTCGTCGGTCGACAACGGGCTGCCGACGGATTGCTCGTCTGCATCACACGCGCCGACGCATAGGCTCATCACGAACAGTCCGAGGGGCAAATGTGCGCGTAGGGGCAGAATGGGGTCTTTGATGGTTTCGTTCACGGTATTGGTCCTCCTGACGGAGCCTCTTGGCTCTCGACTCGACAAGCTTTGCGAATGCGGGCAGCGAAACGACCGTTCGGAGCATCCTCGAGATACGCCCGAGCCTCCGTAACCCCGTCTGCGTGCCGGGACCGGCACGCCACCACGAGGCGAAGCGCCTCCGCCTCAGCGCGCATCAGGCCCGAAGGGAATCGCTCGAAGTAGCTCGCGAGGGCTGCTTCCGCCTCTGGCACGGCTCCCTTGCGGAGAGCGGACTCGGCAGCGCTCAGCATCCGCGTCTCTTCACCCACCGAACGCGATGCCGGACGAGGCGCGACCGCCCGGCTTCGTGCCTTCTTCGCCCGTCTGCGAGGACGCTCCTTACCCGTCCGCGCGGGTTTCGACCGGACATCGTCCACGTCCGTCCCTCGCGGTTCCACCAAGGGTACTCGGGCGGGTTCGGCTTCGGACTCCAACGGTTCGGGAGTCCTCACCTCTTGCTCCGGCGTCGCGAGCTCGGCTGCCGTACGCGAGGGTGAGGGTTCACGCGCTCGCTCGGCGGGCGGCGCGGGCTCTGCCCCCAATCCGACCACGACGACCGCGACGGTGGCGACGACTACGACCGCCAGCAGGACCTTCGTGCCCGCACCCATCAAGCCCGTCCCCCCCGAACCACCGCCGTGCGGCAGCGGTCCATCCGGCGCGACTGAGACACCGAGCCGTGCCATGACACGCCCCTTCGCATCGGGGCCAGGGCGAGTCGTCGACCGGTAGGCCTCGAGCCACGACTCCCCGAGTTCGTCGGCATCGTTCATGTCGGCTCCCCCTTCATCGACGCGTCCACGAAGTCGCGAAACCGCCTGCGGAGAGCTCGGCAACGTGTGTAGACGGTGTTGGGATTGAGTTCGAGCCTGGTCGCGATCTCCTGTGCGGGTAGCTGCTCGATCTCCCGCAGCTCGAACAACACCCGAGACTGCTCCGACAGCCCAGAGAGAAACTCCTCCACGCGTTGCGCCGCTTCGCGGAGTTCGACGTCTTCATCCGGAGCACGAGGACCGGCGGGGGGCTGATACCGTCGCGTCGCCCGCTGCGAGCGGCGTCGTACATTCGCGGCGACCCGCCAAACGATGCCGTAGAGCCATGTGGTGATCGCGGACGAGCCGTCGTAGTTCGGAAGCTTTCGCTCCACCACGAGAAACACGTCATGCGCCGCATCCTCGCGGTCGTCGGCTGCAACCCGGAAGGCGACGAGCAAACGCCAGACGTAGTCGAAATGCTCTCGATAGATCGACCCGAGCGTCGGCTCCGAATCTGAACTCGCGTTGGCTCGAGCAGGGCTCTCCACACGCCCCGTGATTGTCGAGTCCTCGAGAGATTGTTTACTGCGCATTACGCACAGCGCCGAACCGGAATTCGAAACCCGCGCTCAGGTCTCCGCCGACACGTTCCGAACAACACACGACGCCGACCTCATCGAGTGAAAACCTGGGCCGATTGAGGACGACGACCGGGCCGCCGGTCACAGAGAGCCAAGCCGAGCGCGCCAACCGAACACGAAGCGCACCGCGGCCTCCCACGCCGCCCCACGCCTGCGCCACAGACCTCGACTCCACCGCTCCGATGCCACGTCCCCTCATCTGGCCCGCGAGGCCCACGACACAGACGGGGACCTCGAGTCGTGCCGAGGACCACCCCCCGCACAGGGACAGCTCGGCGGCCCACAACGATGTCGCCACCCCAACACCGCCGCGACGTACGCGGGTCCTGGGTGAACCCCAGACTCCGAGGTCCACCCCCAACCATCGCCGGCGGAGTCCGGCCCCCACTTTGAGTAGCCCCGTGGGTCCACCCGACAGCCCGAAGCCGGCCCCACCATGGGCCCACAACGCACCGGTGAGCACAGCCGAGTCAGCCTCCGTAGCAGACGCAGGCACGACCTCCAACGTCGGAGCGTTTTCAGGATCTGGTTCCGAAGTGAGGCCCGCCGGCGCGGTCCCCTCGACCGGCGAGGACGATTCCGACGACAACGAAACCGCAATCACGAGTGCCGCTGCGTCGGCGAGCTCGTCACAGCTCCGACCAGGAACCTCTCTGCGACCGCCGCCTGCCTCGTCGATCCACAGAATCCAGTCCTCGTCGGCGTTGCGCCGTACCTCGAACCGCACCGCGACTCCCGGCGTCTCGTCTGCGTCGAGTCCGGTGAGACCTTGGACCCGTCCTGCGACCGCGTCCCGAGAAGGGCACTCCTGAGGAGCCGTCCACTCGAAGTCGGCCTCCGATGCCCCCGCCGGCGGACTCCCGACGCCGAGCCCGTACAGCGCTGATATGAGCCAAAGACAGAGCAACGCCGACCGATGGTAGTCGAAATCGCGAGTGCTCCCCTGCGTCGGTTACCGGCGCACGATGTTGTAGACCGCCTGACCCAGCGCCACGGGGTCCACCGAGGGGTCGGTCGGCACCGCGCCCGAGTACACATGCGCCCGGGTCACGGCCACGCGGTTGCCCAGGCGGATGACCTTTGCGGTGCACACCAGGTCCGCGGCGGGGCCGGGACGCAGGTAGTCGACGCGGAGGTCCACGGTGCTCACGCGGTCATCGTCGTTGTCGAGCATGGCGAAGCAGGCCGCTCCGCCGGCGGTGTCTACGAGCATGGACAGCACGCCGCCGTGAACGGCGGGGCGGGACGGGTCGCCGGTGAGTTCGGGTTGCCACGGGATCCGCAGGACCGCATGGCCTCGGGCCAAGGTCTCGACACGGAGGCCGAGGTGGCGGTTGAACGGGATGCCCTGCTCGAACAGCGTGCGCAACACGGTCTCTCGGCTCTCCTCCAACGGCGGGTGCATCGACCGCACCGTCCCGCGTGAGCCCTCGGCGATCAAGCGCACGAGCGCAGCACGTTCGAAGTCCGCTTCTCGTTTCGAAGACGTGGGCAGCAAGAGAGCGGAGCGTCCCGGAGGGATGCGGAGCGGAAAAAGAAGAAAGTGCCGAACGTCGAGCTGGGCCAACCGAGGGTTTCGGAGGCACCCCCCCAACGGGGGGTCCCGCAGAACCCGGCACGGACTTCAGACCTGAGGCACTAACGCAGGTAGAGCTGGACGATGCGCACGCCGTAGAGCACGAACAGCAGCACCAGACTGACGTCGACGAACAGCCGGAAGCGGCGGGCGATCTCGGAGTCGCGGCGGACGAAGAGCCGCACGCAGATCACGAACACCGTGCCCGCCGCCAGCAGCTTCATCACCATGCGGACAAGCGTAGCAGCCCGCGGCGCTACTCGCCCGATTCGTAGGCTTCCATCGGGGGGCAAGCGCAGATCAGGTGGCGGTCGCCGAAGGCGTTGTCGATGCGACCGACCGCCGGCCAGATCTTGGCATCCTTCACCCAAGGGAGGCCGTAGGCGGCCTGCTCGCGGGTGTAGGGGTGCTCCCAGGTTTCCGCGGTGACCGCGGCCGCGGTGTGCGGCGCGTGCTTGAGCGGGTTGTCGTCCTGCGGCCAGGTGCCGGCCTCGATGGCCGCGATTTCTTTGCGAATCGCGATCATCGTGTCGCAGAAACGGTCGAGCTCGGCCTTCGGCTCGCTCTCGGTCGGCTCGATCATGAGCGTGCCCGCGACGGGGAACGACATCGTCGGCGCATGAAAGCCGTAGTCCATCAGGCGCTTGGCGACGTCCTCGGCCTCGATGCCGGCGGTGGCCTTGAACGGTCGCAGGTCGACGATGAACTCGTGCGCGACCCGGCCGCCCGCGCCCTTGTACAGCACCGGGTAGTGCTCGCCGATGCGCCCCGCCATGTAGTTGGCCGCCAGCACCGCGTGACGCGTGGCTTCGGTGAGGCCCTCGCTGCCCATCATGGCGATGTACATCCACGAGATCGGCAGAATGCTCGCGCTGCCGAACGGTGCGGCCGAGATGGGCCCGATCGCCTGCTCGCCGCCGGTCTTCACCACCGGGTGTCCCGGCAAGAACGGCGCCAAGTGGGCCCCGACCCCAATGGGCCCCATGCCCGGGCCGCCACCGCCGTGCGGGATGCAGAAGGTCTTGTGCAGGTTGAGGTGGCAAACGTCGGCACCGTAGTCGCCCGGGCGACACAGCCCGACCTGGGCGTTCATGTTGGCGCCGTCGAGATAGACCTGCCCCCCATGGTCATGCACGACCTGGCAGATTTCTTTGATCGAGGTTTCGAACACCCCGTGCGTGGAGGGGTACGTCACCATCACCGCCGCGAGCTGGTCGGCGTGTTTGGCCGCCTTGTCTCGCAGGTCGCCCACGTCGATGTTGCCCGCGTCGTCGCACTGCACGACCACGACCTTCATGCCCGCCATGACCGCGCTGGCTGGGTTGGTTCCGTGCGCCGACACCGGGATCAGACACACGTTGCGATCCATGTCGCCACGGGCCCGGTGGTAGGCGCGAATCACCATCAGCCCGGCGTATTCGCCCTGGGCACCCGCGTTGGGCTGCAGGCTCACCGCGGCGAACCCGGTGAGGTTGGCCAGCCACGCTTCGAGGCGGTCGAACATCGCCGCGTAGCCCTGGGCCTGCTCGGCCGGCACGAACGGGTGCAGCGCCCCGAACTCGGGCCAGGTGATGGGCTCCATTTCGGACGTCGCGTTGAGCTTCATCGTGCACGAGCCCAGCGCGATCATGGAGTGCGTCAGCGAGATGTCCTTGTTCTCGAGCCGCTTGAGGTAGCGCAGCATCTCGTGCTCGCCGTGGTGTTGGTGAAACACCGGGTGCGTCATGAATGCCGAGCTGCGCGCCAGCCCCTTGGGAATGGCGATCGCGCCTTCGAACGCCACCGAGTCCAGCGACGCCGGGTCGGCCCCGAACACCCGCGCAAGCGCGCGCAGGTCTTCGGTGGTGACCGTCTCGTCGAGCGTCACCCCTACCCGCGTGTCGTCCACGAAGCGCACGTTGAGGCCGGCCTCATCGCAGCGGCTGCGCACCGCCGCCACACCACCGGCGACCTCGACCGTGATCGTGTCGAACGCGGCCGACGACTCCACGGTATGCCCAGCGCCGCGCACCACCGCCGCCAACGCGGCCGTGGCCGTGTGCACCCGCGTCGCGATCGCCGTGAGCCCCGTAGGCCCGTGGTAGACGCCGTAGGCCCCGGCGATGACCGCCAGCAGCACCTGCGCCGTGCAGATGTTGCTCGTCGCACGCTCGCGCCGGATGTGTTGCTCGCGCGTCTGCATCGCCATGCGCAGCGCGACCGCACCGTGGGCGTCCTTCGAAACACCGATCACCCGCCCGGGGAGGTGGCGTTTGGCCTTCTCGGTGGTGGTCATGAACGCCGCGTGCGGACCTCCGTAGCCCATCGGCACGCCAAAGCGCTGCGACGAACCGACGACGATGTCCGCCCCGCACTCGCCCGGCGGCTTGAGCAGCGTCAGCGCCAGCAAGTCGGTCGCGACCACCGCCTGCGCCCCGACGGCGTGCGTGGCCTCGATGAGCGGCGTGGGGTCGTCGATGTGGCCGTAGGTGTTGGGGTACTGCACCAACACGCCACACGTGGAGTCGTCCGGCGTGAGGTCGGCACGGGGCACGACCTGCACGTCGATGCCCAGACCTTCGGCGCGGGTCTGCATCACCGCGATGGTCTGCGGGTGGCAGTCGTCGGCGACCAAGAAACGGTCGCGCTTGCCTCGCAGCGCCCGGTGCGTCATCGCCATCGCTTCTGCCGCGGCCGTGGCTTCGTCGAGCAGCGACGCGTTGCACAGTGGCAACCCGGTGAGGTCGGCCACCATCGTTTGAAAGTTGAGCAGCGCTTCGAGACGGCCTTGCGCAATCTCGGCTTGGTACGGCGTGTACGCGGTGTACCAACCGGGGTTCTGCAGGATGTTGCGCAGGATGACGCCGGGCGTGACCGTGCCCGTGTAGCCCATGCCGATGAACGAGCGGCGGACCTCGTTGCGGCTCGCGATCGCCTTCAACTCGGCGAGGGTCTCCGCTTCTCCGCGCTCGGGCCCGATGTCGAGCGCACCCTGCATGCGGATCGCGTCGGGCACGGTCTGCGAGACCAGGGCGTCGAGCGACGACGCGCCCACCGCCGAGAGCATCGCTTCGATGTCCCGGTCGGATGCGCCGAGGTGACGGCGGACGAAGGTATCGGTGGGTCGAAGCAGCTCGCTGAGGGTCGCCACGGCGCGACTCTACTGCATTCCCTACCGCCTGCACCTGGGCCGACGCCGGTTTTGCACCGACGGATTTCGCACACCCACACCGTCAGCGCAGCGCCGGATCGACGGGCAGCAACACCTCGAGCCCGTCGACTGCCTGGGCCCCCTCCGGGATGACGAACGGGCGTTCGACCAGCACGTCACCGGTGTCCTCGGCCACCGCCCGCAGTCGGTACGTTCCGGGGCCCGCGGACAAGCTCACACTGAACCGCCCCTGCGCGTCCGACATGGTGCGACCGATCTGGTCCCCGGCCTGGCCCGCCCCGTCGCGATGCACCGTGACCCGCATGCCTTCGGCCGGGGCGTGCTTGGTGCCGTCCTCCTCTTGCAGCAGTACGGTGCCGCGCAGCTGAACCATGAACTTCGACGCATCGTCGTAGGAGCACCGCGGACCCATCGGGCCGCCGCCAGGGCCGCCCGGATCGATCGCCCCATCCGGGCAGGACGCGGGCCGCCCATCCGCGGGGGTCGATAGAAAGTGAAACGAGCGCTCCTTCTTCTTGGAGCCGCTGCACCCGGTGAGCAGACCCACGCACAGCAGTGCGACGAAGCCGCCATGCGAACGTTTCGAAAACGAGGGACGCCACGAGGATGCGCGAGGTTGACCCATGAGTGTTCGTGACAAGACTGTCGCCATGCACGGTTTTCAGCAAGAGCGCGGGTACGAGCGGGCAACCTCGCCCTCCCCGCGCGGGCGGCTGCACGACGGCGTCCAACAGTTCATGAATGGCGTCTACCTGTGGATGGCGGCCGGCGTCGCCATCACGGGCGTAGTCGCCTGGGGCATCAGCACTCGCCCTGCGATCCTTCAGGCGGTCTGGGGTAGCTCCCTCGGCATGATCTTGTCGCTGGGCACCTTCGTGCTCGCGATTGCGCTGCAGCGCATGATTCCCACGATGAACCGCGGGACCGCCGCGGCTGGTTTCTTCGGCTACTCCGCCGCGATGGGCGTGGTGCTCTCGTACATCCCGGTGTTCTATCCGGTGGGCAACATCGCCGCCGTGATGGCCGCCACCGTCGGCATGTTCGCGGTGATGGGACTCATCGGTTTCGTCACCAAGAAGGACCTCTCCGGCATGGGGCAGTTCTTCGTGATGGGCCTGCTCGGGGCGATCATCGCCTCGGTCGTCAACGGGTTCTTCATTCAGAGCGCATCGATGAGCATGGGCATCTCCGCCCTGATCGCCCTGGTCTCCGCGGGGCTGACCGCCTACTACACCCAGGCGATCAAGCAGATGTACCGAACGCACGGAGGCCGCGGAAACCTCGCGGTGCTCGGCGCGCTGGTCCTGTACATCAACTTCATCAACCTGTTCCTCTCCCTGCTCCGGTTGTTTGGGGGCTCGCGCGAGTAGCCAAGCCCTTCGGGTTCCTTCGCCCCCCCCTTCGGGTGAGGGGGGCTGCAGAACCCTCGAGGTGCGGTTGTCTTCGCTCGCCCCCATTCCTCTTTCCCGCTCGTGCGGGGCTCCGCCCCTGCTCGTTCTTCCGCGACGTTTCAGCCTCTTGCGCTTCGGGGATCGCGGACGAGAGGAGGTCGGTTATCCGAGGCGCCTGTGGGCGTGCTCGGCATCCAGGGGCTCACGTTGGGGTGCGGTTTGGGCGCGATGTGAGGGGGCTATGGTTTGGGCGATCGGCGCAGGGGGTTGGGGCGGGGTACATTCGCGCGGATGAAGCTGACTGGACGCGTTCTGTGGCTCACGGACGACTCCGACGCGCTGGCGTCGCAACTCTCGGGTAAAAACCCGGCCTTCGACACCCAGGATCCGCCGGCGCTTCACTTCGGCGTCAACACCGACGCGATGATCAACGGGGCAGCCTGCACGCTGGGCTACACCGGCGACATCCTCGGGCCGTACTTCCTGCAGAACTTCAAAGAGAAGGTCGACAAGGACACCGTCAAGGCCGGTGGCTTTCAGGTCGTCGTGGGCGGGGACGCGTATGGCTCGGGCAGCAGCCGCGAGGTCGCCGTGGTCGCGCACCAAGGGGCGGGCATCGAGCTGGTGGTCGCCAAGAGCTTCCAGCGGATTTTCCAAGAGAACATGGTCTACAGCGGCCTGCCCTTCACCACCGACTTCTCGGTCGTGAAACGGCTGCAAGACGGCGAGGAGATCGACACGGGCGCGCTGGCCGACGAGCTGCCGCCGTTCTTCGCTGCGGTCGCCGGATGCGGCGGCCTGCTCAAGTACGGCACCAAGCTGCTCGCCGGCGAGGTCGAGCCCAGCTACGACGTGCAACGGCAGGCCCGACCGATGACCTGCATCGAAAAGATCGTGGCCAAGCGCGCCTGGACCGGCGCCGGCAAGCCACAAGGGCTCGCCTCGGTGCAGCCGGGCGACCAGGTGCTGTGCGAGGCCGGCTTCCGCGGCGTGCACGAGTACACCGGCGGCATGGTGATGGACCTCTACGCGCAAGAGTGGGGCAACGCCCCGGTCGAGCGTCCCGACGACGTCGCCGCGTTCGAGGACCACTTCGTGCTGATCGACCAGCCCACGGTGCCCGCCCGCGTGAAGGACCAACGCCTGATCCCTGCGCGCCGCCTGCGTGACCAGATGGTCGACGCCGCCAAGGAACACGGCCTGCGTCTGCACGGCCCCGGACAGGCGCTCCCACAAGGCGTCTGCCACCGCATCGTGGTCGAGGACTACGCGCGGCCCGGCGAGATCATCGTGCTCACCGACAGCCACACACCCACCGCAGGGGTGCTCAACGCGTTCGCGTTCGGCGTCGGCTCCACCGCGATGTCGTTCGCCCTTCGCACCGGCATGATCCCGGTGACCGTGCCCAAGACGATCCGCGTGGTCGTCGAAGGCGACGCCAAGGGCCTGCTGTCGCCCAAGGACCTGATCCTGCACCTCATCGGCGACCCGTACTTCCGCGAGGAGCAGTGGCGCGAGTCCCCCACCGACACGGCGGTCATTCAGCTCGGCGGTTCGGGCCTCGACCAGTGGAACGTGGACGAGCTTTCGGTCATCACCAACATGACGGTCGAAGGCGGTCTGATGACCGGCATCGTCGAGCCCTGCAACGCGCTGAAGACCTTCTTGAAGGAGCGACGGGGCGAGGACTTTGCCGACGCGTTCGTCGAGCCCGATGCCGACGCCGAGTACGTCAAGACGTTCCACATCAACCTCGACGACGTGCCGCTCACCGTGGCCACGCCCGGCGACTCCCGCAACCGCCAGCCCCTGTCCGAGGCCAACGACGTCGCGGTGCACAACATCGTGATCGCCTCCTGCACCGGAGGGTCGCTGGCCGACTTGCGGGCTGCCGCCGCCGTGTTGCAAGAGCGCACGCTGGCCGAGGGTGTGCGCATGACCGTCACGCCCTCGAGCGCGGACGTGTTCGCAGCCGCCGAGTCCGAAGGTCTGCTCGAGGAGTTCAAGCGCGTGGGCGCGGTCATCACACCGCCCGGCTGCGGCAGCTGCATCGGCAACGGCCCGGGTGTCCCCAAAGAGGGTGAGACGACGGCCAGCACCACCAACCGCAACTTCGACCGCCGCATGGGCGCGCCAGGACCCGTCTACCTGGTCTCGCCCGCCGTCGCAGCCGCATCGGCGATCACCGGTCGCCTGACCGATCCCCGCTCGCTGGCGTGAGATCGCCCCTAAGGGCCCGCCGCCGATCTGCCCGTGAGGCCAGATTGGCATTGCGTGGCTGGTTGTCCTCACGCATTCTCCCAGCGTGGGGACCTTGGTGACGTTGCTCGCGCTGGCGCGGTTGTTTGCCGCGCCCGAGCCCGCGTCACCGACCACCGACGACACCACCAACGCCGCCGAGACGACAGGCGCTCCGGCCCCCGACGCCGGCCCGGCTCCTCGGGCCGACGGCGTGCTTCGGCCGGTGGTGTTCCGTGCTCAACGCGCCCGGAGTGCGAGCGGCACGCCCCGCCCTGCTCAAGACCTGCGCGATCCGTTCAGCGCACGCCTTGCCGCGGCGCCCACCACGGCCCCCACCGCACGCAAGGCGCCGGCGAAACGAGACGACCTTCGCAACCCGTTTGCCGCAAAACCACGCAAGCAGCGGGTTCAGCCGGCACCCGATCTTCGAGACCCTTTTCCTCGGGCCGAGCCCCGCGCTCCGCAGTTGCCGAAATGCCCGGACACGGGAGGGGTCCCCATTCAGCGCCCCGCAAACGTGCGGCCGGGATGCGCCCAAGCATCCCGACACGTCGTGCTCGCCCATCGCTGAGGCGCAGCGCAGTACTGAGGCGCCGCGCCGCCTACCCGAGGCGCGAGTTCAGCACTCGCCGATCGGCTCGTCGCAGTTCGCCGGACCGCAGCCGGTCGGGTACAGCTGGCCCTCGATGCACGTGAGGACCTGCGTGCAAACCAGCAGCGGGTCGCACTTTCCGTCGACGCCACACTTGCCGATCGGCTCGTCACAATTCGCGGGCCCGCACGTCGTCGGGTACAGCTGACCGTCAAAACACGTCTCCGCTTCGCCGCACGCGAGCATCGGGTCACACTTCGGGTCGATGTCTTCGCACTCGCCGATCGGCTCGTCGCAGTTCGCCGGGCCACACGTCGTCGGGTACAGCACGCCATCGAAACACGTCTCGGCCTCTCCACAGCCGAGCATGGGATCGCAGGTGTCCTCGCAGGGGCCCAGCGGCTCATCGCAGTTCGCCGGACCACACCCTGTCGGGTAGACCTGTCCATCGATGCACGTCAGTGCCTGCGTGCACACGAGCGTCGGGTCACAAGTCGGGTCGGGCTCTTCTTCGCACTCGCCGATCGGCTCGTCGCAGTTCGCCGGACCGCAGGTCGTCGGGTACTGCACTCCGTCGATGCACGTGATCGCGTCGCCGCACACCAACGTTGGGTCACACTCGACCGGGTCCGGCTCTTCTTCGCAAGGACCCAGGGGCGCATCACAGTTGTCCGGGCCACACGTGGTCGGGTACTGCTGCCCGTCGATGCAGGTGATGGCATCGCCGCACAGCAGCATCGGGTCGCACTCCACGGGATCGCCTCCCTCGTCTCCGGCGGTGTCGGGCTCTTCGCCGACCACCCCGACATCACAGGCCAAGCCGACCAAGCCCAGCGGCACGACAACGAGAAGGGAGCGCATCAATCGTAGGGAGTTCATGACCATCTCTTTGTCGCGTCCCATCACTCGTCGTGATCCAATTTCGAATCCACCTCGTCCTCACACGCCGCGCGGACCAAGGATCCGAGGTGGCTCGCAGGATGGCGTCGGGCGAAATCCGCCTTGGCGCTTGCGAGTGCACCGAAACGCCGCAGCCCGCAGAGCGCCCGCACCCGGGTCAGCTCCCGCTCGGCCGCGAACGAGCCGGTGCCGAACGCATCCTCGTGTTTGCCGACCAGCGTCAACGCCTCTTCGAACCGGCGCTGTTTCGTAGCCCGACGCATGCCTTCGACGAGCCGCAGCTCTTCGGCCAACCGGCTCGAGCGGGGCTCGGGCGTCGACTTCACCTGCTCCCGTCGCGGCATGGCTTTTCGGCGTTCGGGCGGAGCATCATCGTCGGCGACCTCCGGCACGCCTGGCGAACTGGAGTCCGCCGCCCCCGGCAGAACACCAGCGCTGGGCAACGATGCTTCGGCGGGACGTGACCGCAGGGGCTCCTCGCTCACCGCGGCTCGATCGGCGCCCACCTCCACCCGTTGGTCCCGCGCTTGGTGCCCTGCCCCCTGGGTTCCGTCTTCGACCGTCGCCCCAGGAGATGTGGCCCACACCAAGAGCATGGCCGCGGCGGCTGCTGCGACGCCACCGGCCCACCACAGCATGCGACGCCGAGGGGCCGGCACGGCTTCGTCTCGAAAGCGCGCCCACGCGGCGTCGACATCCACCGGGACATCCACGTCGGTACGAAACGCCTCCAGGTAGTCTCGCGTGTCGGGGTCGTGACTCATGAACGAACCTCCGCGCGTTTTCTCGCCCGCGACACGGCCTTTTCGACTTCCCGTCGAGCGGCCCGGAGTCGGGCGTGCGCCGTGTTCACGTTGATGCCGAACTCCGCCGCGAAGTCCTTCACGCTCATGCCCTCGACCTCGACCATGACGAAGACGCAGCGCTTGCTCTCGTCGAGCTGGTCGAGCGCGCGACGCACCACGGCTGCCCGGGCCTCCAGTTCCAGCCGCTCCTCTGCATCCGAACCGACGGCTGCCAAACGACAGTCATCGAGCGCAGTGCCGTCCTTGCGACGCTGCTCCTTGCGGCGGTAGTTCGCGCTGACCCGACGAGCGACGCCGTACACGAGCGAGGTCGGCACCCGACCCCCCGCTGCAAACTCGTCTCGCCGTCGGTACAACACGATGAACACCTCTTGGGCTGCGTCCTCCACTTGGGGCGCGGAAACTCCGAACCCGCGCACCAATCGGCACACGAGCGGATAGCGCTCTCGAAATGTGGTCTCGAAGCCCATCGCTGGAGCACAGAGGCCGCGACCATGCCATGTCGCGACCCACCGGCCGCCGTGATCGAAAGTTCGGTCGACGCCCTCAAAAACGGTACCCGACGCCCAATCGCGCGGTTCCGCCCACCGGACCCAGCGTGTGAAGCACGCGCCCGCCCATCACGACGAACTTCACGTCGCCCAGCGATGCACGCAGATCGACCTCTGCGCTGAGCATGACGCCCGACGGCAGGGTATGCGCGAACATCGCCCCGACCGAGAACGCCCTCCAGAACACCCGGTCCGCCCCCGCGGCGGGTACCCGAAAACCGACGCCTCGCGCGACGCCCAGCTCGAAGCCCGCCTGCGCGCGAAGCTCCGACCGCGCCCCCAACCGTCGTCGCGGACCCGTCGCGAGCCCCGCCTGCGACAACCGAACGGCGACCCCCGGCGCACCGGACCCGGTGGAACGCTGAAACTCGTGCTCGCCCCGCAGCGTCAACGCCCACCGCGGCCAGGCGTAGCCAAGGGCGCCACCAAGCGACGGCGTTACACCCGGCAACACCCCGACGCTTCCGCCGGCAATCGCCCGGACCTCGATCCCCCGAAGGTCCGCGTCACCGGGGTCGGATTCGGGCTCGGGTTTGGGAACTGGCTCCGGCTCCGGCTCCGGCTCCGGCTCCGGCTCGGGAACTGGCTCGGGTTCGGGAACAGGTTCGGGTTCGGGCTCCGGCTCGGGTTCGGGCTCCGGCTCGGGGAGCTCCGCGGTCGGGTCGACGGCCAGCGCCACAGCCAGCGCCACCGCGTCGGCGAGGACCTCACACGAGGGATCGAACAGCTCCCGCTCGGTTGCCCAGTCCGCCGCGCCCGGCCGCTCCATGCGAAGCCGCAGGACATACCCGCCCTCGGCAGGACCGACGAGCGCCTCGGCGACCAAGGCTCGCTCGAGCCCGTCCACATCGGGCTGCATGCGTGCAACCCGAGCACGAACCTCGCCTTCGTCCGGGCACTCTGCCGGTGCACTCCACCGCACCCGCACGGCTGGATCACCGGCCGGCTCGGCAGATGCCGAGGCTTGCAGGATCCAGCCGAGCACGAGGGGCAGCATGGAGTAACGGTGGCGGAGCCCTCCGCCGGCAGGTCAGAGCATACGCGCGAGCTGGCTTCCGCCGCCCTGAATCGTGGTGCGCTGCATGTACAGCGCAAGGCCGGTGGTCCCGCCCAGCTCGGCTCCACCACCGGCGCGGCCCGGGCCACCGTGCACCACCACTGGGAACACACAGCCGGGGCTGATCGACGCACCGGCGGACTTTTCCGACGCGACGACCATGCGGCCGAGGAACGGCGCCATCTCGGCCACCGCCGCCGCCGCGAACGTGCGATCGTCGGTGTACAGCGTGCTCACCAAGCTGCCATGACCGGCCGCGACGATCGACGCCGCCGCTTCGACGCTGCCGTCGTACGGCAACAAGGTCGCGACGGGGCCGAACACCTCGTGCTGGTGGAACGCAGCGCTGGGGTCCTTGGCCGACTCGGCGGTGGCTTCGAGCAACACCGGCTCGAGGAAGAAGCCCTTGGCGCCGCCGAAGTCGGCACGCTCGGGGTCACCGTGAATGCGACGTGCGCTGCCTTCGAGAGCCGCGATGCCCTTGCGCGCGTCGACGAGCTGGGACTGGGTGGACAGCGGGCCCATGCGAACGCCGTCTTGCGACGTGTCGCCGGTCTTGCCGGCGATGTCGCCCAGTCGGTCGAGCAACGCCTCGCGAACCTCTTCCAGCCGTGCCTCGGGCACGAGAATGCGACGCGTGGCGGTGCACTTCTGTCCCGCCTTCTGGGTGAGTTCGGTGACGCAGTCGCGCACGACCAGGTCGAACAGCTCGGATCCGGACTCGACGTCGGGCCCGATGACCACCGCGTTGAGGCTGTCGGCCTCGACATTGACCCGAGCGCCGCTCCGCATCACCGTCTCGTGGCTGCGAATGCGAAGGCCGGTGTCGGCGGACCCGGTAAACGCGATGACGTCCTGCGACGTCACCTGGTCGAGCAGGTCTCCTGCCGAACCGACGAGCAGCGAGAAGGCGCCCTCGGGGAGGATCTTGGAGTCGACGATGATCTCGCCGATGCGGGCCGCGAGCGCGACGGTGCTGGTGGCGGGCTTGCTCAGCACGGGCATGCCAGCCAACAGTGCGACCGCGAGCTTGCCGACCATGCCCCAGGCGGGGAAGTTGAACGCGTTGATGTGAATCGCGACGCCGTGGCGAGGCACGAGCACGTCCTGCGCCTTGATCTTCGATCCACGCATGACCTCGACCGGATCGGACACCGAGATCCAGGGGCCCTCTCCGAGGCTCTTGGCGAGGTAGGCGTAGGTGCCGAGCACCCCGGTCGCCCCATCGACGTCGAACTTGGCGTCGCCGCGGGTGTTGCCGCCGCTGACGACCGAGAGCTCGAGCAGCTCTTCGCGGTGCTCGTGCAGCAGCTTGGCCAGCGCCTTGAGCATCTCGCCGCGTTGCGGAAGCGTCATCGCGCGCAGGTTCTTGCCGCCGACGGTCCGTGCGTACTCGACGGCCTCGGCCAGGCCGCCCATGCTGCGCAGAGTCGCCAGCGCTTCGCCGGTCGAGGGGTTGACCACCTCGGTGGGAGCTCCGTCGCCCGAGACCCACGCGCCGCCCAAGTAACTCTGCAGTTCCTTCATCGAGCGCGCACGCTAACAGCCTCGTGCCGGCATCGCGGCGGGATTTCGCACGTTGCGAACGGTTGCCCGCCGCAGGTGCGAAAGCTCCGCGTTCAAGGGTCCTTGGCTGCGGGCTGGGTCGGCGTTGCCGGCTTCGCTACCTCCGCCGATTCCCCGGCCTCGGGCGGTGCCGCGGGCTCCGCGACCGGCTCCGCGTCGTTCTCCGAGGCCTCCGGCGTCTCGGCGACCACCTCGGGCTCCGCATCCCGAGCGGCGATCGCATCGCGGACCTTCTGCACCTCGACGCGGCGCAGCTCGCCGCCGACACGGCGCCCCGTGCCCGCCGCGGCGATCCGGCACTGGTCCATCAGCGGACGCGCACCGACGCCGGCCGCGATGCTGAGCGCCGCCGCGACGACGACGACGATGCGCACGCCGCCGCTCTCCAGCACCTCGACCTCCTCCTCGGGAGGCTCGCGGAAGTACATCGCGACGATGAGGCGCAGGTAGTAGGACGCACCGACCACGGCGTTGAGCACCCCGAGGATGACCATCCAGCGCAGGAACGGGTCACCGCTGGTCATGGCAACCCGGAACAGACCCAGTTTGCCGAAGAAACCCGCGATCGGCGGCATGCCCATCAAGGACAGCAGGCAGATCGTCATCGCGAGCGCCACGCCCGGGAAACGGCGAGCCATGCCGGCCCACTGGTGGACCCCGGTCGCCTCTTTCTTGCGCGCGCCGTAGAACGACACGCACGCGAACGTGCCCATCGTCGCGATCGCGTAGGTCACCAGGTAGTAGAGCACCGAGGCGACGGCGAGGTCTCCGTTGCCCCGCGACCAGGCGACCTGGTCGAGCTCGGTGAGCTGGCCACCGGCCTTGTCGGCGTAGAAGAACGCCGCCGTGATCACGCCGACCAACAGGTACCCGACGTGCGCCACCGAGCTGTACGCCAACATGCGCTTGACGTTGGTCTGGCGCACCGCCGCGAGGTTGCCGACGGTCATCGTCGCAATGGCGATGACCCCGACCACGGTCGCCCACCCGTAGGGGTAGTGCACGAGGCGGGAGATCTGCAGCGTGCCGACGAGGAACTTGAGCAGCGCCGCAAAGCCACCGATCTTGACCGCCGCCGCCATGAACCCGGTGATCGGCGTGGGCGCGCCGTCGTAGGTGTCGGGCGTCCACATGTGAAACGGCACCGCGCTGACCTTGAACAGCAACGCCGCCGTGGTCAGCAGAATGCCCGGGAGCAGCAGCGCGATCGGGGCCAGCGCGACGATCGCCCGATCGCGAGCGGCGTCGGCAGCCGGGCCCGCATACGACCCGAGCTGAAGCCCCGCGACCTCTTTCATCGCCGCCCCCCAGGACGTCTTGCCGCCGAACAACGGTGTGATGCGATCGACCAGCTCGGCGAGCGACATCGTTCCCGTCGCGCCGTAGATGAGCGCAATGCCCATCACGAGCAGCCCGGACGCGAACGCCCCCATGATGAAGTACTTCAGCGCCGCCTCGGACGAGCGCTTGGAGTTCCACCGCGCGCCGACCATGACGTAGACCGCGATGCTCATCGTCTCGACCCCGAGGAACAACGCCAGCAAGGACCCGGCGTGGTTGAGGATCATGACGCCGAACGTCGCGATGAAGAGCAGCTCCTCTTGCTCGCCGTACTCGAACCGATGCGACCGCGCAAAGTCACCGGCGAACAAGATGGTGCCCGCGGTGACCAGCAGCACCGCCACGTCGAGCAGCAGCGAGAACGGGTCGACGACCAGAAAGCCCGAGAACACCGGAACCCCGGCGTCGTACTCGGGATTGCCGAGCTGGGAGAACGCGGCCAGGCCCGCGAACGCGAGACCGACCAACGCAACCCGGCGCTGAAACGCCCGCATGCCAGGGCCGGAAAACGCATCGGCGACGAGCTGCAACAGCGCCCACGCGGCCACGATCAACATGGGCGCGACATGAACGGCATCGGCGAGGGCTTGCGCACCACGACCGAGCGTCTCGGGCTCCGACACCGCCTCGGGCGCCCAAGAGAAGAGCGCGGCGATCATCGTGCGCCTCCTTCGGCAGCGGGCGCCGGGGCGGGAGGCGCAGGCTGCTGCGCACGGGCACGGGCACGGGCAGCCGCGCGCGCGTTCTTGCGCTGCGTGGTCACGCGCTCATCCCCGTAGGTGCGAGCAATGACCGCCTCGGGCTGGGCACACGCCTCGGCCGCACCGTCGATGTTGGCCTGCAACATCGGGCGCTCGAGACCCGCGGCCATGATCGAGACGCAGCGCTTGTGCGTGAACGACTTCACCGCGGCTTGGGCGGTGGGATCGATGCGCTCGATGAACGGCTTGGGGTACAGGCCCATGCCCACGATGAGCAACAAGACGGGCACAAAGACCAACGCCTCCCGCACCGAGAGGTCCTTCAGGCCGGCGTTCTGCTCGTGGGTGACCTTGCCGAACATCATCTTCTGGAACAGGTGCAGCAGGTAGACCGCACCCAGCACCACGCCGAGCGCCGCCACGATCATCAGCACCCCAACGTCGTGCAGCACGAGCCCGCCGTGGGTGTACGTGCCCACCAGGATCAAGAACTCCCCGACGAACCCGACCAGCCCAGGCAGGCCGACCGAACCGAGCATCGCGATCATGAAGCAGGCGGTGAACCAGGGCATGACCTTGGCCAAGCCGCCGAACTCGGACAGCAAGCGGGTGTGTCGGCGCTCGTAGAGCATGCCGATCGCCATGAACAACGCGCCGGTGGTGAGTCCGTGGCCGAGGCTTTGAAAGGTGGCGCCGGTGAGCCCTTGCACGCTCCACCCGGCGATGCCCAGCACGATGAACCCCATGTGGCTCACCGACGAGTAGGCCACCAGCCGCTTGGCGTCGCGCTGCACCCAGGCCACGAGCGCGCCGTAGACGATGCCGACGACGGCGAGCACGGCCAGCACCTGCGCCCCCTCCCCTGCCGCGAGCGGAAACAGAGGGAATGCGAAGCGGATGAGCCCGTACGAGCCGAGCTTGAGCAGAACCCCGGCGAGAATGACCGAACCGGGCGTAGGCGCCTGGGTGTGTGCGTCGGGCAGCCACGTGTGCACCGGGAACAGCGGCACCTTGATCGCAAAGCTGAGCGTGAAGGCCCAGAAACACCACAGCTGCTGGTCGGGGGTGAGCACGACCTCCTGCAATGCCGCAAGGTCGAACGTCCACAGGCCGTCGCTGGCGTTGTAGTGCTGCACCGCGACGTAGATGATCGCGGCGAGCATCAGCGCCGAGCCGAGCATCGTGTAGAGGAAGAACTTCACCGAAGCGGCGATGCGCTCTTCACTGCCCCACACGCCGATGATGAGCAGCATCGGCACCAGCATCAGCTCCCAGAACGTGAAGAACAGGATCAGGTCGAGCGAGACGAGGCTGCCGATCATGCCCGCCTCGAGCACCAGCAGCGCTGCGACGAACTCTGCACCGCGCTCCTTGACCGACGTCCACGCCACCAGGATGCAAAGCGGGGTGAGCAGCGTGGTGAGCAAGACGATCCACAGGCTGAAGCCGTCGATCCCCACGTGATAGTGGATGCCGAACTCCTCGATCCACGGCACGTTCTGCTCGAACTGATAGCCGGGCGTGTCGAGCTGGAACCCGGTGAGCAGCGGCAACGATGCGAAGAACTGCAGGGCGGCGACGGCCAGTCCCACGCCCTTGGCCAGGTTCGTTTCTTTTTGGGGAAACGACGCGACGATGATCGCGCCCACGATGGGCACCACCAGCAACAAGCTGAGCAAGTCGTTCATCGAGCACCTCCGGGTTGCACACGTCGTGCGCGCTCGGGGTCTTCGGGGCGCACCGGGCCGGTCGGAGCGCCCGAAGGCGCCTTGGTACGGCCCGCGGGGGGATCCGCATCGCGGTACCAGAACCGCGACCAATCGACGGGAACGCCGCCCAGCTGCGGCCTCAAGCCGCCGGGGTCGCCCTCGTTGAGCACGTTGGGTCCGACCTGAGCGACGCGGGGGTTGCAATAGACCGCGCCCAACACCACCAGGGCACCGAACAGCAGCATCGACAAGTACCGTCGCAGGCTTCCGTTGTGCCACAGGCGGGCAAGGTCACCACTGACCTTGACCGTGCCGGACACCCCACCGACCCCCAGGTCGTTGATCAGCGCCTGGTCGACGCCGAGCCACAGCAACTGCGAGATGCGGTACAGCGGGCGAAGGATGAGCTCGCGGTAGAGTTCGTCGACGTAGTACTTGCTCTTGCTCAGGGTGTGCAGCAATCCCAGACGCTTGGCCCACGCTTCGGCCTGCGCCGACGGGCCATTGCGATAGAGCATCCACGCCACGCCGATGCCGACGAAGGCCACGGCCACGCTCGCCCCCATGAAGGTGTACTCGGCCGCCGGCGTGATGTGGTGCCCGTCGGAGAACCACATCGGGGCGCCATCGAGCTGCGTACGCAGACCGATCGCGTACTCACCCTTGAAGGCGTGGCTGATCTCGACCACCGGCTCGAGCCAGGCATCGAGCATGTGTGGCAGCTTGGTGTGGCCCGGCAACGCATGCGGGTACCCGAGGAATCCTCCGAACGTCGCCAACACGGCGAGCACGACCAGCGGCAGCGACATGATCCAGTGCTCTTTGACGTAGTCCTCCCAGGTGTGGGAGTCACCGCGCCACTTGCCCTCGAAGGTGAGGAAGTACAGCCGGAACATGTAGAAGGCGGTGCAGAGCGCCGCAGCCATGCCGAGCAGGTAGCCGACGTAGTTGAGCCCCGGAGACCAGGCGCTCGCATACGTATAGGTATGCAGCAGAATCTCGTCCTTCGAGAAGAAGCCCGAGAATGCCGGCACCCCCGCGATGGCCAGGCACGAGATGAGGAAGGTGGCCGCCGTCACGCCCATCTTCTGCCGCAGACCGCCCATCGTGCGGATGTCCTGGTTGTGATGGCAGGCCTCGATGACCGCGCCCGAACCGAGGAACAGGCAGGCCTTGAAGAAGGCGTGGGTCATCACGTGAAACATCGCCGAGACCCACGCGCCCATGCCCACGGCCAGGAACATGTAGCCGAGCTGGGAGACGGTGGAGTACGCCAACACCTTCTTGATGTCGTTCTGCGTGATGGCGATCGTGGCGGCGAAGAATGCCGTGATGCCACCGATCAGGGCGATGATCGCCATCGTCATCGGCGCGAGCGCGAACAGGAAGTTGAGCCGTACGCACAGGTAGATGCCTGCGGTCACCATCGTTGCGGCGTGAATCAGCGCCGAGACCGGGGTCGGACCGGCCATCGCGTCGGGCAGCCACACGTACAGCGGGATCTGGGCGCTCTTGCCCGTGCACCCGAGAAACAGACACAGCGTGGCGGCCGTGGCCGCGGTCAGCCCGAAGATCTTGGTTTCCTCGGCCAGTAGCGGGGTGTCGGCCACCGACGCGCACGCGCCCCGAATCGCGTCGTAGTCGAGCGATCCAAGTACCGAGAACAGGATGAGCATCCCGAGAATGACGCCGAAGTCACCGATGCGGTTGGTGATGAACGCCTTGCGCCCCGCGGTGGCCTTGGCTTCGTCGGTGAACCAGAACCCGATGAGCAGATAGCTGCAAAGGCCCACCCCTTCCCACCCCACGAAGGTGAGGACCAGCGACTTGCCCAACACCAGGATGAGCATCGAGGCCATGAACAGGTTCAGGTACGCGAAGTACCGGTGGTACCCGTCGTCCTTGGCCATGTAGCCGACCGAGAAGATGTGAATCAGCAGGCCGACGCCCGTGATGATCAGGCACATCAGCCCCGAGAGGTTGTCGAGCAGCAGCTCGAAGTAGACGATCGTGTCGCCCGAGACGATCCACGGATACACCTGGTCGACGATTCGATGTCCCGAGCGGCCAGGTCCAGGAATGATCTCGCGCAGGTTTCCGGTCTGCAGCAGGTGCAAGAAGCCCAGGCCATGGCCGGGCTGGAGCACCAACGAGAACACGAAGAAACACGAGAACGCGACCGCCCCGATCGCGACCAGGTGCGCCACTTCCTTGCCGATGCGTGGACCCGCCGCGCGGGCGATCAGACCACCGAAGAGCAGGTTGAACAGCGCGCCCAGCAGCGGGAACAGCGGGATCCACAAGAGGGTGTGTTCCATGGTCAGTCCCGAAGCGCGGTGAGTTGGTCGACATCGACGCTGGCCCGAGAGCGGAAGATGCTGACGACGATGGCGAGCCCGACGGCAGCCTCGGCCGCTGCGACCCCGATGACGAACATCGAGAACACCTGGCCGTCGAGGTCTCCCCACAGGCGAGAAAAGGTGATGAGCGCCACGTTGGCGCCGTTGAGCATCAGCTCGATGCTCATCAGCATGATGAGCACGTTGCGGCGCACCAGCACGCCGATCACACCGATGATGAACAGCGCGAACGCCAGGTAGAGCGGAGCGGTGATCGAGATCATCAGTGGCCTCCCCCGTGGCCGCCCGCGGAGGGCTGTCCGAAGTCCATGGCCGGATGTGGTTGCCGCACTTGGGCGTCGGAGAGGTCGCGAGAGTCGCCCTCCTCTTCGGCCAGCCCTGCCGCCTGCAAGCTTTCGCCTTCGAGCCCGACGGCGGCGGCTTCCTTGATTCGCTCGCGCCGCGACCGTGCCACGACGACGGCCCCGATCACCGCGGCGAGCAGCAACAGCGACACCGCCTCGAAGGCGAACAACGCCGAGCCGAACAGCTCCCGGCCCACCGCCTCGGCAGTGCCGAAGTCGGCCTCGATGGCGCGCCCGGGGGTGCGGAACTGCCGGGTGACCGTGCCCAGAAGGATCCAGCCCAACACGAACACCAGCACGCTCGCGAACAGCAGGTAGCCCCGCCCTCTCGACCTGCGGTGTTTGGGTTGGTTGGCCGCGCCGCGTTCGTCGACGTCGAGCACCATCACGACGAAGACGAACAGCACCATCATTGCGCCCGCGTAGACGAGCACCTGCAGCGCGGCGAGGAACGTCGCGCTCATCAGGATGTAACAGGCCGCGACGCACACGAACGACCCGACCAGCCACACCGCGGACACGACGGGGTTGCGGTGGGCAATCGTGACCAGCGCGCAGACGACCGCCAGCAGCGCGAAGAAGAAGAACAGGTATTCGGCACCGGTGGTGTGAGAGAGGAACTCCCACACGCCCGTGACCAACTGGGAGAGCGCACCGGGAGGCGGCTCTTCGCCGGGCCATCCCGACCCCGCAGGTGCGGGCGCAAAGGCTTGCAGCAGGCTCATGCTCCGGCCCCTCCCGCGGCGTGGCTGTTCTTGACCTTGTCCTCGAACTCTTGGCGGAACTTGGTGAGGAAGGCGAGCGTCGGCCAGGCCGCGGCATCACCCAGCGCGCAGATCGTGTTGCCCGCGATGCCGTCGGCGATGGACGCCATCAGCTCGACGTCACCCGCCCGCCCGTGACCGAAGGCGACGCGATGCGCCACCTGCGTGAGCCATCCGGTACCTTCTCGACATGGCGTGCACTGGCCGCAGCTCTCGTCGGCGAAGAAGTGCAGGATGCGCCAGGCGGCCTTGGTGATGTCGGTGGTCTCGTCCATCACCACCACGCCGCCCGAGCCCGCCATCGTGCGAAGCGTGCGTCCGCCACCGAGGTCGAACTTCACCCCCGGGGCCACCTCGACCTCGGCGATGCGTTCGTCTTGCTGCAGCGCGTCGAACTCGAACGGCACGTCGAGCTCCTCGGCCGTGAGCACGGGCATCGAGACGCCGCCGGGGATGACCGCCTTGACCGCCTTGCCCCCGCGCATGCCCCCGCAGATGTCGATGATGTCGTTGGCGGTGGCGGTGAGCGGGAGCTCGTATACGCCCGGCTTTTCGACGTGGCCGCATACCGAGACGAGCCGCAGCCCCCCCGAGCGCCCCACCCCGATGTCGGCGAACGCTTGCCCGCCGTGTTCGATGATCCACGGCAGGTTGGCGATGGTTTCGACGTTGTTGACGATCGTCGGCTGCCCCCACAGACCTTTGACGGCGGGGAACGGCGGCTTGAGGCGGGGCCATCCACGGCCGCCTTCGAGGCTGGACAGCAGCGCCGTTTCTTCGCCGCAGATGTACGCACCCAGGCCCCGGCAGATCGTGATGTCGAGGTCGACGTCGGACCCGAAGATGCCCTCACCCAGGTACCCCTTGGCGTAGGCTTGATCGACCGCATCCTGCATGATCCGATACTCGCGCTGCATCTCGCCGCGAATGTAGATGTAGGCGTTGCGCACCTTCAGCGCCCGCGAGGCGATGATCATGCCCTCGAGCAGCAGGTGCGGGTTCCAGTAGAGGATGTGCCGGTCCTTGAACGTGCCCGGCTCGGACTCGTCGGCGTTGACGACGAGGTACACCGTCTCGGCGTCCTTGGGCACGAAACCCCACTTCACGCCGGTGGGAAACCCGGCCCCGCCGCGACCACGAAGGTTGGAGGTCTTGACCTCCCCCGTGATGTCCCCCGGAGCCATGGTGATGGCACGTTGGGCCATCCGATAGCCACCGCTGGTCTCGTAGTGGTCCAGATGGCGAGCCTGCGGATCGTCGAAATGCTTGCTGATGATCTGAAGGTCGAACCAGCCCATCGTATGCCCCTCAGCGACCCAACTCGGTGGGCACGCGACCTTGCTCGAGCGCGTCGAGCATCGCGTCGATCTTCTTTTCGTCGAGGTTCTCGAAGTACAGCGGCACCTCGGGTTTGCCGCGTTCGGCGATCTGCGCGACCGGCCCGTAGCCGCATGCCGCCAGGCACTCGACCTCGGACAGGGTGACGTTGCCGTCGGGCGTGGTTTCTTTGTTGCCGACGCCCAGCCGGGCCTTGCAGTGGTCGAACACCCGGTATGCGCCCTCGAGCATGCAGCCGATGTTGGTGCACACCTGCAGGTGGTAGCGCCCGACGTCACGCTCGTTGATCATCGTGTAGAAGGTGGCCACACCGCGTACGTGGGCGGCGGTCATGCCCAAGCGCTCTGCCACCGCGTCGATCACATCCGCATCGACGTGCCCGAACGCTTCCTGAGCCTTGTAGAGGACGCCGAGGGTGAGCGCCTTGCCGGCGGCCCCCTCGGGGAAACGCGACCAGCGCTGCTCGATCCACGCCTCGATTTCGGGGGTTAGCTGCTTGGCAGTCACGTGCCTGGGGCTCCTGACAATCGCGGCGGACGTTAGGACGCGACCCCCGCGGAGTCAACCCGACGCACCCCACGGACCCAACCGCAGTGCCGCCGCTGCGACGCCCTCAGCCTTCGGTCGAGGGCCGCCGCTGCAGGGGCAGTACCATGCACACCGCCCCTGGCAAGGCAGCCGAGGCGGCGAAGTTCTCGCCGGCGCGGACCTGCGGGTCGACGTCGTCGAGCGGAACCTCGGAAAAGCCCAGCTTGCCCGCGAAGAAGTCGGTGGCGGTGTTGGTGAGCAGGTAGCAACGCTCGGCACCCAACGTGCGCGCCCGTCGGAGCACGATGTCACCGAGCACCCAACCCAGGCCCTGCCCGCGGCGCTGTGGCGCGACGGCGAGACCAAACAGGTAGGCCGACTCACCGCACAGGCAAACGCTGACGCAGCCATCGACGCTGCCCGGCGACCGCAGCACCAGCGTTTCGACGTCGATGTCCTCGATCACGCGTGGCTGGCCGTACCCGTCCAGCAGGGCCGAAACCGCCGCCGCGTCGCTGTCCCGCGCAAAGGTGACCGGATCTCCAAAGCCGAACAGCAGGCTGGGCCCCAGACCCGAAAAGTCGCCCGAGGATAGCAACACCACCGTATCGCCCGGCACGGCGCGCTCCAGCACCGCCTCCCGCAACGACTCGATGTCGTTGTAGGCGCGCACCGAAACGCCGCGCTCGTGAATCTTGGCCGCCAGCCCCTCGGTGTCGAGGCGTTCGTCGTCGCTGACCTTGTCCGGCCGGTGCACGGGCGCGACGTAGACTGCGGACGCGGCATCGAAGCTGCCGACGTACCCGGACGCGAACTCGGCCCGTCGCGAACTGCTGCTGCGAGGCTCGAAGCACACGTGCAACGCCTTGCTCGCGTATCGCTTGCGCAACGCGGTGACGGTCAGCTGCACGGCGGTGGGATGGTGGGCGAAGTCCTCGACCACCCGCACGCCCGCGGCGATGCCGAGCAGCTCCTGGCGCTTCTTCACCCCGCGAAAGCGGGCGAGCGCGCGGCGCAACGCATCCGCGCTGGCGCCCTCACGCCGGGCCATGGCGATGGCGGCGAGAGCATTGCCGACGTTGTAGGCGCCTGCCAGTTGGGTCGAGAACTCGCCGAGGCTTTCTCCGCGTTCGAACACCTCGAACCGGGTGCGCTTGACGCCCTTGCCACTGAGCACGGCGGTATAGGTGGCCGCGGAGGGATCTCCACCTTCGGGCTGCACGCGGTAGGTGAGCACGTTGCACGAGGCCTCGGCCGCGATGCCCATCGCCTCGGCGTTCTCGTGGTTGACGATGAGATCTCCGTCGGTACCGAGCGTGCGGACGAACTTCCGGAACGTCTCCCGCATCGCCTCGAACGTGTCGAAGATGTCGACGTGGTCGTACTCGACGCTGGTGAGAATGGCCCGCTTGGGCTGGTAGTGGAGAAACTTGGAGCCCTTGTCGAAGAACGCCGAGTCGTACTCGTCGCCCTCGAGCACGATGGGACCGCCCTCGCGCAAAGCGGCGCCGCGGCCGAGGTTGAGCGGCACGCCGCCGATCAAGTACGAGGGCTGATGCCCGCAGGCCTCGAGCAGCCACGCGCAGAGGCTGGAGGTGGTGGTCTTGCCGTGGGTGCCCGCGACCACGAGGCTATGCCGGGTCGGCAACAGCGCGCGGGCGACCATGCTGGGGAAGCTCTCGCGCTCGATGCCCCGCTCCTGCGCAGCGACGACCTCGGGGTGCGTGGACGAGCAGACGTTGCCCACCACGACGCAATCGGGGCCCCAGTCGAGGTTTTCGGGGTGAAAACCGACCATCACCGGGATTCCCGCGGCTTCGAGTTGGTCGGACATCGGCGGGTAGATGCCGGTGTCCGAGCCCCGCACCTCGTGGCCTGCGGCCTGGAGGAGCTGAGCGAGAGCACCCATGCCGGTACCTGCGACGCCGATGAGGTGGACCTTCAAGGCGCGCAACTATTGACAGGTGCGGATGGCGGGGTCAACCGGGGTCTGCGCACGCGATGCGCGGTAGACTCCAGGTCCGTGCACGACGCCGACGACGACTCGGGAGACCACGCGTTCGGGGAGGCGCGACGGCATTACCGCCCCCGCCAGAAGCTTCGCTGGCCCGTTGTCGTCGCCGTGGCCACACCCGACGAGAACCCCGGCGCGTGGGCCGGAACGACGCTGGCGATGACGCACGGGGTTTCGGTCGGCGGCGCGTTCATCGAGAGCGATCTCGTGGTCCCGGTCGGACAGTCGCTGCGTCTGTGGCTGCATCCGCCCGCCCCGCACCCACCGGGACTCCCTGATGTACTGCGGGTGAGCGCGCAGGTGCGATGGCAGAACCTCGTGCCCGCCAAAGGGCTGCCACGAGGGTTCGGGGTGCAGTTTCGCGCCATCACCGCGGCCGAAGAGATCGCCCTCCACGCCTATTTTTCGGCCCACCACAAAGTGGTATGAGGTCGGTGTGCAGCGGACACAGTTCGAGACCGACGCCGACCCTCGGCGGGATCGCAGAGGGCGCCCCCGGGTGACCGTTGCGGTCCCCTTTCGACTGCTCGACGACCGCGGCCGTGTCCTGCTCAACGCGCGAACCCTCGACCTCTCCACCGGAGGCGCCCTGCTGCACGGCGTGTGCAAAGCCGACATCGGCGCCGACGTACGAGTCGAGATCAGCCGTGGCCCGGCCCGCAATCCTCTGACCCTGGAGGCCATCGTGGTCCGGGTGCACGCGCCGACCCCTGCGGGTCCTCACGCCACCGCAGGGAACCACGGCATCGCCGTCCGCTTCGAGGGCATCAGCCTCATCGACGAAACGGTGTTGGCCGGAATCATTCGCGACGCTCGCGCCTAGAGAGGCACGCCTCCGAGGCAAGCGTCAGGCTCGCGGGCCCGGTTTGGTTGGTTTGGCCTTCTGCAAACGCCGGGCATGGGCCCACAGGCACATGAGCGCGGCCGGGGTGATGCCGGGGATCCGGGAAGCCTGGGCGGTGCTGGTGGGCCGGACGTCTTCGAGGCGTTGGCGGGCTTCGTTGCTGAGGCCTTCGAGCGCGCTGTAGTCGAGGTCGGCGGCCAGCGGGAGGTCGGTGGCCGCGTCGCCGCGGAGACGAGCCACCTCGTCCCGCATGCGATCGAGATAGCCGGCGTAGACATGCTGGGCCTTGGCACGCGTGCGGAGCCACGCTGGCGCCTCGTCGACCGAGCGCTTCTTGGTCATGTCGTCGCACAGCGCGTCGATCGAGGCGCGCCGAGCCTGAACGCGATCGAAGCGGGCCTGCGAGATCAGGCCGGCCTTCAACGCGATGGCGCTGAGGCGGGCATCGGCATTGTCTTCGCGCAGCATGATTCGATACTCGGCGCGCGAGGTGAACATGCGATAGGGCTCGTCGCAGCCCTGCGTGACCAGGTCGTCGACCAACACGCCGGCGTAGCCTTCGTCGCGCCCCACGATGATGGGGTCGCGCTCGAGCAACTCGAGCGCCGCGTTGGCGCCCGCGAGCAGGCCTTGAATGCCGGCCTCTTCGTAGCCCGAGGTGCCGTTGACCTGGCCGGCGAAGAACAGCCCCCGATGCGCCTTGCTGGCGAACCGGTGATCGAGACCGCGAGCATCAACGGCGTCGTACTCGACCGCATAACCCGGCCGCATGATCTCCGCCCGCTCGAGCCCTGGAATGGTCGCGATGAACTTGGCCTGCACCTCGGCGGGCAAGCTGGTGGAGATGCCGTTGGGATAGACGCTGTGAGTGTCGAGTCCCTCGGGCTCGAGAAAGACCTGGTGACGGTCGCGGTGAGCGAAGCGCACGACCTTGTCTTCGATCGAGGGGCAGTAGCGTGGGCCACGGCCTTCGATCTGCCCGCTGTACATCGGCGACTCGTGCAGATGCGCCTCGATGATCGCGTTGGTCTGCGCGTTGGTCCACGTCAGGTGGCAATGCACCTGCTCGATGAGCGGCGGCGGCGGCTCGATGTCGTCGGGCAACGTGAACCGAGGGACGGGGTCCTCGGACGGCTGCGGCTCGGTGACGCCGTAGTCGATCGTGCGCGCGTCGAGCCGTGCGGGCGTGCCCGTCTTGAGTCGGCTGAGGCGAAAGCCCAGCGCGCGCAGGTTGTCGGACAAGCCGTTGGCCGGCGCTTCCCCGGCGCGGCCGCCCGGAGTCTTGGTGGCGCCGGTGTGCAGCAGGCCACCGAGGAACGTCCCGGTGGTGACGACCACCGCGTCGGCGGGCACGACCGAGCCGTCGACCAGCTGCACGCCGTGCACACGCTCGCCTTCGACGAGCACCGCGGACACCAGGCCCTCGATGACTTCGATGCCCTCATGCCCGGTGAGTGCCGCGCGGGCGTAGGCACCGTACTTCTCTTTGTCGACCTGAACGCGGGTCGACTGCACCGCCGGACCCTTGGAGCGGTTGAGCACCCGAGCGTGAATGCAGGTCGCATCGGCAGCACGCCCCATGAAGCCACCGAGCGCATCGATCTCGCAGACCAGGTGCCCTTTGGCCACGCCGCCCACTGATGGGTTGCACGGCGTCTGGCCGACCGTGCGCACCGACCCGGTCACCACACGCACGTCAGCCCCGACCCGAGCCGCTGCAAAGGCAGCCTCGAGTCCTGCGTGTCCACCTCCAACGACGAGGACGGTCTTGCGCGGCGCGTTCATGGCAAGCCGGGACTATGGACCGACGTCGGGCGATACGCCAAGCTCGACCTGGATGGACCGCGCGCATGCCCCCGGTGAGGTCACGCTGATCGAGGCCCAGCAGCGGCCGCCATCGCTACTGCCTTTGGCCGGACTACGCGCGCTGCAACACGCGACCGTCGTGATCGCGGACCCTCAAACGCACCCCACCCTGCTCGCACACGCCTCTGCGGCCGCGCTCGAGCTTCGAGCATGGAACACCGAGGCGGTCGAAGTCACTCAGGCCCACGCCCATGCCGGCGCCCGCGTGGTGTGCCTGGTGAGCGCGCTCGACGACGCCGCCGGCCTGCGCGCATCGGGCGTCGAGGTGCGCTGCGTTCCGGGGGTCGGGGCGCACGGCCCCCTCGGACCGCTCGACGGTCGACGCATCCTCGTGACGCGGCCGCGCCCTGCCGCCGACGTGCAACGGACACGCTTCGAAGCGCTCGGGGCAGACGCGGTCGCCCTGCCCTGCCTCGAGATTCTGCCGCCCGAGGATGTCGCGACGTTCGACGACGCGGTGCGAGCCGTGCACGACTACGACGGGCTGATCGTTTCGAGTCGCGCGGGGGTCGAGGCATTGCGAGCAAGCCTCACCCGGTCCGACCTCGACATCCGGGTGCTCGCACATCGACACGTCGTCGCGGTCGGGCGCGCGACGGCAGACGCGTGCGCGTCGATCGGTCTGCGGCCGGACATCGTGCCCTCCGCTCCGCGCTCCGAAGGGATCGCCGCCGCGCTGCGAGACCGGGATCTACTCGGTGGGCGCTGGCTTCACGTCCGCGCCCGCGATGGTCGCGAGACCCTCGACGAAGCGATCACCCCCGCCGGCGGGACCTACCGCTTGGCGACCGGCTACCGAGCCGAACGCCCGACTCCGCCCCCGGGCGTCGTGCCGTGGCTTCGCGATGGCGCCCATGTGATCTGCCTGCACAGTGGCCGCACGGGGAGACACCTACGCGCAACCCTGGCGGAACACGGGCTGCTGGCGCTCCTGGACCGGGCACAGGTCGTGAGTGCAGGGCCTGTAACGACCGAAGCCCTGCAAGAGCAGGGCTTCGAGGTCGCAGCGACCGCGTCGTCTCCCGGCGACGACGGCATGCTGCAGGCGGTGTCAGGGCTGGCTTAGAGCCACTTCTTGATCGCGCCCACGGGGTCGTCCCCTTTGAGTTTGTAGGCCTTGAGGTCGACGTGGCAGTCCTTGCACTTCATCCCCTCGGTCACACCGGCCGCCTTTGCTTTCTTGGTGGCCTTCTTCATCAAGTCCTTCACGGGCTTCTGACCACCCGACTCGCACAGCTGCTGAACCTTGGCGATCTTGAACGTCTTCGCGACGCAGGGCTTGGGAGCCTCGCCTTCGTCGGCAGCGTTGGCGCTGGCGCCCACGAGGCCGGCGGCGAAGATGGCAGAGAAGGCAGCGGCGAGTGCGATTTTGTGCGTCATTGATCCGATTTCCCCTAGCGTGGCCCTGGGCCTAGCGCTCGACGGCGAGGCTCGACCCGATATTCATGCGATCGGGTTCTTTTTTTGAATGCCGTTTCGAGCAAGCGAACAACGTTCTTCTGGACAGGAGACGTCGTTTCTGAGCGCGTGTGCAGAGCCCAGGTGGCGTTGGGGTTCCCCGTCCTCTCCCAACGGTGTTCAGGATATCCCAAACACCGAACCGTCGTTGAGCCAACTCCGTACCAACGGCCACATCGAGGACGCTTGCGGGTCGACCCACGGGTCGGTTGTTCGCAATCAAAACCCCTGACCGATCCAACCGAGCCGCGGTACCGTACCGCCCTACGGACCTGACCTTCGCGTGCCAGCAGCTTGGGGGTCCGCTGCGCTCATGGCACGCTCCCACCTCGCGCAACTCTCCGCGCACCGGGGCAACCGCTCCGATTCCATCCAAGGACTGATCGAATGAAACGACACTCAACGCTTTCCGCTGTGGGGGGCCTTGCCCTGCTCACCGCAGCATCCATGACCCTCGGGTCCCAAGAAGTGGTCGCAGCCGACCACGCCGACGCTCCCGGCACCCAGGCCGACAACGCGGCCGACATCGCCGACTTCTATGCCTGGCACACGGACGCCGGCAAAGTCGTCGCGATCATCACGTTTGCGCCTCTGCAGACAGCTGGTGCCGAAGCGGCGTACGACCGCGACGTGCTGTACACGATTCACATCGACAACACGGCAACCGCAGCCGGGCTGACGTCGGGCGGAGAGATCTCGACGAACGACAACGACAACGAGTCCGACATTCGGATCAACGTACGGTTCGGCCAGAACTACCTCGGCGACTGGGGCGTGCAGGTCGAGAACCTTCCTGGCGTCGACGGTGCGATCCAGGGCGGAGTCGACACCACGATCGACGGCGGAGATGGAAACATGGCCATGGCCGGTACCTTCGACGATCCCTTCTCGTTCGACTTCGAAGGCTACGAAGCCACGATCACCAACGCGGCCACCAGCACCGGTGCGGACGACATCGACCTTGCGTTCGGATCGTTGGCGCAGTTCCTCGATCCCGACAACTTCCCCAAGCCGGTGGTCGTCGCAGCTCCCGACCGCTTCGCGGGAACCAACGTGCACGCGATCGTCGTCGAGTTCGACATGGCCACGGCGCTCAATGACAACGCCGATGGTCTCCTGCAGATGTGGGCCACCAGCAGCCGGATCTCCGAATAACCGGAAGGGAGACGCACGATGAATCTCAAAGATCTCACCCTCACCTCCCTGGTTGCGGCCATGGCTCTCTCCACTGCCTGCGTCATCGATGACGATGACCCGGCCGGAGATACCGACACCGACAGCAACACCACGATGACGGCGACGGACCCCACCAATGGTCCGACCACCGAGACCATGTCGGGGACCGGGACCACCAACTCCACCGATCCGGACACCACCTCGACGGACACTGACTCGGACACCGACTCGGACACCGACTCGGACACCGATACCGATACCGACACCGAAGGCGGCGACCCCGACGTCTACGACTTCCGTGAGGATGGGAAAGACGCCTACGTTCGGGTTGATCGCATGGGTTTCGCGGCAGTCAACACCGCACTCATCGACACTGACAACAAGGACGCGTACAACCAGAGCAGTCGCTCCGACGACGTCGCGGTCCCGGGCACCTTTGCGGCAGACGCAGTGGCCACGCTGCAGTTCCTGCACGGCGACTTCGACCCCGGCTCGACCGGACTCAATGACGACCTCGTGCTCGCCAACACCCTGCTTGGCACGGACCTCACCCCTTGCGGCGCGACGCCGGGCGTCGACACCAGCTGCCTGACCCAGGCTGTCCCGCTTGCGTTCCCGGACGTCGTGCTTCTGCAGACCGCCGAGACCTCCGGTTTCCCGAACGGTCGAGCACTCGACGTCCCCGTGGTGGACATCATCCTCGCAGCCGTGCTCATCAACGTGAGCGATGATCCCCAAGGTCTACTGCAGGCCTTCGCGACGGTCGGGTTGTCTCAGTCCGCAAACGACGTGGCGTTCTCGGACTCGTTCCCGTACCTCGGGGCAGCGCACGAGTAGAAGCGGTCCTCTAACGACTGCAGATGGCGGGGTCTCGGGATATACCGAGGCCCCGTTTCTTTCTTGGAGAGAGCCCCCATGCGCATGACACTCACTCTCGTCACCGTCCTGTCATTCGTCGACGTCGGCTGCACCGAAGACCCCCAGGAGCCCCAGGCCAAGGCGGCGGCCGCGACACCGCAAGGTAAAGTCGAGGAGGCCCCTCCAGCAAAGCTCGACGCAGCCGTCGCGAAAGAGCCCAAAGCGAAACCCAAGACGCGCGCGCAGAGGGACAAGCTGCGCAAGACGTTCGCAGCCGAGCTCGGGCAGCTCGACAACGACCGAGACGGCTTCGAGAAGCTGTCCCGATCCGCACCGAAGACGCGGCTCCACCACGAACGAATCGCGGGAATCTATCTGCAGCGGGCTCGCCTGAGCGGGTCCTACGATGACTACGCCAAGGCGCAGGCGTCGATCGACCGCGCCTTCGAACTCAACCCGCTTGGCTCCGCCTTCATGCTGCGCGCCAAGCTGCACTACACCCTGCACCGCCTCCCCGAAGCTCGCGAGGACTTCGCGAAAGCCAAGACGCTGACGCAACCGACCCCGGACGCCGTGTCTAGCCTCGAAGCGTTCGAAGCCAACCTCGCGCTACAGGCCGGTGACGACAAGACCGCAGCCAAACACTTCGAAGCATCGCTCGCGGCCAAGCGTACGACCTCGAGCCTCTCCTCGGCTGCGGTGTTTCACTGGAAGATTGGCGACTTCGACAAGGCAGAGGCGTTGTTTCGCGAGGCACTGAAGGCCTACCACGGCAAGCCCATGGAGCCGCGCGCGTGGCTCAACCTCAACCTCGGCCTGCTCGACCTCGACCGGGGCCGCTACGACGACGCGCTCGCGCACTACCGTGAGGCTGAGACCTTCCTCAAGGGCTACTGGCTCATCGACGAACACATCGCCGAGATCCTCACGCTGCAGGGCAAGACCCAAGAAGCCAAGACGCTCTACCTCGACATCATCGAGCGCACCAACAACCCCGAGTTCATGGACGCCATGGCGGGAATCGCCTTCGAAGCCGGCAAGGACGACGAAGGCAAGGAATGGGTCGCCAAGGCCCGCAAGCGCTACGAAGAACAGATGGCCCAGTACCCCGAGGCCGCCTACGGCCACGCGCTCGGCCACTACCTCGAGTTCGGCGACGACCCAGCGTTCGCACTCGAGCTCGCACAGAAGAACTACGACCTCAGGCCCAACCTCGAGGCCGCCGTCATGCTCGCCCAGGCCCGGCTCGGGGCCGGTGACGCGAAAGCTGCCAAGAAAGCACTGGCGCCGACGCTGAAGTCAGCGTTCGAGTCCGCGGAGCTCTATGCGACAGCGGCCGAGGTCGAGTCGAAGCTGGGCAACACCAAGAAGGCTGAAGCACTGCTGAAGCAGGCCCAGGCCATCGACCCGACCGCCGAACTCGCCGAACCAGCGGAGGAGTAGACCTATGGCGTGTAGGCGGCAACGAAGACGTTGTCGCCCTGACCACCCCCGTCGACCGTGCCGCACCCAACGACCACCCCGTCAGGGCGGACCGCGACGCTAGAGAACTCTCCCGCCTCGCTCGCCTCGCGAGCCCACAGGGTGTCCCCAGAGGCGGCGAGCCGGGCAAGCCAGGGCGCCCCGCCGCGCGTCCCCGACACGATGATGTCCCCATTCGGGGCGACCGTCACGTCCATGGCCCGACCCAACGCGGCAACATCCCCGGTCCGGACGCTCCACACGTCGCTTCCATCGTCGGGGTCAAACTCCGCAATCCAGTTCTGAGAGCTACTCCCTCCGACCGAGAAGATGCGACTCGAGTCGCCGACTGCCAGAGCAGTTGGCTCGCCAAGTTCCGCCTGAACCTGCGACCACAGAATCCCGAATCCGTTGTTGCGGGATTGCAGGAAGGAATCGTCCGGGAGCGCCGCCGTCACGTACCCTCCGGCGGGGTCACGTTCGATGAGCCAGACATCCGCCTGGAGTTCGACGACGGGAGCACCAATGAGGTCACCGTCGGGTGACACCCGAAAGAGGTGACTGTCGAAGTCGTTGACGGTGAACGCAGACACCGCCACACCTCCGCTTCCGTCGGAGGTCACGTCGACGGCGAAGTGTGGTCCCGATTCGCTGCGCGCCCACTCGACCGCTCCGTCTGCGCCCGAGAACTTCACGACGCGAGCATCGGTGTACTGGTCGACGATGGTCGCAATCTGAGTGCGGTGGCCGCCCACCACGACCACGCCATCGCCAGCGTCGGCCGCCGCGAACGGCCGGTAGTCATGTGTTGTCGGCGTCGCAAAGGGAGCGTACTCCGCCGTCCATTCATCACTTCCCGTTTCAGACAGCCGCTGTACGTAGAACGCGTAGGCTTCGTCGGTCGGGTCCTGGTTGTTGACCCGAGCCGCAACGTAGAGGTGGCCTTCCTCCGCCGCAATGATCTCGGTGCACTCGTCCTCCGGACTCACGTGTTCTTCATACGTCCACAGCTGCAACCCCGACGGGACGCAATCAACGTTGCACCCGTTGCCCTGAACCTCGTCGCCATCGTCGCACTCCTCCGACCCGTTCTCTTCGCCGTCCCCACAGTGTGGCCCTAACGCCGAACAGTCCTCCGCACATCCGCCATAGGACCCGTCATTGAGGCCGTCGTCGCAAACCTCGTCCCCATCGACCTCCCCATCGCCACACACCGAGCCGTTGCCAGTACTCGAGGAGTCCGCGCCCGTCGGCTCGGTGTCAGTCGAGCCGCCTGTGGGATCTGTTGTCGTTGTCGGACTCTCCGTGGACGAACCAGTCGAGCCCGACATCGTCGTCTCCCCGGTGGTGTCGCCGGTCCCAAGCCCTCCGGTTGGTCCGCTCGTCGCCGACGATGTTTCCTCATCTGGTCCAGACGAGTCCGTGTCGACAACCCCATTTGGGCTGAAGCAGCCCCCGGCCAATACGCTCGCGACAATCCAGCTCCTACGGCACATGCTGGCAACGTCGCATCCGCCAGCCAACGGATCCAGAACTCCGACAGCCCAAGGGCAGGTCGCTCGTCAGAGTGTCCGTTTCAACGGACACCCCGAGCCCAAAGGGCGAGCGCCGTGCCCGTTTTCCCCTGTCCACGATGACTCGCGCGGCTTGCTCGAACGTGGCCGCTGGGGGCAACCTGCCAGCGCGATGGTCGATATTCGCGTTCATATCGATACGCTCGAGTACACGCGGGATGGCCTGCGCACACGAGAAGCCGTCCCTCTCCAAGTTGGGCAACACAACCGGGTGGTGCTGGTTCGACCGGAACGCCAGCCGGCAATCGCAGCGTCATACGCCGGTTTTGCGTCGAACCTGTCCTTCCCGGGCCCGGCCGTCCTCTCGCTGCTTCGACACGACCATCTCTCGACGGATGGCGTCACACCGCTCGCCGAGCGTGTCCGCGGCGGGGCAAAGCTGCAGGTGTTCGGCCACACCGACGCGACGGGATCCGAGGCGGACAACAAGACGCTGAGCGATCGACGGGCAGCATGCGTCTTGGCCCTACTCACCCGCGACGTGGGCCCACTGTTGGAGGCGGCTGAAACCGAAGGTTGGGGCCTCGATCTGCAGCAGGTCATGCTTCGCGCCGTCGAGTGCGACCCCGGCCCAATCGACGGCGAGTTCGGCGACCTCACACACGCAGCGGTGGAGACCTTTCAACGGAGGTATGCGGACGGAGCGTACCACGAGGAGTCGGACACACCGTACGTCGTAGACCTGGCCGTCGATGGAGACCTCGGCCCCGCCACGGCGGATGCACTCATCGACGCCTACGTCTCCCTCTACTCCCCACGGCTCTCGTCCGACTCGATGGTTCCAAACACACCGGCAAGTGGCTGTGCGTTCCACAATCCGGCGGTCGATCCCGATCGGGACGAGAACCGCCGCGTTTCGCTCGTCGTGCATCACCGGCCGCTCGAGTACCCCGAGTCCACCCCTTGCATCCGTGGGGACGCGATGGCCTGCCCGGCGGTAAAGGACAACGCTCGACACGCTTGCATGTGGTTCAGGGAACACGTCGTCGAGAAACCTTTTGAAGAGGCTGTGCACCACCACTTTCTGCCCTCGTGGCTGAAACTCGACAACGGCAACTACATGCTCAGCGCGCTCACGACTGTCCCAGACACAGAGGACATCGAGTTCCAAGTGTTCGCGTCGAAGGAACCCGCCGACGGCGTCGACCTTCCAGATCCCAGCTTTCATCTACACGACATCGGGCAGCCGATCACCAACCGCCCGATCCTCGGTGTCGCTCAGGTCGTGTGGGAGCCGCCCCCAGACTTCGCGCCCTCGGACAACGGGCGCTCGGAGGGGCCCGACGGTGGCTTCGTGCCCATCTTTCGCGTCTCGCATCCCCGTACGAAAGCCCGACTGCATGACAGCTATCCAGCCACGGCGGTCATCGTGCTACTCGCACGCGCGGAGTTCGAAGGCACACTCTCGGGCCATGAAGACGTCGAGTTCGAGCTGACGCATGACTCCGGGCTCACGATGACGAAGACCGGGGCCGATGCCGTGCCCTACGACTCGGTGCACCTCGCAGTGCGATTCGCCGGGACCCCGGAGAGCGGCCGTTTTTCCTTGGCGCTCCACCACGGGGATGCGTTGCACCGCCAGCTGTTCGAGGATGTTCCCTACGATCGTCTCTGCGAGACGGACGAGACCGGCGCTACTCCACCGTCGACGTGTGAGCACTGGCGGGTGCCACCCGCGCCACCTGCCCTCGGCACAACAACCGACCGCCCGTCCGGCGCGGACCTCGACCTACTTTCTCTGGTGTAGCGATGGCCATTCGATCGCATGTTGTCGCCCGGTTCGGGTTCCATCCAACGTTCTGCCACTTCGACACCTACACCCGCACCGCCGAATTCAACCTCAAGAGGCTCGAGTATCTACCGGTCAAGGGCGCGGAGGCCCTGCAATGGGGACCAGGACGCGCCGCCGAGCGACGGGATCCAGGCACACTGACGAAGAGCCTTCCCGACGTCAACCTTTGGAAGATCCGTCCAGACCGCCCCGTACCTGCGCAGGAGAAGCCCGCGAAGAAGATCCAGGGTGTTCTCCCCGATCACTGGATCTACGTGTTCGCGACGCAGCGCGGAGAGAAGCGAGCCTCCTGGTACGCGGAGCTGTTCGCACTCGACGAGATCACGACCGCACTCAACCCCAAGGCCACTCGGGCGGAACGTCTCGACTGGGCGCCTTCGGACGCAAACAAACACGAATCCCCTCCCGCCAACGTCAGCTACTCGCTCAATGGCCGAGACAACTTCGTGACGGCGATCGCGGTGCCGTATCGACTTTCGGACGAGTGCCTCGACGCGTTGGAAGCGGAGATGGTCCCACTCACCGATTTCGTAGAGGTCTCCAGCAAGCTCCAATCGTTCCCCGGCGCGGATGGACTCCAGTGGCTCGAAATCCCGGTCCTTCACCCTTGGAACGTCGCCGAGAACCTCGCCACCGAGATTCGAGCTGCCCGCTCACGGTACTCTAGGCGGAATGGAATGCCGGGGGAGAACCCAAGTGGGTTCGGAAAACCTCCGATCCAGCCCGAACAGGCAGAGACAGAGTCCTGCAAGCAGTACGCGCTCATGAGCGCCATCGTCGCGCTCATGAATGGCAACGCAGACTTGCGCAGCGACATCGAAGATCGCCTCGGCGACGAAGAGGCTATCGCGGTGGCAAAGCGCAGCCTCAAAACTCGTCCCTACGAACAACTGCGCTACCACGTCGAAGCCGAGCTACTCGGTGCCGACCTTGCAGGCTGGCTCTCTCGCCGGCTCGTCCGCATTCTCATGGATGGGTACATCGTTTCGCCGGCGCCAACGAAGTCGACCGAACTCGAGGACATGATGACCTCGCTCGCCCTCGCGACGGTCGCCCTCAAGTACACCTCGACCGGGCTCGAGTTCCTTCGGCGGCTCCGTACGAGCGACTGGCGCGATACACTGCTCGGCTCGATCGCAGACCCATCCGCTCCAAGTTCGTTGAAGAGGATCGAGGACGCGCGACCGTATGTGGATGCCACACTCGCCATCGGGGCAGTGGCTCTCACCGCGCGCGTGTTGCTCGACGGCACAGCGTCATTCGCCCTCGTCACCGAACTCGAGACGCTCTTCGAAACCACTTTCCAAGGAGACTGGAAGAACTCTCTCGACGAGCGCAAGAAGATCATCAAGAAGTTCGTGTTCTGGGACTACGCACTCGGCGAGACCAGCGGGAAGTCCGAGAAGGTACGCGTGCGGGCGCGCCGACTCGAGCTGAAGATGGACACCACCAGCAAGCTGGAGAAGATCGCCGGCGCTGCCGACAAGGTGCTGAAGGTGCTCGACGCCATCAACCTCGCGCTCGCAATTCGTGAACTCCGCGAGATCTCCGAGTCCAACCCAAAGCTTCGCCGAGAGAAGGCCCTAGACATCGTCTTTCAGTCGCTGGACTTCGTGAAAACGGTTCTGGAGTTCGCCGTCAAGGGAGAGAAGGGGCTGCTGCGTCTCGCACCGCGCGTGCTCGGCACGATTGTAGCGGCGCGCACTGCATGGAAGTCACTCGTTACGGCGCGCGAAGCCCTCACGTATGGCGATATCAACGCCTTTGCCGCGATGGCCGTCACCAGCGTGACAAGTATCCTCGCGATCGGTGTTGCGGCAATTGGCGAGGCAGGAGCCGCCGCCGCACACGTGGGCGCGGTAATTGCTGCGATCGGCGTCCTGGCCTCGCTGCTGTACACGTGGGCCAAGGACACAGAGCTGGAAACCTTCGTCGCCCACTCGAGCATCGGGGACAGGGCGTTCTTCCCAATGTCCACTGCCGAGCCGGGATGGGCGACCGTGCCTCTCAAGAAGCTTGCGGGCACGTGGGACCGTCAACTGAAAGCCCTAGCCGCTCTTCAAGGCCAGTTCACACTGTTCACCGACTCTACGATGCACCACCAAGGGGCGGACATGAACAACGTCCGGCTGCGGCCGGGCATCATCGGCAGCGCAAGTCGGTTCATCGCCACCTGGCAGTGGAAAGCGGTGGGCGACGCACCACATGCACCACTGCACGAACACGAAGTGCGCATCGAAGGCGCGGAAGGCATGCTCCGGGACTCCGAGGGCGTATACATTGACCTCACCATTCCACCGGAGATCTTCAACAAGGCGACCGATGCAGGCAAACCGATCCCGCCAAGGATCCAACTCTCCGTCGTGCGCGAGATCTACGCGTCCGACGGAGTGAAAGTGACGCTTCCACTGCACGGACCAGCGGTCATGGACTGCCGGCGCATCAAGAAGCCCTCATCCGAGAAGATCCGAAGTATGGATATCGTCAAGGCGAAGACCCCATAGGAACGCTCGAACATGCGACACGTCGCCATCGTACTGCTCGCGAGGCTCTCGTTCTGCGGCACCACCGCATCGGCGCCAACGGACAGGCCGGCAGGTCCAACGCTGAAGCGGGACCTCAACGTCTCACTCGCTTCCGCGACCAAAGGGGACCCGCTGGCACTCCGCGGACGGCAGAGCATAATGTGCGCCATCCGCCAGGACGCTCCGACAGCCTGCATCGGCGAGATCGGCCTCGCGCTCGAACCCGTCGACCCCGCCGCCGACGACGAACGGTACTCTCGAACTCATTCGGAGCACCCGGTCGCCATCGAGGGCCTCGACCTCCGGCATCTTGAGGCCAACGGCTACACTCGATGCGTATACGAGCCCGACGTCGGCCCTGTCGAGTGTTGGGACCGCGACGTCGCTCAGCGACAAGGGCAGTACCCACAACCTCGAGGCTTCACGCATGCTACCGATGTTGCAGCGGAAGTCCAGACTTGTGTGGTCGGAGCTGGGGGGCGCGTGGGATGCCGCGGGGCGCAGACGTGTTTCGGCCCGGATAATGTCGATGAACCGTTCGACCCGACTCGACTCATCGACGTACCGGGCGTGGACAAGGCCCGACTCGTCGCAAAGGGACTCCACATGGCGTGCGTGGTCCGAGAGGACTCGACCGTCGCGTGTTGGGGAAAAACCGCGGAAGGCGGCAAGTGTGCGCCGGAGGCGAAGGTGGTCCCAGCCCTGGGCGACGTGGTGGATATCGCAGTCGCGAACCAGTCCGCGTGTGCACTGCGAGCCGACAACCGCGTCCTGTGCTGGGGCTCCAACAGCTGGGGAACACTCGGGACCCGCCGCAAGCCGCTCTTTTCGTGGGCGCCGATCGAAGTCGAAGCAGCGTTCCCTGCGGTCAAGATCCGGCGCACAACGAAGGGGTTCGCCGCACTCCAGGTGGATGGTTCAGTCGTGGCCTGGGGCACCGGCCTGCTCGGCTCTGACTACGAGCACCCACAACGCCTCAGCTACGAACGCCCTGCCGTCGATCTCGTCGCCCTCGATGGCCTCGTCTGTGCGCTTCTCGACAACCGTGCCGTCCAGTGCGCGGGCAAGAAGATCGACCGCGCCGTGGAGAACGGCCGGCCTCGGCCTCCTTTCGAAGGCAAGGCACCCTGGGTCGACGCCCCCGTCTACCGACTCGCGCCACGCCCCACCGGTTGAGCAGGGGCTACATCTTCTTGCATTTGCCGCCGGCCTTCGCGAGGCCGGCTTGGCGGAGGTCGTGGCCGGTGGGGCCTTCGCCGAGGAGTTCGCGTTTGGCTTGGCCGTGGCCGGGGCCGAGGATGTCGCGGAGGTAGGCTTCGTATTCGAAGGTGTCGCTGTGTTCGGCGGTGTGGCATTCGCCGGCGCACAGTTCGGCGGGGACTTCGAGTTTGATGAGGCTCAGGTCGTCGCCGCCGTCTTCGGCGTGCAGGCTGCCCGGGCCGTGGCAGACCTCGCACTGGACGTCGACGAGGCCGGCGTTTTCGACGACCTCGGAGCCGCCCGGTTTGCGGTAGCCGGTGACGTGGCAGCCGACGCAGCTGAGGTCGAACTGCTTGTTGTCGACGACCAGCGTCTCGTAGGCGCTGGCATGTCGCGTCGACTCCCAGAACTCGACGGCTTCATCGTGGCAATCCGAGCATGACTCGATGCCGACATAGCCGGCCTCGCCTTCGGCGGGTGCGGGGGGCGTAACTCCGGTGAAGCGTTCCTTGTTCTGGTCGGCGACACGTTTGTCGTAGGCCGCGAGGGCTTCGCGCGCCGGGGCGTCGGCGGGCAGCTTGCACGTGACCTTGACCTGGTCGAACACGCCCTGCGCCGGGCCTTCGGCTTTGCCGTCGAGTTGAGCCTGCAGACGGGCGCGCTCGGACTCGAGGTTGGCGATGAAGCCAGCGTCGGCGTCGGCGTCGGCTTTGAACTTGGCGAGACGTTCGTCGACTCGGGCGAGTTCGGTCTTCAGCGCCGATTTGGGCGGGAGCACCTCCCACGCGCTGACCTTGGGGACCGCGCCGCCTTTGGGGTCGACGGACACGACCAGCTCGGTGACCGTCTGCAGCTGCGTGCCCGGCTCGAGCACATACGTGCTGCCGATCTTGGCGGCGGGTGAGCCCACGCGCTCACGTTCCGCGCCTTCGGGCATGGCCACGACCACCAGATCGATGCCGTCGGCCACGAGCGACTCTCCGAACGCACGCTCGCCCTGTGCAAGGATGACGGTGAACTCCGCCCCGGCGTCTTTCATCGCGCTTGCAGCCGACTTCGCGGCAGCGACCGGGTCGGCGATCGTGCCCAAACCATCGCTGCCCGGCAGCGCGGGGTCGACGACCGACGTGACGCCGACCTTCCACGTCACTCCGTTGTCCTTCAGCTCGACGATGCGATGCGGTGGCAAGGCGTCGCCTTTGGCCTCGGCCGGAAGGGTGACGTTGGCCGAGACCCGCGGCATGCCGAACGTGGCCAGCGGCGCGACTCCGTCGGGCGAGACCACGTCGGTGGGACCGATGCCGCTGACGAGCGCGGGGCCCAGCGCAGTGAACCGCGTGTGCAGCAGTTTGGCGCGGTCGCGGGCCTGCTCCCATGCCGCGTCGTCCTGCGGCCAGTACGGACCGTCTTTCTCGGGAAACAAGAACGACCCCGGCTCGAGCACGAGACGACTGGACGGCTCGCTGCCGTTTTCGATGTAGCCGAACGCGTACTGCAAGCCGCCGAGCGGCTCGGTCGTGCACCCGCACGGCGCGATGGTGCCGGCGATGCGGGCGAACGCATACAGGTGAAACTCCGCCCGCTCCCCTTGTGCAGGCGCGGGCGTGCCTCCCTCGTCGGACTTGCCGGATGAGGTCCCGGGCTTGGTCGAGGTTCCGCCGCAGGTCGCCCCTGCGGCTGCCATCACGCACAGGCTCACGATGGCGCCGGTTGCCCAGCGCGAGGTGGTTCGGGGGCGCGTCACGCCCCGAAAATTGCCCGAATCGGCTCGGAGCGCAACCGCGAGTCCGGCGCTGCCGCCCGAGGACTACAAACTCTTCACGAACGCGGTGACGTCGTCGATCTCCTGCGCGGTCAGCTTCTTCGCGTAGGACTTCATCTTGGTGCCGGGCACGCCGTTGACGATCGCCTTTTTGATGCTGGCCCGGCTGCCTCCGGAGAGCGGCGAGATGTTGTTCTTCTTGCCGAACTTCGTGTCGCCCTTGCCGGTGCCACCGTGGCACGACTTGCACTTCTTCCCGTAGACGACCCGACCGTTCTGGCGGTCGGCCTTGGGCTTGGCCGGCTTGGGCTTCGGTTTGCGCTTCGGCTTCGGCTTGGCCGCGGGCTCGGGTGCGGCGTCGGCGGGCTCGCCCGCAGCGTCTGCGTCAGCAGCCTCGGGGGCGGGTTCTCCCTCCGCTGCGGCGGCCTCGCCTTCGGCGACCGCGTCTGCCCCCTCGACGGGCGGCTCGCCTTCGGCGGGAGCCTCCCCATCCGCGGGCACAGCGGCCTCGCCTTCGGCTTCGGCCGGAGCCGCCTCTGCTTCGGGCGTTTCATCGTCCGCTGCGGCGTCGTCGCCAGCCGCGTCATCGCCCTCGGCTTCGGGAGCCGCTGCAGCGTCCGTGAGTTCCGCCGGCTCGAGGCCGCGTTGCTTCACTACGAACGCGGCCAAGGCATGGATCTCCTCGTCGGAGAGCTTGTCGGCGAACTTCGGCATCGCCGCGTAGTCACCGAACAAGTCGCCCGCCGAGCTGTCTCGAATCACACGTGCGACCCAGGCCTGGCTGCCGTGCCCGTGCAGGTTGGGCCCGTCCGCCTCTTCGCCGGCCTCGACCTCGTGGCAGCTGTTGCACTCGAGCTCGTCTTCCCAGAGTTCGGCGCCCTTCTTGGCCAACGCTTCGTCGATGACCACCCCCGGATCGCCCTGCAGCTGCATGAGGTACTCGATGAGCGGCTCAAACTGCTCCGCCGGCAGGTCCTCCTCGGGGTACGGGTCCATCTCGTCCTTCATCTTGGTGTGACCGAAGAACCGATCGTCGTTGGCGTTGCGAACGAGGTCCGACACCCATGCGCGCGACGAGTAGTCCTCGAGCGAAGGACCTTCGTCTCCGCCCTGGCCATCCAACGAGTGACAGCCCTGGCAATGCTCCTTGTAGAGCATCTTGGTCTGGTACTCGGGGTCGTTGAAGAACACCGCTGGTCCGCCCAGCGGAACGACGCCTGCCTTGGCGTAGGCCCGGGCTTCGGTGGCCGACTTCTCGGTGGCCGCGAGCGACTTTTGGAACTCCTCATCGGCGGCGTCCGACTGCACGCCGTAGATCGTGAGTCCGACCGTGCCCGTCATGAGCACCGCCATGCCACCGAGCACGAGCGCACGCCCGAACTTGCCGCCGATCTTGTCGACGAACGGCGCGACTACCAAGAACGTGACCGCAGCGCCGGGAATGACCATCGTGGCGACCGGCTCGAGCGGCCCCTCGAAGAACATGCGCAGCTTGTAGAGGAACAGGAAGTACCACTCGGGCCGCGCCTGGAAGTTCTCGGTGGGGTCGGCCGGACCGAGCAGCTCGGCCCCATGATCGTGCATCGTGAGCGCGACGATGATGCCCGCGACGGCGGCCATCGCCAGGACGTCCAAGAACGCTTGGGCCGGGAAGTAGCGCTGCGTGGTCTTGTGCGCTTCGGCGTCCGACATGCCGTCGGGCGCGGGCAGACCGTGTTGCGCACGTTGACGCGACACGAGCCACAGCAGCAGCCCGAACACCGCCGGCAACACGAACACGTGCAAGGCGTAGAGCCGCAGAATGCTGAGGTTGCCCGCATCCGACCCGCCTTGAATCAGCGTGCGGATCATGCCGCCGCCGGGCGCTTGCTCGGTGATCGAGAGCTCGACCAGGATGCCCCAGTAGCCGGCCTGGTCCCACGGCAGCGGATTGCCCGTGAGCCCCAACGCCAGGCCAATGCCGAGCATGCCGATGGCCGCCCACCAGGTGACCTCGCGCGGCGCCTTGTAGGCGCGATGCAGCACCATCTGCCCGAGCCACAGGCCCAGCACGATGATGAACACCGACGTCCCGTGGTAGTGCAGGCCGCGGACGAACCAGCCCATGCTGACCTGGTCTTGAATGTAGGCCGTAGAAGCCCACGCGTCGGTGGCCGACGGGCTGTAGTAGGTCGCGAGCACCACCCCGAGCACCGCCTGTTGCACGAACAGGTAGGTGATCAGCGCGGGAAACACGTGCCGCAGCCGCACGCCGCCGTGCACGAGTCGGTCGCGAAAGCCCTCCCAGCTGGAGATCAGGCCCAAGCGGTCTTCGACCGCATCCACGAGAGCATCGAGCTTGCCACCACTCACGCGATCGGCTCCTTGCCTTCGATGCCCTGCTTGAACTTCTGGTAGCGGATCTGGACCAGGTTCTCTTCGACCTTGGTCTCGAGCGTATCCATCGCTCGCGGCGAAGGGCCGGTCTCGACGCCGCCCTCAATCGAGAACCAGGAGTTGTGGCACGCGCACAGGAACTTCTTCTTGTCGGCGACGTAGTCGATGCCGCAGCCCAGGTGCGGGCACACGGTGGAGAACGCCACCAGCTCGTCCCCTTGGGCCAAAACCCACGCCGAACCGACCTTCACCTGAATCACGCGGTTCCACGCGTCGACCCGGTCCGCAAAGATGTCGACCTTCACCGGATCCTCGGAGAACGACGTCCGCCCGCCGACTGGCACGAACGTGTCCGCACCGCTCGTGGTCGCCGTGCCCAGCGGGTGCGCGATCATGGCCGCAGCAGGGCCGAGTGCCGCCCCCGCGAGCCCGACGCTCACCGCCCCGAACCCGACCGTCAAGAACCCGCGACGAGAACCCGCCGCTCCACCGTTGTCTTCGCCCTGTGCCATGCGTGTGCCGACCCCGTCATCGTATCGAGGCTTTGCCCCCAGGACTACGGGGGATGCCGCGAGGGGTTACGAACGCGAGGCGGACTACTACACGCTCATGCAGCAGAGCGTGTAGGGATCGGCCGGCTCGGCTTCGCCGATCGCGGTGCCGACCGAAGGCTGGCACGACACGTTGCTGACACTGAGGGTGCTAGCATCGGCAGCTCGCACCGCGTCGACGGACTGCGTGCAGCTGCCCCCAATCGACACCGTGCCGGAACCGAAGCCGCCCGAGCAGTCGTTGGTCGGCCACAGGCGAACGCTCCCAGAGCACTCGCCCGCTGGGCTGCTGCACGTGCACGTGGCGCAGTTCCGCGTGTCATCGATGTCCTCCTCGTGCCGCACGAATCGGTCTGTGAAGTCCCCCGCCGGACACTCGAGCTCTCCGGGTTGCCACACGCAAAGCCGCGACTCGAACCCGTCTGCAGGGGCCGGAATACAGGCTTGCCCCGGATCACATGCGCCCGAAGAGGCTGTAACCCCGCCGCAGACCGTGCTGCGACTCGCCCACGTCGCCGTCGGTACGTTCGAGATGCTGTTGGGGGCACAGCTTCCCCCCGTCACTCCTGGATCATCGACCGCCCAGTACCGCCCGGTCGTCGTGATGTTTGGGCCAGACTGGCACGCCCCCCCCGCGCTGATCGAGAAGTCGTCGTTGGCCGAGCCGAAGCAACTGCTGTCAGTCGCGTGGTATTCGAGGGAGACCGGACCGCACGAGATGTTCCCCGTCGCGGCACCGCACTCGCACTCGCACTCCGCCGGGGGTGCCTGTAGGTCGTTGAACGCGGTGAAGGCCGGCTCGGGATAGTCCGCCGGGCACGACGGCTCTTCATCCACGAACATCGTCTCGGCCCAGACGACGGGGCCGGACCAGCCCGGAGGTGCGTCGGCGACGCAGAGGTTGCCGCCTCCGCAGGCAGCGGGGCCCGTGGTTTCGCTGTCGGAGGTGGGGTCCGCGGTCTCGGTGGAGTCAGGATCCATCGTGTCGCCCGCGGTAGAGGTGGCCCCGGTGGTGGGGTCGGTGGATGCAGTGGTCGGGCCGGCGCTGCTGGGGGACCCGGTGGGGTCGCTGCCCGAGGAGCCCTGCGTGCCGCCGCCGTCGTCGTTGACGGGGAGGTTGGGGTTCGTGGTCAGGCATCCCGCCATCGCGCCGGCGATCACCACCAGCGCCGTCCGAAGTCCAAACTGCATGGTTCAAGGGTCGCAGAAACCGCGGCCCTCGCCAATGGCGTCACGCGGTGGGGGACAGAACCACGGCGGGGTGGTCCTCGTGGTCGGGCGCGATGACCCAGACCCCGCGCAGATCGGCGAGGTCGAACTCGGTGCCGGGCGCGTCGCCGCAGGGCGCGACACACAGCTGAGGCGTGTGTGTGTCCCCGACCAGCTCGATGGCGATGAGCACATCCCCCTGAGTACGCAAGTGCAACGCGAGCGCAGCAAACGAGCAGGGACCCGCATCGCTCGCCTCGGGGACCACGTGGCGGTGCACGAACGAGTGGCCCCACGACCCCAGGAGCTCGGCGTACACGGTGTCGAAACCCGGGACGACCACCGACTGGAACAAGAAGTACGCCCGCAGCTCCTGGATCGAAAACACCCGAACGTCGTCGATGCCGAGCTTGACGTAGCGCTGCTCCAGCCGCGTGGCGAGTCGGCCGTCGACCACCTCGGCGACCACACGTGGGCGCGTGCCCTGCCCGCGGTCACGCATGTCGAGCAGCTGCTCCAGCTTGAGCAGAGCCGTGGCGGTGCGCTTGTCGGCACTGTCGGTGTTCGACGCGACAAAGATGATCGCATCGAGGTCGGCCACGTGACCAAAGCCCGCCGGAAGGTCGACCAGGTTGCGGGACGCCATCGCGTCGGCGACACACAGATGCATGGCGCGCACTCCCGTGGACACGCCCTGGTCGAGCGACACCGAGATGATGCCGTCGACCCCACGCTCGAACACCCCGTGGCGCCCGTGCATGAGTCCACGTTTGACCAGCTCGCTGTGCGCGTCGAGGGCCGCCAACGCGTCCGCCCGCGCCTGAGCCGTTTCGACGAGCACCAACACCTCACCATCCGGGTCGCTGCGAAACAGCTCCTCGAGCATGTAGATCGAACCCGGCCGAAAGCCGCAGACCAAGATGCGCGTGGTCTTGCGGCGATGGGTTCGGTGCAGCGTGGGCAGGCATGCGCCCTCGGGCACCGCGCCCAGCTCCGTGCTGGCCACCGGCTGGGACGGCAGGTCGCTCGCGATCGACCAGATCGACGCGAAGCGATCCGCAATGCCCACGAAGCCGCGCACCCGACCGCTCAGCGCGTCGGCTCCGGGGTTGATCGTCACGTCGAAGTCGCGCTCACCGGGCTTGCCCGTCCGTTCGACCAGCAGCCCCAACGGAATGACGCGTCCCCCGTCGTGGGTGCGCGCAAGCCCGCGCTCGAGCAGCACGTCCATCGCGTCCTGAGCCACGGTGCCCAGGTCGGGCGCATCGGACAACGAAAAGCCCAGGCCCCGCGCGTCGAAGAAGCAGGTGTAGATCTCGTGGCCACGGCTGGTCAGCAACTCCTCGAGCAGCTCGCCCAACCCTGGCCGCCGCACCACCGAGGCCACGAACAACGCCAGCAGTTTTTCGGTCGGCACCACGAACCCGCGAAAACTCGACGAGCCGGTGGCCAAGGCCGACTGCGCCGCAGGCACGTTGCTCTCGTCGAGCACTTCCGCGATCAGCACCCGCTGGCGCTGCATGGTGCGGTGCGCCTGCTCGCGTTCACGCACGTGCTCGACCAACGTCACCATGGTGCGAATCGTCTCGGCGTCCGCATTGGCGTCGTCTTGGTCGGCCAGCAGCACGATGCGCTTGGCGAGCAGCAAGTCCGCGCGACGGATCAGCTCTTCCTCGTCCTCGGGACGCTGGCGGTACACGATGCGGCTGAGCTCGGGCTGGCGGACGAAGTCGGGCGGGTCGACCTCGTCGCCGACCACCAGATATCGCGTGCCCAGCAGGCCGCGTCGGCGCAGGTCGCCAAACCATTGCGCCGACAGCAGCGGCGCATCGGAAGGCACCAGCTTGCGGTAGTACCGCATCAGTTCGTGCAGCAGCCGCCGCGTCGACGGCCGAATGTTGACCACCACCGTGTGCCCGCGAAGCCCCGGCGGCCGTAGGCGCGTCAGCTCGATCAGCTCGTGCACCACGTCGGTGCCCAAGCCGATGAGGAACGACACCAAGAACAGCCCGAACACGGTGAGCAGCAGGCTGATCAGCACCACGGGCAACGCGTTGGGACTCGCCAGCATGTTGCCGGGGTCCTGCACCTGGCGGAACGACCACCACAGCAGGGCCATGAACGAGTGGTCGGCCTTGGTGACCTCGCCGTCCCCGTTGACGTCGACCGGCGCGTCGGAGAGGTAGTAGAGCAGCACGGCGCCCGCGAACGAGAGCACCGCGACGACGAAGCCCATCAGCACCAGCTGCCGCGCGCGCTCCCGCCGGGCGAGGATGCCGAGCAAGTCCCGCACCAACGGCGCCCAGTACCCGATCAGCAGCAACATGCGCGTGAGCCGAAACACCCGCAGCCATCGCGCCCCACCAGCGCCCACGGGCAGCGGCAGGAACGACAGCAGGGCGACGCCGTCGATCACCAGCAGCGCGATCGCGGCCCAGCGCCGACGCACCCCGTGCGGGGACATGTCGATGCTCTCGTCGGTGGCCGCGCCGAGCCGGTCGGAGCGTTTGACGCGGTGCGGGTCGACCACCACCGTGAACACCCGCAGCGCCACTTCCGAGCCGAAGAGCGCCAGGAACAGCACATCGAGGTCCGAGACCCACTCGGCGGGGATCAGGCTCGCGATGATCGCGACCGAGAGCACCAAACGCACGCCGAACTGCTCGAGGAACACCTCCACCGCAGCCGCACGGGCCCGCAGTTTCTGCCGGGGCCGCTGGGGAGCCTCGCTCATGCGCCCGCACTGTAGCAGGACGTCGCGCACGCAACTTCGGCCCATCACCGTGATAGCCTCCCGGCCGTCCGAAAGGCATCGCGCATGACGATCAAGACCCGTACCGAGACCGACAGCATGGGCCCCATCGAGGTCCGCAGCGACCGTTACTGGGGCGCGCAAACGGAGCGCTCACTCCACCACTTCGACATCGGCACCGACACCTTTCCGCGGCCGATGATTCAGGCCCTGGGCACCCTCAAGAAGGCCGCCGCCCTCACCAACGGCGAGCTGGGCATGCTCGAGTCGAACCTGGTCGAGCTGATCGTCAAGGCCGCCGACGAAGTGATCGAAGGCAAGCTCGATGAACACTTCCCCTTGCGCGTGTGGCAGACCGGCAGCGGCACGCAAACGAACATGAACTCCAACGAGGTCATCTCGAACCGCGCCATCGAACTGGCTGGCGGCGAGATGGGCAGCAAGGCACCGGTCCACCCCAACGACCACGTCAACCGCGGCCAGTCGAGCAACGACACCTTCCCCACCGCGATGCACATTGCCGCCGCATGGCAAACGGTGCACCACCTGCAGCCGCACGTGAAAGCGCTGCGAGACGTCCTCGCCCAGAAGGCGAAGGACTTCGCCGACATCACGAAGACCGGTCGCACCCACCTGCAAGACGCCACCCCGATCACGCTCGGCCAGGAGATTTCCGGCTGGGTCGATCAGCTCGACCACGCGATGCGGGCGGTCGAAAACGCCTTGGGCGACGTGTACGAGCTGGCCCTGGGCGGCACCGCCGTCGGCACCGGCCTCAACACGCACAAGGACTACGCGGAGAAGTCGGCCAAGCACATCGCTGCGCTGACCGCCCTGCCCTTCGTTTCGGCGCCCAACAAGTTCGCCGCACTCGCCGCCCACGACGCCCTGGTGCGACTGCACGGCACCTACAAGACGCTGGCCGCCGCGCTCAACAAGATGGCCAACGACGTGCGGTGGCTGGCCTCGGGCCCGCGCTGCGGCATCGGCGAGATCATCATTCCCGCCAACGAGCCGGGCTCGTCCATCATGCCCGGCAAGGTCAACCCCACCCAGTGTGAAGCGATGACCATGGTCTGCGCGCAGGTCATGGGCAACGACGTCGCCGTCAACATCGGAGGCATGAGCGGCAACTTCGAGCTCAACGTCTTCAAGCCGATGATGATTCACAACGTGCTGCACAGCGCGTTGATCCTGGGCGACGCCTGCCACAACTTCCGCCGCTTCTGCGCGGAGGGCATCGAGCCAAACCAGGAGCGCATCGACGAGAACCTGGCCAAGAGCCTCATGCTCGTCACCGCGCTCAACCCCCACATCGGCTACGACAACGCGGCCAAGATCGCGAAGAAGGCCTACAACGATGGCACGACCCTCAAAGAGGCCGCCCTCGCATTGGGTCTGCTCACCGACGAGCAGTTCGATCAGTGGGTCGTGCCCCGCGAGATGACCGGGCCGAAGGCCTGAGTCCCGCCGCCGAGGTCGCGGCCGCGCAGGCCCGCTTCGACGACGAGGTCCGCCAGCTCGCCCGAGCCCAGCCACACGAGGCTGGGTTTGCGGCGGGCTTCGTTGCAGCGCGGCAACGGCTCGAGGCCCCGGTGCAGCGGGCCGAGGAGCGCGCAGCCTCGCACGGAGGCCCTTCCGCCCGTGCTTGGCGTCGCGCAGTCGATCACCAACTCTTCGAGGCCATGGGCCGCAAGCCGCTACTGGTCTTGCTGGAGCGCGACGACCCGGCGTCGCTGCACACGCGCCCGCTCCGACGCGACTTCGAGGACGCGGGCGCCGGCTTGTCCGAGGCCACCCGTACCGGGCTCGCCGCGCTCGACACCGAGCTGCTCGAACGCACCGCGGCATTCGAGCAACACACACGCACCGGCCCCGAACGCGCCCGTGTGCGGGCCACGTTGCGCGACGACCCCGACGAAGGCGCGCGCGAGGCCGCGTGGGCCAGCGTTCACCACCACGGCGCCGCGGCGGCCGGACTGTGTCGCGACATCCTCTCGCTCCGCCGTGCTCGCGCTCGAGCCCTCGGCTACGCGCACTACGCCGCGTGGGCGGCACGCGACATGGCGTTGGCTCGGCAGGCCCCGCAATGGCTGGACGCGATGGCGACCGCAACCCGCAAACTGCCGCCCCCACGGCGCCCTTGGGACGCCCATCGTGTTCCCCCGAGGACATCGCTCGAGCTTTCCCGGGACGCCACCACCGACCATCTACGGTCGCTCTTGGCGGAGCGCGGACTCGATGTCCGATTCGACGTGTCGCCCCGGGCCGAAAAACACCCTGGGGCATGGGTGGGCTCGGCGCTGGGCGTGACGGTCTACGCCTCGTTGCCGACACGCATCGGCCGTGAGGGTCTTCGCACCCTGCTTCACGAGACCGGGCACGCCATCGAAGCCGCAGTCGCCCCTGCGAACACCCGAGCTCCGGCCGACTTGGTGGAGTGTCCGTCCACCATGCTCGAACCGTTCGCGTGGCATGGACCGACGTTGCACGCGCTCGGGCATACCGGGCACGGCGGTGCGCGTCCGATGGACCGCCGAGTCGGCTCGCTCGCCCTCGCAATCGTCGACCAAGCGCTGCATGCCGACTACGATCCGAGCCGCGACGGGTCTCCACTGCCGTGGGCACGCCGGGTGCTCGAGGCGGTCCGCGGGTGCCCACGAGACCCACGCGACGCCTCGGTTGCAACGATCCGCCACCTCTTCGCACACCCACACGGGTATGCGGCCCGGTACCTCGCGTACCCGATCGGTGACGCGCTCGCCCTGCAGCGGTGGACTCGGGCGCCTCGCGACCTGCAGGCGACCCTCGACGCAATGACGAGAACGTGGTCGGGCGAACACGCTCGGCGAGATCCCGCCGCCGCGATCGCCGGGCTCACCGGTGCGCCGCCAAGCGCCGACGCGTTCGTGGACGCGTGTGTCGCCGTTCCGAGCCACGAACCGTAATTGCGTCGCATTTTCAGCATGTTGCGATCCCAGAATCGGTCATCGCGCGACGTTCGCACCGGGCGTGGTTGGCGAAAGCCGGGTCCGTACCCCACGATCACACCCATGCCTCTCGTGGAGCACGGGCCGCTGGCGGGGAACTACCTCCCCGACTACGACGGCGAGTCCACGGTCAACCTCATGGCCTCGTTGGTCGCTGCGCGCGGCGGTACGTCTCCACACGTCCCGCTGACCGGCCTCGACCTCGCCCCCCTGTCGGACGCGGACACCCTGCTGTACATGGTGCTCGACGGTCTCGGGCTGCATCAGCTTCGGCGACACCTCGACCAGGGGCTCGGCACGCGGTTCTTCGCCCGCCATTCGCACCGCCGCATCACGACCGTCTTTCCCGCTACCACCGCCGCCGCGGTCACGACCTTCGACACGGGGTCGAGCCCGACCGAGCACGCCATTCTCAGCTGGTATCTGCACCTACCGGACCTGGGCGTGCTGTCGACCGTACTGCGCACCACCAGCCGCATCGGCGCGCCGCTGATGCCCGACGAGTACGACCTTCGCGCGTACTACAAGGTGCCGTCGTACGTCGAAACGATGCCGGTGCATCGCGGGCTCATGTCCTACGGGGACATTCCGGAGGTGCCCTTCGGCCAAGTCGGAACGCGGTGGCGAGATCGGCGCTCGTACCTCGACCTTCCCGGTTTGGTCGACGCGGTCGATGCGTTCTGCACCGAAAAGCCGGGCGAGAAACGCTTCGGCTACGTGTACTGGCCCCGCTACGACGGGCTCTGCCACGAGTTCGGCATCCACCACGAGGAGATCAGCCAGCACTTCGAGGAGATCGACACGGCGCTCGCCGACCTCGAGCAGCGGTTGGCCGGCAAGCGTGTGGCGTTGTGCATCTTGGCCGACCACGGCCTGGTGGACGTGGACGCCGAGCGCTGCATCGACGTGGCCCGCATCGATGGTTTCATGGACTGCCTGGCGACCGCGCCCGGCGGAGACCAGCGACAGCTCAACTGTTTCGTCCGCCCCAAGGCCGAAGAGCGTTTCCTCGAGATCGTCCAGCGCGAGCTGGGCGAGGCCTGCGTGTGCCTGCCCGGCGAGCATCTGCTGGAGGTGGGCGCGTTCGGACCCGGGACGCCGCACCCCGAGCTCCGCCGCCGTTTGGGCGACTACGTGTTGCTCTGCAAGGACGGCTACTCGCTGATTCACACACCCCCTGGGCTCGAGCCGATGGTCATGCCGGGAAGCCACGGCGGCATGTCGAAGCCCGAAATCGAGATCCCGCTGTTCGTGGTGACCCCTTAGGTAGCCCCCGTGACCCAAGCCAAGGCCCGCCCCCGCATCGGCGTGTCGTGCAACTTCATGCACGCCGACCCCGACCGCGCACTGTTTCGCGGCAAGACCCTTCAGTACGTCGAGGCCCGCATGGCCAAGGCTGTCTGGCGTGCGGGTGGCCACCCGGTGCTGTTGGTCGAGCTCGACGATCCGGGCGCCATCGAAGCGCAGTCCTCGGACCTCGACGGCCTACTGCTCACCGGCGGTGCCGACGTGGCGCCCAGCAGCTACGGCGAGCAACCGATGCGACCCGAGTGGGCGGGAGACGCGATTCGCGACGCCTACGAGATCGACCTCATTCGCCGCGCCCAGTCCCGCGGCGCGCCCGTACTCGGCATCTGCCGCGGCATTCAGGTCATCACCGCGGCCTTCGGTGGGTCGCTGTGGCAGGACATCAACACCCAGGTCGAAGGCACGCTGGTGCACCGCGACTGGCATCGCTACGACCAGCTCGGCCACGACGTTTCGATGGCCGAAGGAAGCTGGGTCTCGGGCGTCTACGGCGGCGCGACGTCGATCGGCGTCAACAGCATTCACCACCAGTCGATCAAGGATACGCCCCGCGGATTCGATGTGACCGCACATGCACCCGACGGCGTGCTGGAGGCGATCGAACGCGTGAGCGACGACGAGTTCGTCGTCGGTGTCCAGTGGCACCCCGAGTGGCTCGAACCCGAGCGGGTCGGCAGCGACCCCGACGCGCAGAGCTGGGCCGACGGCAGCCCGATCTTTCGAGCCTTCGTCGAGCGCTGCGTGCAGCGACTCAGAACCTGACCGTGGTCCCCGACACGCGGGCTTGTCGACCCCGTCGGCTGCGTCCGCGGTCGATGAGCATCAACGCCACGCCGGACGACACCAACGCCACGCCCGCGACGGCAACCGCGAGGCCCGCCACCGACACGGTGCTGTTGCGCTGTGCGTTGCCCTCGAGCAACACCGGCTCGGCCACCGCGAGCCCCACCCCGAGGCCGAGCGCGACACCGCCGACCGAGGACAGCACGATACCCGTGCCGCCCAATCGATCCACCGTCCAGCGAGGCTTGGTGGGCGGAGCGACCGTCTCGGGCGCCACCACGACCGGAGCCGGCACACTCGGGCCGCCATCGGTCGTGTCGGGCTCGGGTTGTAGGCGGTCGATGAGTCGTTCGATGGCGCCGTCCAGCTGCTCGGCGAGTTCGGCCTCGTTGCAGTCACGACACTCCGCCGAGCCCCCGGTGCCCTCGACCAACTCCCCGCCCCGGGTGACGGTGTACGCATAACGATAGCCCAGCGCGTCCGACAAGGTGTCGATGCGAATGGTGATCAGCGCATCGTCGGGCCCCTGCCCTGGAAGGACATCTCCGTCGCGGAGCACGGTCTCGCCACGCACGGTCAGGCGTTCGGCCACGGCCGGCCCGGCTTCGCCGAGTGCGGACGCATCGATGTCGAGCGACGCACGAACCGGCTCGGTGGTGGCGAGCGTCGCGAGGAGCAAGGCTACTGTTTGGCTTGGCATGCGCGGACGATCCGTTTGATTTCGGCGTTCTTGGAGCGGCTACCCGCTTTGACGCACTCGCTGAACTTGCCCTGCTGAAAGCTGGCATTGACGAGAATGCGCGTTCGCTCGGCACCGTGGCCCTTCCAGCACTTCTTGGGTTTGGCGAGGCCATACGCCTTTCCCCACTGGGCCTTGCCCAGCGCAGACGCGGCCTGAGCACGGGCATCGATGCATGCCTGAGACTTGGCGGCGGAGACCCGTGGCGCCTTGGGTTTGCTCGCCTCGGGCTCGGGTGTGCCGGGTTCCGGCTCGGTCTCCGACTCTGGGGTTGCGGGCACCGGGTCGGGGTCCGATGGTTCCGGGTCATCGGGCGGCGCGGGGTCGGGCTCCGCCGGCGGGTCGGGTTCCGCACTGGGAGTGGGGTCGACGGCGTTGGCCGGCGCATCCTCGATGGCAGGCTCGGGCATGGGCGGCTCGGCCGACGACGCGGCCACCACGTCACCGCGTTGGCTGCGAGCGCGGGCAACCGAGAGTTGCCACGCCAACAACGCCACTGCGACGACGGCCACCGACGCCAGGCCACCCATCCACATCCGCCGCCGACGGGCGGCCGGGAGCGACGCAGAGACCGGCGGTTTCTCCGGTCGGGGTTCGACGAAGATCGGCGCCGGCATGGCCGTCGGCGAAGGCATGGTGGATCCCTTGCGCAGCGACTCTTCGATCGCGTGCAGCGTCTCGGCGACTTGGTCGGCGGTCTGCGGCCGAAGGTCGGGGTCGACTTCGAGGCAGGCGTGGCACACCTCGACCAGCGCATCGGGCAGCCCCGGCACGCGATCGGCCAGCGGCGGCGGAGGCTCGGTCGCCTTGCGCGTGAGCACCTCGACCATGTTCTCGGAGACGAATGGCGGGTCGCCGCACAGCGCCTCGTAGAGCATGACGCCCAGCGCGTAGACGTCGAAGCGCGGGGTGGGGTCGTGGCCCTTGGCCTGCTCGGGCGCCATGTACTCGGGCGTGCCCACGCAGTGCCCCGGACGGGTGAGCCGTTGTTCTTCGGCGCTGCGCACCGCGCTGGCCGAAATGCCGAAGTCGAGCACCTTGACCCGGTGCCCGTTGACCTCGGGCACCAACATCACGTTGTCGGGCTTGAGGTCGCGGTGCACGATGCCCACGTGGTGCGCGGCTCCGATCGCGTCCGCGACCGCACCGATGACCTCGCACGCTCGGACCGGGGACAGCGGGCCATCGTCGCAGATCGCCTCGTAGAGCGAGCGCCCCGTGAGGTACTCCATCGCCATGTACAGGCGCCCGTCCGCGAGCCGTCCTGCATCGTAGACCTCGACGATGTTGGGGTGGTTGGCTGCGTTGGCAGCCCGCGCCTCTTCCTTGAAGCGCTTGGCGACCACCTCGTGCCGACTCCAGTCATGGGTCAGCACCTTGACCGCGACCTGCCGCCCCACGCCCATGTGCTCTGCCAGGTACACGACCCCCATGCCGCCGCGCCCCAGGGTTCGCTCGACCCGGTAGCGTTCGGCGAGTTCGGTCCCGGGTTTGATGCGCTCCTCTTCGGTGGGTGGAGCGGGGAACCTCGTGGCCCGGGTGCGGCGAAACTCGGCCGTGCGCGGCGCGTGCTCGAGCAACGCCGTGTAGGCCGCGTGGTCTCGCTCCCGCGCGTCACCGAACAGGCGAAGCATGAACGCGGCGACGGTCTCTTGCGTGGTGTCCGGAGCGTTCGCCGCGAGCCAGTCGCTCAGCGCCCGCATGAACGCCTGTGCGCTCTCGTACCGCTGCTCGCGCTCGTTGCTGAGCGCGCGCGCGACGATGCCGTCGAGTGAATCGTCGACCCGCTTCGAAAGCTCGCTCGCTCGAGCGGCGCGCCAGTCCGCGACCGCCTGAGTGTCCGTGCCCGCACCGCGAAGCGGCCGCCCGGTGATGAGTTCCCAGAGCACGACGCCGCACGAGTAGACGTCGGCGCGCCCGTCGAGGTCTTCGCTGAGCGCCTGCTCGGGCGCCATGTAGCCGACCTTGCCGAACACGACGCCCGGCACGGTCATCGACGCCTTCATGGCCGACGTGGCGAGGCCGAAGTCGGCCAGACGCACCGCTCCGGCCCAGTCGATGAGGATGTTCGACGGCGAAATGTCGCGGTGCACCAGCGCGAGCCCGGGGAACGTATGCGCGTAGTGCAGCCCCCGCAGGATCTCCCGGACCAAGTGCACGGCGATCGGGATCGGGAACGCCTTGCCCTTCTGCGCGCACCGATCCCAAACGTCCGAGAGGTCCCGCCCCTCGATCAGCTCCATGAGGATGTAGAGCTGGCCGTCGACCTCGCTCGCCTCGCGCACGTCGACGATGTTGTTGTGGTGAAGGCGCACCACGACCTTGGCCTCGTCCACGAAGCGGCCGCGGTAGTCCATGTCGGGCACCCCCGCGCGCAACAGCTTCACTGCGGCCAGGCGCGCGAGAGGGCCGTCGCCAACACTGGCCACATAGACGCTCGCCATGCCCCCCTCGCCGACCCGAGCCAGCAACGTCAGCTTCCCAAGCCGCCGGGGCGGATCGAGCCGCTGGAGCGACTCCATCACCATCGCGCGAACGCTACCACGGACGACGGCGAAACGAGTATGCTTGCGCCGTCGTCCGCCCCCACAGCGGCCGCGGGCGTCGCACCTGAACGAACCGACATGACGGACTCAAACCAGGGATCGACGCCGGCCGAGGCCGGCGGAGCGACCGCGCCGGGCGTCCTGTACTTCGACCCCAACCCCACCACGGCCCGCCTGGCCACGGCAGGGCTGCGTCTGGCCGGGTATGTCGTCTACACCGCGGGCACGAAGACCGAGGCGGTCGAGTTCTGCCAGGCTCACGGCCCCAGCGCCGACGGGACGATCGACGTGCTGCTGCTCGACACCGCGAGTTCGCCCGAGCTGTCGGCGTCGGTGCTCAAGGCCCTGATCCAAGTACCAGGTGCATCCGAGCTTCCCGGGGTCTTGCTGGTCAGCCGAGCCAACCCCACGCCGTTCCCCGGCGCCGAGGGTTTGCCCTCGCTCAAGCGCCCCTTCACCACCCCGGCCCTGCTCAAGGTTCTCCGCGAAGCGATCGACGAGACGCCGCCGGGACGGGAGCAGGTGGCCCAGCGCTCTGGCAACGAAGCGCTCGCTCGCCTCGAACTCACGCTCAAGGAGCACTTTCCCGAGCTCGATGCATCGTCGGACAAGCTTCGCGCGCTGCAGTCGTCGCTCGTCGCCCTGGGTCAGCTCCCCACGCCGGGCTCGGGCGTCTCGCTTCAGGCCAACCTGGAGAACACCCGTCTCGAGTCCCTGCTGGCGATGCTCGAAGACGAAGCGGCCCGCGGCGTCCTCGAGCTCACGCACGACGGCGCGCTCGCGCGACTGCATCTCGACCGCGGCCGAATCCGCATGGCCGAGATCAGCGGCACGCGCGACGAGGACCTGCGACTGGGTCGCTTCGTGGTCGAGGCCGGCTTCCTCGGAGACGAGGCGCTCGAAACCGTCGCCACTGCCCCCAACCCGCACGGCAAGCTGCTGGGCGAGCGCCTGCTCGAAGAAGGTCAGCTGCGCCGCGGCGAGTTGGCGCGGGTGCTCATCAACCAAGCGATCGAAATCGTCTGCCACGTCAGCAGCTGGAGCACCGGAGGCGCGTCGTTTGCCGTGCTCGACGAGCTGCACCCGCTGGCCCGCAGCGCGACCGGCCGCGCGGAGCTCCGCATCTCCGATGCGCTGCTCGAAGCCCTGCGTCGGGAAGCGAGCCGCGCCGAGATGGGTCCGCACATGCCCCACGTCGACGAGGTGTACGTGCGCAATGACGCCGAGGTCGCGCGGGTCGGCCGCAACGGCTTTGCGCGCGAAGAACTCGGCATTCTCGAGAACCTCAACGGCCGCAACAGCGTGAAAGACGTGGCGAGAAAGACCCGTACCGGCACCTTTGCGGTCGCGTCGATCCTCTACCGCCTCGACCGCGCCCGCATGGTGCATCGACGCCGCGCACCGCTGACCACCGGGCCCAACTGATGTCGGCCACACCCACCGCCACCCACGTCGTGGTCGCAGAGCCGGACGCGGACACCCGCGAACAGCTCGTGGCGGCGGTGTCCGAGGTCGCCAGCTCGCTGGGGCACGACGTCACGGTGCACGAAGCCTCCAGCGGCACGTCGGCATTCGCGGCCTGCAGCGAGCACAAGCCGCAGCTGTTGATCGCCGAGGTCCTGCTCGACGGACTCAGCGGGCTCACCTTGCTGCGGCGGCTGTCGGTGGAGTCCAAGTCCAAGACGGCGGTGGTGTTCGTCACCGACCTCGCCCGGGACCACGACCGCTACTGGGCGCTGCGCAACGGCGCCCTGGCCTACCTGACCAAGCCGTTCGACGCGGCCACGCTGCGCTCGAAGATCACCCGCGTGCTCACGCAGGGCCCCGAAGCCTCCCGCGACGCACCCGCCCGCATCTGACCCCAGACGGGCACCTCTCGGCGCCCCCCTTCCAGCGATCGTTCCAGCCCGTACGCGGTGGGTCAGGGTTGCGTGGCGAGCAACGCGAGCACGACCTGGTCCTCGACGCGGCGGCGAGAGGCCGCGGGCATGAACGCGGAGTGGTGCGCGTTGACCAACACGCTGAACGCAACCTGCGGCGTACCGTCGTCGTCGGTCAGCACCCCGGTGAGGCCACTGACCCCGTCGAGCGTGCCGGTCTTGGCCCGGACGCGACCGTCCGCGCGACGCAGTCGAGCCCGGAGCGTGCCCGGCTCGCCCGTGGCCGGCAGCGCATCGAGCAGAGTCGGCGTTTCGTGGTGGGCAGCGACCAAGACGTCGACCAATCCCTGCGCGGTCAAACGCCCGCGCCGCGACAGCCCCGACCCGTTTTCCACGACCAAGTCGTCGCGACGCCCCAACCCGCGCCAGTACGCCTCGAGGATCTCGACCCCCGACGCCCAGCTTCCCGGCTCGTCGTAGACACGCCACGCCATCGTGCGAAGCACCTGTTCGGCGATGAAGTTGTTGGAGAACGCGAGCCCGCGATCGAGCACCTCACTCAGCGGCGCCGACGCGTTGACGACCAGCACTTCCGCGTCGCCCGACACCGCCCCGCGTTCGACGGGCAGAGGTTCGGCCTGCCACTGCTCGGCGAGCCGCGCCGCGAACACCGAGCCGGCGTGCAGAGCCGGATCGTGAATCCTTCGTCGCACCACCACCGGTCGAGCCTTGCGACTCATCGACCCACGAACGTGCACCACGGTGCGCTCGCCCTCTGCAAACGTGCGCACGCCGATGCCGCCGCGTCGACCCACCGAGGCCTCGTTGAGCACCTCGACGTGTTCGCCCGCAGCGTCGACGTCGACCCGGGGTTCACTCTCCCCGACCTGCGGCGCGACACGAATCTCGACCGTGTTGAAGTCGACGGAGAGCGCCCCACTGGGCGCCTCATGTGCGGCACCGTGACCGCCTGCGTCATACAGACCGGGCCCGAATCGTCGGTCGGCGAACGCCGTGTCGTCGACCACGATGCGCTCCACCTCTCCGAGTTCCAACTGCTCGGCGACGATGACCGCCATGGCTTGCAGGTCGTCGCGATCGAGCGTGGGGTCGCCTTCACCGCGCAGCACCAGGGTTCGGCCGACACGAAACACCGTGGTCTCGAACGTGTAGTCGGGACCGAGCAGGTCGAGCGCGACCGCAGACGTCAGCACCTTCTGGTTGCTGGCCGGGTTGAGCAGCGCATCGCCGGCGTGGTCGTAGAGCACCGCCCCGGTCCGCAGGTCGCGGGCATGCACGGCAACGTCGGCACGCCGCGTGGCTTTGGCGACGATCGCATCGAGCGCCTCACGCTCCGCATCGGGCAAGGCCGGTGCAGTGCTGCCGCGAAGGTGGCGGGCCAGCGGAGCGAAGCGTCGATCCAGCGCGCCGGCTGGCGGGGCGGCCTGCGTGGGCGCATCGACGGGAATCCAGCGGTATCCCAGCGTGCTCGGCACCGCGGGCAGACCGACCTCGAGGTCGTCCGACTCGGCCTCTGCGTTGCGCGTCGTGCCGAGGGCCAGGGCAGCGAGAAGCCCGGCACCCGCGCAAAAGCGCGCAACAGCATGTGACCAACGACGGACCATGGAAGAGGTGTGAGGAAACACGCTCCCCACCCTTTCAATGTTGGGGCTGTTGCCCGGCCCCGCAACCCGCAGGGACCGTTTGTAAATGGGCCTTTGCGTCCGCCGAACGTCAGGACGACGCAAGCCACGCGCGACAGCGCGCGTCGCGGGCCGAGAACGCCGCCGCAATCGCGGTGTCGAGCGCGCGTACGCGGGCCGGCAAGAACCGACGACTGGGAAAGACGGCGTGCACGGCCATGTCGTCACCGCCGTAGTCGGGAAGCACGCGCACCAAACGGCCAGCCTCGAGGTCGTCGATGACATCGAACAGGCTCTTGAGCGCGACGCCCATGCCCGCGACCGCCCACCGGCGCGCCAGGAAGCCGTCACCGCAAAGCGGACTGTCGAGGCCGATGCTGTGTCGCGCATCGCCGCGGCGCAGCACCCACGTGGTCGTCGGCACCCCCGCGCGTTGCAGCGTCAGGCACCGATGCTCCGCCAGCGCATCAGGCGTCGACGGCGTGCCCCAAGACTCCAGGTAGGTGGGCGAAGCGACGAGCACGCTAGGGCCATTGACCAGCTTTCGCACCGTCAGCGACGAGTCTTGCGGCACCCCATACCGAATCGCCATGTCGATCGCGTCGCGATGCAAGTGCACCAACGCGTCGCTGGTGTGCAGTTCCACCCGTAGCCGCGGATGCTCCGTGCACAGCGCGACGACGACCGGTTCGATGATCTGATAGGTGGTGTCGGCCGGCGCCGAAAGGCGCACCGTGCCTTCGAGCTCTCGACGGTGCCCACGTGCGTCGTCCAGCGTGCGTTGCCAGCGATGCACCACGTCCTGGCATCCCGCGAGAATGACCGCACCTTCCTCCGTCGGGTGAAGAGACCGCGTCGTCCGCTCGAACATGCGAACCCCCAACGCCTCCTCGACCCGCTGCACCGCCGCGCTGACGGCCGCCGGGGTCAGATGCAGCTGCTGGGCCGCCCGGGTCATCGAACCGCTCTGAGCGACCCGCACGAGCAGCTCCATGTCCCGCACCTTCATCGCGACGTTTTATCAACGAATGCTTGAAAGTGAAGCAACGATTCATCGCTACACGGGCTTCTGCGGGTCGGCTAGACCGTAGATGTCCTCGATGCGCCCCTTTGCTTACAACGTTCCGCGTTCAATCAGCGCGGACGCATCGCCCTGGCGGGGCGCGGCGTTGGCCGGAGCAGCCCGATGAGTTCCGGCTTCGAACCGATCAACCCCGGCTACGACCGGGTGTTTCGGTGGGGCCAACTGAGCATCGGACTCGTCGTCCCCCTGGAGGCGTATCCCGAGAGCCCCGTCCCCACCATGGAGCGGCATCTGCAGCGCGTGCAGCTGGCGGAGACACTCGGGTTCGCTGCGGTTTGGTTGCGCGACGTCCCCTTCAACGTGCCCTCGTTCGGGGACGCCGGCCAGCGGTTCGACCCCTTCGTCTACCTCGGTGCGCTGACCACCACGACCCGTCGCATCGCGCTCGGCGTGGCCAGCATCATTCTGCCGCTGCGCCACCCCGCGCATGTGGCCAAGGCCGCCGCGAGTGTGGATGAACTCAGCGGGGGCCGGCTCATCCTCGGTGTCGCGTCGGGAGACCGCCCAACCGAGTATCCCGCGATGAACGTGCCCTTCGCGGACCGAGGGGTCAGCTTTCGCGAGAGCTTCGAGTACATCCGCAACATGCAACAGGACACGCCCTCGTTTGAGAACCGGCATGGCTCGCCCCGCGGCATCGACATGTTGCCCAAGCCGTTCGGCGCACGACTCCCGATGTTGGTGACTGGGGGAAGCCAACAAGACCCCGCGTGGGTTGCCCAAAACGGCGACGGCTGGATGACCTATCCCCGAGTGTTGTCGGCACAGGCGCGTGTGGTTCGCGACTACCTCGAGCGCACCGAAGGTCGACCCAAACCGGTGATGCAACCGCTGTACGTCGACCTCGACCCCGATCCCGACGCGCCTGCGCGCCCGATTCACCTCGGCTTTCGCTCGGGCGTCCGTCACCTGCACGCGTACTTGGCCGCGCTCGAAGAACTCGGTGTGTCCCATGTCGCGCTGAACCTCCGTTTCAATCGACTCGACATCGAAGACACGCTCGCGCGCCTCTCCGATGCTCTCTTTCCGCGATTCGCGAGCCCTGCTGAAACACCATGAACACCAAGACCATTCTCATTACCGGTTCGACCGACGGCATCGGACTCGCAGCGGCGCGAGCCCTGGCCGCGCGCGGGCACGAGGTGCTCCTGCACGGCCGCAACCCGGCGAAGCTGGAGCGGGCCAAACAAGAGGTCGCGGCGGCCCGTTCGGGGGGCCCCGTCTCTGCCTTCGTGGCTGACCTGTCGTCGCTGAAGGCGGTCGCTCAGCTGGCGTCGCAGGTCGCGGACGCGCATCCGGACCTCGACGTCGTGATCAACAACGCGGGCGTGTTCAACACCCACGAGACCAAGTCGGTCGATGGCCTCGACCTCCGGTTTGCGGTGAACACCATTGCCCCTTACCTGCTGAGCCGCCGTCTCCTCCCGAATCTGAGTTCCGACGGTCGTATCGTGAACCTCTCGTCTGCCGCGCAGGCCAGCGTGGACTTTGCCGGACTCTCGGCGCCGTCCGTGCTCGACAACGGCGCCATCTATGCCCAGAGCAAGCTCGCGCTGACGATGTGGTCCCGCGCGCTCGCCCACGAGTTGGGAGACGCCGGGCCCTCCGTGTTCGCGGTCAACCCCGGCTCCCTGCTGGCCACCAAGATGGTCAAAGACGCCTTCGGTGTGCCCGGCAAAGACGTGGGCATCGGCGCCGACATCCTCGTGCGCGCCGCACTGTCCGACGCCTTCGACGGCCACTCCGGCGAATACTTCGACAACGACCGCCAAGACTTCGGCCCACCCCACCAAGACGCCCTCGACCTCCCCCGCTGCCAGTCCCTCATGCACGCCCTCGACGACGTCCTAGAATCCACACGCCCAACCTTCGAAGGGTGAGCGAAGGGGCCGCTCGTCGTCCCCACGGGAACGCCTGCCGGCTCCGCGCCAAGCAGCCCCCCCTCTGAACAACGCCCTCCGCCCTCGAGGGAGGAGCAAAGCGACGAGCGAGGTCGCCCCGCACCCGACCTTGGAACGCTGAGCGAAGGCCCCCTCGAACCAACACCCGCCCGCCCTCGAGGGAGGAGCGAAGCGACGAGAGAGGGCGCCCCGCGCCCGACCTTGGAAGGGTGAGCGAAGGGGCGCTCTGCCCCCGCAGCGAGGGAAACCGAGAGGTTTCCCTTATAGATCAAATCCGGATGTCGATGTGGGCTTTGGCGCGCAGTTGGGCGCGGAGCTCATTTTGCGCCTTGATGAAGGCTTCCGCTTCCAGCTGTTGGCGGATGCGGCCCTTTGCCGTTTCGTAGTCGAGGGCCGCCGACTCGACGTGGGCGACCACCTGGAAGACGACGTAGCCCTGGCCCGACGCGAGTGGTCCGACGATCTGCTTGTCCTTGGCTTCGAACAACGCGTCTTCGATCGCGGGGGCAACGTCGCCACGACCGATGTCGCGGGACGGTGACTCCTGTCCGAGGCCCTCGGCGACGTTGTCCATCGAGGTGCCTTCACGAAGCTCGCGTGCCGCCACTTGGGCGCGGGCGAACACCCGGTCGCGGTCGCCCGACTTCTGGGTGGGCGGGTTGAAGACGAGCTGGCGAACCTGCACCTTGGCCGATTCGTCCTTGGTCATCTTGCGGTAGTGCTCGCGGACCTGCGCCTCGCTGACCGACCACGTGGCGAGGTACTGGGGCAAGCGGTACTGCAGGATCTGGTCGCGCACCTCGCCGCGATAGTCCGCCCAGCTGCCGTACTCGGGGCTGGCCACGACCTGCTTGCGAAGCTCGTCCACCGACAGCTGATACTGCTTGGCGATGTCGGCGACCGCGTTGTCGACTTCTTCTTCGGTGATCTTGATGTCGAACTTGACCGCCTCGGCGCGCATGAGCGCCAAGTCGATGAGTTCGTCGAGCACCTTCGCCGTGATCTCGCGGGTCTTCTGCTCGACCATCTTGGCGCTGGCACCGGCCGGGAGCGACGCCATGCCCTCTTGCATCAACGGGTGACGGGCGGCCGAGCGCTGCAGTTTGCTGAGCAGGATGATCTCATCGCCCACCACGGCAGCCACGCGATCGAGCTCGACCCGGCCGCTCGGCGCCGCAACGGCGGGCGAAGGGGCGAGCGAGACGACGGCGGTGCAAACGGCGAGCGCGAGCAGACGGCGCATACCGGACTCGTATCACGCCCACGCACCCGCTGCAGGGAGAGCCGTCACAGGGCGGGTTCGCCGCGACGCAGTCGTTCGAGGATCTGCTGCCGGACGGCCTCTCGGCGGGGTTCGATGACCGCCTCGACGAGCTGCTCCTGCACCGCGGGATCCTCGAAGGGACGCAGCTGGGCCGGCGCGATCTTTTGCACGCGGCCCACCAGCAGCGATTCGCCGACGAACACGGGGTGCGGGAGAAAGTCGCCCTCCGCCACGTCGTCGGCGAACAGGATCGGGTGAAACGCGGGGAACTCCTCGTCGTCGCGGGCCTGCATCGGCGTGGCGACCACGTCCCCGAACTCTTCGAGCGTGCTCGTCCCCCCGCGCAGCGCTGCCAGCCCCTGCTCCGCCTCGGCGAACTTCTTGAACACGACGCCCTGCGCGCTGCGGGTCTCGGGCTCCATGAACGACTCGGGGTGTGACGCGTAGTACGCCCGCAGCGCCTCGGTGTCCGACGCGACGGTCTCTCGAGGCACCGCGCGCTCGAGCAGCGTCGTCAGGTAGACCGTCGCGATCTCCTCTTCGAGCGCGAACGCGACGCGCGGGTCCTTGGCACCTCCACGGTCCTCGGCCTCGAGCGCCATCAGCTCGGTGGCGATGAGCGCCTCGAGCATCGTCGCATCGCCCTCGGGCCCCGAGAACCGCAGCTGCCCGTACGCGCCCACCTGGCTGCGTGCGGCCGCGACGTCCTCGGGCCCGAGCACCGTCGGACCCACCACCGCCAACTTGCCGTCGGGGATTCCCTCGGCAACCTCGCATGCCGCGCTCAGGCACACGGCCAGCAGCAACAGACGGTGCATGCCCCGATTGAGCCACGAAGCCGGCCGCGCCACAAGCCTCACAAGTGGGTGACCAGCGATGCAAGAGCGGCCTGGGCCGCCTCGAGTTGCACGCGGGTGCGCTGGGTATCGGGCAGCGTCGCGACGATGCGATCGGGTCCTGCCATGCGCATCGCGCCGTCGGTGAGCTTGTGCAGCTTCACCGCCACGTCGGCGGACAGTGGCGTGTCCTCGCGCAGGCGCACGCTGAGCCGGGTGCCCTTCTTTTCGATCGCGGTCGCATGCAGGCGACGGCCGTAGGTCTTGCACCCCATGATGAAGCCGAGGTTGACCGCCTCCTGTGGCGGCTCGCCGAAGCGGTCGCGCACCTCCTCCATCACCCCAGCGACGGCGTCGATGTCGGGCGCGAGTGAAAGACGACGGTAGAGGTCCAACCGCTGCCCGGTGTCTTCGACATAGTTGTCGGGCAAGAACGCCGGAATGTCGAAGGCGACCTCGGGGTCGGTCTCGTGCACGATGGGCTCGCCCTTGAGCTCGGCGACCGCCTCGGTGAGGATGCGCGAGTAGGCGTCGAAGCCGATCGCCTGAATCTGGCCCGACTGCCGCGCGCCCAGGATCTCCCCTGCCCCACGGATCTCGAGGTCTTGGCTGGCGACATGAAAGCCGCTGCCGAGGTCGGAGAACTTCACGATCGCCTCGAGGCGTCGCTTGGCCTCCGGCTGCAGCTTCTCCAGTGAGCCCACCATCAAGAAACAGTGGGCGCGGTGTTTGCTGCGGCCGATGCGTCCACGTAGCTGGTAGAGCTGGGAAAGGCCGAACATATCGGCCCGCGCGATGAACATCGTGTTGGCACGCGGAATGTCGAGCCCGCTCTCGATGATCGTCGTCGAAACGAGCACGTCCGCTTCGTGTTCGACGAACGAGACCATCGTCTTTTCGAGCATCTCGGCGGGCATCTTGCCGTGCGCCACCAGGACCCGAGCCTCGGGCACCAGGGAACGAATGCGCTGCGCATGCTCCTCGATGCCCATGATCTTGGGCACGACGTAAAACGCCTGCCCGCCGCGTGCCAGCTCCCGACGCAGCCCCTCTTCGAGCACCGTGTCGCTGGCACGGGTGAGGTACGTGCGCACCGCCAGGCGATCGACGGGCGGCGTGGTGATGAGGCTGATCTCGCGAATGCCCAGCAGGGACATGTGCAAGGTGCGTGGGATCGGCGTGGCGCTGAGCGTGAGCACGTCGACCTGGGTCTTGAGCTTCTTGAAGCGCTCCTTCTGTGCGACGCCGAACCGCTGCTCCTCGTCGATGATGACCAGCCCCAAATCCTTGAAACGAACGTCGCGACTGAGCAGTCGATGGGTGCCGACGACGACGTCGATCGAGCCCTCCTTGAGCCCCGCCAAGGTGGCCTTGCGCGCCTTGTTGTCGGTGAGGCGGTTGAGCTTGGCCACCTCCAGGCCGAAGATGCCCAGACGCTCGGTGAAGGTGCTCGCATGCTGCTGCACCAGCACCGTCGTCGGGGCGAGCACGGCCACCTGTTTGCCCGCCATCGCGGCCCGAAACGCAGCCCGCAACGCCACCTCGGTCTTGCCGAAGCCGACGTCTCCGCACACCAGGCGGTCCATCGGCTGCGGCTTGGTCATGTCGCCTTGCACCGCATCGATGGCATCTTGCTGGTCGGGGGTTTCCTCGAACGGGAACGTCGCCTCGAATGCGGCCATCTCCCCCATCTGGGGGTACGCGTGGCCCTGCAGCGCCTCGCGCTGGGCGTAGATCTGCAGCAGCTCCTCGGCGATCTGCCGCACCTCGGCTTTGACCTTCGCGGTCTTGGTCGCGAAGGTGGTGCCGCCCATCTTGTCGAGCTTGGGCGGCTTGGCATCGGCGCTGACGTAGCGGTCGATCTCGCTGAGGCGGTAGACCGGCAGGTACAGCTTGTCGCGACCGGCGTACTCGACCAACACGAAATCGGCCGGTACCCCTCCCATCGACAGCTTGGTGAGACCCGCGTACCGCCCCACGCCGTGCACCACGTGCACCACGTAGTCGCCCTCTTGCAGCTGGGTGAGGCTGCCCAGGCCGGCCTTGCGTTTGCGGGTTCGCGCCTTCTTGGTGATGCGACCGAACACGTCGGCCTCGGAGAGCAACAAGAACCGGTCGTCGGCCGACTCGTACCCGGTCGAGAGTTCCCCGGCGACGACCTGCACGGTCGAGCGGAGCTGATCGGTGCCATCGAGCCCGAGCAAATGCCCCTCGGGCCCTCGCGGTGGCTCCATCGGCAGGCCATAACCGCGCAACAAACTGGTGAGACGCTCGGCATGCGTCAGGTTGGGCGCGGAGAGGATCACCTTCCACGCAGGTCCTGGGGTGTCGTCGTCGGGCCCCCGGGTGTGGCGACGAATGTGCTCGACGACGGGCCGAATGATCTCACCGTCCTTGCGCCCGCGCGCGGCCTCCAGCTCCATGCGCAACCGGGCCGAACGCTCGGCGATGACCGTGAGCGCAGGCCGATCGTCCCCGCCCTCTTCGACGGTGTCGACCCGAGCGGCCACCACCGGCTGCTCGCCCAGCATGGCCTCGAAGTCGGCCGGCGGCACGAAGAACGCATCGACGTCCGCCACCAACGCGTGGCTGGCCCGAGAGCGCTCGTATTCCTCGCAGATCGTCTCCGCCAACGCGTGTGCCCGCCCGACCAGACCGACCCCGTCTTCGACGAACCAGGCCGCGCCTTCCAGGTACGCCCACAGCGGGTCCATACGGTCGTGAAAGGCCGGCGCGAGGGCGTCGATGCCGAAGAAGTCGACACCGCGCTCCACGTTCTCGCAGACCTGCCGGGTCTTGCTCGACGGCGCCGTCACGTGGTCGGCGATTTCGAGGATCGCGGGACGCACCGGACTGGTCCGGGTCACGATCGTCTCGCGCACCGGGTCGACCACGCAGCTGTGCACGTCCCGCAAGCTCCGTTGCGAGTCGGGGTCGAACAGGCGCATCCGCTCGATCTCGTCGCCGAACCACTCGATGCGGACCGGGAAGTGGTAGCGAGGCACGAACACGTCCATCACCCCGCCGCGCACGGCGAACGTGCCCGGGTCCTCGACCACGTCCACCCGTGTGTATCCGGCAGCCAACAGCGCCGCGATGGCATCGTCCCGATCGAGTTCGTGCTCGGTCGACCACACCTGCTGCACCCGCGCGAACGCCTCCTTGGGCATCACACGACGAAGCACTGAGCGAACGCTCGTCACGACCAGCTTCGGCGGGTCGTCCCCGAGCAACCGCCCGAGCGCCGACAGGCGAGCCCCCACCACCCGCGGGTCGGCCGACACGTCCGCGTACGGCGACACATCCAGCTCGGGAATGAACAGGATCTCCCCGTCCTGGTGGCGGTCGTCCGCGGGCAGCCCCATGAAGAACGCGACGTCTTTGACGATTGCACGCGCCGTGGAGTCGTCGGCCGCAACCATGACCACCGGACCTTCCGCGAGGGCATGCCGAGCCGCCCGGGCCAGGCACAGCGCCCGCACCGGTCCATCGGCACCGAACACCCGCAACGCCTGGCCACCCACCAACGCTTCCGCAACACGTTCGGCCGCACGATCCACCGGGAGTCGCAACATGGGGCGCCGAGGCTACATGAAGCCGACCGAGCCGGTAACGTCTCGCGAAAGCTCGGCCGAAAACGGCCGTCATTGCGGACCATACGGTGTCGCGATAGCGTCCACACCACACGAGGGCCCCTCCGGAAGAGGGACCGGATAGGACTTCCAAGCCCGTGAAAAAGACGAACTGCCTCCCGCTGATGCTCTCCCTTCTCGGCGCCTGCGGCTCCTCCACCGCCGGGCCCCTGGAGCTGTCGACCTGCGACGAGAGCGACGCACCGCGCGAACTGCTCCGCCTCTCGGCCGACAATGTCGAGGGTCCTTTCGAAGTCTACGACTTGGGCGACGCTGCGACGGTGCGCTACGTCCTCGACCGCTTCCCTCGCTACGATCTCGTGGACAACTGTGGAGGGGCACCGCTTCGCCTCCCTCGCACATTCGGCTTGCCCACCGGCGCCGCGAACGTCGGCGGAGACGTGGTGCTGTGTAGCGGGCCGAGATACGACGGGCCGCAAGGCGTATGGGAGCTCCTCGCGGACGGCACAGCAGGACGAGATCTCGACCTTGGCCTGGCCTGCACCCTCGACACGAACACGACGCTGCCGGTTCATGGTTTCGTGTTCTCGGAGGAGAGCGCGACACAGCACTTCCCCGACGGGACGTCGCGCGACATCCCGGCCGCGTTCGCACTCGCCTCCGAGACCCACCCCCCGGCGGTCTTCACATTCGGAGCTACGCCCGCCATCTACCCCGCCGACGGCTCCGCCCCGATCCCTGTCGACCTGCCCGCGCCTGTCAACACGCTCTATCGGCTGCCCGGGCCTAGCACCTCGACCGACTGGGCGATCGCCCTCGGCGCGAGCGGCGGGTTGGGGGCATCGGAGGAGCTCGTCCGTGTCTACGCGCTACAGCTCAGCACAGGGCAGTGGATACAGTCGTCTGAGGTTCCGTTACACGAAGTCCTCGAGCGGGTCAGTGCCCGCGACGGCCTGATGGCCACGGTGCAAGAGTTCGACGACGTCGCATTCTCCCGGCCGGGTTGGGAGTACCCGATCGTTCGGGATTTCGACTCGGCCAGCGTCACCGTGCTCGACCACGACCGCGTCTTCGTCATCGGGGAGGACGCCATCGAAATCATCCGCGTACCCGAGTCAGAGGACGCCGACCTGGAGGATGCCTTCGAGGTCCTCGCGTCCTGGCCGCGCTCGGACGATGCCGGTTCTCCGGACGGTCCTGGCGTCCCCTGGAACGGCCTGGTCTTGGCGCCGCAAGGCGACCAGCTTTGGGCGTACCCCGTTGATGGAGGCACGCCCCACCCGTTCCTGCCCGTCACGCAGCGTGTCCACTACGGTCCCGAGTACGTCACCGGACTCGGCTTCAGCGACCACACCAACGGCGCGACGTGGCTCGTTCGGAATCGCGCTGGCGGCGAGCTCGAACTGCTCGACGACGCCGTCATCAGCGGCGAGCGCGTCGCGTCATACCTCATGCATCCGTGGACTCCCGGCCTTGGCCGCATCCTGTACGCCGCAAGCGACGGGGACGCGGTGAGCATCCGCCAGCACATCCTCGAGCGCTGAGTTCAGCCGGTGCCTTCTGTGTCGTCCTCGCAACGCTTTGGACAGCCGGACTCGCAACCCAGCCCACAGCCCCTGCAACCTCGCGATTTGATCGAGACCGCACGCCGTTCGGTGTGACCCTGCAGTCCGTGGGTGCGACGAACAAAGCGATGCGAGGGCTGCTCGGCCTCGGCCTCGGCATGCTTGGCGGCTGTTACACCGGCGCTGAGGTCGCGGCGGCGAGCGACCCCGGGTCGGGCACCGAGGGCAGTGTGGACACGGGCGACTCGGACGAGGAGACCGGCGGGCCCGAGGTGCCCGCGTGCCTCGAGGAGCACCCGGCCGACCGCTCCACGCTGCGGCGCCTGACTCGGTTCGAGTACAACAACACGGTCCGCGACCTGCTGGGCACGTCCTCGTTTCCCGCCGACGGGTTTCCCAGCGAGGAGCTCGCCAACGGCTTCGGCAACGATGCGAACGCGCAGTCGGTGTCGAGCTTGTTGGCCGAGCAGTACAACGTCGCCGCCGAGGCGTTGGCCGCCGAAGCCACGGCGACACCCGAGGCAATGGCGGCCTTGACCCCCTGCGCGGCCGACCCCAGCGACGAAGACGCCTGCGCGCGCACGTTCATCCAAGAGTTCGGGGCCAAGGCATTTCGCCGGCCACTGGGCGACGACGAGGTCGACGCGCTGGTGGCGTTCGAGCAGGGCATTCGTGCGGACGAGGACTTCGCCACCAGCATCGCCTCGGTGATCGAGCTGCTGCTGCAGTCCCCGGACTTTCTCTACCGCGTCGAGCAAGGCTTCATCGACGATGCCGGGCACCTTCGGCCGACCAGCTACGAGATGGCCAGCCGCCTGTCCTACTTCTTGTGGGGCACGATGCCGGACGAGACGCTGATGAGCGCCGCGGCCGAGGATGCGCTCGTCACCGATGCGGCCGTGCTCGAGCACGCCGAGCGCATGCTCGCCGACCCCCGGGCGCAGGCGATGGTGCGGTTCTTCTTCGACAACGCGCTGCCGATCAGCGGGCTGCAGTATCTCGAACGCGACTCCGATCGTTATCCGGCCTACGACGCCCAGGTCGGCGCGGCGATGCGAGAAGAGGTGCAGACGTTCCTCGCCCACGAGATCTTCGAGGGGCCCGGCACCTGGGACCACGTCCTCACCGCCCCGTACACCTTCGTCAACGGCACCTTGGCGGCGTTCTACGGCATCGAGGGCGTCACGGGCGATGCGTTCGTCCAGGTCGACCTCGACACCTCCCAACGCCGCGGACTGTTGACGCAAGCCGGCATGTTGGCGGGACCCATTCACTCCAACGAGACCAACCCGGTCACCCGTGGGGCGTTCATCACCCGCGCGCTGATGTGCACCGAGATTCCACTGCCGACCGGTGACGTGCTCGAGGAGGTCAAGCCACCCGACCCCGACTCGGGCGCAACCGCCCGAGAGCGTTTCTCTCGGCACAGCGAAGAAGCCGCGTGTGCCGGCTGCCACGCGCTCATGGACCCACTGGGCCTGACGTTCGAGAACTTCGATGCGGTCGGTCTGTGGCGAGACGCCGAAAACGGGGTGACAATCGACGCGAGCGGGTCACTGCCTGGGTTTGGCGACGTTGCGGGCCCGTTGGAGCTCGCCGAAGGGGTGGCCGCGTTGCCTGCCACCCACGCCTGTTTCGTGACCCACTGGTCCAACTTCGCCTACGGACGCACCGCCACCGACGCCGACGCCTGCACGCAAGAGCGCTTGGTGCAGCAGTTCGAAGACTCGGGGCACGACATTCAGCGCCTGCTCATCGACCTCACCCAAACCGACGACTTCCTCTACCTCGCACCCACGGAGGACCAATAAGATGACCAAGCGACTCTCCCGACGTGCGGTGATGCGCGGAGCCGGCGGACTGGCCATCGCCCTTCCGTGGCTCGAGATCATGGGTACGCCGCGCACCGCCTCGGCCCGCGAAGGCTTCGCTAAGCGCTTCGTCACCGTGTACACGCCCGGCGGCAATGTGACCGACGACGGCAACGGTGTGAACCGCTGGCGCCCCACCGGCACCGAGAACGACTTCGTGCTCAGCGATATCCTCGCCCCGTTCGAGGCGATCCGAGACAAGTTGCTGGTGATGGATGGGCTGACGATGCGCAGTGCCGTCGGCGAGCAGCACCAGTCCGGCATCATCGCGTGGCTGTGCGGCACGCCCCAAGGCGGGGACGGCTATGCACAGGGCCCGTCCGTCGACCAGGCCATCGCCACCCGCATCAGCGAGGGGTTTCCCCGCAAGAGCCTGCAGATGGCGATTCGCTGGGGCACGGGCAAATCGCACGGCCTGCTGCACCCGATCAACACCGTCAACTTCGAGGACAACGACGGCTTCGACCCGATCCCGCCGCGGCTCGATCCTCAGGCGATCTTCGACAGCCTGTTCGGCGCGCTCGACCCCGAGTCCGGGCTCGACTTCGAAGCACGACTCGCCCGCAAGAAGTCGATCCTCGACTTCGTCGACCGTCGTTTCGAAACCCTGGCACCCGGCATGGGCAGCGCCGACCGCCAGAAGCTCGAGCAACACCTCGAAAAGATCCGCGAGCTCGAAACGTCGATCGGCGACCTCCCAGTCCCGACTGACATCTGCCAGATCCCCGAGCGCGTCGACACCTCCGACTACGATCCGCAGACCGGGCTCAACTCCACCGACAACGGCTCGGTCGTCGACCAGTCCACCGACGAAGCGATTCCCAAGGTCGGCCGGTTCATGACCGACATGCTGGTGATGTCGTTGGCCTGCGAGATCACGCCCGTCGCGTCCCTACAGTGGACCGACACCGAAGCCAAACACACCTTTCCGTGGCTCGGCCTGGACCAGCACCACCACTACTACCAACACGACGGCGGCTTTCGGCCCACCGAGTGTGAACAGATCGCCACCTGGTACAGCGAGCAGCACGCCTATCTGCTCGAGTCGATGGACGCGGTCGAAATGGAGGCCGGTGTGTCGCTGCTCGACGAGTCGGTGGTGTTCTTCGGCACCGAGCTGGCGCACCCCTCCACCCACACCAAGGTGAACATGCCGTTCCTGCTCGCAGGGGGCGGCGGCGGCATGCGGGGCGGCCGGTTCCTCCGCAACGAGGGCATCGGCGACGACTCCCACAACAACCTGCTCACCGCCATCGTCAACCTCTTCGGCGACGAGCGACAGACGTTCGGCTCCGAGGAGTACTGCTCCTCGCCCTACTCCGGCCTGACCTGAACAGCGCCGGGGCCGGGTGAGGGCCCGATTCGGCCCCCATCGGCCCCACGCCGTGAGCAAGCCGCCGCGGCCTGCTACGCTTGATGGGTGATTGCGCCCCCCCGCGGTGCCCCAGCCGTTCCCGCTCGGCACTCGCGCGCAGTGCGTCTGGGTGTCGGTGCGGCGGCGCTCGTCTTCGTCGCCTGCGCCCAAACACCCCCAGCCGGTTCGGTCGCACCGACGGGCTCCGTGCACGCCACCGGGCCTGCATCCACCCGCGGGACAGCCGCACCCGAGGCCAAGCCGACCGGCAGCGGCGGAATCGACGAGGCGCGCGCCAAAGAGGAGGCGGCGCGAATTCTCGAGGCCGTGGCCCAAGCACGGAACCTCGAGGCAACTTCGGCGGTCGATGTTCGTGTCACCAACAAAGCGGACATTCGCGCCTACGCGAAGTCGCTGATGTACGAGCACACCACCCCCGAGGAATTCGCATTGCAGGGAAGGATCAGCGCCAGCCTGGGCGTCATTGCGGCAGGCGCCAGCCTCGAGCAGATCCACCTGCGCCTGCTCGAAGACGGGGTCTTGGGGTTCTACGATCCCAAGAAGAAGGCGCTGTTCATCGGCGACTACATCTCCACCAACCTGCTCAGCCAGACCGTGGGGCACGAGATCGTGCACGCGTTGCAAGACATGCATTTCGGGCTGGAAGACCGCATGACCCCGACGCCGCACCGCACCGATCTCGACGAAGCCGAGCGGTTTCTGATCGAAGGCGGGGCGCAAGCGGCATATTTCGCGTGGGTCACCGGAACCGACGGTCTGCAGGCGATCGACGATGCGGTGCTCGAAGCCTCGATCAATCAGAGCCTGGAGATCGTGAGCATCATGAGCGAATCCCCGGTGCTCACCCGAGGGCTTCACCTGCCGTACACCGCGGGCACCGCCACGGTCGTTCGTATGGTGGTGCAAGACGGGTGGGAGAGCATCGACGCGCTGTACGCCGACCCGCCGACCACCACCGAGCAAATGCTGCACGTGGACAAACTGCGCAGCCGCGAGCCCGCGCGTGGGGTGCATTTCGAACACGAAACGCTGGCCCAAGCGTTCGGAAAGCCGGTGGTGTGGCACGACGAAGTCGGCGAGGCGCAATGGTTGGCACTGCTGGCGGACGTCGAGTCCGCGGCCGTCGCCCGGCGCTCGGCCGCGGGCTGGGGCGGCGACACCCTCGTTGCGCTCGAACGAGACCAAGGCGACATGTCGGTCGCAATCGCGGTGGTGATGGACGAGCGCCGTGACGCCGAGGAGCTCGAAGCCAGCCTGCGCAAGTACGCCGACGAGCGCATCGAAACGCCCGTGGTGCTGGAGCGCAAACGAGACACCGTCGTCTTTGCGTCGGGCCTCGCGGCCAACAGCGACCCCAAAGCGATTCGCGCCGCGTTGTGGGATGCGCTGACGGTCGACCCTCCACGCAAGACGAAGAAAGGACGGCGGTGAGCCAGATTCGGGCACTGCTGGGCGCCGTACAGCGGCGCGAGCGACTGGCCGACGCCGCCGCAGGGCTCGCGCGCATCGCGTTGCCGGCCGGGCTCTGGGTCGCCGCCGGGGCCCTTCTCGGTGTGCGCCTGCTGGGATGGCCGCCGGCCGTACTGTGGCTGTGCGCCCTGCCCGTCCCGATGGTCGTCGGCTGGGCCGCGCTCCGCCCCCGCTCCCTCCGCAAAGCCGCACGAAGGGTCGACGAACACTACGGGCTCGGGGACCAACTCGGCTCGGCCCTCGAGTTTCGCGCCAGCCCTCCGCGCACCGACGACCCGCGCACCGAAGCCTTGGCGAGCTTGTTCGCCGACAAGGCCGAATCCTTGGCCCAAGGGCTCGACCCTGCCCCCGTCGTGCCGCTGTCGGTCCCCTCGCCACGTTGGGTCGACGGTGCCGGCCTGCTCGCGGTCGGGGCGGCCATGCTGATCCCCCTGCCCAAGGCGCACGTCGCCACCGTGGGGCGATGGGCCGAGTCCCCTGCCCTGGCGATCGAGCTCGAGGCGGAGAGCGCCGGCGTCGACATGGCGCTGGCCGAACCGCTGCGCCAGAACCTGCAAGCCCTCACCCAAGACGAGGACGAGGTCGCCGCCATCGCCAAGCGCATGCTCGAGATCCTCGACGCGCTCGAGGAAGGCACGATGGATCGCGCCGAGGCGCTCGCCGAGCTCGAAGCCCTCGAGGAGGCGCTCGCCGAGGCCGAGCAGAAGCTCGAGCTCGACCTCGACGAGGACCCGGGCATGCTGGCCGACACCGTGCGCGAGCTGGCCGACGCGCTGCAGGAGCACGAGATCACCCAAAAGGCCGGCGACGCCTTCGAACAAAAGACCCCCGAAGAGGCCGAGGACGCGATGGCCCAGGCGGCCGAAGACGCCGAGGCGGGGGGCCAAGAGACCGAAGAAGCGCTGCGCAAGGCCATGGAAGAGGTGCAGCGCCGGCTCGACAAGGCCGCCAAGAAGCAGGCCGAGCAACGCAAGCAAACCGACGACGCCCTCGACGAAGCCGAACGCCGCCTGCGCAAGGAGAACAAGCGCAAGGCCAAGGACAAAGAGGACGAAGAGCGTCGACTCAAGAAGAAGAAGAAAGAGCTCGAGAAGCGAGTCGAGCAGCTCCGCCGCCAACAAAAACGCGAGCAGGAAGCACAGCGTCGGCTCGATCAGCTGCGGCGCCAAGCCAAGGACGCCGCACGCAAGGGCCAGAGCTCGGGGCAACGCAAGCGTTCGATGCAGAAGCTCTCGCGCCAGGCCGCCGACGCTGCTCGCAAGGCCCGCAACGCGCGTCGCAGCAAGTCCGCCCGCGACGGCCTGCAGGAGGCCAAGTCGTTCATTCGTCGGGCCGGCAAACAAGGCGAAGGACATAACCGCCGCCGTCAGCAGTTCAAGCGCTTCTCCAAGGCTGCCAAAGGCAAACAGGGAAAGCAGGGCAAGGACGGCAAAGGTGGCAAGAAGGGCAAGTCCACGCTGCTCGTCGAGGGCCAGGTCGGGGACGGCCAGCCGTCCATGCTCATGGAAGGCGAAGGCCAAGGTGAGGGCCAAGGCCAAGGTGAGGGAGAAGGCCAGGGTCAAGGTGAGGGCCAAGGCCAAGGCCAGGGTCAAGGCGAAGGCCAAGGCCAGGGGCTCGGCGACGGTATGGGCGAAGGCAGCCAGGATCCGTTCGGCGAAGACCGAGCGCTGGCGACCAACAAGACCACCGTGCGCGTGAAGGCCAAGGAGGGCAAAGGCGTCTCCCGAGCCGAGGTCATTCGCGACTCCAGCCAGCAGGGCTTCGCCACCGAGGCCTACCGAGACGTCTACACCGACTACCGCGGCTTTGCGCAGAGCGCCCTCGACAACGAGGCGCTCCCGGCCGCCCGGCGCCGCGCCGTGCGTCGCTACTACCAGCTCATTCAGCCTCGCGAGTGAACCGTCGCGCGAGTTCTCTGCCCCAAAGCAACTTCATGACCGCCGCCGCTGCGAACACCCAACAAGAAATCGAAGCCCTTCAGCGAGACCTGGCCGCGCTCACCGAGCAGGTCGGCAAGGTCATCGTCGGGCAGGACAACGTCATCTCCGGCGTGATCACCTGCCTGCTCGCGGGCGGACACGGTCTGCTCGAAGGCGTGCCCGGCTTGGGCAAGACCTTGCTGATCCGCACCGTCGCCGAAGCGGTCGACCTCGACTTCGCGCGTGTGCAGTTCACCCCCGACCTGATGCCTGCGGACATCGTCGGCACCTCGGTCCTGCGGCAGAACGACGCCGGAGCCCAAGCGGGCATGCTCGAGTTTCAGCCCGGCCCGGTGTTCTCCAACATCGTGCTGGCCGACGAGATCAACCGCGCCACGCCCAAGACCCAGTCGGCGCTGCTCGAAGCCATGGCCGAAGGCACGGTCACCGCGGCGGGCGAGACCCGCAAGCTGCCGCAGCCCTTCTTGGTGCTCGCGACCCAGAACCCACTCGAAATGGAGGGCACCTACCCGCTGCCCGAGGCCCAGCTCGACCGGTTCCTCTACAAGATCCAGGTCGCCTTCCCCAGCGAGGACGACTTGATGCACATCCTCGACCGCACCACGGGCACCCACAGCGCAACGGTCGAGCCGGTCGTCGACGCCAAACGGCTGATGGAAATGCGCGCCCTGGTCCGCGCCATTCCGGTCACGCAAAGCCTGACCCGGTACGTGGTGCGCGTGCTTCGAGCCACCCACCCCGACGACGCCCGCGCGCCCGACCTCGTCAAACGCTACGTGCGATTCGGTGGCAGCCCTCGGGGCGCGCAGTCGGTGCTGCTCGCCGCCCGCATTCGGGCATGCCTGCACGGCCGAGCGCCGAGCACCGACGATGTCAAAGCCGTGGCCCTGCCCGCGCTGCGGCACCGCGTCATTCTCAACTTCGAAGGCGAAGCCGAGGGCATCGCAATCGACGACTGCCTCGAGCAAGTCCTGCAAGGCGTCCCAAAAGACTGAGCGTTCATCGGAGTCGCCAGTGGGTATTCGAGAACGACTGTTCGGGGCCGCCAAGGCACCCGCCCCCGCGTCGGACGACCTGTTCGACGAGGCGTTTCTGGCCCGCCTCGAGCTGCTGCAGGTCATCGCGCGGCGGCTGTTTCGAGGGCGGCAACGGGCCGAACGCAAGACCCGCAAGGTCGGCAGCGGCATCGAGTTTGCCGACCACCGCCCCTACTCCCCCGGCGACGACATTCGCAACCTCGATTGGACCGTCTACGTTCGACTCGGCCGCACGCTGATCCGCCTGTTCGAAGAAGACGAAGACCTGCCGATTCGCATCGTCGTCGACGTGAGCGACTCGATGTGTCTGCGCGGCGGCGCCAAGCTTCGCTATGCCCAGCAGGTCGGCGCGGCCTTGGCATACGTCGGGCTGGCCAACCTCGACCGCGTGGGCCTCACCTGCATGAGTCAGGACACCCACGTCACCCTGCCGGCCATTCGCGGCAAGGGCCGCATCTTTCGGGTGTTCGACTTCCTGCGCAGCGCCCAGACCGGCGGCGCCACCGACATTCGTGCGGGGTGCAGCCGGGTTGCCGCGCAGAGCAACCAGCCGGGGCTCACCATCGTGCTCTCCGACTTCTACGACCTCGAGGGCGCGTTCGAGGGGCTCAACATGCTGCGGTTTCGCAAACACGAGCCGGTCGCCATTCAGATCATCGACCCGGCCGAAGCCGACCCCACCGGCTCCGGCTTGCGTGGCGACGTGCGCCTGCTCGACTGCGAAGGCGAGACCGAACGCGACGTCACCTTGTCCCCACGGGCCCTGACCGCCTACGCCGAAGCCCACGAACGCTTCTGTGCCCAGCTACAGAGCAGCTGCCGCACCCGGGGCATCGGCTACATGCGGGCCAACATCGACGTGCCGTTCGATGACCTGGTGCTGCGACTGTTTCGCCAAGGAGGCATCGTCCGGTGACGCTGGCGGGGTGGAGCCTCTCGCAGCTGGGGCTGCTGTTCGGCGTCGGCGCGGGCGCGATCACGCTGCTGTACCTGCTTCGCATGCGGCGACGAAAGGTCGTGGTGCCGTTCGCCGCGCTGTGGGAACGCGTCACCCGAGACTCCGAGAGCCGCAAGATCTGGCGAAGGCTCCGGCGGCTGCTGTCGTGGTTGGTGCAGCTCATCCTGCTGGCGCTGGTGGTGGCCGCCATCGGAGATCCCCGCACCAACGCGTGGGTGCGCGACCCGGTCACGGTCGCAATCGTCGTCGACGCCTCGGCATCGATGGCCGGGGTCTCGGACGCCGCCACCGAAGAGACCCCGTTGCGCCGCATCGACCGGGCCAAACAACGCGCGATGGACCAGGTGCGGGGGTTGGGCCCCTCCGACCGGGCGGTCGTCATCGTCGCGGCCGAAGAGGTCTCGGTGGCCAGCCCGCTGTCCAACGACCCCTCCGCACTCCTGGCCGGCATTGAAACCATCGAGCCCAGCCACGGTGAAGCAGACCTGGGCCGCGCGCTCACGCTGGCCGGCCACGCGGTGCGCGACAACCCGGGTGCCCAGATCCTGGTGCTCACCGACGGCGCGCTCGACGTTGCGGGTGCCCAGGCGCTGCGCGATTGCATCGACAGTCCCGTGCAATGCCAGGTCGACATGCATACGGGCCCGGCCGGCAACGTGGCGATCACCGCGTTTGCGGCCCGCCGCTACCCCGAAGCCCGCGACAAGCTCGAGGTCCTCGCCGAGGTGCAGAACCTCGGGGACGTGGCGGCCTCCGTCACCCTCGACGTGCTCGCCGATGGCGTCTCGGTGGGGCGGCGTCCGATCACGCTCGCACCCGGCCAGACCCGCCGCGAGGTGCTCACCGACCTCGACGCCGCGCGGTCTCGTTTCGAGGCCCGCCTGTCCGCCGAGGACCCTGCCGCGCTGGGCCCCGACTTCGACGATGTCGCCTTCGCTGTGGTGCCGCCGCTGTCTCCACTGCGGGTCGCGCTGATCAGCGACGGCACCAACCTGTTTCTCGATGCCGCGTTGCTCAACCTCGGCGACCACGTCCGTCTGGACGCAGCCGAAGGCACCGAGCCCGATCTGGCCGACTACGACCTCGTGTTCTTCGACCTGGGCAACAACCCGCTGCCCGAGACGCTGCCCGCAACCAACCTCGCCGTGTTCGACCCCTGGCGATTCGAAGACTCGCCCTTTCCCATCGCCAAGGGCCGGGACGTGGCGCGGCCGTTCCTCACCGAGCAGGCCCGCAAACACCCGCTGCTGCAACACGTCGTCTTCAAGGACGTGAACATCGGGCGCGGCACCACCTTTGCGCTCGAGCCGGGCGACGACGCGTTGGTGCGTTCGCTGGGCGACCCGATCGTCGTCATGCGGGAAGCGGAGCACATCACCCTGGGCGTGGGTTTCGACCCTCGCCAATCCGACCTTCCGATGCGCATCGCGTTCCCGCTGTTCGTCGACAACCTGGTGCGATACGTGGAACGGCGCACGCCGGGTTTCGTTGCCAGCGCGCCGCTGGGGCTGAGCCAAGCGCTGGGCCTGGCCGACTTGGGCCTTTCCCCCGACGGCATCACCCGGGTGGAGGTGACCGGGCCTGACGGGCACGCCCAGGCCCGCCCCGTCGAGCGCGGACGGTTTCGCATGCGCGCCCTGACCCCGGGCGTCCACACCATCGCAGCACTCGACGGCCTGGCCGCGGGCGCCCAGGTGGAGGTCGCGGTCAACCAAGCCAACCCCGACGCCTCCGAGCTGCACTCGATGCTCGATGCGATGGAGCTGCCCGACGAGGCCAGCGCCGACGCGGCCCCCGAGCCCGCCCCGCTCACAGAAGGTCCGCTGTGGACGGCCTTGATGCTGGCCGCCGCCGCTCTGATCGCGTTCGAGTGGGCCACCTACCACCGGAGGGTCACGGTTTGAGCGAGCAAACGCCCGCTCCGCGGGGTCTCAGCGCGGCACTGCGCCACCCGGCGGTCGACGTGGCGCTCGGTGTGCTGCTGGGCGGCATTGCCGTGGGCCTGCTGCTCCTGCTCGCACCGTGGCCAACCACGCTGTCGGTGCCGCTTCCCGCTGGCCTCGCCGCGTTGCTGGGCGCCACCGAAGGCACCGACCCCGTGGCAACGCTGGCGCGCCCCGAAGCGCTGTGGCTGATGCCCGCCGCGGTGCTGCCGTTCTTGGTGTTGGTGTTGCGGCGGTCGCTGGTCGACGTGCCGCGCACCCAGGTCGTCGTGCAGTTGCTGGCCCGGCTCGCCGTGCTGCTCGCGGTCGCCACCGCACTGGCCCAGCCCAGCTTGCGCAGCCCGATCCGTGGCAAGACGCTGGTGTTCGCGGTCGACGTGTCCGACAGCATCGACGACCAGCAGCTGGCTCGAGCCCAGGCGTTGGTCGACGATGGCCTCGCCCAGCTCGCCGCCGAGGTCGACCTCGACCCCGAAGACCGCACCCGCTTGGCGGTCGTGACCTATGCCGAGCGCGCGCAGGCCCACACGGTCGACGACCAGAGCACCGCCGAGGCACTGGTCGCACGCCCCGAGGGCGAAAGCCTGGGTAGCGACCACGCCAGCGCGCTTCGCCTCGCCGCTGCGATGATCGACCCGCAGACCGAGGGACGCATCGTGCTGCTCACCGACGGCGGCGGCTCGCTCTCCGAACGCGAAGACCTCTCTGCAGCCACCGCCGAGCTGCAAGCCCGCGGCGTTTCGGTGCACGTGCGTCGGTTCGAACCCCAAGCCCGCGGCGACGTGCTGGTCGAGGCCGTGCACCTTCCGGCCGAAATGCGCCTCGGAGAGACGTTTCATGTCGCGGTCGACCTGTACGCGACCGCACCGGGCAACGTCACCGTGCACCTGCGACGCGACGGCGTGGCCAATCCGCTCGAGCCCTTCACCAAGGTCGAGCTTCGCGGCGGCCCACAGCAAGTCACCTTCGAAGCCCGGGTCACCGAACCCGGCCCGGTCGTGTTCGAGGCCTCCATCGACCCCGAGTCTCTGGAAGGTCCCGAGAACCGGCGCACCGGCAACGATGCAGCCGCGGTGGCAGGCGAGGTCCGTGGCCGCCCCAAGGTGCTGCTGGCAGGATCGGGCGGCAATGCGCCGCTGGCCTCCGCGCTGCGCTCCGACCACCTCGACGTCACCGTCACGGGCGGGGCGGGCGTCCCCGAGAGCTTCGAAGAGCTGCGCGGCTTCGACCTGGTGATGTTCTCCGACCTGGCCGCAGGCTCGGTGAGCGCGGCCTCCAAACAAGCCCTGCAGCGCTACGTGGTCGACCACGGGGGTGGGTTCATCATGGTCGGCGGCGACCAGTCGTTCGGCATGGGCGGCTGGGGACGCGGCACGGTGGGCGAGCTGCTCCCGGTGCGGTTCGACGGAGAGCGACAAAAGGAGCAGCCCAAGCTCGCGCTGGTGCTCGTGATCGACAAGTCGGGCTCGATGTCCTCCGAGGACAAGCTCGACCTGGTCAAAGAAGCGGCCCGTGCCACCGCGCGGACGCTCGACCCTGGCGACGAGATCGGCGTCATCGCGTTCGACTCCCGCCCCCACGTCCTGGTCCGTCTGCAGCCGGCCAGCAACCGCATCCGCATCAGCTCGGACATTCGGCGGCTGACCTCGGGCGGGGGCACCAACGCCCTGCCCGCGCTGCGCGAGGCCTACCTGCAGCTGGCGGGCAGCAACGCGCTCGTCAAACACGTCATTCTGCTCAGCGACGGCCAGTCCCCCGAGAGCGGCATTTCGGCTCTGCTCGGCGACATGCGAGACGCGGACATCACGGTGTCCTCGGTCGGCGTCGGTGCAGGCGCGGGCAAGGACCTGCTGCGCCGGGTCGCTCGCCGAGGCCGCGGCCGCTTCTACTACAGCCACGACGGCACCGACGTGCCGCGCATCTTTTCCCGCGAGACCCGAGAGGTCACCCGAAACGCCGCGAAGGAACTCGCGCTGTATCCCCGGGTCGCCAAGAACGTGCAGGCCCTGCGCGGCATCGACTTCACGGGCGCGCCCGGCCTTCGTGGCATCGTGCCCGTCAAACCCAAGGCCATGACCGAGACGCTGCTGCGCACGCACCAAGGCGACGCGCTGTTGGTGCGAGGACGTCGGGGGCTGGGCCGCACGGCAGCCTTCGCCAGCGACGCGAAGGCGCGTTGGGCCGCGACGTGGTTGTCCTGGAGCGGCTTTGCCAAGCTGTGGTCTCAGCTCGCCCGCGACACTATGCGCCAAGGCGCCACGCTGCTCGGCGGCGCTTCGGTTGTCGTGACGCCCTCGGGCGAGGGAGGCTACGCGGTCTCGGTCGATGTCGACGCGGTCACCGGGTTCGCGAACGACCTTCAAGGAGAGCTCGAAGTCATCGACCCATCCAAGGCCGACGACGACCCCGCGCACACCGTCACCATTCCGCTGCGCCTGTCGGCACCCGGGCGCTACGTGGCCGACGTGGGCGAGGTCGACGCGGGGCAACGGCTGGTCAAGGCGCGCCTGTACGACGTGAGCCAAGAGCCGCGCCGCCTGGCCGCCGAAGCGGTCTCGCAGGTCTCCGTGCCCTACCCCACCGAGCTGCTGCCCAGCGCCTCGGGCGAGCCCGACTTCGTGCAGAGCCTGCCCGCCGCATCCAACACCGGGGCATTGGCCAGCGTCATCGAAGAGCCCGGCGACCCCGGCGGCCGAGAGCGACAGAAGCCGCTTTGGCCCTGGGTCCTCGCGGGACTCGTCCTGCCTCTGCTCATCATCGACCTGCTGCTTCGTCGCGTCTCGTTCGGCACCCGGCGCCTCAGCGTGTAGTCGCGCGCGTGCCCAGGGCAACGCCGATGCCCGTGGTCACGAAGAACGGAAGCCGGCCAACGTCGGGCAGCGACACGAGGTTGAGGCCGCCGACGGGGCTCTGAAACCCCGCGGCACCAAACAGGCTGACCCGGCCCACGATCACCCCACCCGCCTCGACACCGGCGCGGAGTCGGTGCGCGGGGGTGCGGTACCAGCCATCACGCGGGCCTTCACCACCGGTGCCGCCCGGGTAGCGGTCCTCGAACGCACGACGTGACGCCTCTCGGTGCGCAACATGAGTGGACAGCGTCGGCGCATAGCCGAGTCCGAACGCCACGAACCAGTGCGGTGCGTACCACCCCGGCGCCACCGAGAGGCCGAGGCGCAACCCCACGAGGTCGAGCCGTGCATTGCGAGCGGAGGCAACGCCCGCGCCGAGGCGGGTCGCCACCCCGAGTCGCCGCCGCCACAGCACCCGCCACGATGCGCCCACGTGGGCATCGAACGTGCGGCCATCGGACACCGTCGCGACCGGAAATCCCCAACCGCCGCCAACCCGAACTTCGCCCCAACGATCCCACCGCGCGACCCGTCCCAGGCCCCACACGCTGAGGCCCAAGCCTGGCTCGGCTGCAACCTCGACGCCGACCTGGGCCGGACGTTCGCTCGACGGGGCCACCAATGGCTCGGCCCGGGCCGCCCCCAGTGGACAAAGCCACAGCGCGGCGATCATCGCGATCCGCCTCATGGCTCGAACTCCGCGAGGTAGCCGCGTAGCGCGTCGAATGTCGCGTCGGTGTCCTCGATGGCGAGGCGGTGGCCGACCCCGGCGATTTCGACGACATGTGCGTCGGGCCAGGCCACGGCCTGACGAGCCTGAAAGTCGGCCCCCAGCGCCCCACACTCGCCTGCAACGATCAGAACGGGATCGGTGAACGCCTCGATGCCGTCGACGAACGAGTAGTCGAAGGTCCGCCCGTCGAGAAGCACCCGGCTGCGCGCCCATTCCAGGTAGCCGCCCACCCGCCACGTCGGCCACGGCGGGATGGCATCGCGGTCGCAGAAGTAGTTGCTCATGCCCGTGTCGAGCGTGAGCGCGGCACGAGCATCGAGCGCTTCGTGGTCGGCCGCCGCCAGCAAGATGTCGAAGCGCGCCTGGTCGTTCCAGACCTCGTTGAAGTAGTCGAAGTCGAACACCTTGCGTGCCCGCTCGTCCATGCGTTGCCCATCGAAGGGCATCGGTTCGAGCATCACGACCTGCGCGACACGTTCGGGATGCCGAGCGGTGTACAGAGCGGCGAGGCCACCACCCCACGAGTGCCCCACCAGGGTGAGCGGACCTTCGAGCGCCAACGCATCGGCCAGCGCGTCGACCTCCTCGACCGCGCTGGGCAGCGAAAACTCGTCGGCACCGATGCGCTCGGAGAGGCCAGCGCCGCGCTGATCCCAAGCGACGACGTAGTAGGCCGACGAGAGCCGCTCGCCCAACGGCAGCAGTGCGCGCGCGTCCGAGTAGGTGCCGTGCATCAGCAGCAACGCTGGGGCCGACGGATCGCCCATCGTCACGACGTGCAGCGCCCGCCTGTGACCCGCGACCTCGACCTCGACCTGCGGAAGGCGCGGGTCTTCATCGGCCGTGGCCGGCACCAGGTTTCCGGGCGCACTGGGGTCGAGGCAGCCGGTCGCCGCCAAAACAAACATCACCCACCCGGCACGTGCCACGACCCAGTCATGCAACGCCTGGTCGGAGCAAAGCCCGCAATTCTTGCCGTCGTGCGAGACTCGGTGGCGATGGCTCGCTTCGTCGCTCTGCTTCGGGGGATCAACGTCGGTGGCAAACACAAGCTGCCCATGGCCGACCTGCGTGCACTGTTCACCGACGCCGGCGCACACGCGGTCGAAACGTACATTCAGTCCGGCAACGTGGTGTTCGAAGCCAGCGCCCGCGAGGGACCGAAGCTCGCGGCAACCGTGGCCGCAAACATCGAGGCCTCCATGGGCTTCCGCGCCCCGATCGTCGTGCGCACCGCAAAGGCCTGGCAGGCACTCGTCGACGGCAACCCTTTTGCCGATGAGGCCGAGGCAGACCCCAAGCGCGTGCACGCGGCCGTGCTCGACCGCAAGCCGGCCGCGGCTGCCCGCAAGGCCTTCGACCCCGACTGCCGCCTCGGCGAACGGTGGATCTTGGACGGCGGCACGCTGTACATCGACTTCGCGGGCGGCGTCGCGCGGTCCAAGGTCACGGTCGCGTACATCGACCGCGTGCTCGGCTGCATCGCGACCGGACGCAACTGGCGAACAGTGCTCGCGCTGCACGAGCGCGTCTGCGGTTGACGAGTTCCCTCGTTGAGATTGCGGGCGAATGGGTTAGTCGCGATACGGTGACTAGTGAACGCTGTCGAGCCAGACTTTCGCTTCGCTCGGCGGGTAGGACAGGAGCGGACGGCGCTCGTAGACCTCGAATGCTGCGAGCGCCTCCCCGATCGCCTGACGCCGCCGTCGGGGGTCGGCAAACGCGAGACGAGCTCGAAGGAACGCGATTAAGGCGTGCTCCGACTCGCTAGTCTCGACTCCGCTGTAGGCCCGTGCCGCCCGGTCGAGGGCCCGCTCCGTCTCCTCCGCTGTGGCGACGTCAAAAGCGAGGATCGCAGCAAGAAGCGTCGGAAGGGCTCTAGTATTCATGGGCAGCGCTTCGTCCGCTGCGAGTTCGATGCCGCGTTGAACATCTTGGTGAGCCTCCTCGAACTTCCCGAGGAAGCGGTACCCGTGAATCCGAGCGGCAAGACTCGCGATGAGGGAGCCCTTTTCTCCGGAACGTTCACGAATCGCGATCGCCGCACTCGCGGCCTCCACCCCCTCCCGCCATCGTCCAAGGCCGAAGTAGACCCAGGCCCGTCCTTCGTGCGTGACCCCGCGGGCCGTGGCGTCGGATTCAAGTTCGGTGCTCTCAATCGCGTCGACGCGCGCCAAGAGTTCAAGAGCATCCTGGTACCTGCCCTGATCGGAGCGCACGGAACTCAGATTGTTGAGTACTCGTGCCTGCTGGAGCGGGTCTACCCCCTCGAAGCGCAGGATAGCCTGCTCTAGGAGGTCTGCCGCCATCTCGAGTCGGTGCTGGCTCCCATGCGCATGAGCCTCGTTCATCAGCGCCGAGATGACCCAGCGGCTGTTCTCACCGTACGCGCGACGGAAAACACCTCTCGCGCGCAAGGCACAACGGGCTGCTTCATCGAACTCACCGAGTGCAGAATGCGACAATCCGAGGTTCAGCAGCATGCCTCCTGTCATCGGGTGTTCCGGCCCGAGATCCTCCAAGACAGTTTCGTAGAGCATCTGGCTGATTCGTGCGGCATCGTGAACACGCCCCAAACGCCGATAGACCGTGGCGAGAACACTGGCACGACTTCGATGTAGTGCTCTGTCGTTTGTGAGCGAGGCCTCCGACACCGCACGTTCGCAAACGGAGACGGCCTCCGCAAAGTCGCCATGCCTCTCAAGCACTTCGCATCGCAGAGCGACGGCGGAGAAGTACGGTGACGAAGGTAGGCTGGAAGATGCCGACTCGAAACGGCTCACCCAGAGACCTGAAATATGGCGGTCCCCCTGCTGACTACGTCCCAACGCGACCTTCCAAGCGGCGGCGGCAGCGGCGGAATCGGCTCTGTGGGCGGATGCGAGTCGGTAGGCCTCCTCGAGTTCGCCAAGGCCGTCTGGCCATCGTGTTTGGATGCGCGCCCCACCGGCGACCACCAACGCGTCGAGACGAGTCCGCCAAGCCGACTCGTCGACCTCGTCGAGGACACGCTGCGCCAAGCGCTCCGCGGATTCCCATTCTCTTCTTGCGAGAGCTACCTCCGCGGCTGTGAGTAGGTCTTCGAGCGCGTCGTTTCGCGACCCACCCCAAAGCGACCCCTCTACGTCCGCGCACCGGATCGGCGAAAGCAGTCCACGGACTGACGAACCGATACGCTCCACGTCGGCGGCTGTCATCGTTCGCATCCCTTGCAGGACCCCCGACAGACTCTGAAGGTCCGAATACAAGCAATCGTACGCTGAGAGAGCCGCGGTCCCCTCGGCGAGACAGGCCTGTTCGAGCGTGGACGTCCAGTCTTGGCGATAGCGTTCGACCCTCGACTCCAGCGTGCGGACAGCAGTTCGGCCATACGGGACACCCGTCTCGTTCAACGCACTCACGATGGAAGTACGAATCCCCTCATTCCACACTCGACCGAACTCTTCTGCCCCCGCTTCGACACAGTCCTTGGCCCCTTGCGCGTTCTCTCTCCCGCCCCCGAGCACGCCAAAACTGGCGACTCCCATAGCAACGACCGCCGCCACAGAACTCACCATCACCATACGCCGCCGTCTTCGCCGAGAATCCAGCGCACGTACCAACGCCTCCACACTCGGATAGCGCCACCACGGCCGTGCTGACAAGGCACGCTTCAGTACTCGTGTCATCCACCGCGGCACCGCGTCCGCTCGGCGACGGCTGAACCGTCTGGACACAATCGCGTTGTAGAGGCTGTCCATCGAAGAAGCATCGAACGGGGTCTCACCGTGTAGCAGCTCCCATGCCGTAACTGCGAAGCCGAACAGGTCGGTTCGGGCGGTGCAAATCTCACCTCGATGCTGCTCAGGAGCCATGTAGCGGGGTGTCCCCACGACGGCTCCCGGACGTGTGACGGTCTGCTCCGAAGAGCCGACGCTGGCGTCCGAGACATTGCGAAGATGGTCTTCGACGGGCTCCCCACGGGGATCCAACACCGATCGTGCAAGGCCAAAGTCAACGACCCGCACCCGACCGTCGTCCCCGATCAAGACGTTCGCGGGCTTGAAGTCTCGGTGTGTCATCGCGGCCGCATGCGCGGCCCCCAGTCCTGCAGCGGCTTGGCGAAGCAACTCGAGCGCGGCATCACGCTGTGCCCGGGTTCCAGGCGGGTTCGTACGGGCCCAAGCTCTGAGCGTCTGGCCCTCGACAAGCTCCATCGCCAACCAGACACGCCCCTTCTCCATCCCCACGTCGTAGACCTCGACGACATTGGGGTGGCTGAGCTTTGCAAGAGCCCGGGCTTCTCGAAGCAAGCGCCTCGTGGCTGCGTCATCGACATCCCAGTGGGGATGCAAGTGCTTGACTGCGACCTTGCGCCCGAGCTTCGGGTCGTACGCCTCAAAGACACAACCCATGCCCCCAGCACCCAGTCGCCCCACTACGTCGAAGCGGTCGATCGCGCGTGGAAGCTCGGGCTCACGACCGTCAACATCCCCGCCGAGCTCAGACAGCGGTGGCCTGCCCCTCGTCCGGGTAGTGTCGTCTCTCACGGTACTGGGAGTCTGCCAGAATCCGCGACCAGGTTTCCTCGGTCGTATGGCCAAAGAGAGTGCAGAGCATCGGGGATTCAGGGCGGAACGGGTGCGTTCGGGGCTAAGCTCACGGCATGAGTCTCCGCTTCGCACATCGAGTCCTCCTCACCTGCCTGCTGCCGCTTGGGTGCACCGCGCAAGTCGGTGTCTCGGGCACGGGCCTGAAAGTCCCCTCTGACGGCCTCGCGCAGTGCCAGAGTCAGTGCAGCACGATGGGCATGCGGACCAGCGCGGTCGTCGCAATGGCCGGCCGCATCGGGTGTGTGTGCGAACCCACCGGTACCGCGGAAAAGACCGCGGAGCAGTCGGCCGCGATTACGGGCGGCATGGCGGCCATCGTCGCGCAGGAGCAACAACAGCAACAGCAGCCGCCCCCTCCCCCGCAGTAGCTCCTGCCGACCGGGCTGCTACGCTCGGCGCGATGCGCCCAGTGGCATGGATGCTCGCTCTCGTTTCGATCGTCGGCTGCAAGTCGGAGTCCGATGCCGACGCTCCGGGAACCACCCAAGCTGCGTCCGAAGGCAGCGACGGCGGCAGTGAGACGGCCGGCACCGGCACGTTTGCGGGGCTGGCGTTTCAGGAGCTCGAGGCAGAAGGCGACTGGGGCATGGTCACCGATGCACGTTTTCTTCCAGGCACCGACGAGCTGCTGGTGCTCGAAAAATCCGGGCGTGTCGGACACCTGCGCTTGGAGGGGGACCGCTTCGCCTTGCTCGGCACGTTCGCGCTGCCCGACGCCTACTCCGTGCTCGACTGTGGGCTCATTTCGCTGGCGCTCGACCCCGACTTTGCCACCAACGGGTTCATCTACGTGGGCATGTGCGTCTCGGAACAAGCGAGCGAGATTCACCGCTACACGTTCGACGCGAACGACTACGACGGCGTCCCAGCCTCCAAGGCGCTGATCCTGGCCGCGGGAGACGACGACGCGCCCAAGCCCTGGCACAACGTCGGCTCGATCGGCTTCGACCCCGACGGCACGATGTGGGCCCTGCTCGGCGACAAGAAGATCGACGCGCACGGCCAAGATGCGAACACCGTCTTGGCGTCCATCGCTCGCCTCACGCCCAACCGAGAGCCGGAGGGCGAGGGGTACACCGTGCCTTCGGGCAATGCGTTCGCCAGCGAAGCCGACGGCCATCCGCTCGTCTACGCCTACGGCATCCGCTCCCCGTGGAAGGGGGTGCGAGACGCCCAGGGGCGATACTGGTTCGGGGATGTCGGCGCCAACGGGGCCGAGGAGGTCAACGTCGCAACCGCTCCGGGCCAGAACTTCGGGTGGTCACTCGCGGAGGGCCCCTGCGAAGAGGACTGCGCCGGACTCGTCGACCCCCTCGCCTTCTGGGAGCACGGGGGCGTCAGCACCTACGCCGCCGAGGACCCCGACGTGATCCCCACCAACGCACGGGTCGCGTACGTCGCCCTCGAAGTCGAGCCGCGTGAGACCGATCCCTACGGCGGCGTGCTCGATGGTCAGGTCTTGTTCGGCGACTACTGCCAAGGCTGGGTTCGAGGCGCCCGTCTCGGCGACGACGGCACGCTCATGACCGACACGCACCTGGGCCACCTCGCCGTGCCCAGCGCCTGGGGCCGCGGCACCGACGGATACATCTACGCCGCGACGTTCGGAAAATGCGAGACGCCGAGCATCGACGAGGACGACCCGCCGCGAAGCGCGTTCGTGCGGGCGGTGCCTGTGTTCGAGTGAAAAGCGCTGTGCAATGCTGCGCCTCGTGATGCGCCGGTTTTGCCTCGCAGCTCTCGTCACCCTGCTCGCCTGTGACAGGCCCGCGCCGCCCCCCGCGACGCAGCCCACAGCACCGACCGCCCCGACGCCCACGGCCTCTGCGCAAACGCCTGCCGCCGAAGCACCCGCGCCCGACCCGGGTCCACCGCGCGCAGGCGAGCTTCTGTACGTGGAACGAATCCTCGGCGGCGCCTCCGGGGACGACGCCCTGCCGATGATCATCGCGATTCACGGCCTGGGGGACACGCCCGAGAACTTCGCGCATCTGTTCGACACCTATGGCGGCAAGGCTCGACTCATCCTGCCGCAGGGCGTCGACCCCACCGAGAACGAGGGCTGGTCCTGGTTTCCGATCCGCGCCCGGTCGAACGACCCCCAAGGCCTGGCCGACGGCATCGCCGCGTCGGCCGACAAGATCGCGGTCGCCATCGAGGCTCTGAAGACCTCGCGCCCCACCGTCGGCGACCCGATCGTCACCGGATTCAGCCAGGGCGGCATGCTCACCTTTGCCTTGGCCGTGCACCACCCCGAGCAGGTCGGCTTCGCAATTCCCGTCGGGGGTTGGTTGCCGCCGCCGCTGTGGCCCGACGCGGGTCCGGGCACCGACCACCCTTCGATGGTGGCCCTGCACGGCACCGCCGACAACGCCGTGCCCTACGAGCCCACCAAGACCGCGATCGATGCTCTGGTCGACAAGGGCTACACCGTCACGTTGAAGTCCTACGAGGGGGTGCGGCACGCCATTCCCCCGCAAGAGCGCACCGACTTGTTCGACCTGCTCGACGACGCCCTCGCGGCTGCGCGCGGCGAGACCCAGGAGCCCACGCCATGAAGCTCAAGACCTTTCGCCAGCTCTCCAACGAGTCGATCATGCACCCGTGGGACATCCGGGCCACCTCGGTGCTCGGCAAGGTCCCCGGCCTGGAACTGCTCACCCGCAAGGTGATGGAGTACGGGTTCGAGCGCGTCTACTACCTCGAAAACACCGCCGACAACGTGCGGGTCACCGAGGACATGTTCCCGCGCCTGTATCGGTACCTGCAGTACGGCTGCAAGATCCTGGGCGTCGAAGAGCCCGAGATGTACGTGACGATGGACCCTGAGCCGCGCGCGTACACCTACGGCCACACGCGCCCGTTCATCGTGCTCAGCTCGGGCCTCATCGACATGCTCGACGAGCAGGAGCGATTCTTCGTGATCGGCCACGAACTGGGCCACATCCGTTTCGGGCACGTGCTGTACACGGTGCTCGCCGAGAACCTCGCCAGCATTCTCGAGCTGATCGGCAAGGCCACCTTGGGCATCGGCTCGCTGCTCGGCTTCGGCCTCGCGCTGCCGCTATTCGACTGGTACCGCAAGACCCACCTGTCCTGCGACCGCGCCGGCTTCTTGTGCGTCCAGGACCGCCAAGTCCCCTTCCGCGTCCTGATGAAGCTGGCCGGCGGCTCGGAAAAACTCTACGGCGAAATGGACGAGCGCGAGTTCATGCGCCAGATCCGAGCCTACGAAGAGGCAGACGAATCGACGCTCAACAAGGCCTACAAGGTCATGCTGACCGCATTCCGCCCCCACCCCTTCCCAATCATGCGAGCCAAACACCTCGACATGTGGCTCAACGAAGACGCCGAGAACCTCACCGGCCTCGACCTCACCACCCCCACCGAAGCCCCACCCAACCCCACCGACGACACCCCGTAGCCCGCCCCGCCCCCTCCGCAACGGAGGGGATACGCAGTCAGAGGCTCGAGCAGGGCTCGGTCACTCCGCCACGAGAGAGCGAGCAGCCCGGAGGGACACGCGGCGGGAACGATCGAACGAGGCCACAACACGCGCGCCCCCACACGAAAACCTCCGCAGCAAGAGAGCGAGCGGCCCGAAGGGACGCGCAGCGGAAAAGATAGAACGAGGCCCGAGCAAGCCTGACCGCCTCGAGGGGTTCGGAGGTTCCCCCCTCACCAAAAGGGGGGGAACCGCAGAACCCCGGGCAGTCCAGCACGCGAAGGCCTCCCCTCCCCCTCACCCGCAGAAGTCGTAGTAGTCGATGCCCAGGTCCTGGAACCGCTCTTCGTAGGTCTCGCCAACCCGGGAGACCACGAAGCCCGTATCCGCGGGAAGACCTTCGGCCTCGACACCGTCGTGCAATGCTTCGTACTGCGCGCGGCTGAGGTCGAAGGAATCCTTCAACGCGTCCGCAAACCCGAGCTTCGAGGCGGCCTCACGCCAGTGCGGTACGACCTGCATCGGAATCGACTCTGCCGCATCGCCCGAGCCGTAGCCGACGCCGAGCAGGGTTTTCTCGGCCAAGTCGATGCCATCGGTGTGCGCCGTTTCGAAGGCCGCGCCCATCCAAGCCGGGAGCGAGGCGGTGTAGAGGTTGCCCAAGTCGGCGGTGATTCCGTTGCCCAGCCGCATCTTGTCCTTGGCGAACGCCTTGAACGTGGGGCTGCGACGGAACCCGCGGGTCAGCGCCATGAATGCAGGGAACGGCGAGGCGGACACGCCTTCGGCTTGCACCTGCGTGAACAGGTCGGGCGTGTTCACGATCTCCTGGTAGACCTGCGCGGGGTCGATGTCCGTGCCTTCGCACATCGGTGCAAGGCTCTCGACGCCGCCGTCGCGCGCGGCCGACCAGACGAGCGCCGCGGCCATCGCCTGCATCGGCATGTGCTCGTAGGGACGGTGGCAGCACACGGCCGCGACCCGGTCGTAGAACGCAGCCCGCGAGCCCTCGATGCGGTCGAACATCGAGTCGATCGCGCGCACCGTGGCCTCGACGTAGCACTGCGTCGAGTAGGCGCCGTTGAAGATCGGGAAGTCGTGCAAACGACGGGTGGCCTGGGCGTAGGAAGGCTCGCGGTGCCGCGCGAACGGCTTGCGAAAGTCGATGCCGCGGTAGGCCGACGCCGAGCCACTGTGGGCGAGGTCGAGCGTGCACAGAGCGGCTTCGGTGTCGAGCAACATCGCGACCGCACCTGCGCCCTGCGTTTGCTCGCCCGTGCTGCCGCGCTCGTACTCGGCGATGTCCGAAGCCACCACGATCGCGCGGCGTCCTCGGCCATCGGCGGCGAGGTAGCGTGCGGCGGCCTTGAGCGCGTAGACGCCCCCGAGGCAGGCGTGCTTGAACTCGGGCACCTCGCACGCGCGCGAGATGGGGCCGCGGCCGCGTGCGGGCAAGGCCGCGTCGAGCATGCCGCGAACCAGCACCGCACCTGCAGCGTTGTCGGTGCTGGACTCGGTGCCGAGTGCAAGCATGCCGACGTCGGCGGGGTCGACGTCGAAGCGCTCGATCAAGTCGAGCACCGCGTCGGCGGCCAGCGTGTAGGCGTTTTGCTGGGGGGAGCAGACGCGAAAGCTCCGGCCCACGACGGCCTCGATCTTCCCCGGGTCGGCGCCCGTCCACTCCGCCCACGTCCCAAGCGGGACGCGCAGTCGGGGGACTCGCAGGGAGAAGCCACTGATACCTGGTGCATGAGTCATGGTTCGATCCAAACGTCGATCGGTGCGGGAGTGCCGCCCTCGTAAATGGGGGGCAACCCTGCGCGTTGGATCACGCGCCTGCAACCGCGAACACACGCAAGGGTGATCGGCATCACCCGCAGTGTTAGGGTCTTTGCCCCGGACGACTGATGCTCCGATACCGCCTCAACTTGCTTGCGAGTGCGCTGACCCTCTGTGGAACGACGGCTGCCGTGGGATGCAGCTCCGGGGCCTCAGGCAGCAGCGGCACCTTCAACGTTCCACCAACGACCACTGACGGGTCCGGAAGCGACACCACACCTACGACTGGACCCGATGACGATTCGACGGGGTCGTCCGGAGCTGTCACCACGGCGCAGCCGGACGAAACGTCCTCGGGCTCCGACAGCTCGAGCGGAGATCTCCCAGAACAGCCCGCGATGCTGGTCTGGGGCCTCGACGAAGCCTCCCTCGACTACGGAGCGATTCCCGTCGATGGCTCCGCATCCACGATCATCGTGCTCGAGAACATCGGCGACCACGAAGCCACGTCGATTGCGACGGGCACCATTCCCGGCGACTTCTCGTTCCCCGGCGGCTACCCAGGCACCGAGGGCACCTGCGGCACCGAGCTCGCCGCTGGCGAGTCCTGCCTGCTCGACCTGCGATTCGGCCCGTCCAGGGTTGGACCCGTACGCTCTCAGCTCGTCATCGACTACTACGATGGCATCAACCTGGCCGCCCCCACCCAGACCGAAGCGCTGGACTTGCTCGGCGGCGGGCAAGGCGAGTCGGAGAACCTGCTCGTCAACGGAGACGCCGAGACGGGTGAGGTCGACCCGTGGATCGTGCCGTTCGGGCAGCCGAGCTGGGACATCACCAGCCCTGCCTTCGGAGGACAGTACGCGTTCACCCCCAGCGGTGCGCTGATCGGTGTCGCGTCGCTCGGCCAGGCCGCCGACCTCTCGCCGTGGCAGCACGACACCGCGGAGCCAGGGCTGCGTTACCGCGTTCGCGCCCGGGCCCGCAGCAACAACGGGAGCCACACCTACCGGGTCTACGTGGACCTGGGCGCAGGGTTCGAACCGCTCGTCAACGGGGGCGAATCGTCGTGGACGCTGGTCGAGCACGCCGATGCCCTGCCCGCGTCCGCATCCAGCGTGGACGTGCGCATCGAATGCGCCAACGGTTCGCTCGAACCGGGCCCCTGCGACGTGTCCTTCGACGACGTCACGCTGCAGTTGCTCTACCCGTAGCCTCTGTGCCTCACACGGAGGTCGGCCCGGGCGTCTGGCCTCGGCGCCCGACCAACCACGCCAGCGCCCCCAGCACGATCTGAAACGCGCCCGCGGCGATGAACAGCCCGGACCACCCCAGCGCTTCGAGGGCGTCGGGCGCAAAGCCCGGGACCCACACCCGCGGCAGGTTGAGCAACGACATGAACACCGCGTAGTGGGTGGCCCGGAACCGTGGGTTCACACGGTCCATGAGCCAGGCGTACAGGCCGACGAAGAGCAGCGCGGTGGCGACCGACTCGACGACGACGAAGCCGTAGAGCAGTTCAACGGAGGACCACGCGAACTCGAGCGCCCCGAACCCGGCCCACGCCGCACCCAACAGGGCGCTGCCCAGCGCGGCCGAGCGTGCGTGGCCGATGCGGTCGACGAGCGCCGCCGCCGTGCCGTAGCCGACGACCTGGCCGACCAACACCACGATCGGCAGCGTGGTGGTGAGTCGCTCGAACGGCCAGGCGAGGCGCTGCACGAAGAACGCTCCACTGAGGGCGGACGTGCCGACGTTGGCGATCAGGAACACGCTCGCCAGCCCTCCCAGCAGCCAGGTCGAGGGCGCGCGAAGAACCTCGGCGAGCCCGCCCTTTGCGGTGGACAGCACCACCGGGATCCGAGCGCGAAGCGCCCAGACGCCTCCGAGCACCGAGACGATCGCAAGCCCACCGAGCGCAGCACCGACCCCGAACCGGGTCAGCAGCGCTCCCAACCCCATCGTGCCCACCACCGCGGCGCCCAGGGTGTGGGCCATCCACATCACCCCGTTGGCGCGCCCGCGGCGTTCCTCCGGCACGGCATCGATGGCCAGGGCGTCCGCGGAGATGTCTTGGCCCGCGAGCAAAACGTTGATGCCGAACCACGCCAACGCCAGCCCCGCGAACGTGGGCAGCGCGTCCCCGAAGCCCGCGAGCATCACGAGCAGCGCCCCCGCACCGAGCATCGCAACCCCAGCGACCTTGGCAGCGCCGAGCCGCAAGCGGTCGAGCGCAATCGCGATCGGCAGCTTGAACACCCACGGAAAACTGGCCACCGCGAGTAGACCCGTCTGCGCCTCGAGCGAGACCTGGTGCACCGCCAGGAACGGCACGAGCAGGTTCGTCGCGAACCCGAACACGGCGCCTTGCACCGTGTACAGGCCCCCAAGCAGGGGCAGTGGACTGACGCTCCTCGTCACGCGTGCATCAGCGTACCAGGGCGAGCAACCGCCTCCACCACGCCAAAGCACCGTCGCGCATGTCGTCGAGGTAGGTGTACGTGACCGGGACCACGATGAGGGTCAGGATCGTGGCGGTGGTCATGCCGCCCACGAGCGCCTTGCCGAACGGGCCGTAGGGGATGCCTTCGCCGGTATAGGCCGAGAACGCCAGCGGCAGCATGCCGCCGATGGTCGTCAGCGCGGTCATCATGATCGGCCGGAAGCGCAGCTCGCCGGCCGCGACGATCGCCGCATCCCGAGAGAGCCCATCGCGGCGCGCCTGGTTGACGAAGTCGATCAGCACGATCGCGTTGTTCACCACCACGCCGAGCAGCAACACGATGCCAATGCCCGCGAGCGCGTCGATGTGCTCCCCCGTGATGTAGAGGAACCACCACACGCCCACGAACGACAGCGGGATCGATGGCAGCACCGACATCGGCAACACGACCGATTCGAACAGGAATCCCATCAGCAAGAAGATGAAGATGGTGCCGAGCGCCACGGCTCCCATCAGGTCGTTCTGCATGTCGCTGACGTTCTGCTGCTCGCGGTCGGCGTCGAAGCTGAGGCCCTCGGGCAGCTCGTAGTCTTCGAGGTAGGCGACCACTCGCTTGGCCGCCCCCATGCGATCGTCGGGGTCGAGTTCGAGGCGAATGAGCGCGCCGACGCGCTTGTTGCTGCGGGTGAGGCGAGCCTCGCCCTTGCGAATCTCCTTTTCGGCCAGCACCGACATCGGGACGGTGTCGCCCGAGACGCTCGGCACGCGGTAGCCGAGCAGCTGGTCGACGTTGCGGCGGTCGTCCTCGCGATAGCGTAGCCGCACATCGACCTCGCGTTCCTCGGTGTGAAAGCGCGGCAGCGGGGTGCCCCGAATGGCGTACGCCACGGTGTTGGCCACCACCTGGCCGCTGACACCGAAGCGCTCGGACATCGTGCGGTCGATCGACAGCGCCAGCTCGTTGCGTCTGCGATCGTCACCGCCGAACTGCTTGAGGCCGATGACGCCCTCGATGCCCAGTAGCTGCTCTTCGAGGAGCTCGCGCGCATCCTGGACTCGCTCGTGTTCGTTACCGTAGATGACGACCGGGAACGAGTCGTCGCGGCCGCCGTCGGCATCCCCGAACTGTGAGCGCTTGCGCCACCCGGGCGGAGTGGGCAGCGAGTCGGCGATCTCCTTGGCGGTGGTTTCGAAGTCGGGTTCGCCCGGCTCGGGCGGCTGAAAGAAGATCTGGACCTGACCCGATGCCTTGTCGAAGCCGACGTACGCACCATCGACCTTGGACTCGGGCGGCAGCGCGGCCACACGGCCCTCGATCATCGTGAAGAACTCGTTGGCCTCCTCGAGCGTGGTGTCCGAGGGCATCGAGTAGCGCACGGTGATGTTTCGGGTGCCGAACTCGTTGCCCGAGTTGCACTGCACGTTCATCGCGGGCACCACCATCGAACCGAGCGCCAGCAGCGACACGACGACCACGTCGAACCGCCGCCGCAGCACGAGGCGCAGCAGCGCCGTATAGCCCCGGCCCAGGCGCCCCATGGTTTGCTCGTAGGCCCAGCCGATGACGCGTTTCCAACCGTCATCGATGCGTCGCAGCACGGCGCGCCACCCTGTCACCGGGCGCCTGTCCTCCCCGTCGTCGGCGAGCAGCGTGGCCGAGCTGAGCGGGATGAGCACCAGCGCCACGAACAGGCTCGCGATGAGGGACACGCACACGGGCGTGACCATGCGAACCATGAAGAACTGCGTGGGGCCGCTCGACAGCAGGGCGGCGGGCAGGAACACGACGATGGTGGTCATCGTCGCCAACGTGATCGCGAGACCGACCTCGCTGGCGCCCTGGAGCGCGGCGGCATACAGGCCCAGCCCGCGTCGCCGATAGCGACCGATGTTCTCGGCCACGACCACCGAGTTGTCGACCACCAGCCCGATGCAGATCATCAGGCCGATCAGCGACACGAGGTTCACCGTCTGGCCCGAGAAGTACATGAACGGCAGGGCCAAGAACAGCGACAGCGGAATGGCGAGCGAGATGATGACCGTGAGCCGAAGCCGCCGGAGAAAGAACAGCAGCACGAACAGCGCCAAGATGCCGCCCTGTCGACCCGAGTCGACGACCTGCTCGAGGCTGTAGCGAATCGTGTCCCCCTGCACGAAGATCGACTGCACGGTGACGCCCTGCAGCAGCGGGTCCTTCTTCGCCTCCTCGACAACCGCCTTGATCTTGTCGCTGACGTCGACCGTGTTGGCGGTGGACTCCTTGATCACGAACAACACCATCGAGGGGCGGCCCCGATAGCGGTCGTGGCGGGTCTGCACCGGGAAGTCCAAGGAGACGGTGCCGATGTCGCGCACCCGCAGGTCGTTGGGGCCGACGACGAGGTCTTCGATGTCCTCGGGCGTGGTCCACGACGCGACCGAGCGCAGCAGATACTGGCCCTCGTCTTCCTCCAGCGTGCCGCTGGCCATCGTGAAGTTGCTGGTGCCGAGCGTCTGAGCGATCGTCACCATGTCGACGCCATAGGCCTCGGCGAGGCCGCGGTCGATCTCGATGCGGACCTCCTTCTTCTCCTCGCCCCACACGTTGACGAGCCCCACGCCTTCGATGCGCTGCAGGGGGCGGATCAGCGCCTGCTCGATGACGCCTTGGGGGTCGGCCAGCTCGGCATCCCAGGCGACCGAATAGAACGCGACGGGAATGGCTTCGGCGGACTCCTTGCGGATCTCGACCTTGTCGACCTCGTCGGGCAAGTCGCCGCGTACCCGGGTGATGCGGTCACGGACCTGCCTGTAGGCGATGTCCATGTCGACATCGTTCTTGAACAGGATGGTGATCGAGCTGCTGCCCGAGGTGGACGTGGCGCTGATCTGATCGATGCCCGGCGTGGTGGCAACCGCGTCCTCGAGCGGACGGGTGATGCGTTCCTCGACATCCTTGGCGGTGGCGTCGGGGTATTCAGCCGCCACCCGGAGAAACGGCGGTGAAAAGCCCGAGGGGATCAGCTCCAGCGGAATGCGGGCCAGGGCGATGCCGCCGAGCACCAGCATCGACAGCAGCACCATCATCATCGTGACGGGCCGGCGCAGCGAGAGCCGCACGAGGGTGTGGCTTTGCGCGCCCTTCACGACGGGTCCTCCTCGGCCTCGGACTCGGACTCGGGCTCGGACCCGGACTCGGATCGGTTCGCCTCGGCGTCGGCTTCGGTCTGCGGTTGTGCCGGTTCGTCTTGCTTGGTTTCGGGCGTCTCGAACGTCTCGGCGGTGAGCTGCTCGGGGCGCACCTGCGCAAGCTCGGCATCGAGACGTTGCCCGGTGGAGAGCTTGGGTTCACTGCCGCGCAGACGGTCGACGCCCGCGTAGAGCGTGGGAATGACGATCAGCGTGAGCACGGTGGAGAACGCGAGTCCCGAAATGACTGTGATGGCCATCGGCGTGCGAATCTCCGCCCCGTCGCCGAGGCCGAGCGCCATCGGCATGAGGCCGAGCACCGTCGTCAGGGTGGTCATCAGGATGGGGCGCAGGCGGACCTTGCCCGCGATCTCCAGCGCCTCCTCGGTGCCGTAGCCGCGTTGTTTGAGCTTGCCGACGTAGTCGACCAAGACGATCGCGTTGTTGACCACGATGCCCGCCAACATGATCGCGCCCAGGAACACGACCACCGACAGCGGCATGTCGAGCAGCAGCGCCACCGCCACCACGCCGACGAACGCCAGCGGAATGGTGAACAGGATCAGGAACGGATACGCCAGGCTCTCGAACTGCGAGGCCATGATGACGTAGACCAGGAACACCGACAGGCCCAGGGCGAGCAGCAACGACTGGGAGCTGGTCTCCCACTCCTCGCTCTGCCCGGTGACGATCGGGGTCACCGACGAGGGCAGCTCGACGTTCTCCATCGCCTCTGCGATCGCGACTGCGGCAGTGCCCAGGCCGATGCCTTCGACGTTGGCGGTGACCAGACCGACCCGTTGCTGGCCGATGCGGCGAATCTCGTTGGGGCCGCGCCCGATCTCGAGCTCGGCGACTGCCGACAGCGGTACCGGCCGCGGGCCCCCCGGGTTGACGACCAGGTTGCGCAGGTCCTCGAGCGAGGCCTCGCGAATGCCCGACAGGCGGACCTGCACGGGAATCTTGCGATCGATGCGGTTGAACTTGGTGGCCTCGGCGCCCTGCACCTCGTCGCGCACCCGCTCGGCGACCGCACGAATGTCGAGCCCACGACGGGCCAGCGCGTCCCGGTCGTAGCGAATGTGAATCTCGGGACTGCCGGGCTGGATGGAGCCCTTGACGTCGCGCAGCCCGGGCACGGCGGAGAGCCGTTGCTCGACCGCGCGGGTGGCCTCGGAGAGGTCGTCGAGGTTGAAGCCTCGAATCTCGACTTCGACCGGGGTCTTGAACGAGAACAGAACCGGGCGGCTAATGTTGACCTCGAGGTCGGGCACGCCCGAGACCGCCTGACGCACCGCGGCGAGGGCTTCGTTTTCGATCTGCGCCGCGCGGGCCCGCACGTCGCCGCCCAAGCCCAGCCGCGCTCGAATGTCGGCCGCCTGCTCGTCTTCGAGGGTCACCCGCATGCGGGCGGTGTGCTCCCCGCGCTGCGAGCCGTCGGACTGGTCCTGCTCGCTGCCGATGGTCGTTGTGAGCGTACCCAGGTGCGGCGTGCTCTCGGCGACCACCGACTCGAGCGGGCGCACCGTTTCGTTGGTGCTGGCCAGCGGCGTGCCCACGGGCAACGTCAGCTCGGCCGTGAACTCGCCTTGGTGCATGGCGGGGATCAGCTCGGTGTCGAGCCGTGCCGCCCCCCACCCCACGAAGCCCAGTGAGCTCAGCCCAACCATGTAAACCACCACGCGGTTGCGCAACGACCAGCGAATGACCGCTGGGTAGGCGCTCTCGATGCCCGAGATGAACGCGCCGAAGACCTTGAGCGGGACCCAGGCGAGCAAGCCGAACAGTTTCCCCACCGCCCATGCCGTGAGCAGCAAGATCGCGAGCAGCGGCAACAACCCGGTGAGCAGGAGTTTGCCCAGCAGCTCGAAGAGCAGGTGCAGCACGAATCGCAGCAGGGCGTAGGGCACCAGCAACAGCCGCCACCATGCGGTCCGGACCGCGCGCAACGCCTCGCCCAGCTCGGACCCCGATGCCCACCGGGCCCACGCGCGCCCGAGCGCCCGCAACGGGCCCACACCAGGGGCTTCGCCCTCACCCGCCACGCCGAACTCGCGGGACGCCAGCATCGGGATGAGGAACAGCGCCACCGCGAGCGAAGCGAGCAGGCTGAACACGACCGCCAGCCCCAGGTCGCCGAACATCTGGCCGGCAACGCCCTCGACGAAGACCATCGGGAAGAACACGGCAATCGAGGTGAGCGTGGCGGCGAAGACCGCCCCGCCGACCTCGGACACCCCACGCAGGGTGCCGCGTACGAGGTCGTCGCCCTCTTGTCGGCAGCGGTGAATCGACTCCAGCACCACGATCGAGTTGTCGACCAACATGCCAATGCCCAGCGCCAGGCCGCCGAGCGACATGATGTTGAGCGACACGTCGGCCAGCGACAGCGGGGCAAACGTGATCAGGATCGAGACGGGGATCGAGACCGCGACGATGGCGGTGCTGCGAAGGTCTCGCAGGAAGAAGAACAACACCCCGACCGCGAGCAAGCCGCCGAACAGGGCCGTGTTGCGGACCTCCGCGATGCTGGACTCGATGAACTTGGAGCGATCCGACGAGACCGCGATCGAAGCTTCGTGCTGCTGCTCGAGTCGCGGCGCCAACCGGGCGTCGATGCGCTCGCGAACCCGGGCCGCCATCTCCACGATGTTGGCGTCGGCCTCTTTGTAGACCTCGACTTCGACCGCCTCCTTGCCGTCGACCCGGGTGATGACCTCGCGGTCCTTGTGCGACGCCTCGATGGTGGCGAGGTCGCGCAGACGCACGTCGCGGTCGCCTTGTCGGGTCACGACGATCTCGCCGATGTCCCCGAGGTCGCGGAACTCGTTGACGGTGCGCACCAAATACCGCGTGCGCCCATCCTCGAGCTGGCCGCCGGCGAGGTTGATGTTCTCGGCCGAGAGCCGAGACATCACCGTGTCGATGCCGATGCCCGTGCGACGCAGCTGGCCTTCGTCGAGTTCGACCGAAATCTGCTCTTCGAGACCGCCTTTGATGCGCACGGCGGCCACACCTTCGACCGGCTCGAGCAGGCGGCGAACCTCTTGGTCGGCCACCCGGCGCAAACGACCCAAGCCGCCGTCGCCCACGTAACGGTCGCCTTCGCCTTCGAGGCTGAGCGTGAGCACGGGATCGAGCGTGGGGTCGTAGCGGAGGATCAGCGGCTGATCGACGCCGTCGGGCAGCGAGGGCGTGATCTGATCGAGGATCTCGAGCACGTCCTGGTTGGCGTCGTCCATCTCGGTGTCCCAACCGAACTCGAGGATGACGTCGCTGTAGCCGGCCCGGGACACGCTCTCGATGCGAGTCACGCCCGTGACGACACCGAGCACCTCTTCGAGGGGACGCGAGACGTTGTTCTCGACCTCGGCCGGGGCCGCGCCTTCGTAGTCGGTGCGAACCGTGAGCTTGGGATAGGAGATGTCGGGCATCAGCGACAGCGGCAGCATTCGCGCGCTGAAGCCCCCGAACACGAGGATGGCCAGGAAGACCATGGCCACCGCAACGGGCCGGTTCGCGGTGAACGCAAACCGCTGAATGAGACGTTCGACCTCGGACGTGCTCCCCTGCCCCGACCCCGGCGGCGGCGCGGATTCGGGCGCGGCCTGGGGCGTGGGGACTTCGGTGGGGCTCTCGCTCACGGGGCCTCCGACTCGGCCTTCGGCTGGGCTGCGCTCGCGTCGGCGAGCGGCTCACCCGACGCGTCGACACGTTCGATCTTGCCGCCATCGCTGAGACCGGCTTGCCCGGTGACCACGACCTCGTCCCCAACGGACAGGCCCGCGCGCACTTCGGCCCGCTCGGCGTCCTCGAGGCCCAAGTCGAGCTTCACCCGCTTGGCGGTGTCGTCGGGCTGCAGCACGAACACGAACACCGCCTCGTCCTCGCGCACCAGGGCGCGCTTGGAGACCAACAGGACGTCGTCCTTGCGTTCGGTCGTGAGCCGAACCTCGGCGTACATGCCCGGCAAGAAGCCTTTGTCCCCGCCCGCGAGTTCGGGAGGCAGGCCGACGGTGACCTTGACGGTGCCCGTGGTGGCGTCGACGACCGGGGCGATGCGTTTGATCGTGCCCTGCCCTTGGCGGCTTCGAGCAGCCTTGCCCTGGACGAGCGCTGACTGCCCGACCGCGAGCCGGTCGAGCTCTCGCTCGGGCACGTAGACGCGCGCGACGAGGGTGTCGAAGTCGGTGATCGTGATCAGCTGGGCGCCCGCGCTGACGAACGCGCCCTCGGTGACGAAGCGCTCGGTGACCGTGCCGCCGAAGGGCGCGGTGACGCGGGTGTTTCGAATGTTGCGTTTGCTGTCGCCAACATCGAGCGAGGCGGTCTTGTAGGCGAGCTCCGCTTGGGTGAGCTCGTCGTCAGATGCGTGCCCTTGCTTGTGCAAGCGCTGCACGATCTCGAGGTCGCGCTTGGCCTTCTCCTGGGAGGTCTTGGCGCGGTCGAGCGTGGCGGCTTGGCTGTCGTACTTGATGCGTCCCACCGCCGCGCCGGCTTTGAGGTCGTCGCCCTCTTCGAGATCGAAGCTGATCAGGCGGCCGGTGGATTCGGCGTGCACGGTGACCATGCGCTCGGCTTCGATCGTGCTGGCGGCCGTGAGTGCCTGCTCGATCGAGCCACGGCCGACGGTCTGCGTGACGACCGGGGTCTTCTGCTCGACCTCCTCCTCGGTGTTGCCTTCGGAGTCCGCTCGGGCGGGGTCGCACCCTCCGGCGAGCAGGGCCGAAAGAAGGAGAAAGCGCGTTGCGACGGACATGGGACGAAAGGGGGGTAGCACGCGAAGCAGACGAGGGGGAGGAACGACGGGTGTCGAGCGGGATCCGGGCTCCCGGCGGCGTTGAGACCCCCGCCCGACGGGCTCGGTTTCCCTCTTAACAGAAGGTCTCTCACACTGTCCACGTGAACAGATCGGCCCTTGGCGCGTTCGGCATCCCCCGACCTGGCAGGGCGTAGGCCTGAAAGGCGCCCGCACGTGCCTCGTTGCCCCGAGCATGCGACGCACGACCGCCATGCTCGCGCTCGTCGGGCTCACCGCGTGTGCCCACGGGCGACGGTATCGCCCCAGGGCAGAACCCGAAGCCACGCTCGGCTTCGTCCTGCACTCCGGTGAGGCAATGCCCGACCGCGACGCCCTCCGTGCCATCTACACCCCGCCGGGCCCCCGCGTGCCGTGGCACGAGCCGTTCGCAGACATCGAGACCGTCGAGATCGCGTACTGCGTGTCGACGGACGGCAAGACCCACGACATCGAGGCCCTCCGCGGCCGGCCCGAACTGGCCGACGCCGCGCGCCTCGCTGCCCGGTCGTGGAGGTTCAGACCCCGCCGAGACGCGGGGGCTTTCGTCCCGAGCTGTTCGCAGTCGCTGTTCGTCTACGATTTTCGTGCCCACTGGTACGGCGTCGACAGTGGGCTCGTCGCGACCTTCGAACACGTGACGGAGGGAAGTCTGCTGCAACGAGACGAAGCCGGCGCGGACACGGTGATGCGACCGCCGCGAGCGACGACACCGCTGTCGGTGAAGCCGGTCGATTCGACTCCGCGTTATGCAATCGGTCGCATCGAGCTGCGCATGTGCATCGATGGACAGGGCGAGGCCGAGCCCTCGGCGCTCGTCGCCGTGTCGCTCAACGCCGCTCGCTTTCGACGCGACCTGTGGCACGTGCTCAGAAGCAACCTGGCGTGGGCGTTCGAACCGGCAACGCTCGCGGGCCACCCCGTCGAGGTCTGCGACATCCCCGAAGTGTTCGACGTCTATGTCACCCCGGTCGGCCTGCGCGGCGAAGCGCCGCGCGAGCCGGGAGAGCGCTCCTAGAGCGCCGAGTCGAGCGCGGTGTACTCGAGGCCGTGAGCCTGCGCCACGGGCTCGCACACGCATGCGCCGGCAAGCGTGTTGATGCCGCGGGCCAAGTGAATCGACGCCTTGGCCGCTGCCGCCACGCCGTGGTTGGCGATTGCGAGGGCGTGCGGGATCGTGGCGTTGGTCAGCGCGATCGTGGAGGTCTGCGGCACCGCGCCGGGCATGTTGGCGACGCAGTAGTGCACGACGCCCTCTTCGACAAACGTCGGGTTGTCGTGCGTGGTGGGCTTGCAGGTCTCGATGCAACCGCCCTGGTCGACTGCGACGTCGACGACGACCGAGCCGTCTTCCATCGACTGGAGGTGCTGACGCGTGACGAGCTTGGGCGCCGCGCCACCGGGCACGAGCACCGCACCGACGACCATGTCCGCTTCGGCGACCGAGGCGTTGATCGTGTCGGGGTTCGAGTAGAGCGTTTCGATCGCGTTGCCGAACACGTCCTCGAGGTAGTGCATGCGGTCGGCGTTGATGTCGAGCACGGTCACGCGAGCACCCAGACCGATCGCGATGCGAGCCGCCGCGGTACCGACGATGCCGCCACCGAGGATGACCACCTGCGCACGGCGGGTGCCCGGAATGCCGCCCAGCAGCAGCCCTTTGCCGCCACCGAAACGCTCGAGGCTCGCGGCACCGACCTGCGACGCCATGCGCCCGGCGATCTCGCTCATCGGACGCAGCAGCGGAAGCGCGCCCTTGTCGTCGGTGATCGTCTCGTAGGCGACGCCGGTGACCTTGTTGCCGAGCAGCTCGCGGGTGAGCTCGGGGAACGCTGCGAGGTGCAAGTAGGTGTAGAGGATGAGGCCCTCGCGGAAGTAGCCGAACTCCTCGGGAAGCGGCTCCTTCACCTTGATCACCATGTCCGAGTCGCTCCAGACCTTGGCCGCGTCGGTCCCGATCTGCGCACCAGCGGCCACGAACGTCTCGTCCGAGAAGCCTGAGCTGACCCCTGCGCCGCTCTGCACCGTGACGGTGTGGCCGGCAGCGACCAGTTGCTTCACGCCGGTCGGGTTGATGCCGACGCGGTACTCATGGGTTTTGATTTCCTTGGGGACACCGATACGCACGAGGAACTCCTTCGAATCTGAGCGAGACTATAGGGACTCGCCCCACGAACGCGCGCACTCGCGAGCCTTGGTTTTGCGTCGCGCACCGTGCGGATTCTCCCGGATTCCATGCGGGATCCACGACCCCCGGTGCCGCCCGATTCAACCTCGGGTCCCAGGAGCCCGAAGACTCTGTTACCGTCCCCGCGAGTTTCGTCATGGCGCTCGACCTCGAGCCCGGAGATGTCTACGCCGGGGGCATCCGCATCAAGGGCATCTTGGGCGTCGGGTCCTTCGCACGTGTGTACGAGGTGGAGGTCCCCGGCTACGCGCAGCCGCTCGCGCTCAAGCTGACGCGAGAGCCGGTCACCGCGGGCGAAGAGGCTCAACGTGCGCTGCGAGAGATCACGATCCTTCGCTCGCTGACCAACCCACACGTGGTGCGCACGTTCGACTGTGGCCTTCGTCCCGACGGCCACATCTATCTGCTGATGGACCTGCTCGAGGGCAGCACGCTCGACCAGTGGCATGACCACACCGCGCCGCTGCACCCGGCCCAGGCGGTCACGATCATTCACCAAGCGTGCCTGGGCCTCGCCGAGGCGCACGCGATGGGCATCGTGCACCGCGACGTCAAACCGGAGAACCTCTTCATCGAGGCCGACGGTCACATCAAGATGCTCGACTTCGGCCTCGCGCGCTCATGGGACGGCACGCCGGTCATCGGCGTGAACGCCAGCGACGCGCACATGGTCGTCGGCACGCCGCACTACAGCCAGCCCGAGCAACTCAAGACTCGGGTGCTCACCCCCGCGAGCGACGTCTACAGCCTGGCAACGATGCTCTACGAGCTGCTCTCGGGGCGCTCGCCGCTGTTCCCCGACGCGCCGCTCGCCGAAACCGTCGAAGCGCTGCGGCACTCGCCCAAGCAGTGGCTCGCCGCCCACATGCGCAACGACCCGCCGCCGATCAGCACGATGCCCGGCTGCGAGAATCTGCCCGAGTCACTGGTCCGCGGCATTCATCGCGCGCTGGGCAAAGACCCCACCACCCGGCCGCCCAACGCGGGCGCACTCGCCAACATCCTGGGCTTGGTGCTGCACCGCGAGATGGACATCCCGGTGGCGGCGCAGCTTCGCATGCTGCACCCCGACGGCACGCTCAACGATCAGCTGTTTCTCCCGGGCAGCTATCGCATCGGCAGCGGCGAGCGATGCGAGATCAAGCTGCGCGACGACGAGGTGCTCTCGGTCGCGGCCGTCTTGGAGTGGAGCGGCAACCCCAACCTCCCCCACCTGCGTCCACTCGGCGGCAACGACCTCGTCGCCGTCAACGACGAACCGGTCGGCGGCACGGTCCAACTCCCCCGCGACTCGGAATTCTCGGTCGGCAACACCCGCCTGGCCGTGATTTATGATTAGAGGGGAACCGCTTGGTTCCCCTCGCTGCGGGCGCAAAGCCCGGAGCGATTCTCGGAGAGATTCGCGGAGCAGGAGCCCGACAGGCCGGGGGCCTTTTCGAAAGGCCCCCCAAAGACGAGCCCGAACCAACGAAAAAGCCTTCGAGCAACTGCTCGAAGGCTTTTCCTTTGGTCGGGGCGAGAGGATTTGAACCTCCGACCTTTCGGTCCCGAACCGAACGCGCTACCAGGCTGCGCTACGCCCCGTTGTCGTGGAGGCGGATTCTTAGTCGACCCCGCGCCGGTTGTCAAAGACGCTGTTCGCGCACTCGAGGCCCGGTTCAGCCAGGGTCGCGAGCACCGTGGCTGAGCAACGCCGTGCCGCAAAGCCGATACAGGATCCGGGCCCCGACATTGCCGTCCCACTGCTGATGGGGCTCCGTGAATCCCTGCGCCGGTGGAGCGACCTCGACGAGATCGAAGCCCACGACTCGACGCCCACTGGTGCCCAGAACCCGAAGCAGGGTCATCACCTGGCCGAAGTCGAGTCCGCCCGGCACGGGCGTCCCGGTGTTGGGGCACAGCGCGGGATCGAGGCCGTCGATGTCGAACGACACGTACACCGTCTGCGGAAGCGCGGCGACGATCGCCGCGCACTGAGCCTCCCAGGCCTGCCCGGCCGCGGTGCGCAGCATGTGGTCGAAGAAGGTGTGCAACCGAGGGTCCGCGTCGATGCGCTCCGCTTCGGCGGCGCTGAGATCTCGAATCCCGACCTGCACGATCTTGGCCACGCCCGGCACCTGCGCGAGCACGTTGTGCATCACGCTGGCGTGCGAGCACGCGAAGCCCTCGTAGGCGACCCGCAAGTCTGCGTGGGCATCGACGTGCAGAACACCGAGCCCGTCGTGGGCTTCGGCGGCAGCTCGAATCGCGCCAAAGGACGTCGAATGGTCCCCACCGACGAGGCCCACGATCCGCCCTTTGTCGTGCCACGCCGTCGTCGTCGCATGCACCCACCGATCGAGCTCGGCCCCGAGTGCGTCCACCCTCGCCACGGCCGGATCCCCCGCGGGAACTCCCCCACGTTCGACGATCGGTGCCGCGAGCCGACACGCCGTTTCGTTCCACGCACGCACGCGCGCGTCCTCGTCCTGCATGTGCAGGCCAAACACCCAGGGTCGCGCCAGTCCGTGCGCGGCCAACTCGGGGTCGTAGAGGTCGAGCTGCGCCGACGCTTCGCGAATCGCCGCGGGTCCCAACGCCGTGCCCCGCCCGTAGCTGACCGTCGGCTCCCACGGTACCGGCACCAGCACCACCGACGACTCCTCGGCCGTGTACGGCAGCCCGAACACGCTGCCTTCGGGGTCCCCCGCCCCATCCGCATCGAACCGAGAAACATCGACCCGCTGGATCTTCACGAGCAGGAGAGTACGGTGCCGCGCCTCCCGTCGTCGCCCGATCTCACGACTCGCTGTCGCCGGGCTCGCTCCGTTCCGCGTTGGTGATGTCGTCGTCGGTGCCCGGCTCCCCGTCCTCCCCCACGGAAACGACGTCGACACTCGTCATCTCCCCGGGACACGTGAAACGAAACGGGTTTCCCCACGCATCCTTGGGTACGCGCGAGACAAACCCGGACGCTCTGAGTTCCTCGAGCGTCTTCGGGCACTTGCCGCGCTTCGCCGTACGGTACTGCTCGATCGCCTGCTGCAGGGTCCGGGTCTGGTTTCGGGTGTTTTGAATCTGAGCATCCCGATAGCGGTTGAAGGCCATCACCCCAACCCCACCTACGATCAGGCTGATGATCGCGACCACGACCATGATCTCGATCAAGGTCATGCCGCGCTGGTTTCTCAGTCTCCCGCACGCTGATGAACGGTCGGGTTCAACCCACTGGGGATGGTCGTCTCGAAGTCTCTGTTTGTCGCGTCGTGAGTACACGACATCGGTGTTGTGCAAGAGCTACACCCCAAGCCACGCCACACTCACCGACGAGCAGGACCCCCGAGAAGTCGCAGCGTTACGCACGGCGCCCCAACTCCCATGACGCCCGAGTCGGCCCATCCCATCGACACATTGACCCGCCCCCCACCCTCCACGAAGCCGTCGAGTCGAACCCCGACACGCGAGCAAAGCGACGAGAAAGGGCGCCCCGCGCCCGTCCTTGGAGGGGTGTGCGAAGGGCCTCTCGTCGTTCGCGAGCGAACGACTGCCGGCTCCGCGATGCTCTTCGAGCATCGCTCCGGGCTTCGCCCCCGCAGCGAGGGGAACCGAGAGGTTCCCCTGAATGACTAATACCCGGGACGGGAGTCGCGGCCGGGCAGCATGCCGCGGACCCACGGCGGGCCGTCGCTGAACAGGTGGTCGCGAACCGCACGGGCGGCGCCGCCCATACCGCGGGGGAATGCGCGGAAGAGGACGTCGAGGTGGCCCTCGTCGCTCTCGACCCCGTGCACCGTGACCAGGGACGAGACCAGGCCGAGCGCGCGGCGGACCACACGGCTCTTTCCGATTTTCGGGTGCTTCATCAGATCGATGACCAGACGGTTACCGGTGGACTCCCCGAGCAGCGCGCCGACCTTGGGCATGTGCGAGGCCAGCGATCCGCTCTTGGTCAGGTCGAGCGCGCCCGAGCGAATCAGCGCGGCAACCGGAGACTCTGCGTCTTCGTCGAGCACACGAAGCGTCGTGCCCTCGAGGCGGATTTCGAGCCGCAGCTCCTCGTCCGAGGCCCGAATTCGTTCGATGAAGATGCTCGTGAGCGCACGGACTTCGGTGCCCATCATGTCGAGCGTTGCGGCGACACGAATGCCCGGCGGATCGGGATCGATCTCCACGTCCTTCGGGCCCCCTTCCCCGCCTCGAGATGCGAGCCATCGCAGGCTCGCGATCGGAACGCCAACCCGCAAGCCCATGGCGTTGCGGAGGATTCGAGCGAGTTCTTCGGGATGGCTTCGCAAGTAGTTCGTCGCGGCTTGGAGCAGGGCTTGGCGAGCAACCATCTGCCCCGAGGATACGCCTCCGAACGCGTGCATGGGGCGTGGATGCCCGCAAAAAGACCACAATCGGACACAGCGCCCTCCTTGCGGCAGCCCGGCGGCGACGCTATCGCAGGTAGGTGACCCCACGAGAACGCCGGCTGCCTGCGGTCATCGCACTGATTCTGCTCGGCTGCGGAGAGATCGACGAGGGCAACGCACCCCCGGTGCACGGCGCGAGTGCCACCTCGGGCCACACGCCGAACCCGACGAGCCCAATCACGGCCGGCAACGACAGCTCCGACTCGGACGGCCACCTCGGCCCAGCGCACTGCCGCGCCGATGGTGCCGACGGTGCAACGTCGAGCACCGGCACGACCACCGACGACGGTGGGTTCAAGTTCGATGTCGGCGCTCCCGACGGAGGTCTCACGTTCGAGTTCGGCTGCGACGAGGCCGGGGCGCACAGCACCAACCTCGGCTGCGAGTTCTGGGCGGTCGACCTTCCCAACGACGACCGCGGCACGTTCATGAGCCCACCCGCTGCGGACCAACAGTTCGCGGTCGCGGTCGGCAACCCGTCCGGGCTCGCCCCCGCGATGGTCGAGGTGTTCCTGCCCGGCGAGGACCTGCCGTTCGCGTCGTCGATCGTGCAGCCCGGGGACTCGTACACGTTCACCCTGCCGTCGGCCTCGATCGAACCGAACTTCGGCACCGCCGACGGGCTCGGCTACCGCGTGGTGAGTGACACCCCGATCGTCGCCTACCAGTTCAACCCGCTCGACAACACCACCGAGGTCTACTCCAACGACGCCTCTTTGCTGCTACCCACGCACGCGCTCGGAGACGACTACGTCGCGGTGACCGGGGCCGCCGTGCTGCTCTCGCAGGGAGCCTCGGATCCTCGGCCGCGCAACGCCGGAGCCTACGTCGCCGTGTTGGCGACCCAGGACGGCACCCAGATCGACGTCGAACCGAGCGCACCGCTGGCCGGGGGCACGACGACCACGAAGGTGATGGGCGCAGGCCAGGTGTGGACCATCATCTCCACCCAAGAGACGGGCGAGACCGGCAACCTCTCGGGCACCCGCATCACGGCGACGGCTCCGGTCGCGGTGTTCTCGGGCAACGTCGCCACGGTCGAGCCGTTGGACGCGGCCCAGTGCTGCGCCGACCACCTCGAACACCAGCTCTCCCCGCGCACCGCCTGGAGCAGCCGGTACGCCATCGCTCCCCCGCCCAGCGTCACTGGCGACGGTGACGACATGGCGCTGTACCGGTTCACGGGAACGGTCGAGAACACGCACCTGCTGTACTGCCCGAGCCGTCCCCACGGGGCGCCGGACTACCTCGATGCGGGCGAGACGCTGGAGTTTCAAACCGACGAGCCCTTCACGGTCATCGCCGAGGACCCCGACCACGCCTTCGGCGTCGCACAGTTCCTGCTCAGCAACCAGGTGCTCTCCAAGAGCGGTATCGGCGATCCTGCGATGCTGATCGTGCCCTCGGCCCTGCAGTTCGAGTCGCGCTTGGCGTTCGTTGTCCCGGCCGGTTACGTGGAAACCCACATCACCGTCGTGGCTCAGGGTGACGGCACCGTGACGCTCGACGGTGAAGACATCGCCGACGGTGCGTTCGAGACCCTCGGCGTACTCGATGGCGAGCGGTTCCGCTACGCACAGGTGCCCGTGGCCGAAGGGCAGCACATCATCGAGAGCCGGGGTCGTGTCGGCGTTTCGGTGTTCGGCTACGACGAGGCGGTGAGCTTCGCCTACCCCGGAGGCGCTGGGCTGCGAGTCGTGTCGGTCCCGCCGGCCGCCGGTTGAGGCTGCGCTTGCGCCCACCGCGTCGGTGCGGGCTGGTACTCCTTGCCCGCCATGATCGTGATGAAGTTCGGCGGGAGCTCCGTCGCCAACCGGGCCCAGATCGACAAGGTCCGCCACATCGTCGCAGCCGCGCGTGACCGCAAGCCCGTCGTCGTCAGCTCGGCGCACAAGGGCGTGACCGATGCGCTGATCAACACGGCCCGCGCCGCCGCTGCCGGAGAGGACGACGGGGGCGACGCGGTCATCGCCAAGCAACGCGAGATCGCCGAGTCGCTCGGTTGCCCGACCGACCTGCTCGATGCGCACTTTGCCGAGATCCGGGACCTGCTGCGCGGCATTCGACTGGTCGCCGAGCTGTCCCCGCGAAGCCTCGATTACATCTCGAGTTTTGGTGAGCGCATGTCCGTGCGATGCATCGCCGACTCGTTCTCCCGCGAAGGTGTGCCCGCCCAAGCGTTCGACGCCTGGGACTTGGGCTTCATCACCGACGGGAACTTCGGCCGCGCCCGTCCCCTGCCCGACTTCCCCGAGCGCCTGCGCGCCGCCTTTGCCGACCGCGTGCCCGAGGGCGTGGTGCCGATCATCACCGGCTTCGTGGCCAAGAACGAGCGCGGTGTGATCACGACGTTGGGGCGCAACGGCAGCGACCTGACCGCGTCGCTCGTCGGCGCGGCATTGCGGGTCGAAGAGGTCCAGATCTGGAGCGACACCAACGGCGTGATGACGGCCGACCCCGGTATCGTCGAGGGCGCCAAGAGCATTCCGCACATGCGCTTCGACGAGGCGGCCGAGCTCGCGTTCTTCGGCTCTCGTGTGTTGCACCCCGCCACGCTGCTGCCCGCGATCGAAGAAGACATCGTGGTCCGCGTGCTCAACACCAACCGCCCCGAGCACCCCGGCACCGCGATCTCGGCGCAGCCGCCCGAGCGCACCGCCCCCTTCACCAGCGTGGCCTACAAAGAAGGCCAAGCCGTGCTCACCATCGCCGAGCCACGCATGTTCGAGTCGGTGGGTTTTCTCGCCAAGGTGTTCACCACGCTCGCCGACCATGGCGCGGTCATCGACATGGTCGCGACCTCCGAGGTCAGCGTGTCGGTGACCTCGCACGACGTGACCGCGTTGCGGGCAGCCGAACCCGCGCTGAAGGCCTTCGGCGAGACCGACCTCAAGCTCGGCATGTCGATCCTGGCCGTGGTCGGTCGCGGCATTCACACCACCCCGGGCATCGGCGCACGGGTGATGAAGGCCCTGGCCAGCGCGGGCGTGAACATCGAAATGCACAGTTTCGGCATGGCCAGCAACAACATCTCGCTCGTCGTCGAAGACGGTGCGATCGCCCAGGCCGTCCCCGCGCTGCACCGCGCCCTGTTCGAGGCGGAATGAAGTCCGAGAGTCTGGAACTGTGGCAGACGAAGGACCCTCGTCGTCCTCGCACCGAGGACGGCCGGGTCATGGAAGTCCCGGCGGGCTGGGAGCTGCTGCCTCCCGGCGACGCGGCCCTCACCCGACGCGTCAAAGCGGCCGGCCCGTCGTGGACGGTGCGCGCCAAGAAAGGCCGCCGCGTGATGTCGCGCGGTGTCTGGGCGCCCGCGGAGACCATCGCCAAGCTGCAAGCCGCGCGGTCGCAGGAACAGGCCGATCCGAAGTACGCCAAACGCCTCGAGGCCGGCCGTGCGCGCCGAGCCAAGGAACAGGAGGCGTACGTCGAGGAGTTCACGGCCGCGGTCTCTACCTTTCTCGCGTTCGCCCCCAAACATCGCGACCTGCAGGTCCGCATGGCCCGTGCCATCGCTGCGCATGCCACCCCGGTCGGCAGCGGCACGGTTGCGCGAACGAAACGCATCGATGTCGAGCAGCGCGCCGAGGCGGCCACGATCGCCTGGATGCGCCACCAAACCACCGCCTACGACGACATGAAAATCCCCAGGGTCAAGGGCATGCGTCGCGAGGTTCGGCGCATGCTCGCAGAGCGCTCACGCAAGCTGCTCAGTCGCTACCGCCGCGGTGAAACGGCGCAGGGGCGATGCCCGCTGACGCACGCACTCGATCAGGCCGAAACGCCCGCGCCCGAGCCCACCTCGGACCACGAAGAAGCGGCAGCGCTGATCGAGATCATGATCTGAGCTACCAGGGCGTGGCCCCAGCGGTCAGCTCGATGGTGACCGGCCCCGCCACGTGCTCGCCGCTGAAGGCGTACACGTGCCAGGTCCCGGGCGACTTGGGCAGCGGGTTGTCGGCCAAGAGGTTGAACGCGAACGACCCGCGCCCTTCGGTCAGAGGCACGTCGATTCGGGCCGTGAACGGCCCCGCGGCGGTGCCCTTGGTCGCGAACAGGAACACGCTGGTCTGTGCCCCACTGCCCTGCACCGCGCCTTCGAACGAGACACGACCGCCCGGCTCGGTGACGGCCTCGGCCGGGCCATGAAGCTCGAGCGCGCTGCCCGAGTCGTCGGCCGAGCCTGCAGCGTGCGGCATCGCCTCCGGCATCGCAGGCTCGGTCTGCGAGCCCCCGCTGGCCGAGATGGTGACGCCATTGGAAACGTCACCGCCGTGCACGGCATAGACCCGCACGGACCCTTGGCCCCAGGAAAGCCCCGCCAACACGTCCTGCAGTTCGAAGCGGAACGCCTCGGACACGACCCCGCGCGAAGCCGGTGCCGCGCTTCCACCTGCGGGCATCTTGCCGCCTGCGGGCATCTTGCCGCCTGCGGGCATCTTGCCGCCTGCGGGCGTCTTGCCGCCTGCGGGCATCTTGCCGCCTGCGGGCGCTTTGCCACGGGCGGGCATCTTGGACGAAACCGTGCTGCCGGCGAGAAAGCCCGGCCGGTCGAGCTGCACGCCGACCCACCATCCACCGGGGGAGAACGACGCCTCGGACGCCCCCTCCACGGCTCGAAACCCGATCACCGGAATCGCCGCGGCGGTGCCAGCAACCTCGAACGGAGCGTCGATCCGCACCCCGCGAGCGCCGCCTTTGATCAGGGAACGCCGCGCTTCGGTGCTCGCCTCGACGGCGTCGTCGGCCTCGAGCGCCGCGTCCGAGAGTCCGAAGAGGTGCTGTGCGGGAGGGGTGGAAGGCTTGGTGTCGTGCACGGCGGGCGCATCCTCGGGATCGGCAGGGGCGGTCGCGGGTTCGGGCGAGGGCTTCGGCTCCGTCGTCGCGGAGCCGTCACACGTCGCGAGTGCAACGGAAAGCGCGAGGCCGATGCGGGTCATACGGAGCTCGCCGCCACGAGACCGACCGGAACGGGACCCGACACCACGCTTCGCGAGAATGCCGAGAAGAAGTAGGTGTCCTCGCGCCGAGGCATGCCCGGGGTGTCGAACAGGTCGAGGTTGAAGTAACCCGTCACCAATCCGTCATCGGCGGGCAGCGGGTCGTAGGACGGCACCCGAAGCGGGAACTGCATGGGACCGACCACCTTGGTCCCCGTGGCGACGAGATGGATCTGGCAGACCGCAGTGGTGCCAGCACATCCGACGTCGAAGGGGCGCCCCGTCTGGGGATCGAACTGCACACGCTCGTACTTCGTCGCGGGGAGCCGGAACGCCCCTCGAAGAATGCACCGCGCCTGCGGACCGACCTCGACGACGCGGTCGATGGTGAAGTTGATGCCTTCACCGTCGGGCAGCGGCGGCGACTGATCGCGTTGTTTGTAGTTGGGGAACGGATCGATACCGCCGTCGAGCGCTCGCGTGATCGCGCCCGTGATGATGGGAAGCGGAGGCCAGACCGGCGCGGGGGAAGGCGGGAGCTCGGCCTGACGCTTGGCTTCGACCCACGCCTCGACCTCCGGGTCGTGAAAGTCTTCGCGCGAGGGGCCGATTTCGGTGGAGACGGTATTGGACATGCGCTCCCGCAGCAGCCCGGTCATCGTCAGCCGCTGGCGCTTCCATTCGATGCCCAGCTTCTGGCGCATGTCTTCGACGTAGTAGCCCGCAACGAAGCCCGTGGCCGCGGCGCCCTTGGGCATCGGCTTCGGCGGCCTCGCCCCGGCCGTCTTGCCGGTGGCCAGCGGTTGTCCGCACCACATCGCATTGTCGTCCTCCCGCACCGCAACGAGCAGCATCTGCCGCTCGGTGTCGAGCTGGACATCGTCCACCATCGAGCGAAAGTGAAGCATGGCGACCGGGAGCGACGCCTTTTCGCCATGCGAGGCGAACCGCGGGGCATCGATGGTGATGCCGACGTCTTTGGCACGCGCCCTCGCCTTGACCAGCGCGGCCCGGTTCTTCTGCGGATCGCTCCAGAACTCCGGGTCCTGAAGACCAAACACTCCGTTCGACATTGCGTTCACTCAGGCCCTTACCGCGAGAGTCCGCATTTAGTGGAGCGTCGTCAACGCCTGGCCGCGAATGAAGGGCTGACATCGGGCACAGAACTTCCCGGCGCAGGTCGACCCCTCTCCGTTCTCACCGTACATGATGCACGTGCACTCGCCCGCGCCGGTGAAGTCGTTCTCGTAGAGACTGCCCGCCTTGCCCGAACCGCCCGCGTAGTTGTCGTCCGACATGCCGTCCGCACAGTGCCCGCCTTGGTGGCCGTTGCCCGTGTACTCGCGGCCATGCGCAACGGTGGAAAGGCCCGGCGGTTTGTCGCCCGCGCTCTGCGGCACCTGCCCCATCGTGTGGCCGAGTTCGTGTGCCATCACGTCGTTGCTGACGTTCTCGGACAGCCGAATGACGATGAGCTGCAGCCAGCCGTTGGGGTTGTCGGCCTCCCCCAAGAACGGGCCCTGGGCCTTGAAGACACTGATGTCGACCGAGATGGTGTTGTTGTCGGGGTCTTCATTGATGTAGTCGACCGCGTCGTCGGGCAGCTTCAGCGTGAAGGTGGACTTGACGATGCTGAGGTCGGCGTCGGTGATGTTGCCCTTCTTGGCACCGTCGTCGGACTCCCATTCCCCACTGATGAGCGAGCTCCCGCCGTCCTTCATGCTCTTGGGGAAAAAGCCCAGGCCGACCTCTTGCTCGAACCCGAGCACGTCCGATCCGTCGCTCCACGTGACCTTGTCGTCCTTGCCCACGGTGACGCCCGCATAGTCGACCTGCGTATTGCCCCAGCCGGTGTCGTACTGGGTGTGGCAGCACATCACGTGGACCATGTGCGGCGTCTTCGTGTCGTTGAACTTGCCGTGGAAGTGGTTCTTGTTGTGGTCGCCGACGTTGAGCAGCGTCTTGCCGTCCTCGCCGATCCACGCGCCATCGAACCAGGAGCCGGCGGGTCCGTCGTTCTCGGGGACCTCGAGGGGCTCCCCTTCTTGGATGTACTCGACGAACACCTCGGCCAACGCCCCCTTCATGCGGTCGAGCGCGGGCGCGTCAGTCCCCTTGGGCACGGTGAGCTGGTACCAGAGCTTGCGCCAGTTCTGGACATGGAGCGTCGAGTCCTCGGTGGCCTTGGTGATGCCGGTGTGAATCTTGACCGCATCCCCTCCGGCTTGGCCGAGCTCGACCTCGAAGGCAGCCTCGCCCTTGTCGTCGAACTGCATCTCCCCCTCGGCGACGCCCTCGTCGTTGGGCTCGACGGTGTTGCCGTCGATGATGAGCGCACGCTTGGGGTCGTTGCGTTTCGAGACGGCGTCCTTGTCCCACTCGAGCTTCACGTAGATCGGGTCGCCCGGGATGCCAGGAATGCACTCGGTATCGGTCATGCCCCCGATGGTCACCTTGACCTTGCTGCCCTGCCGCGGCGCGGTCGCATCGACCTTGAGGTTCGTGTACTGCTTGAGCGGCGCGTCTTCGGTGTTGCCCTCGACGCTCGGGTCGACGATGACCGCCTTGTATTCCTTCTTGGTGACCTTGGCCTCGCGCAGGCGTCCAACCTCCGTCGTCCACTCGTCGATCGAGCACGGTGACCGAACGGTGACCTTCGACGGCGCGGTGGCGTTGATCGGCAACGGGCACTCCCCATTGCTGTCGGTGACGTAGATCTTGTCCTTGGTCTGGTTGAAGGTCAGCGGCACGCCCTTGAGCGCTGCACCTTCACTGTCGACCGCCTTGAACTTGGCGGTCTTGAGCCAGACCTTGAAGTCACCGCCCGGGTACTCCACGCCGCCACAGGTGACCTTGTAGCTGAGCGTGTAGAAGTCCTCGTCGTCTTTGCACTTGGGCAGCGTGACCTGGGTGGAGACCTTCTTCTTGCCGCCCTCTTTGCCACCGAGCTCCAGCTCCGCCGCCTCCACGGTTTCGGCGCCCCCTTCCTGTTCGAACTCGAACTTGGCGCTGGCTCGATCGCCCTTGCCACGGGCGATCCAAGCGCTGAGAGTCAGGGTGCTTTCCTCGAAGACGTTGGCGGTCATCGTGCGTGGCTGCTCCGCTCCAGTCTCGCACCGCATTCACGGTGGTCACAACCTCACACCGGTGTCGTCCGGCCGTGCTACGGTCTTCGCGTGAGGCTGTACGACGGCCTGCGGCGTTATCAGCTGTACTCGCTCCGGGACATGAACCGGGAGCCGGGCGACGCAATTCCGGCCCACGAGTTGGCCACCGCGCTCCGCCACGGACCCCGCGATGCCTTGGATCGCGTCGTCGACTTCCTGGTGTCCGAGTTTGCCTGGCACCCGGCCGATTTCGAGCATCACGACGCTGCCATCGAGCGCCTGATCCAGCTGATCCACTCGGACCAGGTCGTCGCCGTCGGCTTTCGCCCGTCCGCCTCGACGGTGGGCGAGGTGCCCGACGAAGACGATGTCCAGGCCCTCACCGATCTGGTCGAGGAAGACGAAGACGACGAGGTCGACGCGGGCGTCCAGGTCGAAGCTCCCATGGGCATCGAACCCGCCTCCGAGGTCGCCCCACCCGACGGCTTCGAGGTCGGCTTCGAGGTCGCCGACCCGGACATGCCCGCCTTCGACTTCGAAGTGGGCTGAGCGCCTTCGTCCCGCTATGCGGACTGACAACGACGCTCGGGGACGGCGGCGTTGGGGTCGAGCATCCGAGCCCGGGCGAGACTGCGGCACGACTGCTCGGGAGCATTCGCCGCATGTTGGACCCGGGCGCGCACCAGCCAGGCGTCGGGGCTCTGGGGCAGCCGAAGCGTCAGCTCGCGAGCGATTGCACGGGCACCGCTGGTGTTGCCGAGCTCGAGCCAGATGTCGATCGCCTCTTGGCCCAGGCGGAGAGTCTCCAGCGCGCCAGCGTCCGACGAGAGTGCGGACCAGGACTTGAACGCCGACTGCGCGGCTTCTCGTAGCTCGCCCTGATGGCGCAGCGCTGCGGCGAGGGCCATCACCACGGGCGCCGCTTCGGAACGTCCCTGTCCCCGCATCGCCACCGTGGCCCAGCGCCGCGCGGCCGGCAGCCGGTCGGCGTGCCCGAGGGTGCGCACCGCCAACGCGGCCGTGCGCATGTCCTGCGGGTGGCGGCGGGACAGCGCGTGTGCCTCGGCCGAAACGTCCTCGCCCATCAACGCGCGCAACTCCAGCCGCGCCCGCGTGACCTCCTGGGCAGGAGCGCCCGCGCGCTCAGCCTGGGTCAGCAGGGCTGCCACCGATGCGAGTTCTCGCCGCGAGACGGCCAGTGCGGCGACCGTCAGCCAGGCGTCACCGTCTGCCTCGGCCTCGGCCGGGCGCATGGACTGGAGGTTCTCCCATGCCTCGGCGAGCCGCCCCCGTTCGAGCTGCGCGTGGCCCAACGCGATGCGGTAGCCGTGTTGGTCGGGCGCGAACTCGGTGGCCATCGTCCACAGATGCAGCGCCTCCTCGCCTTCGGCGGCTGCAGCCAACGCCGCGGCGGCATCGGCCGGACGCTGCTCCCGCTGCAGCGCGCGTTCGTAGAGCGCGTGGACCTCCGCGCGAGGTCGTCCCACCGCCTGAGCGGCTCGGGCCCGCGCCGTCCAAACCCGCGGCGACCACGGTGCGCGAGCACTGAGGGCGACCAACCGGTCATGCGCGCCGCTGCTGTCGAGTGCGTGTGTACCCGCCCACGCGGCGAGCACTTCGAGTTCGGGCCGCCCTGGCAGGCCGCGTCGCGCCTTGGCGGCAAGGCGAACCGCGTCGGGCCAACGCCCTCGCTCTGCGGCCGCACGCGCGCGCACGTAGGCGACCCAAGGCGCTGACACGTCGTGGCCTTCGAGCAACCGCTCTGCATCTGCCCAACGGCCCCCGGCCGCCGCCGCATAGGCTCGGGCAATGCCCCGCACCGCGTCGGACCAGGTTGCATCGGCCGCCCACGCGACGAGCCCTTCCACGTCGCCTGCCAGCAGGCTCATGCGCAGCGTTGCGACGATGCCCACGCTGTCCCAGCGCAGCAGGTCTTCACGAGCCACATGCAACAGCGCGCGCGCACCCGTCTCGTCCCCGCCACGCCACGCGAGTTCGGCTTGAAGGATGGCGGTCCTGCCCGGTGCCCCGGAGGTGACCGTGCGCTCGGCCCCCGCCAGCGCAGCGTAGAACGCCGCATCGGCCCGCGCCCCCCTCGTATTCAGCGCGCTCAACGTGGCCAGTGACGCCGAAACATCCCCCCGCGTGAACTGCAGCGCTGCCAAGGTGCGGGAGGCACCGACCGTCCGCGTCCGCGAGCGCTGCAGCCCCTCGATCGAACCATCGATGCGAGCGAGGTCGAGCGTCCGCCCCGCGACCAGCCCTTGCGACCAGGCATCGCCCTGCTCACCAACGCCGCGCAGGGCCTGCAACAAGCGCCGGGCGTCTCGAGCATGGGGCTCGTCCGCCCCCTCGGGCATCGCCAACTCGACCTGGGACAGCGTGGCCTCGCCCCACACGGCGCGTTGGGCCAGCGCATGGGCCCGGCTCGCGCGGGCCCGCGGGGAGTCGTGCCGCGGTCCTTGGGTCGAGCCCTCGACCGCCTCTGCCAGCGTTTCGACGCCTCCGGTCACGAGCGCCTCGTCGAGTCGATCGAGCTCGGGGGTGTGCAGCCACCACGCCGCAACACCGCCTGCAAGCGCCGAGAGCACACAGCCCAGGCCCGCCGCGACGACGAAGCCAGCCCGCCCTCGTGCCTTGGACCGTCGTCGTCTTCGCGCCGGGGCGTCACGTCGCGCCTCGTCTTCGAGCACCGCGGCGATCAGCGACATCGTGCGCTGCCGAGCCCCGAGGAGCCGGGGTACGGCGCGGCCGTCCGACGTCGTGCGCGGTGCCATGCCAGCATGAATGCAATCAAGCACCCGGGCCTTCAAGGGCAACCGGGTGCTCGTGTGCACGATGGTTCAGCGTGTGACCGCTGCTACACCGACGTCAGGCGGCGTGCCTGCGCCGACGCCAGAAGCCGAGCAGGCCGACGGCCGCGAACAGCCATCCGCTAGAGCCACGGCCTCCGACCGAGCATCCTCCGCCATCCCCGGTGCCACCGGGTGCCGAACCGCTGCTGCCGTCGTCGTCGCCGTCTCCATCGCCCGACCCTCCGTCGGTGATCGTGATGGTCGCGGTGAGCGTGGCCGAGGCCCCGCCGCTGACGGTGGCGTCGGTGGGGTCCTCGGTGTCGGACCCGGCCCCGCTCGAGTCATCGCCCGAAGCGCTCGACGCCTCCGTGTCGGTCTCCTCGCCGCCGGTCTCACCGCCCGTGCCGGAGCTGCTGCCGTTCGCGGTGCAGTCGTTGGCGCACTCGTCGTCATCGTCCGCGTTGCCGTCGTCGCACTCCTCGACGCCCTCTTGCACGAAGCCATCCCCGCACTCGGCGGCAACACACGCGATGCACTCGTCGGTGTTGTCGTCGTTGCCGTCATCGCACTCTTCGAAGCCGTCCTGCACGAAGCCGTCACCGCAGGTCGCGGACTGGCACAGCGAGGTGCAGCCATCGCCGTCTTCGGTGTTGCCGTCGTCGCAGGCTTCGCCGGGGTCCATCGTGTCGTTGCCGCACACGGACACCGGGTCGACGAGAATGTCGTCGATCGCAAACTCGTCGCGGAAGCTCATGCCGTCGACGTCTTCACCCAACCAGCGAAGGTAGAGGTAGTCGCCTTCGGCAATGCCGAGCGTGTCGATGGTGTCGAGCGTCTCGGTCGCCACCCATGCTGGGTCGGCATCCGACGCGGCCGGAGAGGTGACCGTCGCGCCATCGATCGGAATCCAGGTCTCGTTGTCGGTGGAGTACTCGAGGCTGAGGCTGTTGCCGCGCTCCTCGTTGTTCCGATAGAGCATCGTGCTCGCAACGTCGACACGGTTGACCGTGCCGCCGGTCTGGTTTTGCAGCCGAAGCACGATCGAGCCGGGCGTGAAGTCGTTGCCACTGGGCTGGATCCCCAACACCAGCTGCAGCACGCCGTTGTCGGGCACCCCATCGACATCGAACGCCCAAACACCACCGCCGGTCACGTCACCGACCGAGACCCCGTGGCCGTAGCCGCCCCCACTGACGGTGTCGCCGAAGTCGAAGTCGCCGTCGTCGAGCCCGGTCACGATCCAGTTGTCCGAGTCCAGCTGGCCCGCACCGGGTTCGGGGGCGAACCCGCCGCCCGTGAACACCGGAGTGTCGAAGTCGATCGCCACCGTACCGTCGAGCACTTCATCGGCGAGCGCGGTGCTCGGGAGCAGCGCAAAGAGCGTTGCGAGGGAAAGGGACGCAAGACTACGGGACATGGCGGTGTTTATACCTGTGGGCCGCCGCGGGATGCTCGCCCATCGAGCACACAGACAGCCGTATGGGGTTCAGACGCGCGGGAGTGCGCCCGGTTGCACCGGTTCATTCCACCGCGCGGGTCAGCACCGACTTGAGATAGTCCCCCTCGGGGAACCCGAGCAGCCGGGGGTGGTCGGGTGGCGCGCCCCAGCGGTCGAGCACCTGGAGGTTGCGCCGCGCTTTGTCGGCGCCCTCGATCAGGCACATCTCGAAGTCGTCCTTGTCGACATGGCTGCTGCACGACGCCGCGAGCAGGTAGCCCTGCGGCGCCAGCAGTTGGCAGCAGGCCTGGTGCAGCTTGCCGTAGGCCTTGAGCGCGGCGGGTTTGGCCGCGTGGTTGGGAGCAAAGCTGGGCGGGTCGGCGATGATGAGGTCGAAGCGATGCCCGGCCTCTTGCTGGGCCTGGAGAAACTTCGGCACGTCGGCCACGACCCGAGTGTGCAGCGCCTCGTCCAAACCGTTGAGGGCCCAGGTTTCGCCCGCCGCCTCGATCGCGCCAGGGGCGATGTCCACCGTGACCACCGAAGACGCGCCGCCCAGCCCCGCGGAGGCCGAGAACCCGCCGATGTAGCTGTAGAGGTCGAGCACACGCAGGCCGGCGGCAATGCGGCGCACGACCCGACGCGCGGTGCGGTGGTCGATGAACATGCCGGTCTTTTGCCCGTGCACCAGGTCGACGCTGAGCTTGAGGCCCTGCTCCAGGACGACGACCTTTTGCGGGCACGGCTGGCCCCACGCCTGCGACACCTTCTTCTGGCCGCGTCGACCCGTGCGCAGCATCAGCCCCTCGATGCCGCGTGCCTTCAGGGTGGGAATGAGAGCACTGACGATCGCGTCCCGCCACACCAGGGTGGCGGTGCCATCGAGCTTGAGCGTCGCGTAGCGCCCGTACACGTCGCAGACGACGCCCGGAAGCCGGTCTCCCTCGCCGTGCAGCAGTCGATACGCATCGGTCTGCGGCGGCACCATGCGGGCCCGCAACGTGGCGGCCGCCCCCACCCGCGTCTTCAGCATGTCCTTGTCGATCGGCTCGTTGCGGGTGGTCAGCACTCGAACCGCGATCGGGCCTTCTTCCGCCCAGCCGCGTGCGATGAACCGGTCGCGGTCGTCGACGATCGTGACGATGTCGCCGGGTTTGCACGACAGACGCGCCAATGCGTCGCGAAACACCCACGGGTGCCCACGACGAAGGGTCCGCCGCAGCGGCTTGCGCAGTCGAACGTGAACGTGCTCCGGGGCGGCCACAGACCGGCGTTTTAGCAGGCTTCCGACACGAGCGTTTTCGCGCAGGATGCGACAACGTTGTCGTATTTGAGATGCGTCAATGCCAGTCGCATTCGAGATGCGTCAATGCCAGTCGCATTCGCTTGGCCTGCTACCCGCCGGTCGAGCTTCCGCCGGCAGCGGGGTCGCGCCCGATGGCGACACACGCCGCGGGAGCGCAGCTGCATTCGTCGACCGGACGCGGGAGGGCGTTGCTGGAGCAGAGCGATCGGATCGAGCCCGGCTCGGTGTCGACGAAGGACTGCTCATCGAAGGGCCCATGGCAGTGGTAGATGAACTCCTGCCGCGCGATGTCGTAGGACCAGTTGCCGAATCCCAGAGGCTCCGCCGCGCATTCTGGTTCCGGGACACAGACCGAATCCCAGGACTCGACCGTCGCGACACACTGACCGCGCGGCTCTCCGACCGCGCAAGTCTCCGGGTCCAACAGCGGAACGACGCGAGCCCAGCCGCACGAGACCGTCTCGGCCGCGAAGTCGAGATTCTCGTGACCGAGACACCCGGCCTCCGTCTCCTCCGCACGACACGTCTCCCCCAGCGCCTCGAGACACGCCAGATCCGTGAAGACGTTGTCCGAGTCTACGCAGTCCGGCGGAGGCCACGATGGCGGGTCCATGCCCGACGAGGCGCCACCGGGCGTTGGGTCGTCGGTGGACACCGAGGGACCGCAGCCCAGCAGCAGCACACCAACACAGCCGAGGGTTTCCAGCGTTTTTTGTCGTCGCATCCTGCGTCAGCTCCTGTTCGCACCAGGACGAACAGGAGTGACGCTACCACGTCGTCTCAGACGTCGAGCAGCTCGGCCTCGGCCGCGCGTTCCATGATGAACGTGTAGCGGGCCGAGGCGTCCTTGCCCATGAGCTCCGAGATTGCGCGGTCGGTCGCCAGCTCGTCCTTGATCGCGACTTTAATCAGCCGGCGCTTCTTCGGATCGAGCGTGGTGTCCTTGAGGGTGGCCGGCATCATTTCCCCGAGACCCTTGAAGCGCATGATCTCCGGCTTGCCGCGCTTGATGCCCGAGACGACCTTCTGCAGGTGGGCGTCGTCGGAGATCCAGTGCGTCTCCTTGCCCACGTCCACGCGATACAGCGGTGGTTGGGCCAGGTAGACATGGCCACGCCGAATGAGCTCGGGCATGTAGCGATAGAAGAACGTGAGCAGCAGGGTCGCGATGTGATGGCCGTCGTAGTCGGCGTCCATCAGCAAGATGATCTTGTGATAGCGCAGGCGGGCGGCGTTGAAGTCCTTGGAGATGCCGCAGCCGAGCGCCTTGACCACGTTGCCCAACTCCTCGTTGGCCAGCACCTTGTTCAAGGACGCCTGCTCGGCGTTGAGCACCTTGCCGCGCAGCGGGAGAATGGCCTGGGTCTTGCGGTCTCGGCCCATCTTGGCCGAGCCACCTGCAGAATCACCCTCGACGATGAACAGCTCGCACTTGCGAGGGTCCGAGCTCGCACAGTCGGCGAGCTTGCCCGGCAGGTTCAGGCGCGCGCTGCCTGCCGTCTTGCGCGACACCTTGGACGATGCCGCCCGCGAGGCCGCCCGCGCCCGCGCAGAAGCGATGACCCGCGCGACGATCGACTCGGCGGTACTGCGGTTTTCGTGCAGCCACTGTTCGAGCGCGGGCCTGATCGCGCCTTCGACCGACCCGGTCACCTCGGGGTTGTTCAGGCGGTTCTTGGTCTGGCTCTGAAACTGCGGCTCGAGCACATAGGCTGAGAGGATGACCACCATGCCCTCGCGCATGTCCTCGAGGCTGATCGACAGCCCCTTGGGCTCGAGCTTGTGGGCTTGCATGTACGCGCGCAGGGCCTTGCCCAGCGCGTTGCGAAAGCCTTGCTCGTGGGTACCGCCATCGGGCGTGGGCACGCCGTTGACGAACGAGTAGATCGCGTCTTCGGTGGCCTCCGTCCAGCAGAACGTGGCCTCCATCTTCGGGTCTTCGCTGCGCTCGATCGCAAACTGCCCGGGGTGCACCGCGGCCTTGCCCCGCACGGCGACCAGCTTGCCCAGATATTCCTTGATGCCGTCCTTGTGAAAGAACGTCTCGGGTCCCTTGGCCTTGGGGTCCTTGAAGATGATCTTCAGCCCGCTGTGCAGGTAGCTCTTGGATTCGAGCCGCGAACGGACCAGCGTCGGGTCGAACGCCACCTTCTTGAACATCTCCGGGTCGGGCCGCAGATGCACCGTCGTACCCGAGCCCCGCGCCTTGCCCAGCTTCTTGAGCTTGCCGACAGGCACCCCGCGCTCGAAACATGCCTGCCAGCGACCGCCGTCACGCCAGACCGTCACCTCGAGTTCTTCGGCCAGGGCGTTGGCCACCGCCGCCCCCACGCCGTGCAATCCGCCCGAGTGTTTGTAGTTGCTGCCGTCGAACTTTCCGCCCGCGCCCAGCTTGGTGAACACCGCGACGACCGCGGGCACCTTCAGCTTGGGGTGTTTGTCGATCGGAATGCCGCGACCGTTGTCGGTGATCGAAATGCCGCAGTGGTCATCGTCCAGCTCGACGATGATCTCGGTCGCATGCTCGTTGATCACCTCGTCGACGGCGTTGTCGAGGATCTCCCAGATCAGGTGGTGCAGGCCGTCCTTGTTGACGCCACCGATGTACATGCCGGGGCGCTTGCGGACGTGGTCCACGCCTTCGAGGAACTGAATCGAGCTGCCGGTGTAGCCCGCCTTCTTGCCCGCCGAGGTCGTCTTCTTCGAAGTCTTCTTCTTGGTCGCCATCGTCCTACTCCTCCTCGGTCAGCACCGGCACATCAGGCAGCGGCAGCACCAGCCTCTTCACGCTGCCGCGCTTGAACACGGGGCGCCCTTTGCCGCCACGCGACGTTGGTTCACGATCGGCGCCGCTGAGCTTCTGGACACCGCCCGAACTCTTGTGAATCTCGAGCTTGGTATCCGCCATGAACGCCCCTTCGACGTAGTCGCTCGGGTCGGTCTTGATGAAGATGACCCCCTTGCCCGGACCGGACAGCAGGTTGATCTCCAGCGCGCCGCAACAGAGCAACCGCCCCTTGTGGGTCAGGGCGCAGATGTTGTCCTCGGCGTAGACCTTGAAGGCGGCCACGATCTCGTCGTCCTTCGCCACGCGCGAGAACATGCGACCGCGGCTGTTGCTGGGGTCCTTGTGCGGCCACAGCGTGAAGCGCAGCGCGTAGCCGCGTTTGGACACGGCCAGGATGTGCGGGTACGGGTCCTCGTACTCCTCACCGAGCTCGGGCTTGTCGAAGCCGAACTCGGGCATCACCCGCGGGTCCGTGCCGACGGCCCCGATGACCCGCTCACCGTCCTTGAACTTGAACAGCTGCTGCACCGGTGTGCCATGCCCGGTCGAGGCGGGCACGTCGTTGATCCGCGTGACGTACGCGGTGCCCTTGTTGGTGAACAGCACCACGCAAGCCCGGGTCGATCCACCGACGAGCGCCAACGGAGCATCGCCCTCGCGCATCCGAGTGGTCTCGAGGTTGATGTTGCGCTGCCGCTTGATCCAGCCGTCACGGGTGACGAGCACCATCGCGTCTTCTTCGACGATGAAGCTGTCGGCGGAGAACTCCTCGGTGATGTCCTCGGCGTTGATCCGGGTGCGGCGAGCATCGGCAAACTGGTCGACGATCTCCTGCAGCTCCTTCTTGACCAGCGCGGACATCTTGGCCTTGCTCCGCAAGATGCCCTGAATGCGCTTGGCCTCCTTGCGCTTGGCCTCCAGCTCTTCGCGGATCTTCTGAATCTCGAGCTTGGCCAGGCGGTAGAGCTTGGTCTCCAACACCGCGTCGGCCTGTATGTCGTCCAGCTTGAACGCCCGCATCAGCTTGCCGGCGGCGTCGGCCTTGCCGTCACTCTGGCGGATCAGCTTGATCGCCTTGTCGAGGGCATCGAAGATCTTTTCGAAGCCCTCGAGGATGTGAATGCGCTCCAGCAGCTTGCGCAGTTCGAACTCGAGTCGGCGCCGCACCGTCGCAAAGCGGAACTCGACGAAGTGCTCGAGGATCTCCTTGAGGTTGAGCCGTGCGGGCGCACCGACCTCGGGGTTCTCGGTGGGCACCAGCGCGGTGAGGTCGACCTTGACCGTCGTCTGCAGCCGCGTGTGCTTGAAGAGGTAGGCCATGATCAGCTCGGGATCGACCTCGCTCTTCTTGTCGAGTTCCAGCTCGACCCGAATGTCCGTCGTGGACAGGTCGGAGACACCGACCAACACGGGCAACTTCTTCTTGAGAATGATGTTGCCGATCTCCTCGACGATCGTGCTCTTTTCGACGCTGTGCGGGATTTCGGTGATGACCAGCACCTGCCCGCCCCCGCTGGTGCTCTCGAGCTTCCACTTGCCGCGGAGCTTGAACGTGCCCTTGCCCGACTCGTAGACGTCGCCGATGTCCTTGCGGGTGGCGACGAGCTGACCGCCGGTCGGAAAGTCCGGGCCCTTGACGTACTTGAGCAGCTTGCGAACCGACAGCTCGGGGTCGTCGATCAGCGCGATGCAGGCCTTGACCACTTCGCCGAGGTTGTGCGGCGGAATCGAGGTGGCCATGCCCACCGCGATGCCCGTGCCCCCGTTGACCAGCAGCTGCGGGAAACGAGCCGGCAACACCACCGGCTCGGATCCGGTGCCGTCGAACGTGTCCTTGAAGACAACGGTGTCCTTGGGCAGCTCGGCGAGCAGCTCGCCCGCGATCTCGGTCAGCCGCGCTTCGGTGTATCGATACGCCGCCGCGCGGTCTCCATCGATCGAACCGAAGTTGCCCTGGCCGTCGACCAGCGTGGCCCGCATGACGAAGTCCTGCGCCAGCCGGACCATCGCGTCGTAGACCGCGGTGTCACCGTGCGGGTGGTACTTACCGATGACATCACCGACGACCTTCGCGCTCTTGCGGTGGCGGGCGTCATGCCGCAGCCGCAGCTCGTGAAACATCGTATAGAGGATGCGCCGCGCGACCGGCTTCAGACCGTCGCGCACATCGGGGATCGCGCGGGACGTGATCACCGACAGGGCGTAGTTCAGGTACTTCTTGCGGGCTTCCTCGGCGAGGTCCCCCTCTTCTTCCCCACCCGTCCCGCTCGGCGGCCCGCCAGCAGGCGTGCTCGTACCCCGGGCCGAAGGCGCCTCGGGCTCCGCTTTCGGCGAGCCGGATTTGAGGGCGGGCGGCAACAACGACAGCTGCGACATGGTCGGCACTCGCCTCGACCCTGAACGTTTGGCAGATCCAGGTCAATTTCTTGGCACAAGTGGCCGAATGTGCCGCCAAGGCGCGCCACTTGCGCGCCAGCGTGGCGTGTCCGGACGCCGCTAGCGGGCCCAGCGGCGGCGGCTGGACGGGGGGGCAGCCGCGAGTTCGACGACGATCTGGTCGGCGTGGACGCGGAGGCGGCCGCGGCAGGCTTGGAGCTTTGCGCGGGCGGCCTCGAGGTGCGGCGACGCGGCGTTGATCGTGGCGCCCGCGGGCAGGCCCAGTGAGAAGCCGAGCATCTGCAGGTTGCGGGAGGCGCGGGGCCGGACCGGGACGAGGGTGCCGACTGGAACGAACTCGGTGACCGCGTCGAGCAGACTCTCGAGGGCAGCCTTGACCGCCTCGGGGTCGCCACCGGCGTTGCCGAGAAAGTCCCCCGAGCGCACCTCGACCCGCGGCCGCGGCTGTCGGCGTGACGCAACGGCGCGCTCGATCAGCGTGAGCACGCTGGAGGGATCCGCGTCCGGCTCGGGCTCGACGATGCGCGGCGGCTCTACAGCAAGCGACGGGGATGCGTCGGACAGCAGCCGGTGCACGCCGACGAGCCGCGTCGGCTGCCCGTCGGCGTCGCGTTCGACGATGTGGGCTCGATCGAGCACGCGTCGCCAACTGCCATCGGCCGCCTCCAGGCGGACCTCCACCTCATACGCGTCGGCCTGCCCCGCGATGAATGCATCGAGTGCGGTCCGGGCGGTCTCGAGGTCGTCGGGATGCACGAGCTTGCCCCAGGCGGCGATGTGCGACTCCACTTCGCCGGGCCCGTACCCCAACATCCGTGCACACCGCTCGTCGTAGGCGATCGTCGACGTCCGCAGGTCGTAGTCCCACGCGCCGTCTCCGGTGACCGCGAGTGCCAGGGCCCGCGCATCCACCACCGGCGTTTCGCGAGCGCCCCGCAACGCGGAGCGACACGCGACCGCAACGACCGACCCCGCGAGCAGCGAAACGCCGACCGCGGTGGGCACGACTCCGGACAAGGTGAGCACCGCGAGGACGACCGCCGTCAGCCCCCACACCAGCGGGTCGACGAATCGACGCACGACGGAAACGTCGCCGCTGGCCCGGACCCCAACCGCCTCATGCCCCACGCCCGCACTCTACTCAGCGCGGCGACAACTGCCAATCACGTATGGAAGACCACAACGCACAGCGCGGTGCCGCGCGTGCAGACGGTCGAGGGCGGCCCGTCCCGGGACAGGCCGGCTCATTCCCGCCCATCGAATCGCGCGCCCATCAGAGCACGCCCGAGGGGTTGAGAGAAACGAGTGCGAACCGTCAGCGCAACGGCGATGACGCTGGAAGACGCTGCTTCGCACGTTCGAGGCGGCTCTTCGTGTTGCTCGACCCCAACTTCACCGCGCGACGGTAGTGTTTGACCGCCAGGTCGTAGCGCGCAGTCTTGTAGTACGCGTCACCGAGCCGAGAGTGCTCGGATGCCCGCCGTGGCGAGACTCGTACCGCACGCTTGCCGTAGCGAACAGCCTGACCGAAGTCGCCGCGGTCGAAGGCGATGTCCCGCAACCCCGAGAGCGCCATGAGGTTCCTGGCGTCGACTCCGAGCGCCTGCTCGTAGAGCAGCCGTGCCTTGTCGTCTTGCCCGCGACGGAATGCAGCGCGACCGCTCCGAGCGATGCGAGCGGCCTCCGACTTCGCGACACGACCCGACGGTTCACGCAGCCTGTCCTCGTCGACGTCCGCACCAGGCTCGTCGCCCGCGTCCTCGTCGAGTCGCTCCTGGGCCACCGCGCTCTCCGTCTGTCGCTGTTTCCCCAGCACCACGGGCGCGTCTTGACCAAGTTCCTGCGCCAGTGTCTGCATCCGTGTCGAGCGCCGCGACCGGAACTCCGCAAACCCATCGCGCCTCGCCTCGGGTGTATCCCGCGCAAGGATGGTCAAGGGTTCCGCACTCACGAGTTCCAGTGATGTGAAGTCCGCACTCGATGCTCGCTGGGCCAGCGACGCCACCCCTATCGGCGACATGCCGGCGCGACTGGCAGCGGGCTCGACCGTCGACGAGAACAACACCGCCTGTTCGTAGTAGGCAATCGCGAACACTCGCCCTCCGTCGGCTTCCCAGTACGTCGTGCCGAGGCGATTGAGTGTTTCGGCGAACTCGGTCCGCAGCGCTCCTGCAGCAGCGCTCGCCTCCTCGTTGCGCTCGAGTGCTTCGAGTCGCCGCACGACCTGGTATGCCGTCTCCGCAGCAGGCTCATCCGGAGGGGGATACACGAACAACGCCCTCGACGCCGCGTCTCGAGCACGGTTGGAAAGATCATCGACCGGGCCCGAGGATGTCTGCTCGGCGGTGTCCCCGACCGCTACCACTGCACCGACCACGGCCGTGCCACCGAGACACAACGCCACCGAAACCGCCATGATGAGCCCGCGGCGATGACGTGCTGCGATCAAGCCCGCCTCCGGTTCGGGCATATGGGACAACAACCAGGCACGTGCGTCTGGGTCGACGTCGGGAAGGGATAGGTCGTCCCACGGCGTCTGCACTCCACCCTCGATCTGCGCGCGACACAGCGCTGCCTCCACCTCCCGCATGCTGGGGAACCTGTCGGCGGGTTCGTACGCGAGGCAGCGCATTACGACATCGACGAGGCTCGGTGGTACGTCGGCTCGGCTAGGCCTCTCGGGAGGCTCGAGGCTTGCCTCCACGATGTCGCCCACCGTCGCCCCACTGAACGCAGGCCGCCCCGTGAGCATCGCGTACGCGACACTTCCCAAGGCGAACTGGTCGAGTGCGGGGCCGACCTCCCCAAACAGAATCGCCTCGGGGGCGACAAACCCGGGAGTCCCCCCGACGAGCCTGTCGGAAGCGTCCCCGTCCACAAACATCGCGATCCCAAAGTCGAGCAGCTTCACCTTGTCGGCCCGGCCCTGTGCGACCGTGAGAAAGATATTCTCCGGCTTGACGTCTCGATGCACGAGCCCATGGTCGTGCACTTCCGCCAACGCTTTGCAGCACTGTCGGAGAATGCCGATCATTCGCGCCGGATCCATCGGGCCGCGAATCGCCCCATGAAGGTCCCGGCCTTCGAGGAACTCCATCGCAATCATGAGGCGCCCGTCGGGCAGTTCGACGAAGTCACGGACCTGCGCGATCGCATCGGTCGCCAACTGCCCGGTCGCACGTGCTTCCTGGCGAAACAAGCGGACGACAGCTGCGTCGCTCGAGTACTCACGCCGTAGGATCTTCAGGGCGACCCTTTGGTCGATGTCGACGTGCACGGCCTCGTACACGACCCCCATGCCACCCTCCCCCAGCCACCGAACAACCTCGTAACGGGTCCCGGGTACGAGCTTGCCCGCGGCAATACGTACGGATTCGCGCAACGGCGAGCCCCGGACGGCTGTCATCGTGCGGTCTTCCGCGTTGGGCACAAGTCTCGTCGCCAGCGTCACTACGACCCCTCGACTCCTTCTATTGGGCGGTTGCCCTCACTGCGCACCTCCTCCACTCCCCGCCCCTCACGCGAACATGGGCCGTTTGCAGACACACCGGGCCGTCCTGGAACGGCTCAAGTTCTCCGCGCCCGGCGCGATGTGAGCGCTATGGGCCTGAGGTCGCACGCCTGCGCGGCACTGCTATCCATCGCGACGGTGGTCGCGCCCGCGAGCGCGTCCGCCGGGGTTCCCGCCGTCCGGGTCGTCCTCGACACCCCATCGTCGGGTCTCCGAGAAAAAAACACTGCCCGCGAAAGTGTGGAGAGTGGCGTCGCACGTCACGGCTGGAGCCTCACGGCTTCGGACACGCCTGACGCCATGGTCCTCCGCGTTCGAATTCGCAAGTCGTCCGGAAGCCACCACCTCCGACTCCAACTGGAGAACGCTGCCGGGGAGACGGTCGACGAGGCGGTCGCGACATGTGAGATCTGTGGCCTGTCGGAGCTGGGCGAGGTGATTGCCGACCGGAGCGCGACCCTGGTCGGCCAGTTCGATGCCGACCAAGCCGCCGCCCCGCTGTTGCGCATCACCACCGAACCAGCGTCTGCCGAGATCCGAGTCGACGACGAGAGAGTCGGAGTCTCGAACGCCGAGGTGGAGCTGGCCCCCGGAGAGCACGTGATCGAAGTCGATGCGGATGGGTTCGTTCGTCAGCGGCGAACCGTTCGACTCGAACAGGGCACGCGGCGCGAGCTGCAGATCCGACTGTCCCGCGCAGAAGCGCCCACACCGACGGACGGGACCCGCCCCGGTGGCCGAGCCCTCACCATCGCAGGCGGGACGACACTCGCTCTGGGCCTGGGCGCGCTCGGAGCCGGCGCAACCCTGCTTGCCCTCGATGGCGAACCGATCCAACGCAACTGCAACCCAGATCCGAACGGCCAGTGTGCCCGGCTCCACACCACGTTGGTCGGCGGAGCGACCTCCATTGGTCTCGGCGCTGCGGCCCTTGGAACCGGCGTTGCGTTGCTCCTCGTGTCCCGCAAACGGCGCCAAGCACAGCCGCGGCTCGATGCCACGGCCGACGGCTTCCGCCTTCGGTTCTGACCATGCGTAGCTTCCCACATCTCGCCTTCGTGGCACTCACGTTCGTCGCCTGCTCGGAGCCGAACCCCCTGTACAACACCACCCTGACGAGCTCGGGCGCGGTGGCCGAAACGACGGAGGAACCCAACGCCGCAGACTCGGATGCAGACCCGACGACGACGACGACGGCCGGCTCGGGCGATGGAAGCCAGGGAGACGATGATTCCACGACGGCCGGCGGCCCGGGAGAAAACGGTACGAGCAGCGGGGCACCGCTCGACCCCACTGGCGGAGAGTCGACAGGCTCCCCCCCCGTCACTTGCGACGGCCCGACCGGCGCCTTATGTCACGAGCCGGTCACTTACCCAATCTCAACCCGAGCCTCGACGGTCGACGTCGCCGATCAGGATGGCGACGGGGACATCGACATCGCCGTGGCATCGGAAGAAGACGACATCGTCCTTCTTCTCGACAACGATGGAGGAGGGCTGTTCGCCGACTCCGCTCCCGTTGAAATCCACGGGGCACGACCGATGGGCGTATGCTTCGCGGACCTCGATGGCCGGCTTCCGCTGGAGGTCCTCACTGCCGACCGTGACGGCCAGTCAATCTCGGTCTTGAGCGATGGTGGCAGCGGGCTCGAGCTCGCACAGACCCTCGAGACCGGTCGTAGAACGGAAGACTGCGCGGTCGGGGACATCGAGGGCGACGGCGACCAAGACATCGTCGCGGCACTCCGAGACGGCCATGAACTGGCCGTCTTGCTCAACGACGGCTCTGGTGTCTTCGGACCTTCGACTCCGGTCCCAACCTTGGATCAACCTGAGACCCTTTGGGCAAGCAACGTCAATACCGCCACGTTCAGCGGGTTCGCGGTTGGAGTTTCCCACCGAGGAGGGACCGGGGTGTCGGTACACCTCGGTCAGAAGGCTGGAGGCCTGAGTACGAACGAGTTCGAGTTGGAGGACGCGCACTACGGGGTACGCCTTGCAGACATCGACCTCGACGGAACACTCGACCTCGTCTCGACGCGCCCGCCGAGAAACGATCTCGTCGTCTACTGGGACATTCTGGACGCGGGAGAGGAGCCAACGCCAACCGCCGAGGATCTCGGAGACACTCCAGGCCACATCGCGGTCGGTGATTTCAATGCCGACGAGACTCCGGACATCGTCGCCGTCATCGAGGACTCCAGTCGGATCGCAATCCTCAGCGGCATCGGCTCCCAGAGTTTCGCAGTCACCTCCGTCGCACTCGAAGGACCCGCTACGGACGTGGCCGTCGCCGACCTCAATGGCGACGGCATCGATGACATCGCCCTCGCGCTACCGAGCCGCAACGAGGTGGTGTTGATGCTGTCGCACGCCGGTGACTGACCCGCTCAGGCACCGTCGTCGAGCCCAACCGGCTGCGTCGACGCCGAGTCGAGGCTTTCGCGACGCTGCAGCAGCCGACCCTGACGCGCCAGCGCATGCACGTCTTGGTCGCCGAGCAGGCTCGCGTCCGCGGTCGGCAGCCCCGCGAGCGTCGATGCGATCGCGTCGCGATAGTCGTCCACCACCACGAAGTACTCGGGGTCCTCGAGCACGTTCACATCGCAGATGCGCTCGGCACGACGAATCAGCCGAATGCAGTCCGCGCTGAGGTGGCGCAGGTGCAGCGTCTTCGAGGCGGCCTGGTAGCGCTCGGCGAGCTTGTTGATCGCCTCGATCGCGCTCTGGTCGACGATGCGGGACTCGGCGAAGTCGACGATGACTTCATCCGGATCGCTCGCGACGTCGAACTTGGATGCGAACAGCGTCGTGGAGCCGAAGAACAACGGCCCGTAGATCTCGTAGTGCTTGACGCCCTCGTCGTCGACGTACTTGCGGGCCCGGATCCGCAACGCGTTTTCCCATGCGAAGACGAGCGCCGACACCACGACCCCACACAACACCGCGATGGCGAGGTCGAACACCACGGTCAATCCGGTCACCAGAGCCATCACCGCGACATCGGAGGCGGGAACCTTGTTGAGGATGCGGAACGTGTTCCAGGCGAAGGTGCCGATGACCACCATGAACATCACGCCGACCAGTGCCGCAATCGGCACCATCTCGATCGTGCTCGCACCGAACAACACGAACGCGAGCAGACCCAGCGACGCCACCACGCCCGAGATGCGGGAGCGACCGCCCGAGCGAATGTTGATGATGCTCTGACCGATCATGGCGCAGCCGCCCATGCCTCCGAACAGACCGTTGGTGATGTTCGCAGCGCCTTGGGCGAGACACTCGCGGTTGGCGTTGCCGCGGGTCTGCGTCAGTTCGTCGACCAGGTTGAGCGTCATCAGCGACTCGATGAGGCCGATTGCCGCCAAGATGGCCGCGTAGGGGAGAATGAACTCCAGCGTCTGCAGGCTCAGCGGAACCGTAGGAACGGCGAACGTCGGCAGGCCCGCAGCGATCCCTGCCCCGCCACGGTCCGCGATGAAGGACGCGACCGTCGGTGTATCGATGCCCGCGGTGATCGTGATCGTCGCGACCACGACGATCGCGGCCAGGGCCGCCGGCACCGCCTTGGTCACCTTGGGCAGCACGATCATGATCAGCATCGTCAGTCCGGTCAGGCCCAGCATCGTCAGCAGACGAGGCCCCTGCATCCACGCCTCGTCCTCGCGAAACATGCCCAGCTGAGACAGAAAGATGACGATGGCCAGTCCGTTGACGAAACCCATCATCACCGGGCTTGGAATCATGCGCACGAACTTGCCCAGGCCCAGCGCGCCCGCGGCCATCTGCAAGACCCCCGCGAGCAGTAACGTCGCGAACAGGTACTGAAGTCCGGCAAGCTCGCCGCCCATCGCGTTGCCCTCGGACACCAGCGAGACCATGACCACCGCCATCGCCCCGGTCGCGCCCGAGATCATGCCCGGCCGTCCGCCCAGCAACGACGTGATGAGGCCCATCATGAACGCGCCATAGAGCCCGACCACGGGCGGAACTCCAGCCACGAACGCAAACGCGACCGCCTCCGGGACCAAGGCCAGGGCGACGGTGATTCCACTGAGAACGTCCGCGCGAACGCTCCCATCTCTACGATTCTTGAGCATGGGCCTGCTGCCGACGCCCGCTTCAGGAACGAGACTGAACACCGTTCACCGGGGCTGTCGGGCCGCGGTGTGTACACGGATCCGATCGGCGAGACAACCACGGGATTCCCGCGAATGCCGCTCGGGTCGCCCGCCGACGAAGGTTACGATTCGGGAAGTCGGCGCACGCCTGCCGTGCCCACAACGCGACGTCGCCGCGATCCTGCGCACTGCACACCCTGCCGCAGCGCCTGGATTCGACGACGTTTTGCCCGCCGACGCGGTTTCGGAACGCGGATTGCTCTGCGGGGTTGCCATGGACTGCACAGCACTCCGGGTTCTCCTCGTTTCCTCGGCTGCCCTCATCGCCGGTTGCGGCGACGACGGGTCTGGGGCGGACGCGGGAGGCTCGGGCAGCGAATCGAGCGCGGGGTCGACGGGGTCCGCGTCGGTCGGGGCCGACTCGACCTCCGCAGGCTCCGCGGGCTCCACGTCGACCGCGGGGGACTCGGGTTCGGCACCGACAGGCGGCGCCGACGAGACCGGCACGGGCGACAGCAGCGCGGGCACCACCGGCACAACCGGCACGGGCGGCGAGGAGTCCGGCGGCTCGGACGAGAGCGGAACGACCTCCGGTGGCAGCGTGACCCCGGAGTGCGACGTGGACGTCGTCTGCACCGGTGACACGGTGTGGAGCCGGCAGTTCGGCAACACGGACAACGCCTCGTCGAATGAAGGCATCACCGCAGTCGCCACCGATGGAGCGGGGTTCTCGTACATCACCGGAACCGTCACCGGCATGGTGGACTTCGAACCCCACGGCATCATCGAAGGCCCCCATGCCGCCTTCGTGGCCAAGGTCGACGCGAGCGGTACGGTCGTCTGGGCCCAGGAGCTGGGCGCGGAGACAGCCCTGGAAGTCCGGGACATCGACATCGACGATGACGGCAACGCCACGATCGCGGGCTCGGTGCGCGGGGACCTCGACGCTGGAGACGGGCCGCTCGATGGAGACGGCTCCAACTGGGATGTGTATGTGGCGAGCTACGATGCGGACGGCGGCCTCCGGTTCGCGGACGTTTTCGGGTCCGCGGGAAACATGGACGTGCTCGCCGATGTCGCCGTGCACCCCGACGGCAACGTCGCCGTGACGGGGCGGTTCAGCGCCACCATGAACTTCGGCGGCAATCAGCTCAACGCGACGGGGGGTTCGGACGACATCTTCGTCGCGGTGTTCGACCCGTCCGGCGAACATGTGTGGAGTCGCCGGTACGGAGACGCGAGCAGCCAGCTCGGCGACGGCATCACGTTCGATGGCGATGCCAATGTCATCGTCGCCGCCCGCAACTACGCGACCGTCGACTTCGGCGGCATGCCGCACACCACCGATGGCAGTTGGGCGATCGCCCTTGCAAAACTCGATGCGCAGAGCGGTGAGCGTGTCTGGAGCCGCCAGTTCGACAACGCCGAGGGCGTGTGGGTCGGCCATCCTCGCGTCGAAGCCGACGACGACGCCATCTACCTGGGCACCTACAGCTCGTCCGCCAACCTCAACCGCATCGACTGGGGCTTCGGCCCCGAGGAAGCGTTCTTCTTCCTCGTGAAGTTCGACCAGTCCGGCGATGCCCAGTGGAGCCGTCCGTTCGCCTCCCTGCGCGGTGTTCATGACATCGAGCCGGACCGGGGAGGATCCGTGGTCGTCGTGGGGGACCTGCAGGGCACCGCCGATTTCGGGGGCACCGAACTCACCTCGTACCTGAACTCGTACGACGCGTTCGTCGCCAAGTACGACGTGGATGACGGCGCCATGCACTGGGCACGTGTCGTGGGCGACTCCAACCAACAGTCCAACATTCAGCGCGGCGCCGGCGTGGGCGTCGACGACGAGGGGTTCGTGTACGTCGGCGGCAGCTTCTATGGTGCGATCAACTTCGGCGACGGTGAGCGCACCGCCAGCAACGGATTCGGGGGCTCGGACGGATACCTCGCGCGACTCGAACCGTAGCAGCCCGCGCGAGCGCCGCGTCCTCGAACGGCCGACCGCTGGTAGGGTTCGCCCAATGACGCGTGCGCCCGCAGTCGGTCGGTTTCAGACGTTCGAGATCGAAGACCTCGTGCCCGACGGCGCGGTGCTCTCGACGCGGGGCCCTGCCCTCGTGCTCCCGACCCCCGAACTCCCCGAGGACGCGGAGGTCGGCACACGCGTCCGGGTGTTCGTGTATCAGGATCGCGACGGTGTCCCGCAGGCCACCGCCACCGCCCCAGCCACGACGCTCGGTGGGTTCGCACCGATGCGTTGTGTGTCCGTCACGCGTGCGGGCGCCTACATGGACTGGGGCCTCCCCAAGGACCTGTACGTCCCCCACCACGAACAGGCGCAGCCCATGGTCGAAGGCCAGGACTACGTGGTCGTCGTGTGTCTCGACCGCAAGAAGGAGCGACTCATCGGCTCGACGCACCTCGCGAGCCATCTGGACTACGACGTGCGTTCGGTGCTCGTGGACGATGAAGTCGAGCTGCTCGTCTACGGCCGCAACGATGCCGGCGTGCAGGTGATCGTCGATCAACGCCACCGCGGCTTGGTCCACCACAGCGATGTGTATGGACCGATGCACGTCGGCACCGCGCGCACCGGATACGTCCGCAACATTCGCGACGACAACCGGCTCGACATCGTGCTCAAGAAACGCGGCAAAGCGGGCATGCTCGAGGCGCGCGACGCTGTGCTGCAAGCACTCGAAGACGCGGGCGGCTCGCTCCCGTTGCACGACCGCAGCACCCCCGCCGAGATCGAGCGCCGCTTGGGTATGAGCAAGAAGGCGTTCAAACGCGGAGTGGGCCAGCTCTACAAGGCGCGCTTGATCACCCTGGACGACCGCGGCATCGCGTTGGCCAAGGACTGAGCCCGCTCAGCCGTACTGCGCGCGCAGCCACGCCATGATGTCGCGGCTCTCGGGCATCCACTGCGCGTCGGAACCCTTGCCGATCTTCAAGACCGGCACGGTCTTGCGTCCGGTCGCCTCGATGAGGTCCTGGCGCCCTTGGTCGTCCCGCAGAATGTCGATGCGTTCGATGTCCAGCCCAAGCTGCTCGACCACCCGTTCCACCATCATGCAGAACGGGCACCCCCAGTAGTGGTAGAGGGTCAGCGGCACGGCGCTCACATCAGATCCTGACGACGCAGCTCGCGGCGAATCTTGATCAGCGCCTGCTCCTGGAGCTGACGGATCCGCTCCCGGGATAGGGAGTACTGCTCGCCGATCTCTCGCAGCGTCATCGGCTCGCCTTGGTCGAGACCAAAGCGCTTGCGAATCACGTCGGCCTCGATCGGCCGCAGCCGCTCGAGGAGCTCGCGGACCTTGTCGCCCATCGCCCGCGCTTGCAGCATTTCGGCCGGAAGCGGGGTGGTCTCGTCTTCGATGAGCTCGCCCACCGTGCGCCCTTCGGCACCGGACACCGGGCTGTCGAGGCTCGGCCCCGCGTCGAGCAGACACTGCCGCAGACGCTGGATCTTTTCGATCGGGACCTCGGCTTCTTGCGACAGCTCTTCGTCGGTGGGCTCGCGCCCCTTGAGCGTGGCGAAGCGCTGCCGGGTGCGCTTGAGCTTGTGATAGACGTCGATCATGTGCACGGGCACGCGAACTTCGCGGCCCTTGTCGGCCAGCGCACGGCTGATCGCGTGGCGAATCCACCAGCTGGCGTAGGTGCTGAATCGAAAGCCGCGCTCGGGGTCGAAGCGGTCGACCGCTTTCATCAGCCCGATGTTGCCCTCTTGGATGAGGTCGGGCAGCGGCAGCGCACCACGGTTGTAGCGACGGGCCATCGTGACGACGAGTCGAAGGTTGGCCCGCACGAACTGGTCCTTGCGGCGCCACAGGTCTGCCCCCGCCTTGCGCACCCGCTCGACGTACTTGGCGAACGGAGCCGACCCGGTCGGCGGCAGGGTGACCTGAAGCTTCACCTCGTTGCGTCGGCCATCGAGAATGGCGACGAGGTCCTCCACCACCGGCTCACACGCGAGGCCGTCGGTGTCGAGCCGTGCCATCTCGCCGGAGAGCTTCTGGCAGTCGAGTTCGTACGCGTCTTCGTTGGCCCGCGTTTGACGGTCGCGATACTTGCGAGACGTACGTTGAATGCTCTCGAGCAACTCTTGCGGGCGGTCCTCCTCGTTGAACTTCTCCCCGATGACCGTGGCGATCCCGGGAATGAAGGGTGGGTAGGAGAAGATCGCGCGCCAGTACTTGGTACGCGCGTCGAGGATCCGCTCCGCCGACTCGCGCTCCTGCTGCGGCGTCATGACCGACACGGCGGCCATCTCCCGGAAGTAGATGCCGAGCGCGCTCGCGTCGTCCCCCGGATCGGAAGGCGACACACGGCCGCGCCGACCCGAGCGCGCCTTCCCCTTCGGAGTTCCTTTGTCTCCGGAGGCTTCTTTCGACGCGTTGCCGCTCTTGGGAGAGGTTTCGCCCTCTTGGGCCGTCACGCTCCGATGCTACCGCACCGCGCGCGCCCAGGGAACGGCGTCCTGTCCGAAGTACCAGGGGGCCGCAGACACCTGGTGGTACAGCCCGATTTCTGGGACGATTGCGCCTCGCGAGAATGTCGCAATCGGATGCCAATCCTCCCCTTGGAGGCGGCGCGCTCCTGTCGGGGCTGCTGTTCGGAGCCTGGCTCGGCGTTTGCGACAGCTGGGTGAAGGTCCTCGCACGCGCCGGGGCCTGTCCTTCGACGAGCACACTCGACCAAGCGTTGGCCGCGTTGTGGACCGTGCCCGGCGAGTGCTCCGCGGTCGAGTTGGTCGGCGGAGTCGCGCTCGAGCCTACGGTTCGTGCAGGCGCGACGCCGCTGAACGTCGGGCTGCCCTCGGGCATGGAGGCCGTCTATGGGCTGGCGCTGCTGGCCATCGCAACGGTCGCGGGCATCGTCGTGCTGCGCTGGAGCCGACGTACGCGCGGCGACGCGCTCGCACTCGGCACCTTGTGGGGCGGCCTCGTGGTGCATGCGGTCCCACGCATGATGGACGCGGGCTCGAGCTTCGCGGAGTTCTCGATCGGGGACATGCAGCTGGGCATTGCCGACTTCGCGATCGGCTGGGCGACGGTGTGGCTGCTGTGGCGAGCACTGGCCGAGCTGCGAGACTGATCGCCCTCGCCGGGATGCTCGGCCTCGGCGCGGCCAGCTGTGCAACGCCGCAGCCGGCCGCGGTGGTGCGGGTGGCGACCTACAACGCGTCGCTGTATCGCGACGCGCGCGGAGCCCTCGCACGTGCGGTCGAACGGGGCGACCCACAGGTCGATGCGATCACCGCGGTGCTCACGGAGGCGCACCCGGACATCGTGCTCATCAACGAGATCGATCCCGACGCGGTCGATGCCTTCGCGGACCAACTCCCCGGCTCGCCCTACCCGCACCGCTTCGTGCCTCCGAGCAACACCGGGCAGCCGACGGGCGTGGACCTCGACCGAGACGGTCGCACCGACGGGCCCGGCGATGCGCGGGGGTTCGGCCGCTACCCGGGGCAGTACGGCATGGCCGTGCTCTCGCGATACCCCATCACGCACACCCGATGTTTCGGAGACACGCTGTGGGCCGCGCTGCCGTGGGCTCGCCTCCCCGACGACGCCAACACGCCCGAGCCCGCCGACTACTACGGAGCACAGGCGCGCGCCGTGCTCCCACTGTCGTCGAAGAACCACTGCGACGTCACGGTGCGCTCGCCCGTGGGACCGCTGCACTTGCTGATCAGCCACCCCACCCCGCCCGCATTCGACGGCCCCGAGGATCGCAACGGCCATCGCAACCGAGACGAGATTCTGTTTTGGGTGCACCACATCGACACGCTGCCTGCCTCGACGCGGTTCGTGGTGCTGGGCGACCTCAATGCCGACCCGATGGATGGGGATGCCTCGGAGGGCATCACCGCGTTGCTCGAACACCCGCGGGTGATCGACCCGGCCCCGCGCTCGAAGGGCGCCGCCGCGGCGGCCCGCCTACAAAAGAAGGCCAATGCGGGCCACCGCGGGGAACCAGCGCTGGATACTGCGGACTTCGACGACACGTCGGTCGGAAACCTCCGGGTCGACTACGCCTTGCCGTCACGCACGCTGAGGGTGCGGGGGTCGGGCGTGGTTTGGCCCGCGCCGGCGGAGGCCGGGCGGGCTGCGGTGGAGGGTCCTTCGGACCACCACTTGGTTTGGGTGGATTTGACGGAGTAGCGGGTGGAGGCAGGTGTTGTGCCTCCGTCGGTCTGGCTAGGCGTTACGGCCTGGCTTCGATGGGGCTCGGTGGTCTGCCTCCGTCGGTCTGGCTAGGCGTTACGGCCTGGCTTCGATGGGGCTCGGTGGTCTGCCTCCGTCGGTGGGGCACGCGTTGTCGCGACGGGGTCGCGAAACGCTTTCGCCCCCTGGGCGTTATCGCGACGGGGGTCGCGAAACGCCCTCAGAAACACTCCGGGAATTCCGAAGCGCACTGTTCTTCGGTCAGCTCTTCCAGCTCGCAGAGTTCGTAGACCTCGGCGCATTCGCCTTCGCCGCCGCCACCTTCACCGCCGCCGCCTTCGAAGCATTCGGGGAACTCGGCTGCGCACTGTTCTTCGGTCAGTTCTTCCAGCTCGCAGATCTCGTAGACCTCGGCGCACTCACCCTTGGGGTCTTCGCCGGTTTCACCGCCGCCTTCGAAGCACTCGGGGAACTCGGCCGCGCACTGGTCTTCGGTCAGCTCTTCCAGCTCGCAGATCTCGAGCGCCTCGGCACACTCGCCTTCGGGCTCCTCGCCGGTTTCACCGCCTTCGAAGCACTCGGGGAACTCGGCCGCGCACTGTTCTTCGCTCAGCTCTTCCAGCTCGCAGATCTCGAGCGCCTCGGCACACTCGCCCACGGGCTCCTCGCCGGTCTCCTCTTCCGGGTCTTCTTCGCCGGGGTCTTCTTCACCGGGGTCTTCTTCGCCGGGCTCTTCTTCGCCGGGTTCTTCCTCGTCCCCGCCTTCGCCGCCTTCGCCGTCGCTCTCGGCACCTTCACCGTCGCCCTCGGACTCGCCCTCTTCGCCGTCCCCCTCTCCACCCTCGCCCTCCTCGACGTCGTCCACTTCGAGGTCGCAGCCGATCGACAGGGGAGCAAGAAGGAGAGAAAAGCCAAGGCCGAGGTTTTGGATGATTTGAAGCGTCTTCATGGTCTACGTCCGTCCGTCACCCGACGCCCCGGCCGATTACAGCCGTCGTCGCATTTTTCTCGAGTTTTTCGACGCGCGAAAAAAGTCGAGACACCCGTGTAATCTGAAGGGGGGACGGGGTACGGACACGTGATGGGACCGCATGCGACGCAAGGGCCGACGCCCGCACCGGCAGCCGATGCCGGTGAAGCGACGCTGGTCTCCCGTGCCCGCGGCGGCGATATGCAGGCATGGGCAGTGCTGTACCGAAGCCACTTTCCCGCGATGGTGCGACACGTCCGTTTCCTGACCGGGGACGCCGAACTCACCGAGGAACTCGTGCAAGAGGCCTTCGCACGAGCCCTGGTCAAGCTGCCCAGCTTCGACGGCCGGGCCACGCTTTCCACGTGGTTGCACGGAATCGCGCTCAACATCGTGCGCAACCACTGGCGAGCCCAACGCAACACCGCCACCGCGCACGAGCGGCTGCGAAACATGCACGCCGCCACCGATGCTGCGGTCGCACCGCGCCTCGACCAAGCGCACCTGAGCCGAAAAAAGACCGAAGCGCTCTACGCGGTCCTCGAAACGCTGCCGGAGAACCTCCGCGAGGCGTTCGTGCTGCGCGACCTTCAAGGCAACAGCCCGGCCGAAGCCGCGGCAAAGCTCGGCATCACCCCCGGCAACCTCTCCGTCCGCGCCACGCGGGCTCGGGAGCGCATCCGCCGGGAGCTCGAACAACTCGGGTGGCTGTCGCCCAAGGGGGCGCGCCCATGACACGCAGGCCCGACAGGCCCGGCGAGCCCGACCTCGAACTCGACGGCTTTCTCGGGGACGTCGCCGGCACCGTGGCGAACGACCTCGACGCGAACGCGCCGCAGCCGGACTTCGAAGCGATGCTCGCCCGCGCACAGGCCCTCTCCCCAGAGGCCTCGGCCGAGCCCGACCCCGAACTCGACGCATTCGTCGGCGCGGTCGCGAACCATGTCGAAGCCGACGACGGTGGTGTGATGCCCGACTTCCTGGCCGTCGTGACCCGCGCGCACACGCTGGACGCCACGGTCGTGCCGCAGTCCGCCGTCGACGAGGTCGGCACCTACGCGCCGATCATCGCGTTGCGCGACGTGGCACGGCAACGGCGTGGACAGACCGACCCCGAGCTGGACGCGTTCGTCGGCGACGTTCGAGGGCACTTGGACCACGACCTCGCGCGCGGCGAGCAAGCCGGCGACACCGCCACGACGGCCGAGGCCGACGCGTCCCGCCGAGGCGTGTTCCCGCTCGCCATCGCCGCGGGCCTGCTGATCGCGGTCGGCCTCGGTGCCGCGCTGGCCACATGGCTCGACCTCGGTGGTGGCGCGCTGTGGAACACGGGCGAGGGGTCCCGCAGCGAAGCGATGCTCTCGCCCCGGCCCGCCCCGGAGCAAGAGAGCGAGTTTCACGGCCACGCCACACCACGACCCGAACCGCCGACGCCTCCGGACGCTGCACCGAAGACAGACGCCGTCCCCGAGCCCGCACCGCTCGACGAGGTCGCCACGCCAACCCGCGAACGCTCCCACAAAGCCACACCGAAAGCCCGGCCCAAATCCAAGCGCCCCTCCCGGCGTCAACGACTGGAGGCCCTCGAACGCGAAGCCAACGCTGCGTGGCAAGCCGGCAAGCTCGACGCCGCAGAGGTGGCATTTCGCGCGATCATTCGGCTCGACCCGCGGGGCCACTGGGGCGAAAGCGCGTACGGGGAGCTGTTCACGCTGCAGCGACAACGCAAGCGTTCGTCGGTCTCCCTATGGAAGACATACCTGGTGCGCTTTCCGAGCGGTCGGTTCGCCGACGATGCACGTGCGGGTCTGTGTCGCCGGGCAACGGGCGACGCGAAGGCACAATGCTGGCAGGACTACTTGGACACGATGCCGCGCGGGTCGTTCCGTCGCCAAGCCCAACGCGAACTCGACGCCGCGGCACAGCAGGAGTTGCCATGAACGCCCGAGCTCTTTCTTCGACCCCAGCGGCAGTGGCCGCCCTCGCGCTGGCCATGCTCACGGGGTGCACGGCCGACTTCTTCGTGGGGCCCAGCGAAGGCAGCACCAGCGGGCCCGGCTCCACCGACGCGTCCGACGGAGCCCCAGAGTCCAGCGCAGATCCGGACACGAACGAGCCCACCGGCGACGACTCGACGACCAGCGCCCCTGAGACCAACGGACCCGCGACGGACACGCAAACCACCGAAGAGCCGCCCTCGGACACCAGCAGCTCGACCGGCGAGACAACCGAAGGTCGAGAGACCGCCGAAGAGACGGCGGAGGACACCGAGGCGCCCTTCGACTGCATCACCGAAGACCCCGAGCTGTGCGAGCTCGCCTTCCCCGAATGCCTGTGGTCGGGCGAGACGTGTTTCACCAACCTCTGCAACGTCGGCGACGAAAAGGCATGCATCCTCGAGGACCCGGAATGCGTCTGGGAGCGCGGCGGGTGCGTGCCCAACCCCTGCCTCGAAGAGTCGGAGTGCACGGCACTCGAGCCGAAGGCCTGCGACATGACCAAGGGGTGCGTCGATCTGTTCACCGAGTGTTTCTCGGTCGAGTGCGTGCCGTGCCAAGAGGTCGAGGATCCCAAGCTGTGCATCGAGCTGCCCGGTTGCGAGTACAATGAGCTGCGCGAAGCGTGTCAGCCCCTTTGATGCTTGCCCCGACATTCAGCGCATGCCTGGCCACCGTGGCCGTGACCGCGCCCGCCACCGAGGCTGAGGGCCCCCGCATCGAGCTGTTGGCGCTCGACATCGAAGGTGTCGACCGCGGTGCATTCGAGCGTGCGCTCGACGTCCGGCTTCCCGGGCGCCCCCGCATCCCGGCCGGAGATCCGAGCGCCCGCGCCGACGTCGCCCAGTGGGGCTACGTGCTCGTCCGCCCGACCGATGGGGGCTGGACGCTGGCGCTGATCCTGGCCGACGGGCGCGGCTACTACCGCGAGGTCGCGACCCGCGATGGCGGGGAGCCCGGCAGATTGGTCGCCAACACCTTGGCCAACCTCATCGCGTCGGTGGAAGAGGACGCCTTGCCGCCCGACGCCGAAGACGTGATCGTCCCCGACGAGGCGCCCCAACCCGATCCACAGCCCGAGCCGGATCCGCAGCCCGAGCCACGGCCGGATCCGAGTCCTGCGCCCAGACCCGCCCCGCCCCCCGTCGAGCCCCAGCCCGAGGTCGGCGTTGCCGTGGCCAGTCTTGCACAGGTCGGCCTCGGTGCACCCGATCCGACCGGCTTTGCGGGAGCAGGCGCTGAAGCGGCGGTGCTCGTGAGGCTGCCGACGGGGCTCGTGCTCGGAGGAGCCCTCGCGGGATTCGGACACCGTGCGCTCGACTATCGTGTTGCCCGGCTCCGAGTCGCAGCCCACGTCGGCTACGCGGTTCGCCGCGGCCGATTCGAGATGATGTCCCTGGCGGCCATCCACGCCGACCCGTGGTTCGTCCGGCGTGACGGGGGCTCGGCCGCGTTGCGAGCCGGGACGGACCCCCGCCGCGCCTCCCTCGTCGGCGGTGGCTATCTTCAGGTGAGCCCAGGCGTACTGCTGAGCGCGAAGAACACGCGCCTGAGACTCGGCCCCTCCGTTCGTCTGGGCGGCGCATCGGCCCTCGGCAACGGGGGCGGCGTCGCCCGGGTGCTTCGCGAGACCGAACGCGGCCCCGAAGCGCTCTTTCGACTCGGCGGGCTCGAACTCACCGCGGGCCTCGATCTCACGGTGTGGCTTCCCCGCACGGCGGACTGACACGCCGCGATTCGTGCCCTCCCCGCCGAGTGCGGTTATGGTCTGACCATGGAAGGAGCGCCCGAGGACCGGTCGGCGGCATGGATGCGTGCGTACGGACTGTGGGCGATCGCAGCGTTCGGGGCGGTCTTGGGGCTGGCCGTACTGACCGACTTCAGCGTCACGACCGATGAAGTCCTCCGCGCGAGAGCCTCGATCGGATGGTGGAACGCGCTGCGCAACGGCGATGTCGCCCAATACGTGCAGGGAACCCGCGCCCACTACGGCATGGCGTTCGATCAGCTCGGTCGCGCGCTGGCCGAACTCGACCGAGCCCTCACCGGGACGGACGACGCGTTTCGTGCTCGCCATGCGCTGTGCCTGTTCACCGCCCTCGCGGGGCTGATCGCAACACATCGGCTCGCCCGTCGGCTCGCGGACGAATCGGTGGCGTGGGTGAGCGTGGCCTTGCTCGCGACCACGCCACGCTTCGTGGGATCCGCCTTTGCCAACCCCAAGGACATACCGTTCGCGGTCGCCGTCACGTTCGCGGTATGGGCCTGCGTGCGGGCGATTCAGTCCCCCTCCCCGCGGTCGACCGCGTGGGTCGCCCTTGCGGCGGGGCTGTGTGCAGCGGTCCGCCCCTTGGGTTCGGTGTTCTTCGTGATTGGGCCGCTGTGTGTGTGGACGCCGGCCGTACGCCTCGACGGTCGCTACCCCTGGCGAGCGATGGCGGTCGCACGGCGCAGAGGCGCAATGCAGGCCCTGTTCGCTCTGCTCGCCGGCTACATCGTGGTCACCGCGTTGTGGCCGGTGCTCTGGGTACGGCCACCGTGGCACCTCGCCACATCGTCGGTGGCAATTGCACGCCACATCCGAGGCTCACAGAGCCTGTTCTTTGGCGAGGTGTATCCATTCAATGATGCGCCGGGCGCCTATGTCGTGGGCTGGCTCGCGGTCACGCTACCCCTGGCAATCGTGGTGCCCGTCGTCCCCGCATGGGTCGAACGCGCGAGGTATTGCGTCACGCGTCTGCGCACCCCGCAATCCTCCCTTCCATGGCTCTTGGTGCTCGGCTGGGTCGCGGTCCCCGCTATCGTTCCTTTTGTAACCACGGTGACGCTCTATGACACATGCCGCCAGCTGCTGTTCATGGTGCCCGCCTGCGCGATCCTTGCCGCGCACGGCATTGTCGCGATCTATCGGTGGGCGGCACTACGCACATCGAAGCGGCGTGGCGCGAAGGCGCTGGTGTTTCTGGCATGCACAGTGGCGGTCGGCGAATCGAGCATTCGCATCGCAACCCTGCACCCGTACCAAAACATCTACTTCAACCCGCTCATCGGCGGTCTGCAGGGTGCACACGGCCGATTCGACGTCGCACACTACTCCGAAACCTATGCGGACGGATTCGCGTGGCTGGCCGAACACGCGCCGCGCCCCACACACGTGCACGTGCTGGGCAATGGCTCCACGACGGCGTCGTATTACGCATACCGGCACGACCTCCGACTCAACCGCCCGACCTTCGACTATGGCCTTTCCGAGGTGAGACAGGGCTGGGAGCAGGTGCTTCCCGGCACGGTGATTCACGAAATCTCGCGCGAAGGGGTGCCCCTGCTGCAAGTCCGCAAACTCGCAGCCATGCAGCCCATGCAGAGCCTGCTCGTGCACGACACGGGCACGGCATCGCAGCCACCGCCCTTGGACGCGCCGGGGTGGACATCGCGTTCCGCGACCGAAGGGCAGGTCTTTCTCGAGGACGTCGCCCAGCATCAAACACCCGTTTGGGTGGCCATCCCCATCGACGCAACCCAGGCCAAGACGGCGGCGTTGAAGCTGGCCTTCTATTGGGCGGCCACGGTTTGGTGGACAGCGCCTGGTGAGACGCCCCGTCGCGTCTACGACGCACCCGCGGTTCCCTTTCAGTACCGCGCGACCGAGTTTTTCCCGGCAATGCTCCCGCTCGATGTCCCCGCTCGACCCGGCCGAAACTGGCTGCTGGTCGAGCTGTCCCGCACGCGACTCGAATGGGGCTTCGGTGTGTACCTCCCCGAGGACAGTCGACTTCGTTTCGGCGAAACGACGACATCGCGGGATCACTGATACACTCGGCTTCTGTCATGAAAACCTGCCACCGATGCGACCGTCACTTCTACGCTGAAGACACCCATTGCCCGTTCTGCGGGCCACCAGAATGGGGAGTCTCCGCAAAGCCCCTGCGCACCGCGGGCTTCGGTCTGCTGTTGGGCGTGGCATCGACCAGCTGCACCACCGACGGCGATGGAGACGGCACCACGTCGACCTCTTCGGGCTCGTCCACCTCCGCCGCATCGTCTTCGACCGGCGCCGGTTCGACCACCGCCTCCACGGTCACCGACTCCAGCAGCAGCAGCAGCAGCAGCACGACCGCGAACGCGGACACCAGCACCGGCGTCGACTCCGGCGGCTCCTACTACGCGGGCCCCGGCACCTCCACCGGATTCGGCGACACCGACGGCACCAGCTCGTCGACCGGCACTGGCTCCAGCTCGACCAGCGGCTGACTCGAGCGTCGGCCGCTCGCCGGCGCCATCGAGTCCTCACTGCTACACTGGAGACCTGTCATGAAAACTTGCCACCGCTGCGACCGTCATTTCTACGCCGAGGACACACATTGCCCGTTCTGCGGGCCGCCGGAGTGGGGAGCCGCAGCAAAGCCGTTGCGCACCGCGGGCTTCGGCTTGCTCTTGGGCCTGGCGTCGACCAGCTGCGACAGCGACGGTGATGGCGGAACGTCCTCCGAGTCGTCGTCGACCACGGCCGACACCAGCAGCAAGACGACGATGGACTCCAACGACACGGTCGACCCGACCGACTCCAGCGGCTCCTACTACGCCGGTCCGGGCACCTCGACGGGGTTCGCGGATTCCGACAGCTCCAGCTCCAGCTCCGGCGGGAGCAGCTCGGGCTCTGGCGGTTCCAGCTCCGGCTCGGGGGGTTCCAGTTCCAGCGGTTCCAGCTCTGGCGGCAGCTCCAGCTCGACCAGTGGCTGAGCGCGGCGCCCCCCTTCTTCGCCAACCCGTCGCGGGATCGAGTCCAACACCGTGGGATTGAAAGACGTCCGCCGGCGACTTCCCGTCGTCGATGCGCTGCCCAAGTCGAAGAGCCGCGCAATCCTTCCGCTGGCACCCGGCGAGGCACCGCGCCCTCGCCTGGCGGTGTGGGAGTTCACGCTCGGCTGCGACCAGCGCTGCATTCACTGCGGACCGCGTGCCGGCAAGAAGCGCAGCGACGAGCTCACCACCGAAGAATCGCTCGCATTGGTGCAGGAGCTCGCCGACGCGGGTGTCGGTGAAGTCGTGCTCATCGGCGGCGAGGCATATCTGCGCCCCGACTTCATCCTCGTCATTCGTGCGATTCGCCAAGCGGGCATGTCCGCCACGATGGTCACGGGCGGCTACAACCTCACCGCCGAGCGGGCCGAGGCTGCGGTCGAAGCAGGCATCGAAAGCGTCAGCGTTTCGATCGACGGCCTCGAAGACAGCCACAACTACGTGCGCAACACCCCCGACAGCTGGAACCGTGCCCTTGCGTCGCTCCGCCATCTGCGCGACGCGGGCAGCCAGGTCTCGGTGAACTCGCAGATCAACGCACGCACATACACCGAACTCCCGGCCCTGCTCGAGCTGATCGCGGCCGAGGGCGTGCACGCGTGGCAGCTGCAGATCACCGTTCCGCACGGCAACGCGGCGGACCACCCCGAGCTGCTCTTGCAGCCGTACATGCTGCTCGAAGTGTTCGACATGCTCGATGGGTTGATCGACCGCGCCGAGAAGCTCGGCGTACGGATCTGGCCCGCCAACTCCCTGGGCTACTTCGGCCCGCACGAGTACAAACTGCGCCGCCACCAGCGACGACGCACCGGCCACTACGGGGGCTGCGAAGCCGGGCGCTCGTCCCTGGGCATCGAGAGCAACGGCGCCCTGAAGAACTGTCCCAGCCTCGGCGGCCCCACCAACGTCGGCGGCAACTGGCGCGACCAGGGCCTTGTCGAGATTTGGAACGAAACACCGCAGATGACTTCGCTGCGGGCCCGCACGCTCGACGACCTTTGGGGGTATTGCCGCGAGTGCTACTACGCGAAGACCTGCATGGCCGGCTGCACCGCCGTGTCCGAGCCGGTCCTGGGGCGCCCGGGCAACAACCCGTTCTGCCACCATCGTGCGCTCGAAATGGACCGCCAAGGCCTTCGCGAACGCATCGAGTTCGTCTCCAAGGCCCCCGACGTCGCCTTCGGCACCGCGCTGTTCCGAGTCGTGCGCGAGAAGAAGGACCCCGAGCAACGCGGCGAGCAACCCGTCGCCATCGAGGGCCCCCGCAGCTCACGGCTCACCGCCTGGTCAGGCCCCGGCAAGCCCTTGCCCTGCTAGTGCCTCAGGTCTGAGGTCCATGCCGGGGTCCCAACCTTACCTTCGGCGCGTTCTTCTTTTTCCACTCCGCGCCCCTCCGGGACGCTTCACTCTCTTGCTGAGAGGCGGCACCGCCGTGCCGAAACACGAGAACGGACGTCAGCTCCGCGGGACGAGTACCGCAGGTCCGAAGTCCGTTCCGAGTTTCGAAGACGTGGTCCGCAAGAGAGCGAAGCGTCCCGGAGGGGCGCGGAGCGGCAAAACAGAGAAGGGCCGAACAAAGGAGCACGCTCGAGGGGTTTGGAGGGGGGCCCTTGTATCTTCTTGGGGGTGGCCGGTAGCTCGTGGGGCCCTCAGGTCCTCGAGGCCGTGGGTGAGCAGAGAGCGCCGGCCACTTTTTTCACCCTCCAGCAGAGCTCGAACAGTTGCCAGGG